>ENA-OOXJ01001807-OOXJ01001807.1-human-gut-metagenome-genome-assembly--contig:-NODE-1807-length-12452-cov-7.531338_pt1 | contig 12452 bp, 9 predicted proteins | sample MGYA00241587_ERZ501343 | MGnify/ENA primary metagenome ERZ501343 (study PRJEB25962, sample SAMEA2042918) | human gut metagenome | biome: human gut; feature: human-associated habitat; material: faeces... | reverse complement strand
GTCGTTACATGGCAAGCCCGGAGTTCCTGTTCGTTAAGCGCGCGATGGACATTGTAATCTCACTGCTGGCACTGATCATCTTGAGCCCGCTGTTCCTGATCACAGCCATTGCGGTCAAATCCGATGGTGGCCCCGCTTTCTATAAACAGGTGCGCCTGACTAAAGATGGCAAGCAGTTCGAGATTCTGAAGTTCCGCTCCATGCGTGTGGATGCAGAAAAGGATGGCGTGGCACGTCTTTCTACCGGCGACAAGGATGACCGTATTACAAAGGTCGGTCATATCATTCGCGCTTGCCGTCTGGACGAGTTGCCTCAGTTGCTGAACATCCTAAAGGGTGATCTGTCTGTTGTTGGCCCCCGCCCGGAGCGCCCGGAGATCGCCGCACAGTATTGCGAGGAGATGCCGGAGTTTGCGCTGCGCCTGCAGGCAAAGGCTGGTCTGACCGGCTATGCCCAGGTATATGGCAAATATAATACCACCCCCTACGATAAGCTGCAGATGGATTTGATGTATATTGCCCATCCCAGCCTGATCGAGGATCTGAAAATTATGCTGGCAACCGTGAAGATCCTGTTTATGCCGGAAAGTACCGAGGGAGTTTCCGAGGGTCAAACCACTGCTATGAGTGGAGAAAACAACTAAATATCGATGATTTCGTATATCTTGAACTGCTAAAAATTGGAAATAAATCCAAAGTGGAGTCAGGGATAAATGCAGCTCTTGCAGTAGCGTCGTAGCAAGAAACCGGCAAAACGCCCTGTACAAGGGCAATATAGCACTCCCAACAGTGCAAAATGCTAGGAGCATGGGTGCGAGAGAGGGCAAAACGAGGTCATTTCGAGGTTTTTACGCCCCAAATAGCACTTTTATGGATGCGACGGTAGCTCGTGAGCTTATGCCTGATTGCACCGTGAGAAGATGTACCGAGATTGCGGTGATTTTCACATAGCGGTTTCGGGACTTGACGATGATAACATCATCTGCGATTTCATCCCGGTCTTGGAGATAACAAGCCGGCTGTGAGAGTGATGGTGATAACTACATGGCTGCAGAAATGCTCATTCGTGTGGGGTAATCCGGCATAAGCAGGGGAGCTACGGTAGCGTGGATGAGTGGAACCTGGAATAAAGGCAGGGGTTACCGTAACGTGTGATAGTGTCATCAGGACTAAAGATGGGAGCTACCGTAACGAGCGAGGGTGCTATCCGGACTAAAGACAGCGGTTACCGTAGCGTGAATTTGTCGCAGAAACGTTCATTGTTTCGATACAAGACATAGCGGCAGTGTGCTCACACTGCTGAGGACGAATAGTAGAGCTTTATAAGGAATAAACGGCTCAGACTCTTTGAGATTGAGTCTGGGCTGCAATCTTTGATATGCGGAGAGAGGAATGTAGATGAAAAAGGTATTATTTGTTGCGACCGTTGTAAAGACGCACATTATGGAGTTTCACATTCCATATCTCAAAATGTTCAAAGAAATGGGCTGGGAGACTGCGGTCGCAGCACGGAACGATTATGAGAATCCGGCAGATTGCGTAATCCCTTATTGTGATATCTACTATAACGTTCCTTTTGAGCGCAACCCACTGAAACCGGGTAATTTGAAGGCATATAATGAACTGAAGCGTGTAATTGATGATGGTGAGTATGATATCATCCATTGTCATACTCCGGTTGGTGCTATGCTGACCCGTTTGGCGGCAAAACAGGCACGCAAAAAGGGAACGAAGGTGTTCTATACCGCACACGGCTTCCATTTCTATAAAGGCGCACCAGCAATCAACTGGATTCTGTATTATCCGGTTGAGAAGTGGCTTTCCCGATATACTGATGTTCTTATCACAATCAATAAGGAAGACTATGAGCGAGCAAAGACGTTCAAAGCTGGCAAGGTGTGCTATGTGCCAGGTGTTGGAATTGATTTGAAGAAGTTCAATGCGGGGTATGTGAATAAGGAACAGAAACGTAAAGAAATTGGTGTATCTGCGGACGATTTTGTGTTGCTTTCTGTAGGCGAGCTGATTCCTCGTAAGAATCATGAAGTTGTCATCCGGGCGCTGTCAGTATTAAAGCAGCTGGACAAGTTGAATCATATCGAATATGTGATTTGTGGTCGAGGTGCCTATGAGGCTGATTTGAGAAAGTTGGCAGAAGGACTGGATGTGGCGGATCATGTTCATTTTCTAGGTTATCGCAATGATATTTCTGAAATCTGCAACTGCGCAGACCTGTTTGTATTCATGTCCCATCAGGAAGGGCTTCCGGTGGCACTGATGGAGGCCATGGCCTGTGGACTACCGGCTGTCTGCTCGAACATCAGAGGCAACACGGATCTGATTGAAGACGGAGTTACGGGTTTGCTTGCCAATAACACACCGGAGGAAGTCGCACAGTCTATTAGCAAAATGAAGAACGATACAGCTCTCCGTAACCGTGTGGCATCGGCTGCATTACAAAAAATCAAGCAATTCGATTTGAGTAGTGTAGAAGATGAAATGTCAAAAATTTACGGGGGGGGGGTAAGAAATCTTGTCCTGCAGGGAGTATACAAGGGACAGAGAATTCGTAAAGAACTTGGTATTCCGCTGAATGCAAAAGTAATCCTTTCTGTTGGTGAAGTCAATAAGAACAAGAACCACAAAGTTGGTATTGAAGCTCTTGCCAAATTGAGAGACAAGAACACCTACTATGTAATTTGTGGACGTGGCCCTCTGATGGAGGCACATAAAGAATTGGCACAGAGTTTGGGTGTGGGTGACAGAGTGGTTCTGACCGGGTATAGAACGGATGTCGCCGATTTCTATAAGATGGCTGATGTGTTTTTGTTCCCTTCGTTTAGAGAAGGACTTCCTGTTGCGGTAATGGAAGCAATGGCAAGTGGACTTCCGGTAATTGCCACCAAGATTCGTGGTAGTAGTGATTTGGTACAACAGGGGGCATTGTTCGATCCGACAGATGTTGATGGGATTGCAAGGGCGATTGAAACACTGCAGCAGAGCAATGTGAAACATGAGACGGCTGTATTTGATATCCATAAGGTAATGGAATCAATGAAAACGATTTATGGTGTATGAGGAGAATTGATACGTGGAGAATCGGATGAAGTTTGAAGGGCAAATTGAGTGCATTTCAATATTACGAGTTGTCGGAGCCTTAGGCATTGCGTTATACCATATTGGCACATTCAACGATCATATCGCTACATTACAGGCCGGCGTGAGCTTGTTCTTTTGTATTAGCGCCTTTCTTATGATGTATACAACTCAGAAGGGGATATCCAGTCATTATATCTTGAAGAGATTGATTCGGATTGTTCCTCTCTACTGGATTATGACGGCGTTTACTTTTGCAGCAATGCAGGTTGTTCCGTCGATTTCAACGGGGGGTACGCCTGAGTTCATCAAATCGCTATTCTTCATACCGTATGTTCGCCACGCCCTGAAATCTGCAGATGTAGTAAGACCGATGGTAGGTCCCGCATGGACGCTTTTTTATGATGTTTACTTTACGTTCGTTTTTGGCTTATGCATGAAGATTAGCCATAAATTCAGAGGAATACTGGCTGCTGTGGCTTGCACGATGCTGTTAATGATTCAGTATAGGTTTAGTCCGGAGCATCCTTTTCTGTTTATTTTGGCACAACCGTGGTGGATTTCATTTGTAGTAGGCATAGGCGTATTTTATGCGCTTCGATCCGTTTGGAACAAGAGCGTTACCACGAGGCTGCAAATTCTGTTAGGTGCATTGGCTGCGATTGCATTGGTACTTATGTTTCTAAGTGATTTGAATATTTACAGGAATGCGGTTCTGTCTGGAGTGGCATTATTTTCCTTGGTACTGGTTTTTAAGAAACAGGCAATGCCCAAAGCAATCAATCATCTTGGTAAAATAAGCTTTTCTTTCTATATGATTCACTATTATGTGATTTTGGTTGTTGGAAAAGTAATTGACTTAAAAGTCTTTTCTGTAAAAAGTATGTTTGCAATTGCTATTATCATGCTATCAAGCGTTGTGTTGGCGAGCATTTCGAATTATCTCATTGAGGACAAATTTTCCAATTTCTTAAAGAAGAAACTTAGTAGGGTGTAAAGAGGAGAAAAACAGTGAGCAAAATGATTTCATTTATTATACCAGTTTACAAGGTTGAAAAATATATAAATGAATGCGTAGATAGCATTCTTAACCAGCTCACTGATGCTTGTGAAGTCATTTTGGTGGATGACGGTTCGCCGGATCGTTCTGGTGTTATTTGTGATGGTTATGCAGATAGGGATTCGAGAGTAAAGGTTGTTCATCAGAAAAATGGTGGACTTGCAGCTGCAAGAAATACGGGGCTTGACTGCGCTCGAGGAGAGTATATTGCATTCGTTGATTCTGATGATTATCTGGACGGACAGTGTGTCTCCAAAATTTTAAACTGGATAACTCTTGGCGGTGCGGATATCTGTTTTATGAGAGCCATGAAGGTGTTTCCGGATGGCAAGCAGCAGCTGCTTGATGATGAGATGAATGCTGCAGAGCTCAAAGGAAGCAAGGAGTCCGCAATAAAGTACCTGTCGGAACGTTCCAAATATCCGGGAAGCCCTTGTACAAAACTTTTTCGTCGCGCACTGCTGGAGAGAAATCACCTCAGATTCCCGGATGATAGAAGAGTATCCGAGGATTTGGGCTTTGTTCTGCAATGTATCTTGAATGCAGACTCCTACGATGCACTGCCAATAGATTATTACTACTATCGACAGGCGCGGGAAGGCTCAATTACTAATAATGTGACTTACAAATCATTCTTAGGGCTGAGAGCGTTTGTGGAGGAATCAATCAATATTCTGACGGAGAATAAAAGTCCAAAGGGAAATATTGAGCGATATGCGATGAGCTTTGTGGCTTACGAGTTTTCAATCATGATTTGGCAGTATAGCCGAATTGGAGAAGAATTCAAGAGTGAGGCTGCTAAGACGTTAAATGAGTATAGCTGGGTTTTAAGCTACGGAAGAACAAAGAAAACACATCTAGTTCGTTGGACAATGCAGATATTGGGAGTTAATACGACTATGAGAATTCTGGATATTTATATGAGACTACGCAGTAGTAATCGGGGGGGGGGTAAAGTGCAGTAGCTTTACAATAACCCTGCAGCCTTTTGCAAATAGCTATTTGCCTGCTTGCGGAGGTTGCTGCTGATGTCTCCTGTTCTGAGTTTTATTATTCCCGTGTATAACGTGGAAGCCTATTTAAAAAAATGCATCAACAGCATTCTGGAGCAAAGCGGAGCAGACTGCGAGGTGATTCTCGTGGATGATGGATCAACCGATGGTTCCGGCCTGATTTGTGATGATTTCTCTGAGAAGAACACCAATGTCAGGGTGCTCCATCAGAAAAACAGCGGGCATTCAGCAGCACGAAATGCCGGGCTTAAAATGGCTGTGGGTGAATATGTGTCCTTTATTGATTCGGATGATTATATCGGGCAAGGCTGCGTAAAAGAGATTCTTAACTGGATCAAGACCACTGATGCAGACATTTGCTTTATGGAAGGATACAAGCTCTTCTCGGATGGGACGACAGAGAGCCTTGGAGATGAGATCGACAGATCACAGATTTTAGGCAGAAGCCAGGAAGAAGTATTTCAGCATTTGGCAACACGCCCCAAATATCCGGGCAGTGCATGTACAAAGCTGTTCCGGCGTGAGTTCCTGATGGAGAATGATCTGAAGTTTCCGATTGATTTGACTCATGCTGAGGATTTGACGCTCTGCTTGAACTGCCTTTTGAAGGCAGAAAGGTTTGATGCACTTCCATGTCCGTTTTATTACTACCGTCAGAATCGCGAAGGTTCAATGACAAGTAAAATCAGCGGTTCTTCCTTCCATGGATTGAGCAAATTTGTGTCAAACTTTGCAGACAGTCTTACGGATAAACAACGAAACCCTCACACGAGGATAACAGGGTATGCGATGGCATTTGTAGCCTACGAGTATTCGATTCTATTGTGGGAATACAGCAGACTGAATACCGCTGAAAAGAATGCCGCTAAGGAGTTCTTACAGGATTACAAGTGGGTTTTGAGCTATGGAGCATCGAAAAAAACAAAACTGATTCAGAAGGTCGTTCGCATAGTGGGGGTAGACCTGACTGCGAAACTTCTTGATGTTTATATGAGAAACAGATAAAATCCGGCAGTTGCTGTGTGCTGATTGGTGACTGTAGAGATAGAGAGGGAGAATAAACAATGAAGGTTGCCATTATTACATTGCATCGCGTGTATAATTACGGCTCTGCCTTGCAGGCGTATGCCACACAGACTGTATTCGAGAGAGCTGGATATGAAGCGGAAGTTATTGACTATATAACTGCGCAAAGAACAAAGAAACAAATTATGAAAACTGCTGCAGCTGGAAGTAATAAAGGAATGTCCAGCACTGCATATAGATTCTTTAAGGTGTTTTCTGTTTTGCTGAAGGAAATGACATTCGGAAAATTCGTGGAAAAGAACCTGCACCTGACAAAACAATATATTACGGCAGAGGATTTAGAGAAAAATCCTCCACAGGCAGATATATATGTAACAGGCAGCGATCAGACATGGAACAGCCAATATAATGGAGGCGTAGACCGAGGGTTCTTTTTGACCTTTGCTCCGAAAGATAAGGCTAAGGTTTCCTTTGTGGCCAGCTTCGGAAAATCGCATCTCAACGATAAGGAAGTGGCTGAGACGAAGCCTCTCATTGCGGAGTACAAAAAGTTATCCGTCCGGGAGGACTCTGCACTTGATGTCCTGCATCAGCTTGGCAGAGATGATGGCGTTCAGCTCATTGACCCGACTTTGCAGCTCACAAAAGACGAATGGCTCCGGCTGGCATCTCCCAGACTGGTAAAGCAACCGTATCTCATTCTGATGCTCCTCTACAATGAAGATAACCATGCAACGGAATATGCCCGTAAGATTGCGGATAAAAAGGGGCTGAAGCTGATCAAAATCTCGTGGGAAATGAAGAAACCGCCCATGGTCGATCAGCTGTTCACCCATCGTTCTCCGGCGGATTTCCTGTCGCTGTTTGCAAACGCAGATTTTGTCGTGACCAATTCTTTTCACGGCTTGGCGTTTTCCATTAATCTGGAACGGGATTTTGTGGTCGTTCCGAGAAATGAATTTAATTCCAGAATCGAGAGTCTTCTCACGCTTACCGATCTTCAGGAGCGGTTGGTCTCAACAGAAAATGCTGCGCTGGCAGAGTCGGAGAAACCTATTGATTACGGAAATGTCAACACTCGGTTGGCGGAAGAACGTCAAAAGGCAAAAGAGTACATTGAAAGTTTGAGGCAATTATAAATGTTGAACTATCTTGCTACACAAGACGAGAGCAAATGTTGCGGTTGCGGTGCCTGCGTAGAGATATGCCCCACAAAAGCGCTTTCCATGAAACCAAATAAAGAGGGATTCCAATATCCCGCCCTTGATGCGAATCGGTGTGTCGATTGCAAATTGTGCGAGAAAGTCTGCCCAGAGATGAATCCGCCGCAAAAAGCTGAACCGCTGGATATATACGCATTGCAGAGTAAAAATGCGGAAGAACTATTTGAAAGTTCTTCTGGTGGAGCATTCCGGTTGGTCGCAGACAGTGTTATCCAACAAGGTGGAGCAGTCGTTGGCTGTGTCTGGAATGAAAAAATGGAACCGGTGTTGACGATTGCGGATTCTTTGGATGGACTTAGACCCATGCAGGGAAGCAAGTATCTGTCCAGTAGCACAGAGCATACTTATAGCCAGACAAAGAAACTTCTGGATGCAGGAAGAATGGTTCTATTTACCGGTACACCGTGCCAGTGCGCTGGTCTGCTCAATTTTCTGCGAAAGCCTTATGATAATCTGCTCACTATGGACTTCTTATGCCATGGTGTACCGTCACAGATGGCTTTTGATGCGTATCGGGAGCGTTGCGAGAAACAACGTAACGGTAAGATGAGCCAGTACAAGTGTCGTGATAAGAGTGCACATGGTTGGGCTATTTCAGAATCGTACTGTGTAAACGGCAAAAAGTATACAGCGCATGGTATGACGAGTCCATATCTGTTTGGCTTTATCAGTGGCTATTTCAACCGGTATAGTTGTTATACTTGTAAGTTCAGGGGACTGGAGAGGTTCACAGATTATACGATCAGCGACTTCTGGGGATACCAGCAGAAACTTCATAATCATGATGGTATTTCTGCATTTCAGGTCAACACGCAGAAGGGCAAAGAGTTTATGACTCGGTTTGAACAAAACGCCCGATATCACATCGCAAAACGGGAGGATGTGGCGGTTGAAAATCCGGCCATTCTCCACTCACATGAAGAGAACGTGCCGGAACTGCGGAAAACGATTTATCAGCAGATCCAGACAGATGGCTGGGCAGTTGTCGAAAAGAAATACCTGAGGTGCAGGCATTTTTACCTAAAAAAGCTGTGGTATGCGCTGCCAGATGGGGTGACGCGGAAGATCAAGAAAATGGCGAAAGGATAACAATGATGAAAGTACTCTATTTATCCTCTTTGTGTTCTATAAAGGAATACGAGAGGATGTTTAAGACGTATGGTTCAACATCAAGCCATGCTTCTCAGAAATTCAATCGTATGCTGGTCGATGGTTTGATTGCAAATGGCTGCGAGGTTGATGCACTGACGCAGCGCATTATCGTAAAAGGCGGAGAAAACGACCTGACAAGACCTGACGAAGAGGAAAATGGTATCCGCTATAAATATTTGCCACGATACGCCAGCAAAAAGAAAAACCGTCTGATGACGATTTGGAACGCATGGCAGGAGATTCGGAAGTGGAAGCAGAGAAACCCTGATGGAGTCGTTATATGTGACATAATTTTAGGGGAACTGTCCATTGCTACATGGCTTTCCTCTTTTGGCTCATCTGTGAAGAACTATGGAATCGTCACGGATGTGCCCGGAATCAGAGCAGGTGATCAGCGAAAGGGAATCAAGGCGATTCCTCAAAAAATCAAGAACCATATGATATCTGTTTATGATGGATATATCTTCTTGACAGAAAAGATGAATGAGCGCCTGAACAAAAAGAACAAGCCTTATGTGGTTGTCGAAGGCATGGTCGATCAGGCGGTTCTTGAGATTCCAAACACGGTTGAAAACAAATATCCGGAAGCTGTATGTATGATGGCTGGTCTTCTGGAAGATATCTTTGGCGTATCAGCTCTGCTAAAAGCCTTTATGAAAACAGATAAGGCAAATGCAAGATTACTTTTTTACGGCAAGGGAAGTGCAGTCTCTGAAATCAATGCGTGTGCAGAAAAAGATCCACGGATAAAGTACTGCGGCGAATTGACCAATCAGCAAATTGTCGCGGAAGAAAAGAAAGCAACACTGCTGATCAATCCGAGACCTGCAGAAGGAGAGTGGACGGCATATTCCTTCCCGTCAAAAAATATGGAGTATATGGCATCCGGAACGCCACTTGTTGCGTATGACTTGCCGTGCATCCCCAGAGAATACCTTCCTTATTTTTATCAGATTACAGATGAAAATCAGATGGGACAGCTCTTGCAGGAGCTTTTGTGCAAGGAACCCGAAGAGCTACACGGCTTTGGTCTGAAAGCGCAAAAGTGGGTCACGGAGCACAAGAACGCTAAGGTGCAGGCTCATAAAGTGGTGGGAATGCTTCAATAAGAAAAAATGGAGGATGAAGATGTTTGATATCCCAGTGGTTCTTATAATATTTCGCCGATGCGATACGATGCCAAGAATCATACAGCGACTGGCGAAAGTAAAGCCTAGAAAAGTATACATACTTGCTGATGAAGGCAGAAATGAAAAAGAAATAGAACAGGCTCACGAATGCAGAAAAACCGTGGAATCTCTCATCAACTGGGATTGCGAAGTGGTAAAAAACTACGCTGAAGAAAACCGTGGTGTTTACCGCAATATTGGTGAAGGTGCAAAGTGGGTGTTCGAGAGAGAGGAAAAAGCTATCTTTCTGGAAGATGACAATCTTCCGGAAACTTCTTTCTTTAGGTACGCCGACGAGATGCTGGAGAAATATGAAACAGCACCGGAAGTTCTCTGGATATGTGGAACCAACTACGTAACCGATATGAATGGCAAGGAAAGCTATGCTTTTACGCAACACTTGCTGCCTTGTGGATGGGCATCATGGAGCACTAAATTTTTGAAGTACTATGATGGAGAGTTAAGTACATTCCGTGATGAGGCGCATAAAAGAAAGTTTTATAGCAGCTATTCAAACAGATGGCTGGCACAATGGCAATACCAGTCGGTTCGCAACGAAGTTGAAAGACATGAAAGAACGGGACGATTCATTTCTTGGGACTATCAAATGCTGTGGTCGGTTAGATCGAATGGCTTATATGGAGTAGTTCCGTTACGAAATCAGATAACGAATATCGGCGTTGATGAGTTTTCGATTCATGGCGGAAATTCAAAAAACAATGTCATGACGGATCGCTTTTGCGAGGTTCCTTCCAAGCAGTTAGATTTCCCTCTTGTACACCCAAATGAAATTGCAATCAATAAGTCGGTTGAACATCAATTGGCCGATATTATTTGTCCCCCGCATTCGACTGTTTTGAAATCCTTGCTTAGTTCAAAAATGAAAAGACTGATGAAACAAGATACAGCGAAGTCGTGGAAACAAATATTAAAAGAAATGAGGAGGTGATTGTTTGAATTTGATTATTATTCTAACAATCATCTTCTGTAGCGGCTATTTCCTCTCTATTACAACACTTGGAAGCACAATGACCATCATGGCAATGGCAGTCTGTTCTCTTGTGATTATTCTCGAAGGAGTTCTCCAAAGGAAAAGAAAGCTGCAGGGAGGATTGTTAATAGGTAGGAAAACTTTCTACTTGACTGCATATCTAATAGCAATTGTGCTATTTTCTTCTGGATTGTCCAGCATTGTGGGAAAGCAAGTGATTTTGTACTTTTGTGCGATGCTTATTGTTAGTGTATGCGATTGGAATGATTTTAAAAAAGAATATATTAGGGTAATGGTTGTAATATCATGCTTTGCATTGATTGGATATGCGCTACAATACACGCCGGTTATTAATATGCTGCCCACAATGGTAAACTATAATGGAACAGTTTATGTCAATGGTATTCTATTCTCCTTTATTAAATATACATATTCGGGATTGACAGAAAGATTGCACGGACTGTTTTGGGAGCCGGGATTGTTTGCGACATATCTGGCGATTGCAATTGCTTTCTTGAAAAAGGAGAATACAAAAAATTATTGGATTACGCTGGGTCTATTTACCGTTTGCTTGATTATGACAAAATCGGGTGCGGGCATTGCAATGATGCCACTGATCTTGATTATTAAACTGACTGATAGAAAAGATGAGGAACTGTCGTTAAGAAGGAATGTACTGCTTTGCGGAGTTCTTATTCTAATCTTTATTATTGGACAGATAGGTTCAGATGTAATTGATCAATGGCTGAACGATTATTTGCTTGTAAAATTAAATGATACATCTAATGTCAGCAATTTTATGAGAACTAATGCCGTTCTTGTTGACTTGCAAATTGCATGGAATCATTTTCCGTTTGGTGTTGGAATTGCTCAGTATGCTCCTGAAGTGGCTAAGTTCAATTCCACGTTGCAATCGTCAGGAACATCAACTATAACGACATACTTAGCTGAATATGGGGTGCTTGGAATTCCTGTTGTTTTGATATGGATTAAAGCTTTATTCCAAATAGCAGATAGTCGTAAATTTGTTACAAGGCTTGCGACTCTTCTTATGTTTTTAACAATCCTGACTAAAGAGCCACACGGTAACTTGCTCTTTATGAATTGCATTCTGTTGTACTCAACTGTTGGTTATCGGTCTGAAAATGACTTGATAAATATAAATATGGAGGAAAATTAAAATGTCTGCATTTGATAACGCAACCCTTATGATCACTGGTGGTACTGGTTCTTTCGGTTCTACCGTTCTGAAGCACTTCTTGGACTCTGACCTGAAGGAGATCCGTATCTTCTCTCGTGACGAGAAGAAGCAGGACGATATGCGCCATGAGCTTCAGGCCAAGCATCCGGAGAATGCCAAGAAGGTTAAGTTCTACATCGGTGATGTCCGCAATCCTCAGTCTATCCGTGACGCTATGCCTGGTGTTGATTACATCTTCCATGCTGCTGCTCTGAAGCAGGTTCCTTCCTGCGAGTTCTTCCCCATGCAGGCCGTCCAGACCAACATCATCGGTACTGATAATATGTTGCACGCCGCCATTGATGCCGGTGTCAAGCGTGTCGTCTGCCTGTCCACAGATAAGGCAGCCTACCCCATCAACGCTATGGGTATCTCCAAGGCCATGATGGAGCACGTCATCTACGCCAATGCCCGTGTGGCTGCTGAGCGTGGCGGCACCACCATCTGCTGCACCCGTTACGGCAACGTCATGTGCAGCCGTG
>ENA-OOXJ01001806-OOXJ01001806.1-human-gut-metagenome-genome-assembly--contig:-NODE-1806-length-12460-cov-2.237162_pt1 | contig 12460 bp, 11 predicted proteins | sample MGYA00241587_ERZ501343 | MGnify/ENA primary metagenome ERZ501343 (study PRJEB25962, sample SAMEA2042918) | human gut metagenome | biome: human gut; feature: human-associated habitat; material: faeces... | reverse complement strand
CCCGTTCGGCGCCCCGCCACAAATCAAAATCAACACAATGGAAACAACAAAAGGTTATGGAAAGAACGGGGAGAAACGCTTCCCCAGCTATGCAGGCGAGTTTTATGCCGCACATCCCGAAAAGTTTGAAGACCGCAAAAACACGGTGAAACCCCTGGTCTACGGAGCCGCGCTGGTGGTGTGCGTGCTTCTTGTCATTTTCCCGGCATGGATTCCGGTGCTGCCACTCTGGCTGATACGGGCGGCGGCAGTCATCGGAGGCCTTTACTTCCTGCTTAGCATGTTCACTTCGCGCACCTCGACCTACAACAAGCTGAGCGGCGGCGAGGTGAAGAATGTCAATATCAAGAAGTTCATCCGCAACGAGACCAATCTGGACAAGATTGTGGAGGCCTTCAACCGTCACGACTTCGAGTACCTGACCGGACTGCCCAGCGGCAACAACCAGCCGGTGCAGATCGTCGTGGAGGAAGACCGCGTGGGACGCGAGTTCTATTGCCTGCTCACCACCTACGACTCCAGCTCGAACATCGTAGGTCTGGCCGACCCGGTGGTGCTCTCGGGAAGCGAATACGAAGACAACGAGGATTTCATCAGACACATGTGCGACAATGAACAGGATTAGTGGATATTTCTTCCTGCTGGGGCTCCTGCTGTGCGCCGCAACCGTGCGTGCGCAGAAGGAGTACCCCATCGAGCGGGTGTCGGTTATTAACGTGGGCGACGGGCGTTTCCTCTACCGCGACCTCAAGACCGACAAGCCCCTCGACGGCGACCGCCGCATCATCGACGGTTACCACTCGGCCTACATTCAGGCGGAGTTCAAGGACGGCTTCTATAACGGGAAGTACGCCGAATACGAGTACAACAAGCTGAAGTGCGAGGGCGCCTACCGCGACGGCCGCAAGGAAGGTACCTTCAAGTTCTACGACAGCGAGGGCAGGGTGAAGGAGGAGAAGCCCTACAAGGACGGCAAGCTGCACGGCGCGCACCGCACCTTCTATACCTCGGGACAGTTGGAGCGGGAGGTGAATTACCGTGACGGCCGGCAGGACGGCAAGGAGCTGTACTACGACTACGACGGCACCCTGCGCCGCGAACACAACTACCGCGACGGGCGCCAGGTGGGCAAGCAGTATTCGTTCATACAGGGCACGCACGAGTATTACGAGACGACCTACTTCAACGACCAGGGCCTTCAGGAAGGCGATTATACGGCCATCTTCACCTTCGGGCAACCGCACATCACGGGCCGTTATGCCAACGGCCAGAAAGACGGCGTGTGGACGGAGATTGCCGAAAGCGGCGACACGCTCTACATTGCTACCTACCGTGCCGGACGTGAGGAGGGCCTGCAGGTGCGCTTCAGCCGCGAGACAGGTACCCGCACCAAGGAGTATTACATGAAGGCCGACCGTCCCGACGGGCTGTACCGCGAGTACAACCCCGACAACGGCGAGCTTATCTACGAGGCCACCTACCAGTACGGCCGCTTGCATGGCAAGGAACGCCGGCTGGTGCGCGACAACCGCTACGACTACTGGGAGACCTCGACCTTCGTCAACGGGCGCAAGACGGGCCCCTTCGAGTCGCGCTACATCAAGAACGACCGTGTGCGCGAGGCGGGCGAGTACCGCAACGGACACCGCATCGGCCGCTGGAAACTCTATGACATCGACGGCAGGCTGGAGAAGGAATGGGAGGAGACGATGTAAGCATGGAATATTCATTACGGATTACACACCTTTAAAAACGGAATATGGACTTATTTGACGACTTTTTACAGAAATACCCTCCTGTGGGCCCTTTAAAGAAGCCCTCGGAAGAGGTGTTGAACCAGTTCAGAAACCGGCTTCCCGCCAAGTTGCTGGACTTCTGGCAGGCATACGGTTTTGGCAACTACGGCAACGGCCTGCTCAAGGTGGTCGACCCCAACGACTATGCCGATAATCTCTACACTTGGCTGGGCGGGGAGAACCCCGCACGCATTCCCATCATGCTGACCGGCTTCGGCAACATCCTTTACTACCGCAAGCTGACCGATAGCGCAAGCGACGTTGCCCTGCTCGACATTCACCACCGCCGCACCGACGTGTGTGCATACAGCTTCGGGGAATTCGTGCAACTCCTCACCGATGACGAAGCCGCGGAATCGTTGCTGGACAAGGCGCTCTTCGGCCAGGCCCTCGTAAAGTGCGGCCCGCTTGCCGACAACGAAGTATTCTTCTTTGTGCCGGCGCTGGCGCTGGGGGGAAGCGAGTCGGCCGCTTCGGTCGACAAGGGCGACGCGGCGATGCACCAGCGCCTGCTCTTTGAACTTATGAATCCGCAGGACGACGGAGACGATGAGGAGGCAGACGAGGACAACCCGTGGTCCGACGCCTACGAAGCCCAGCCGCATGTCTTTGAGCGCGAGGACGGTTCGCTGATGGTAAACTTCACCCTGACCGATACCGTGGACACCGTCTTGCCCGAAGCGCCCGAAAAGCTCTATGCCGTCGAGGGGCACGAAATCGGCCTTTGGGTACTGACTTTCTTCAGCTACGACGACGAGCAGAACATCGGGACGCTGGAATACCATACTGCCTTTCAGGCCCTTCGTCCCTACGTGCAGGACGAGGCCGACGGCCATGTGCTGCTCCGCGGCCTCAGCCTGGAGGAGATGAAGCAGGTATTGGCTAAGGTTAAGCAGGTGTAGCAAGGCGTATGTGGTGCCTGCCTTCCCTCTGTTGAACCACGTAAAAAATAGAACGTATGAACCTGAAAAACCATTCCACGGACGAACTGCTGCTGATGGCTCACAACCTTACGGGCGAGCTCTCGGACGGGCAGGTGCGGCAGGTCAAGCTGGAACTGTACCGCCGGGGTGTGGACGACGAAGTGATAGCCGACATCATGGAGGAAAAGGAAGAAGCCTTTATGCGCAGGCTCGATGCCGCCGCCCGTGCCGGACAGGCGCGCATGGACAGGCTGAACGAACGGAACCGCCGTGTGGGGTATCGTTGGTGGGAGATGTTGCCGATGTTTCTTTTGGCGCCCTTTTACCTGCTCACTCCCATGCGGCATCTGGTGGGCACCCTTATCCTGTTGCCGGTGTACCTGCTTAGCTGGACGCCTGTCAACCTGGGCGAAGACCTGTTCGTTGAGTTGAGGCGGCTCAAGGCGGAGAAGTACGACCGCAAGTTCAGGCAACGACTCTTCCTGTTGTTGGCCGGCGACCTTTGTTGGCTGGTTTGTGCGTGGTGTTATGGATAATTCCCTTTTTCAGTACCATCGGCTTTCATCTCAATAACTCCTTTATTTCTTTAATTTCCAGATAGATATGGATATACAAGACTTGTACAATCGCCTGTGTGGCGGCAGCGGCGGCCCTTTGTTGCGTCCCACCGCTTTCATCGCACAAGTGGAGGCCTTTCCCGCTTTTGCGGAGCTTCCCTTGCCCGACTCGCCCGACGAACGGGAGCAGTATTTCCGCCTGCTGGCCGACTATGGCATCAGCCTTTATGCTGTTGGCCGTTATGGCGGGGCGGCCGGCGTGCTGACACGTGTCATTATGCTGCTCGAAGCGGACAAGGAAAAGGATGGCTTGTGGCAGACGGGGGTCTACGAGCAGGCCTTGCTCTACCGTTGCCACGCGCTTTCAGCGCAGGGACATCAGGAAGCGGCCCGGCGCGATGCTTTTGTGTTGTTGGCCCATTGTCCCGACGAGTTGCAATACCGTCGTCTTGTCCACGGCTTTGAGGCACGTTTCCGAGCACAAGGTTACCGCAAGGCGAGCCATTGGTTGCTGGTGGTGCTGTTTGCCGGATTGCTTATCACGGTGGCTCGTCCCGCCGACCCTTCCGTGCGCTTCCTGGGGCATCTGCTGGGAGGAGCGGGAGCAGTGGGCGGTCTGGTGAATTATGTAGTCTGGAAATACTGGTATGCATCATGGAAAAAGAGATAGGAAAAGTAAGCCGCAAGTTCCTTGTCGACAAGTACGTCAGGCCCTATCTTGGCCTCAGCCTGCCGCTGTGGGCGGTCGAGGTGGGGGCATTGGGCCTGCTGATGGCCTACGGTTCGGCCTTTTGCGTGATGCTGGTTGGCTCCTGTTGCCTGGTGGTGTTGCCGTTGGCGGTGTTGTGGCACCGGCTGTTCAGCCGCTGGTATCCGGGTGCGTTCCAGCTTGTGGCCGGCCATGTGTGGCTGGTGAGCGTGGCACTGGGTGTATCGGCGGTATGGCTGGTTATCGGGTGGAAGGTGGCGCCCGCCTTCCACGGATGGGGCAGCCTACTGGTAGTGCTTCCTTCGCTGGCGGTCTATGGGCTGGGCGTGGGCTATGTCTACTTCTTCGGCCTTCGCAACGAGACGGTTTATCTTCGGAAGAAGAGGCTGTATCGCTGTCCGCCCCCCGATTTGTTTCGTCTGTTGCGCACGTATTTGCCTGCGTTCGGGTGGTGCGACCTGCTGCTGTGCTTTCTCTCGTTACTCTACGTGCTGTGCCTGGAGCAGGGGTGGGTGTCCGAACAATACGGCGGAGCCATCCTGCTGGTTTTTGCCATGTTCTATGCATGGGCGTCGTGGCGGCTGATGCACATAGGACGCGTCTACGACAAGTTCGGTTCCCGTTCCTATCCGCTGTGTCTGCTGGAAATCAGCGGTCTGTTGATGATGACCACCCCGATGGCTGTCCGTTCGGGACAGTATGCCGAAGCGGCCGTCATGCAGCTTTTTGCCCTGACGGGCTATCTCAATGCCTTCTATTTCTATGAGCAGAAAGAGGATGAACCTCCGGGGAGAAGGAAATCGGAACGGTGACCGTATTTCGTTTTTGTACGATATCCGGGTGCGAACGGAAGGAATGGTCATATTACCTCGTTGTGGTAGAGGAAAAAACACCGGAAAAGGTGAACTTTGTATTATAAAACAAACATAGGAACTTTGTTCTGAAAAAGATTTTCAAAAAAATGAGGATTAGCATCTAGTTTTTGGAGCCGTTTGTGGTCTAACAGGTAAAAAAGAGCTATCGGAATGGATACGAAAGAACAACAATTCACGAACATAATCAAAGAGCATGAGCGGACCATCTACACCGTCTGCTACATGTTTTCGGAAGATACGGACGAGGTGAACGACCTGTACCAGGAAATACTCGTCCGCTTGTGGCAAGGCTTTGACGGCTTCGAGGGGAAAAGCGACATCCGGACATGGATTTACCGCGTCAGCCTGAACTATTGCATCAACTTCAGCAACAGGCAGAAGAAGCGTCGCGAACGTATGAACCTCGGTTCCGGTTTTCACACGGATGGCGGCAGCCTTAAAAAGAATTTGCAGATAAAGCAGCTTTATAAGCGGATCAACGCATTGGGACTGGTCGACAGAAGCGTCGTCCTGTTGTGGCTCGAAGGCCTGAGCTATGACGAGATTGGTGCTATCCTGGGTATTTCTGTCAAGAATGTCTCGTTCAAGCTGGTCCGCATCAAGGAACAACTCAAAAAAATGTCTAACCTCTAAAAAAAGAAAACAGTATGGAAATCAATATCGAAAAAGAACTCCAATCGTTGAAGTCGGATTATAACACCTTTAAGGCAGAACTTGATAAACAGGAAACGCTGAACGAAAGGTTCTTCAAATCGTTGAAGAAACGCCCCGCATTGGCTGTCGGCAAGGAAATCAAAGACCGGATGTGGCTCGATGTCCTGACAGTGTTCATGGTTACGATTATCTGTATCAACACAGGCTGGCCCCTGCTTTTTGGCGTCCTGGTGTCGTTGTGGGCTTTGGTCGATTTGGGTGTCAGCCTGTGGGTCAGCCGCAAGCTGGGTATGGACCATCTGCTGAATGACGATGTACGGACGGTGACAGGGAAGATTGCCGGTTACCGTAAGTTCTACAACGTGTCGCTCATGGCCAGCATTATTCCCCTTGTTGCTATGCTTACCTACATTTTCATGCATCTGTATGCCCTGACAGACGATCCTGACACCATACGGTTTATTACCGTGTCGGGCATTGTGTTTATTGTGCTTGGCATTGCGATAACTCTGGTACGCTACAAAAAGCATGTGGAAAAATGCAATGAATTGCTGGAACAATTCGATGAATGCTAGTCGTTAATCAACACAAATTCTCTCTCTCATTAATTTTCTTACATTCACCCTATGTTTCCTGCCTTTTGCTTACATTCATGTGTGTCTTGTACGATACCCGTGAATGGGGGCAAAGGGCAGGACATAGGGAAAATGCAGGATATGCGAAGCGATGCTTTTGGGGTTGATAAACTTGTTGGGATGATGAAAAAAAACCTTTGCTTTTTATTCGCAGGTAGTGTGATATACATACCTTTGTCTGCATGTGAAAACAGAAAATATATTGTATAACAAATAATTCCTTACCCTCTTATGTTGAAAAAGAAATCCCGTTATCCCCTCTTTTCTTTATCGTTATTCCTGTTGGTTGCATGCCTTTTGCTGACAGCCTGTGGTCCCGACCGTCGTGTGGCTTTGGCCGAACGGCTGATGGCTGAAAGACAAACGGATAGCGCCGTGGCAGTGATGCAGGGTATCGGGCATCCCTCGCTCCTCTCGGACCGTGATTATGCCCTTCGTGCCCTTTTGCTGGCTGAGGCGGCCCACCGGAAGGGGCAGCTTACGGCGGCTACCGACACGTTATTGCTGCCCGCCATCAAGTATTTCACCCGGTCGGGCGATTCGGCCTATGCCGAGCGGGCGCTCTATTGCAAGGGACATCTGGAGCGCAGGCTCTATCACTCCGATGCATCCATACAGGCCTTTATGCAGGCCTTGTCGTTCTTGCAGGACAGGAACGATTACGAGCAACTGTATCGCGTAAACACCTGGCTGGGTGTGGTGTGTATGGGGGAAGGAGATTATGCAGCCAAGGTGAAATACTCCAAAGAAGCATTGAAGGCGGCTCTTGGCTTGGGAAATGTGTTCTATAAAAATATGGCCCTGTGTGACATCTCTACCGGTTATTACTTTCTTAACCGTCAGGACAGTGCCCTCTGGTATGCACAGGCTGCTTACGATGCCGCCGTGGCCGATTCGGTTCCCCGGCAATTGTTGCATGTGTACAATAACCTGGGCACTATTTATGCCGAGATGGACCAGCCGGCTCTGGCGCTGGAATACATCGACCGTTCGATGGCCCTTCGTCCGGCTACCGATACTATTGCCTTGCAAAGCCTGTACACCACCAAGAGTTATCTGTTCGGGCAGATGGCACGCTACGATTCGGCGGTCTATTATTACCGCCTGTCGGTTGGCAGTACCTCGCCCAGTGTCAGGGCCGATGCCTACCATTACATGTCCGAAATACATCACCGGATGGGCAACGACCGCGATGCCTATGCGTTGCTTTCGCGTTTCGTCACCCTGGCCGACAGCCTGCGTGAGGCGCGCTATACCGAAGAAACCATTGCCCTTCAGGAAAGCTACCGCCACGAGCAGCTCTCGATGGAAAATCTTTATTGGCGTGCACAGGCCGCCAGCCGCAAGACCAATTTGCTGGTAATGACCGTTACCGTTTTGCTGTTGCTGTGGCTTATCACCGTCGTTTATCTGCTTTATCGCCGTAGTCGCCGCCGGGTCGCTCTACAGCAACAATGCATTGACCAGCAGGCCGAAGCCCTGGAGCAGGAGCGTGAGACTTCGTCTTTCCACCAGCGCCGGGTAGCCGAGATGGAGCAGAAAGTGGGGCGTCTTAAGGGCGCTTTCTTCCGCCGGCTTAGCCAGCGGGTACTTCAGGACATTGCCAGTGGGGATAACATTATCCTTTCGGACGAAGATTGGGATGATATTGTGCAGAATGCCGATACCGTGTTCGATGGTTTTACACGACGCTTGCAACAACGCTATCCGGCCCTCAACAAAGACGACCTGCGCTATTGTTGTATGGTCAAAATGCAACTTTCGCAACAGGAGATGGCACAAGTGATGCATCTTGAGAAAGATTCCGTCAAGAAACGCCTCAAACGCATCCGTACCGAAAAGATGGGAGCCGATGGTGGGGTAACGCTGGAGGAAGTGCTAAGAGAATTTTAAACGGAATTGTAAGATAAAAGATTTATTTTTCTTATTTTTGGGCTTCTACAACTTTGCACAAGGTGAATTATTAAGATTGAAAAAGCCTGAGGTTATGAAGAAAAAGTTTTGCATATTAATGGTGTTGTCGTTGCTTTGCGGCATGCAGGTTGCTTGGGCCACCAAGCTGGTGGAATTAAGAGTAGTGGACAAGGACTATCTGATGTTGTTGTTCCGTGACGGAGAGGTATTCTACCGTGACAACGGAACAGGACCCAGTGCCTATCGTGGACACGATTGGGCCGAAGGCGACGATACTCTGAAAGTGTATGGACCGGAACTTAATACGCAGGCCGCCATGCAGGTTACTTCATGGACAGTGCTTTCGGAGGACGATGCGGATTATGGCATTGCCGGGTGTCGGCCGTTGGCTGTTTATCGCAAATCGAAGGTGATGAATACCGATGCCAAATTCAACTGGAAACTTGACCACTGGATTTACCTGAAATTGCCTGTATCCATGAAACAGGGACATACCTATACTGTGAAAATGGATGCTTCCCTTGCTTCCGATAAGACTGAGGCGGAAATTACTTTTGATGTCAACCGTTGTGTTTCGGAAGCTGTACATGTCAACATCATTGGCTATACGCCCAAAAGTGCGGTTAAAGCGGCCGATCTTTACTTGTGGATGGGCGATGGCAGACAACGTGATTACAGTCGTTTCGAAGGTAATCGTGTGTGGTTGTATAACGTGGAAACGGGTAAAAGACACAAGGCGGGTAAAGTTGCTTTCTGGAAAAGCAACCGTACCGGTACCGAGGCGTTGGGCCGTAACCTGACGGGATCGGATGTGTGGAACATTGATTTTACTTCGACCGTGGCTCCTGGCCGTTATCGTCTGGTGGTGGAGGATGTGGGATGCAGCATGGATTTTGATATCCGGGATGATGTTTATTTCTCTCCTTATAAAACGGTTGTGCGTGGTTACTACTATATGCGTGTGGGCGAAGACCGTATGGACATGAATCCTGTGCCCCGTCGTCCGCTGTTTATACCCGAAACCGACCCCGTAGGTTTTACCATTTATCTGACCGACTTGCAGCCGTGGCATCCGGACTGGAAAAAACACAAAGGGGATATCTGGGACGAACCACATTTTAAACCGGTTTTACAATCCATGTTCTGGCAACACCGCTTGCCGGGGAATCCTGTCAATACCGAGGCACGAGGCGGACATAGCGATGCTTTTGATTGGGACAGGCATTTGGCTCATGTAAGCAATCCGTATGACATGCTTTTACCTTATTTCCTGAGCGACGGTCGGCTGAATGATGACAACTTGCAGATTGGCGAAAGTGGAAACGGTATTCCCGATATCATGGACGAAGCCCGTAATGAAGTTGACTTCTGGCTGAGTCTGCGCGATGGTGAGGCTTATTGCCACGGACTGACAAATCCTTCGAAGGAACATACGGTGATGTTTCAGGCCGGAGCTACTACTATGGCAGCTTGGGCCAATGCTGCCAATTGTGCCATGATGGCCGATTGTTTCCGTATATCCGGTCATACAGAACTGAAAACTTATTATACCGAGCAGGCCATCAAGGCTTTTGAGTTCGCCTCCCGTCAATCTGACCAGCAATTGGATGATCGCCAGGAGATAGGTGACAGTTTTATGCGCGGGCGGGATTTCAAGCACATGGCGGCCGCTTTTCTTTATAACGTGACGGGTGACCGTACATGGGAAGACATCATGGCGCAGGAATGTCTGGTGAAAAACGGTATGCCCGTGATATTCGATACCGGAGAAGGCTGCCAGATATGGGGAACTGCTGCTTACCTCAATACCCCTCGTACCAGACATTATCCGGAGTTGTATGCGGCATTGAAGGCTGGTGTAACAACGCAGGCCATGCAGAAACATGTGAATCATATAGACAAACGTCCTTCCCGTCGTTCGGCCGATAATAATTATTGGCAGACGGCTCAAAACTTGCATTTGGTTATCCTGGCACATTTTGTGGCCGAAAAAGCAAAAGAGAAGAGACTTTTTGAAAAGGCTTTGTTGCTGGAAGCCGACTGGGGCTTGGGACGTAACCCGACCAATATGGTTGAAATGACCGGGCTTGGACAGCGTTGTGTGGAAAATTGCTATACTACCGGACGCAATGACGGTACACCTGGGCTGCACCCGGGCCATACTCCTTACAATAACCTTGATACCTGGAACAAGAGTAATGGAAGTGATCCCCAGTGGTTTGTAGAGAAAGGCTATCCCGAGTGGAAAGCCGGAGGCTGGCCCCATCAGGAAGCTTATTTCAATTGTCGTTATGTGTGGGCCAACGGTGAGTTTACGCCTCGCCAGACCATGCGTGGCAAGATGGCTTTGTACGGTTATTTACAGGGAATGAAACGCTGATTCTGTTTGGGGTGAAAATTTAGAGCGAGTTTTACGGATAGTAAGGGGGAAGCCTTAGTCCTTTGTGTATTTATAAAAGACAGGCTTTTTGTAGTGTGAGTTTGCTACGATATCTGTGGTTTTATTCAGTCAACTTAAATTTAATATCTCTGCTGTTCTATGGAAAAACAAGCTCTACCCAAGCGGCTGGAGTCGCTGGACGCCCTTCGAGGATTCGATTTATTTTTTCTGGTGGCCCTGGGGCCGTTACTCCGTTCCATCATCCGTGCGGCCGATGTGCCTTGGTTGAATTCGTGCCAATGGTTGCTCCTGCATCAGAACTGGACCGGGTTTTCGCCTTGGGATTTGATTATGCCATTATTTCTTTTCATGTCGGGTATAACCATTCCGTTTGCTTATTCGCGCTACAAGAAAGATCCGGATAAAAAACCGCTGGTTCGCCGTCTGGTGAAGCGGGTATTGCTGCTCTGGTTGTTCGGCATGATTGTACAGGGCAATCTGCGTGCACTCGACCCCGACCATATCTATTTCTATACAAACACGCTACAGAGCATTGCTGTGGGCTATCTGTTCTCCGTGCTGCTTTATCTGTACACGTCCAAGCGTACACAGATCGTTGCATCGTTTGCCCTGCTGATGGTTTATTGGGCAGCCATGCAATTCATTAAGGTAGGCTCGTTTGGCGGGGGTGACTATACACCCGACGGCAACCTGTGTGAGTGGATAGACCGAACTGTCTTAGGTCGTTTCCGTGACGGGGCTGAGGTACAGAACGGAACGGTAGTCTTTGCCGAGGGCTATTATTATACCTGGATTTTGAGCAGCCTGAACTTTGTGGCAACGGTAATGTCGGGCATGTTTGCCGGATACATTGCCAAAAGCCGCGAACTGGCCGATAAACGGAAAGTACAACTCTTTCTGGGTATTGGAGCCGTGCTGGTGGCAGTGGGATGGACGTGGAACCTGGTGCTGCCGGTCATCAAAACCATTTGGACCAGTTCGATGGTGTTTGTCAGTAGCGGCTATTGCTTCCTGCTGATGGGATTGTTCTATTACTGGATTGACTATAAGGGCCATCGCAAGCACCTTACCTGGCTTAAGGTATACGGATTGAACTCCATTGTGGCCTACATGTTGGCCGAGACGGTTCGTTTCAGTAGCATCGGCGAGTCGTTGCTCTATGGATTCGAGCAATATTTGGGCAGTTTTTATTCGCCGCTGATTGTGCTTAGCAACGCTGCCGTGGTCTTCTTTATCCTGTGGGTGATGTACAAGCAACGTATTTTCCTGAAGGTATAGCCCGCTGCTGTGGCAGGGCAAAAGCTAATTTATGTTAGCTTTATTTGTAATCATTACAATTTAATTATCTTTGCAAAAAGACTAAACCAGATTGTTTCATTTCATTTAATGCCCAACGATTATGAAAAAAAGAGGCTTGTTTTTTGTATTTGCCCTGCTATTACTGACTTCAGTCGCCGCACAGGAAGTGAATTACCTGCTTTCGAGTCACATCCTTGACATTCAGCTGGGGCAACCGGCTCCCGGTGTCAAAATTACATTATCCAAACAGAACGCTGACCTTTCGTGGACGGTAATCGACGAGAAGATTACTGATGATAACGGCCGTGTCAAGGACTTTCTGCCAGGAAATGCCGGTATAGACCATCGCGGTATTTATAAGCTGACCTACCATGTGGGACCTTATTTTGCCTTGCATGCACAGGAATCGTTTTATCCCTTTATTGAGGTTGTGTTCGAGATGAAAGACAATAGCCATTATCACGTACCCATTACCCTTTCGCCTTACGGGTATTCCACGTATAGGGGTAGTTGAGAATGTGTGTTTTGTTTCAGGCCGTTGCCGGAAGGTACATGCCGTCTGCCGCAGATGTCAGGTAGGAGGTGTGTCGTTCAGGTAACGGCCTTTTTTATATTCTGCCCGCCAGAGGCAAGGAAACGTATGGGCATAAAAAAAGGAGTACCGCTGTACTCCAACCTTTGTTAACCTTAAATCTAA
>ENA-OOXJ01001805-OOXJ01001805.1-human-gut-metagenome-genome-assembly--contig:-NODE-1805-length-12467-cov-2.215356_pt1 | contig 12467 bp, 13 predicted proteins | sample MGYA00241587_ERZ501343 | MGnify/ENA primary metagenome ERZ501343 (study PRJEB25962, sample SAMEA2042918) | human gut metagenome | biome: human gut; feature: human-associated habitat; material: faeces... | reverse complement strand
CAATGCCGCCGCGGGATACATTGATCAGCATCGCGCCGGGCTTCATCCAGCCCAGCTCTTCCTTGCCGATCATTCCGCGCGTTTCGGCTGTAAGCGGAGAATGGATGGATACAACCTCTGCCTTCTCCAGCACATCGCGCAGGCTGACGATGGGGATTTCTTCATCCTCCTGACGGCAGTAGGGATCATAAGCCAGAACCTTCATGCCAATGCCCCTCGCCATTCTGGCAAGCTCCCGGCCGATGCGCCCGTAGCCCACCAAGCCCAGTGTCTTTCCCGTCAGTTCCATGCCGCGCAGTTCTTCCCGGTCCTCCCATGCACCTTCTTTCATAACGCGCATGGCCTGCGGAATTTTGTGCGCGGCACAGAGCATCAGTGTCAGCGCATATTCAGCAACCGCCGTCACACAAAACACGGGACTGTTCAGCACCAGCACACCCCGGCGGGTGGCGGCTTCGACATCCACAAAGTCAATACCAATGGTGCGGCACACCACTGCCCGCACGTTAGGCGCAGCAGCCAGTACTTCTTCCGTAACGGCTACATCCACATCGCCCATAAGCAGGTCTGCCTGCGCAAGACCGAGCCGGATGGATTCCTCGCGGCTTGGCGCAGGATATGCCTCCAGCCCGATTACCTGCACCATCGCTTCTACCAATTCCCGCTCGATGGAGGGGTCGCCGTAGGGTTTGAAAAGCTTGAGCATGGTTGATACTCCTTCCCGTTTCGTCAGTAGAGTTTGCTCTTGAGTCGGGTTGCAAAGCCATCGAATTTGGGACGGTTGAGGTCATGACCCATTCGTTCAGCCAAATAAGCGCTTGCCGCCTGGAAGGGGAAAAGGAAATGAACCGGGCATCCCTCCTCCAGCTCGGAGGGGGCTAGCTGCAGCCCATCGAAATCCGCCTCTGCCTGATCTGAAATTTCCAGCACCCGGCAGCCCTTCTCGCGTGCAAAGGCGCAGAGCGAACGCAGCCGGTCTTCATCAGGCAGGCCATGATACAGCGCAACGATATGGAATCCTTCACCCAGCAGGCAGTGCGGGCCGTGGATGAACTCCTCAAATTCATAGCTGACTGTGGGCAGATAAAGGGTTTCCACCAGCTTGAGCGCAGCTTCCTGCGCAAGAAAGCAAAGGGGCGCAACGCTGATGATGGCGCAGAACGGCGCCTGTGTGAAAAACGCCTCATTTTGCAGCACCCACTCCAGGCTTTTTTCAAGCATGGAATGAGCTGCATTCAGGTCCGCCGCAAGCGCTTCTTGCTTTTGCTGATATGCCTCCTGCGTAAGATGGCCCCGGGCAAGGCCCAATTCCAACGCTAATCTTTGGAGCATCAGCAGGGTCGATGTGACGCCTTTGGTCTTTGGACCGGATTTTTCCTCGCCGCATCCCATGCTAAGGCAATCCTCTGCACGCAGAGCCGTGGGAGACTCTGTCAAAGCGGTCAGCACGCTGAAAGGCTTGCCCAGCGCTTCCAGATGATCCGCCACGCGCATCACGTTTACGCTTTTGCCCTCCTGGGTTACCAGCAACATCAGGTCCTCCGGCAGCGGCGCGAATTCCTCCGCGCGTCCCGGCAGCAGGGTGAGCACTTCTATGCCGGCATTTTGCCTGATGAAAGGCGCAGCTATCTGCGCGCAGTAAAACGAGCTTCCGGAGCCTACGATGCACAGCCTAGAAGCTTCTTTGTGCTTTTGGCTAAATGCATGCAGCACATCCTTTTCGCCCGCAAACACATCCTGCAGCACTTCTGCCTGCAAAAGATAGTACTCCTGCATTTTGTTGCTCATATGAACCCTCCTAAGTTTTCATATCGTTAATTATTATAAATATTATAATAATTGACGTCAATACTAAAATCGCATTTTTTCGAAAAATTTCACAATCTTTTTTCGCCAGTTTTGCAGCTCAAAAAAACAGGAAGAAAAATCTTTTGCTTTATGAGGCGCAAAAACCAATACAGACAGGTTCCCAACTCAAGGCTTGAATCAAGAGGCCACGGGTTTGAATCTCGCCGGCTCATCAGGCAAGCCGTTGCTGGTGAGGCGGCGGCATGAAAAACAAACGACCATGGATGGCGGCTATCCTTTTTCTGCACACTCAGGGACTGAAAAAAGCATTCCGCCTGCCATATCGAAATTTTGGTAAGATCAATATCAACGGATCAAATCAAGGCGTTCGAAAGCATTTTGATATTTCCATTTTCTCATTTCGAAATCACGGATACGCCCCCTTGCCTTTATTCCTATCCCTCCTCCGAGGAAAATCCGCGTCATTAAAGAAAACGCTTGATCCATCATAGATCAAGCGTTTTTCCTTATTCAAAACAGCGGCCCCGCCCCTCTGGATGGACGGTATCCCAATTATCGGACAGAAAAAAGAAGAGCCCTGAAGTAGAATAGGATAAGTTTACGCGGCCTTGCTCCTAATTTCAATAGGAGTAAGGCCGTTTTTGAGAGAAATACGCTCAAAGTTGTAGAAATGAACGTATTCAGAGATGAGCTGAAGAAGCGCATCATTGGAAGAGAAATGCGAACGATACAAACACTCCGTTTTCAAGGTGCCAAAGAAATTTTCCATAGCCGCATTGTCATATTTCAGGTTGACGGCGACTGCCAGGCCAAAGTGCTGGATGAACTGTATAGCGATACTGATGGCAGAGAAAAAGTTCCGATGTTCTTCTCCACGGACGAAAAGGATGTGGCAAAGTCCCACGAATTGTATCTGGCTGAGATCGTACTGCACTACTATCGGCTCCACGCCAGGACAGCCCACAGCAAGGCTACGTATAGTCGCTACGACATTCATTGCCCGGTCTGCGGTCATGTGATGGATGCCATCAGCAGCCACATCAATGAGCATACACGAGAAGCGACGCGGAATAACGAATCGGTTGTTCCATGACCGCCGGTACCATGCGTCCGGTCGTCTGCCACGCAAATCCCCCAACCGACGGTGCTTTCCCATCCGAACAAATCCGGTCACAGCACGATTCAACCGGACGAGCGAGGATTGGCTGACCAACGGAAGATAGAATTCGGGACCAAAAGGTCGCAGGTTCAAATCCTGTCACCTCGACCATTTTTGGCCGGGTTTGTGAAAACAAATCCGGTTTTTTTGTGCTGATTTTTTGGTCAATCCGGACGCAAGCGGACATGCCCCCTTTCGGCTTCAATCGGATGACAACTGATAAAGGGGGATTGATGGAATTGCGTGTCTGGTTTTGGGGAGCTTTTTCGGTCAGGGATGTTCATTGAAGGAAGCGGGTGGAAATGAGCGGGCGGAATGTGAAAAAGGCCGTGCCTGTTCTGAAGGTACATGATGGGTCAATTTTTACTTACATTCGCTTCCGGCATATCCACATGCAGCTTTGCCTCATCATCCAGAAGTCCTGCTGCTTTATCCAACAGTTTTCCAAAAAGTGCATCATTTCGAGCGGCGATAAAACCCTCGACCTTTCCTGCGAGGGCATGATCTCCCATATCGAGGATCATAGCACCTTTTTTCATTGTGTTTGGCAAACTTTCTGCCTTTTGGAACCGATGGTTCTGCCGCAAAGCGGGTGCCTCCACGCCCGAATTGGCGGACAGAAAAGTCAAACAGGGGGTCGAAAAATGGAACAAAAGCAGAAGAAAAAAGGGACGTCGCCGTTTCGGTGAGACGAGGTATTCAAGGTCGGCGCAGTACGGATGGTAACAGAGCAGTGACGAGAGCCAAGGGACTTGGGTATCTGCATTGACACTCTGCGTACTTGGCTGCAGGGGTGCAGATGGGTCAGGTCAGTCGTGCCAACCGGGAACAGCGGTGTATCCGGGAACTGGAGGAGGAAATCCGCTCCATGCGCAAGTAGCTTGTGGAGAAAGATGAGGTCATTGACATTCAAAAAAACCCGTCGGCATCCTGTCCAAACCATAGCGGACAAACATCGCTGCGCCCAGACGTTGCACTGCCAGGGAACCCCTGTGGAGCAGGCATGCCGGGTCCTGGAGATCTCACGCAGCGGCTACTATGGCTGGGCGCAACACAACCCCTGTGCGCGGGAGCGGAGGAATCAGGCGCTTCGGCGGAGATTGTGGAACTGCACCAGAACGATCTCTCCCTGGACAGTCTCTGCCACCCGCCCAAGCCGGAATTCGGCTGTTCCCGCAAGCGTGTCCACCGGCAGATGCGGCTTGCGGGGATCGCCTCTGTAGAGAAGCCGGGCCTGCAAAGTCACCACCAACTCCCGGCACAGCCACCCCGTCGCCCCCACTCTACTCTAAAGAAACTTCTTTTTTGAGCAACCCAATCAGGCCTGGATGGGTGATATCACCTGCATTCCCACCGGAGAGGGTCGGCTCTATCCGGCCATCGTCAAGGGCTTGTGTACCGGCAAAAGGGTGGGCTGTGCCTTTTCCAGTCCTATTGATACCACGCCGACTCTGGAAGCGGTGGACAGGGTAGTCCGCCGCTGCACCCCGTCCAAGGGACTTATCTTTCACAGTAACCAAGCATCCAATACGCCGCGTTCGCCTTCCGGGAACGGCTGGCGTTCTATGGAATCCGGCAGAGCATGTCCCGCAAGGGCGATTCCTACGACAACGCCGTGGCAGGGCATTTCTTCAGCCGCCTCAAGTGCGAGTTGACCCATGCACTATGCCACCAGAGCCAGCGCACAGACTGGCGTATTCGCCCATCTGGAGGCCTTCCACAACTCGGTCCGGCCACATTCCACACTGGCTTTGCTTGCTCCCGCACGGTTTGAGGTCACCCTTCCGGCGCCTCAGGCTTGATGAACGAGCATCTTCCGGAAAGCCAAAGATTCATCCTGCTTTTTTACGTGTCCGTTTTTCCGGGATGGGCTCAACGAGTTCATCATGCTCTTTGGCGTACGTAATGTTGCCTCCTTCTGGGGTCAGCTTTTCATCCGCACCCCCCGGCCCACGATTTTGGCCCGCGTCCCTGATGGCAATGGACAACGTACTGTATGCCTGCCGGCTCGCAGAACACAAACTACAGTCCGGATTGAATCTCCGCTGCAATCTGGTCCGCGCACAAACCATACTCTCGCAACACCGCCTCCGGTTTTCCGGACTGTCCAAAGCAGTCCCGAATCCCGATCTTGGTCAGCCTGTATGTCCCCTGACATTCAAGAGCATCGCGTACGGCATCGCCCAGGCCGCCAATAATGCTATGCTCCTCGACGCTGAACAGCTTTGCGCCGGTTGCCGCATATCTGCATACAAGGTCCGTATCCATGGGTTTAATGGTATGTAAATTGATGACCGCCAGCTCGATCCCTTGCCGGGCCAGCAGCTCCGCGGCATCCATACAGGCTTCCACCATCGTGCCGCATGTGAAGGCCACCGCATCCTTTCCTTCGCGCATAACACGACCCTTGCCAATTTCAAATGGCCGGTCTTCAAAAGAACGGGTAGCCATTCGAGCCAGACGGAGATACACGGGGCCTTCCATTTCGACTGACGCCGCGACCGCTTTTCCTGTTTCCAGATCGTCACAAGGGCACAGCACCGTCATTCCCGGCAAGACACGCATGAGAGCGATATCTTCAATGGACTGGTGGGTTCCTCCATCCTCCCCCACAGATATCCCCGCGTGGGAAAATGCAAGCTTCACATTGGCATGGGGATAGCAGATTCCATTTCTTATGTTTTCAAAGCATCTTCCCGCAAACACGGCAAACGTAGAACAAAAGGGAATCAAACCCATCAGGCTCATCCCGCTTGCCATATCCACCATGTTGGCCTCCGCTATGCCGCAATTAAAGTGCCGGTGAGGAAACGCCTTTTGAAATATGCCGCTCATCGTTGCGCCGGCCAGATCTGCATCCAGCGCGACGATGCGGTCGTTTTGCCGACCGAGTTCAGCCAGAGCTTCTCCAAAGCTCACGCGCGTAGCCTTTTTCATGCCTTATTCCCCCAATTCCCTGAGCGCCGCCCGGCGCTGCTCTTCATTTGGTGCCTTGCCATGCCAGCCCACTTGATTTTCCATGAAGGATACGCCCTTGCCTTTAACCGTTTCACAAATGATGCAGCGTGGTTTTCCCTTGCAGACAGGCGTATCCAGGGCTGCGAGGATCTGTTCCACATCATTTCCGTTTTCAACCACAAGCGTTATGAACCCAAAGGATTCAAATTTTTTCTTCAAATCGCCAAGGCTCATTACCTCATCATTAGTGCCGTCAATTTGCAAGCCGTTATGATCGATCAAAAAGGTCAAGTTGTCAAGCCGGTAATGGGCGGCTGCCATGCTCGCCTCCCATACAATCCCTTCCTGGCATTCTCCATCTCCCAAAACAGCGTAGATATGGCACGGATTGCCACATGCCTTCGCGCCCAGCGCCATCCCGGTCGCAATGGAACATCCCTGGCCAAGCGACCCCGTGGATACTTCAACCCCCGGACATTTATTTCTGTCGGGATGGCCCTGCAGTCGGCTGTGCAGCTGACGAAAGGTCGTGTATTCTTCTTTTTCAATCAGTCCCAGTTCACCCAGGCAAGCATATAAAGCGGGGGCGGCATGACCCTTGGAGAGCACAAGCCGGTCCCGTTGCGGGTTGACAGGTTCACAAGGGTCCAGATTCATTTTTCCAAAATAGAGCGCAACCAGCATGTCAATTACGGATAAAGACCCTCCCGGATGCCCGGACGCTCCGTTTGCAATCATATTGATTATATCGCGTCTGAGCTGTTTGCAAAGAGCAGGTAAGTCCTTTCTATTCATGTGCGGCCTCCTAATCTGTGATGGGGCATCGGCATTATTGCTTCAAGCCACGTAAAAAGGTTGCGCCATTGCGCGCCATCTCCACCATGCGCTCGCAACGGATGGGTTCTTCCATTAAATTTCGCCAGGTACACGTGCGATGCGCATTATCTGCATTCTTGAGTACAAAGGGTTCCATCACAATGGCGCCGTTATAATCAATCGCCTTAAGCACGGCTCCGATCTCCTGCCAGTGAATGTTTCCTCCGCCACAGGGGACGCGGCGGTTGGATTCCCCGGCGTGAAGATGCGCAAGGCGATGGTGGTCGGCTGCATAACGTATGGCGTCGGCCATGTTATCCTCTTCAATATTCATATGAAAGGTATCCAGAAGCAACTGAATTTTATCGTTGCCGGCAGCTTCCGCGATACAGACGCCTTCCTGAGCCGTGTTCATAAGAAACTGTTCATATCGGTTTACAACTTCCAGGCCGATAACGATATCATAATCGTCAAGGATATGGCCCAGCTCCCGCAGGCTTGCAATGCAGTATTCCCTTGCACGCTGCCGCTCCTCCGCACTCTGCGGATACGGCCCGACAGGATGCCGCAGCCAGGTTGAGTATATAACGCCGCTCCATACGGGAGCTGCAAGGTCTTGAGCCGCCTTAAGCATCTTGTGCCAAAAGGCCACCCCGGCCTTGCGCGATGCCAGGCTGTCCGAAGCCAGATCGGCCTCCTCTCCCGCGCCGCCGTTAATCAGAATCCCCAGGCCCAGATCCTGGGTATAGCTTCGCATATCCTTGCGTTCCTGGGAGGTCGCGTGCAGGAAATATCGGGGATTTATCTCCAGATAATCCACCCCTGTCTGAGCGGTATACGCAATGATTGCCTTGATATCACTGCCAATGTCAGTGCCCCACCAATAGCCCATATGCAGCCCGATTTTCATTTTTTCCGTCTCCTTTATCCTCAGATGCCCAAATACTTCGCATTGATATCCGGGTCATGCAGAAGGTCCTGCGCTTTTCCCTCCATGGCAATTCGTCCGTTTTCCAGAACATATCCCCGGTGAGCCACAGACAACGCCTGCACCAGATTCTGTTCTACAATCAGAATGGCAATGCTGTGGTTGCTGGCAACGGTGCGGATAATCTCAAAAACTTCTTCTACAATAATCGGCGCAAGGCCCAATGACGGTTCGTCCATGATGATCAGTTTGGGGTTCATCATCAACGCGCGCGCAATGGCAAGCATTTGCTGTTCGCCCCCTGAAAGAGAGCCTGCAATCTGCTTTCTCCGCTCTCGCAGCTTGGGAAACATGGCAAAAGCCTCGTCCAGACGATCTTTCAGATGTTCGCGGGCCTTTTTCTCATAAGCGCCCATAACAAGATTTTCCTGCACCGTAAACTTTGTAAGGGTACCGCGTCCCTGCGGTATGTGGGAAATTCCCAGCGCAGCCCGTTCATAGGGCTGGCAGCTGATCAGATCACGGTCGCCAAAGCGCATGCTTCCCGACGTCACGGGTTCAAATCCCGATATGATGCGCAGCAACGTTGTTTTGCCGGCCCCGTTGGAGCCAACCAGCGATACGATTTCTCCTTCATCCACATGCAGCGAAACATCAAAGAGCACCTTCAAATCGCCATAGCCGGCACGAATATGTTGTATGTCAAGTTTCGGCATGATGCTTTCCTCCAATATAGGCGGCAATCACCGCCGGCTCTTTGAGAACCTCCTGTGGCACACCCTCGCTGAGGAAGCTGCCTTCATTGATGACAATAGCGCGCGTACAGACATTGACCACGGCCTTCATCACATGCTCAATAAACAGAATAGCGATCCCCATCTGATTGACTTTCTTTACAAAACGTATGCTCTCTTCCATTTCGATTGGATTGAGGCCGGCCATTACTTCATCCATCATGATGAGCTTGGGATTATTGGTCAAAATGCGTGCCATGTCCAGCAGTTTTCGCTTTTCGATGGGCAGTTTCTCGCTGATCATTTCTTCGTATTCATCCAGTCCGGACAGCGCCAGAATTTCGCGTGTTTTTTCGTGCGCTTCCTTGAAAGAACGAGTGCGCAATGCGCAGGTTAATATATTGTCATAAACCGTCATGTTGCCAAATGGTTTGGGCGTCTGAAAGGTACGTCCAATCCCCAGCGGCACACGATCCGCGGCCTTCATTTTTTTGGGAATCAGCTTTCCGTCAAACCATATCTCGCCGGCCTCCAGCTGATAGGTCCCGCTGATAAGATTGACGCAGGTCGATTTTCCCGAGCCGTTCGGACCTATTAAGCCGACAATTTCACCCGCATGAACGATAAAGCTTAAATCTTTCACGGCGTGAATGCCACCAAAGGAAATATCCGCATGTTTCACTTCCAGCAGTGCGCTCATGCTCCCCAATCCCCCCTTATTTCTGACTTGATCTTTGTTTCAGCATCTTGCCAATTCGCTGCGTCATCTTCTCCAGCATATGCAGCACGCCTTTGGGCTCCAAAATGATGATAAGCACCAGTGCGATACCATAGATGATGTTCGCTCCGCCAATAGCGCCCATGATGTTTGCGCCCAATTCAATCAGGATGATAAGCAGAAAGCGCCTGCTACCGGTCCAAGCACCGTCCCCACGCCGCCGACAATGGCCGTCGCTCCAATCTTTACGGCGAAGTCGTTGGAACAAATGCTGTCAGGCTGCGCATAGGTAAGATAAAATACATAGAATACCCCTACTGCTGCGGTAAACATCGCGCTGAGTTGGAAAGCCCGAAGCTTAACGCGATCCGTGCGTATTCCTACTGAAATGGCGGCGTCTTCATCATCCTTGATCGCCCGCAGATAATATCCCATTTTCGATCGGCTGAAGTGATAGGAAAACAGCACGATTCCAACAAGGCAGGCAAGGGAAAGATAGTAGAAGGGTTTATTGGTGAAAAACTGCAGGTTCAGGTAATCTTCACCGGTATAAGGAATGGTTTTTCCTGCCGATCCGCCCGTAAACTGATTAAAATACAGCAATGCCACGCGCATGATTTCTCCGAAGGCTATCGTGGTGATCGAGAAGAACGGTCCACGATACCGAAAGGAAACTTTTCCAATAATCGTTGCGCCTACCAGGGCAATCAAGATGCTTACAAAAATCGAAATCAGCGGAGAAACTCCCAAATAAACATACATCAGCAATGAGGTATAGGCGCCGATGGCAACAAAGGCGCTATGGCACCACGAAACCTGCCCGCCGTAACCTCCGATCAGGTTCCAGCAGGATCCAAAATAAGCGAAGAAAAAGATCGTTATTCCAACCCCGATAATATAATTGGATGTAAAAAACGGAACAATGAGCAGCACACCCAATAAGACCAGCAAAAACCCCAAGGTCCCCTTGGAAATAATCGGCTTTTTATCCATCAGGAAACCCTCTCCTTCTTTCCGAAGATTCCACGAGGGAAGAAAAAGAATACCACAATATACGTTACATAAATGCCCAAAAGGCCCAGATTTGCAGTCGAAACGGTGGCCACAATGGATTCCATAATGCCCAGTCCAATGCCGCAAATGAAAGAGCCGCGAATATCGCCAAGACCGCCCAGCACTACGGCCATCATGCACGCCGTTTTAAAGGCGGTACCAACCGTAGGCGTCAGCGTATAAATAGGCGTCAGCATAACGCCGCCGATGCTTGTAAGGACTATACCGAACATCCAGGCGTATACATAAATGTTTTTTGCCTGAATGCCCAGCATTTGCGCAACTTCAAGATTTTCCGATGTTGCGCGCATGGCGCGTCCGAAATTCGTCCGTGTCAGCATGAAATGCAGGATCACCACAAGGACCAGCGCTCCCACAAACGCTATAAATCGCGGGAGAAGGATGGAGTATTCTCCAATCTGAAACGCCTTTGTAGAAAGCTCCGAAGGAATATTCAGGGGAGAGCTGCCAAACAGTATGACAATCAGGTTCTGCAGCAGAAAGCCAAGGCCGACCGTTGCGATGATGGTGGCGTCTTTGTTTCGTTTAAGTGCGGGGTAAACAGCGAGCTTAAAGCTTACATAGGCAACAAGCGCTGAAATGATCGCCACTGCGGGAATCAGCGCATAACAGTTCCATCCGGTTAACCGATACATTATGTACCCAATGTACATGCTCAGCATCAGATATGCGCCGCTGGCAAAATTGATCAGGCGCATGACGCCAAATATTACCGTAATACCAACGGCAATCAGTGCATAAATCGCACCGTTCATTACGCCGTTGATAAGGGCCTGGATGATGAGGTAGAGCATGCCCGTACTCCTTTCATGAAATTATGCCTTTAATCCAAGGGCACCCAGGTACGTGCATTTTTGCGAATGCGGGAGTGAACTCACTTGGCTTGAAATGGTGGAGGGGGACTGTTTCCCGGCGGAGATTCGCCTGAGAAACAGTCCACCCTCATGACATATTTCACTACAAGCTGTTTGAAAAAGCGGGTCATGGGGTCATATGGCAGCAGATTACTGCCTCCCGCTCTCACTACACGCGCTATAATATGCTGGTTATGTCCATTGAGCAAAGATTGGAGTATATCTATAATGAGCATTCCGCCATCTTGCGAAGCATAGAGTCCGGAGACTCGGTTAAGCTGATGCTGCTTCTGGAAAGCCAGCATGACTGCAATTTGCAGGACAAAGATACCGTTTTGAAAACCTATCCGGATTACTTTGGAAGCCTGGATGACTCTCCGGAATCCTATTTGAGTTTACGCAACCGTGAAAGGCTAATCAACGCCGGCCAAAAAAATGCCTGACTGTTGAATATCCCCCACATGCCTTTCCGTATGAATGGGTTTTCCCTGTTCAATGGCAAGGAAGCCCTGCTTTTAAACCGAACCCTTCTGCGGCCTCCGTTTTGTCATGTAAAAAAGGGTCAGGAAAAGAACCTTGCGGATTTAAGGAGCACCTATCCGCCCGGTCAAAACAGCCAACGTATTCCCCCAATCGCCCTATCCCGCGAAAAGAGATTATGTGCAAATTCGTGAACCACCCAAGAGGCACATGAAGTGGGTTGGCATTTGCAGGGATGACCTGGATCCGCGCATGGTTGCCAGCCCGAAAGCGCGGGATACCAGAAAGGCATGCCAGAAAAGCAGGAACCAAGGGCGCTGAAAACGCTTAGACAATTGGGATCCGTGAGCCGCACAACCCGGGTCGGTTCAGCATCGGGATTTTTGTCCATTGTTGCGGCTTTCCGCATCGGACAGAGAGCTTCTTCCTCCTTTTTGTTTTCCCGGGCGTACTGCCTGCAGCATTTTGCCGGATCTGCAAAATGCCTTTGCGGTTTCCGCAAGGAACGGATTTTGCCCTGTCACACAAGGGCGCGCATTCGCCCGCTTTCTGTCTACCGGCCCGGCCCGTCTGGGTATCCCGCCTCATCGCCGTACAGCCCCAGCCGCTTCATGCGAATGTAGACGGCCCGCACGCTCCGCTGCAATTTACGGGCCATCTCCTCGACCGGGCGCCTCAGGCGGTACAGCTTTCGCAGCTGTTCCTCGTCCTCCTCCGTCCACAGCGTGCCGGCGCGTGTGGCAACCTTCCTCGCCGGGGGGGAGGGGCAGCCCCATGTCACGAAGCTGCCTCTGCACGCCGCGCCGCCGCCGTTGCAGCTTTTCGCACATCGTCTCCATGGACGCGCCCGACCGGCTGAGAGCGGCCAGCGCGTCCCGGTCCATCTCCGTCCACGCCCGGCCGGCGTTGAGGCGGCCGTTTCGGTTGACCGGAGCCC
>ENA-OOXJ01001803-OOXJ01001803.1-human-gut-metagenome-genome-assembly--contig:-NODE-1803-length-12468-cov-2.605736_pt1 | contig 12468 bp, 7 predicted proteins | sample MGYA00241587_ERZ501343 | MGnify/ENA primary metagenome ERZ501343 (study PRJEB25962, sample SAMEA2042918) | human gut metagenome | biome: human gut; feature: human-associated habitat; material: faeces... | reverse complement strand
GAGAGCGGTGTTCAGTAAGGTGCTATTTGATGTGTTGGTAGCCGTAGACGGCTAAATTGCCGAGTTCCTCTTCAATACGGAGTAGTTGGTTATATTTAGCCATACGGTCTGAACGGCTTAATGAACCGGTTTTTATTTGTCCGCTATTAGTAGCTACGGATATGTCGGCAATGGTAGTGTCTTCCGTTTCTCCTGAACGGTGTGACGTTACGGTTGTATAGCCATGTCGGTGAGCCATTTCAATAGCATCCAGCGTTTCGCTTAAAGTGCCGATTTGATTTACTTTAATAAGAATAGAGTTGGCACATTTTTCTATGATACCTTTACGAAGAAACTCTACGTTTGTTACAAAGAGGTCGTCGCCCACTAGTTGGCAGCGATTGCCGATGCGTGCGGTTAGTTTCTTCCAGCCTTCCCAGTCGTTTTCACTCATGCCGTCTTCAATGGAGTCGATGGGATACTTGTTGATGAGTTCTTCCAGATAAGCAATCTGTTCTTCGGCTGTACGTTTCTTTCCTTTGGCGCCTTCAAAGATGGTATAGTCGTATACACCGTTCTTGTAGAATTCACTAGAAGCGCAATCCATACCAATTTTCACATCTTTTCCCGGTTCATATCCTGCTGTACGGATGGCAACCATGATACAGTCCAGAGCATCTTCTGTACCCTCCAGGGCTGGGGCAAAGCCACCTTCATCACCTACAGCTGTGCTGAGGCCACGGTCGTGCAGTACTTTTTTCAGCGCATGAAAAACTTCGGTACCCATGCGCAGTCCTTCACGGAACGAAGGGGCACCTACCGGGCGAATCATGAATTCCTGAAAAGCGATGGGGGCATCGCTGTGCGAACTACCGTTGATGATGTTCATCATGGGCACCGGCATCACATACGTGTTTACGCCGCCTATGTAGCGGTACAGGGGGATGTCGAGTGCGCAGGCTGCTGCTTTGGCCACAGCGAGGGAAACACCCAGAATGGCGTTGGCGCCCAGCTTCGATTTTGTGGGGGTACCGTCCAATTCCAGCATTTTGTGGTCAATGGCCCGTTGTTCCAGTGCCGACATTCCTGTGAGGGCGGGGCCTATTATTGTATTTACGTTTTCCACGGCTTTTAGTGTGCCTTTGCCACCATAGCGCTGTTTGTCGCCGTCACGCATTTCCAAAGCCTCGTGTTCGCCGGTCGAGGCGCCCGATGGCACGGCGGCGCGTCCCATTACATCACATTCCAGTGTTACGTCTACTTCTACGGTGGGGTTGCCGCGCGAATCGAGTATTTCGCGGGCTGTAATTTTTTCAATTTTCATACATTCTTCTTTTTACGGGTTTATAACATCTGTCTTTATTTATAGAAACAAGTCCGGTGGGCTACAAGAACTGAAGCCTGTATTCCTTTTCTTTTCCGAACTTTTATAAGATAACATTTCATTGCCGTACAAAGTTCGTGCAAACTGCTCTTTTGTCCAATACCCAGATGTAGGGTAAATGCTGCGGGGCGATACACCTAAATAGGTAGTGGCAGCTGTGTTTACCTAATAATAGTGATTGATTTGACAGTTCCGGGAACGGGAGGCTGGAGAGACAAAAGCGAAATACCGACAACAGGCGATTGTACAGCTGAATTTTTTGAAGGAATTTTGCATCGGAAAAAATCAAGAATAGACGTAGATTGAGAACAACAGTATTTACATTATTTATAGCAGGCCTTATATGCCTGTTGGCAGTAGCGGGATTGCATGCACAAGGCCGATATGGTGGAAAACAGTCTGTAGACCGTTGCCTTGTGTCGGGCAAAATTACCTCTATCGAGGGAGAAGTGATGGATTTTGTAACCGTTTATTTGAAAAATTCCTCGTTTGGAGGCATTACCAATGCTGAGGGAGTGTATCACATCAAGGCCCCCGCAGGACGTTACACGATCGTGGCTTCGGCTGTGGGATATGGTACGGTAGAAAAAACGGTGGTTTTGGAAGAAGGTAAGTGTAAGGTGCTTGATTTGACCATGTCTCCCGATGTACAGCAATTGGACGAAGTAACTGTCGTGTCTACCGGAGTAAGCCGTGTCAAGCGTTCGGCTTTCAATGCTGTGGCGGTGGATACCAAAGAGTTGCAGAATACCACCAAGAACCTCAGCGAGGCGTTGGTCAAGGCGCCTGGTATGAAACTCCGTGAGTCTGGCGGGGTAGGGTCGGACATGCAGCTCATGCTTGATGGTTTCAGTGGTAAGCATGTCAAGGTGTTTATCGACGGCATTCCGCAGGAAGGTACGGGTAGTTCATTCGGTTTGAATAACATTCCTGTCAGTTTTGCCGAACGCATTGAGGTATATAAGGGTGTAGTGCCCGTCGGTTTTGGCACAGATGCCATCGGAGGCGTTATTAATATTGTAACAAACAAACAGCATCGCCGTTGGTTTCTTGACGCGTCTTATTCGTATGGCTCGTTCAATACCCATAAGTCGAACGTACATTTCGGACAGACCTTCAAGAACGGATTTACTTACGAGATCAACGCTTTTCAGAACTATTCGGACAACGATTATTACGTGGATGCTCCTGTACTCAATTTCGAGACAGGTAGTTTCAACGAGAAGGAGCTGGTGCGTGTGAAGCGCTTCAACGATACCTATCACAACGAAGCCGCGGTTGCTAAGGCCGGTTTTGTCGACAAGCCTTGGGCTGACCGCCTGATGCTGGGCTTCATCTGGTCACAGATGTACAAGGACGTACAGACCGGCGTGCGCCAAAAGACCGTGTTCGGCGAGAAACACCGTTTCGGTCATTCACTCATCCCCTCGGTGGAGTACAGCAAGCGCAATCTGCTGATAAAGGGTCTCGACCTGACGTTTTCTGCCAACTACAACCGCAACGCCACCACCAATGTAGACACAGCCCACTACAAATATAACTGGTTGGGCGAAAAGTATCCGTTGAATACGCCTGGCGAACAGTCGCGTCAGTACAGCCGTGCCGACAACGACAATTGGAATGTGACGGCTACGCTGAACTACCGCATAGCCCGTATGCATACGTTTACGCTGAATCACGTGCTCAGCACCTTCCGTCGCGACAATACTTCACTGCTTGCCGTCGAGGAGCAGATCGACCCCATTGCCAAGCAGACGCGCAAAAACATTACCGGCCTGTCTTACCGCCTCATGCCGTCGGACAAGTGGAACCTTTCGGCCTTTGGCAAGTACTATCACCAGTACGTGGCAGGGCCTATGGCCGAAGACGATACAGGCAGCAACTACCTGCGCACAAGTCGTACGGTCAGTTCATGGGGCTATGGAGCGGCAGGCACTTATTTCATTCTTTCCGGTTTGCAAGCCAAATTGTCTTATGAGCGGGCCTACCGTCTGCCTACCATTGAAGAGATGTTTGGCGACGAAGACCTGGAAAGCGGGCAAATCACCCTCCGCCCTGAAAACAGCCACAACCTGAATCTTAGCCTCAGTTATGCCAAGACTCTGGGCCGGCATTCCTTTTACCTGGAGGGAGGACTGGTGTACCGCGACACACACGACTACATCCAGCGCAACGTGCAAGACCTGAGCGGCGGCAAGGAAAACGCCACCTACATCAACTATGGCAACGTGCTTACCAAAGGTTATAACTTCTCTGTCCGATACGGCTTGGGACAGTGGCTCAGTGTAGGCGGTAACTTCACACAGATGGACGTGCGCGACAACGAAAAGTATCAGATTGGTAGCACCGGCAATGCGGTCGAGAACCTGGGTTACCGCTCGCGCATGCCTAACGTGCCCTACCGCTTCGCCGATTTCGATGCCAACTTTTATTGGCGCAACCTGGGTGGACGGGGCAACCTGCTGACACTGACGTATGATAACCAATGGACACATTCGTTTTCCTATTATTCCGAAGTCATTGGCAGCAGCAGCGACTACATCGTACCCGATCAATTTTCCCACAACCTCATGTTGAGCTACAGTCTGAAGAGCGGTCGCTACAACTTTTCCGTAGAGTGCCGCAACTTGACGGATGCCGACCTTTATGACAACTTCAGCCTGCAGAAGGCGGGACGGGCTTTCTACGGAAAGGTGCGAGTGTACTTCGGCGACTGAAAACTCCAGTATGGCGATATGTATTTATAAAACGATAAGAATATGAAAAAGAACCATTTACTCACAGGCCTTTTTGTCGCCACAGTGGCTGGCATGGCCTTGACTGCCTGCTCGGATGATGAATCAAATGGTGGCAGCGGCAGCAGCAATGTTACAACAGGAAACTACGTGATAGCCGCCACCGTGACCAGCAGCAGTACCGATACTTATGTGCTCCTGACAGCCGAATCGCTTGACGAAGGCGAAATCACTACGGTAGGCAACGGTCTGGTGAACGAAGGAGCCACCTACTGGGTATTTTATGGTAACCGCTATCTGTATGCCCTCAACTATAACCAAGGAGAGGCTGGCACTACCCAGTCGTTTATAATGAATACGGCCGGTGCATTGGAAAAACGCTCGCAAGAGTATTATGTCAACCGTTTTACGACCTATGGCTTTTACGACAATTACATCATGGCCACTTCCACAGGCGACGGTCCATCCGATATGAAAGATGAAAACGGCTATTTTCCGCAATCGTTCCTCATCTCTTATCTTGATGTTGATAACCAGACTTATACCAGTAATTCGGTGACTCAAACGACTCCCTTTTTGTCTGAAAATTTCTTAGGGAACGGCGAGTATGTTACCTTGGCTGGCTTGGAACAGGTGGGTTCTAAACTTTATGCGGCTGCCGTCCCTATGGGGCTTAGCCAATATGGTTGTGTGCAGAAAAATGAAGATGGTAGCTATAAATGGGTACTTCCCGGTAATGAAGACCTTATCAAGACAGAATCGGGTGGAAGTGGTAGCGGAGCTTACGACAAAGATGAATTACAATGGACACAATATCCAGACGAGTGTTGGATAGCCGTTTTTAAAGACCGTACACTGACTGAATATAGCTTGATAAAGACCGATAAGATAAGCTACGCCTGTGGTCGCAACCGCTCGCAATATTACCAAATGAACTGGTTGGCCGATGATGGTTATGTATATGTTTTTTCGCCAAGTTATGCCAAAACTATGAGTGATAGTCGTCAGCAGACCACCTTACCTGCCGGTGTAGTACGCGTCAACACACAAACAGAACAGTTTGACGATGCCTATTATTACAATTTGGAAGAGAAAGCTGATGGAGCTTCTTTCTTGCGTAGCTGGTATATTGGAGGAGAATATTTCCTGTTATTGATGTATGATAAGGCCATAACGGCTTCTGACAAGGTGGCCAATCGCCTGGCTGTGTTCAATACGTCTACCGGTAACCTTTCATACGTCAGTGGTTTGCCTTCTAATGTCAGTGGATTTGGTAATACGCCCTATATGGAGAATGGTAACGCGTATGTAGCCGTCACGACTACGTCTGGTTATCCCACTATCTACAAGGTAGAGCCTTCGTCAGCAACAGCTACCCAAGGCTTGGTAATACGTGCCACTTCGCTCAATGGAGTGGGACGTCTGGAAGCAGAATAATGTTGTAAAGTGATATTGGCATGGCAGAGTCTCTGAAAAAAATTTTTTAGCTGAGGCAATGTTATTAACTTTGCGGCCATATATACGAAAAAGAGATGACATTCATTCGACCTTTCCTGCATTACCAGTGTCTCAAAATTACTGAATAAAAAACAAATAGATTAATGAAGAAAGCATTTCATAACATACACCTGTGGTTGTCCGTGCCGTTCGGACTCATTATTATGTTGACTTGTTTTTCGGGCTCCATGCTGGTGTTCGAGAAAGAAGTGACGCAATGGCTACGTCCTGCGGTGTTTAATGTCGACCCTCAAGGACGGCAGCCTCTGCCTTTGGACGAGGTGGTAGCCCGTGTATCGGCTACTCTGCCTGCCGATGTTACGGTGACGGGAGTCACTATTTTCTCCGATACGCACAAAGCTTGGCAATTTCCGTTATCCAAACCTTCGCGTACGTCGGTTTATGCCAATCCTTATACGGGTGAGGTAACGGGACGTTCCGAGCGTTTGCCTTTCTTTGCTACTATGTTTAAGTTGCACCGTTGGCTGCTTGACAGTCGTCCGTCGGGTGATGGAGTGTTTTGGGGCAAGCTGGTGGTGGGTGTCAGTACGTTGCTGTTTGTCTTTGTGCTCATTTCTGGCGTCATCATCTGGTGGCCACGTACTCGCAAAGTGTTGAAAAATAGTTTGAAACTTACATTACGAAAAGGGTGGAGAAGATTTTTCTACAGCCTTCATGTGGCTGGTGGCATGTATGTGTTAGTGATACTGCTTGTTATGGCACTGACGGGGCTTACCTGGTCGTTCGGTTGGTATCGCACCGGCTTCTATCATCTTTTCGGAGCTGAGGTAAAGTCGGGTATGGGGCATAGCAATGCAGCTCTTAATGCCAAGCTCAAGGCTGGAGGTGAAGGACATCGCGATCGGAAACATGCTTCCGAAGAAATGGGTATTGGGGTACTGCACTGGCAGGAAGTATACAATCGGTTACAGCGTGAAAATCCTGGTGCTTCCCAAATCAGCATTGCTGATGGTTCGGCCAGTGTTACGGTCAACCGTTGGGGAAATACGAGGGGAACTGACCGCTATGAATTCGATTCGCATACGGGACAGATTACCGGATGCACGCTTTATCGCGATCTTGACAACTCGGGAACGATACGCGGATGGATTTATTCCATGCATGTAGGGAGTTTTGGGGGACTTTTTACCCGTATTCTCTGGTTTCTGGCTGCCTTGCTGGGGGCTACCTTACCGCTTACAGGCTATTACCTGTGGATAAAGCGGCTAATGAACAAGGCACGTAGCTAGTTTACATAAAAAAAGGCGCGGGGTGAATCACACTCCGCGCCTTTTTAATTATAGGCTATCAATGTTTTTTTTCTTATGTTCAGTTTCTGAACACCAGTCCGTCGTTGGTAGCGTTTACATCCACTGTGATGGGTTTGCTTCGGTCTACTTCCTGTGCCAGCAACTTCTTTGAGAGGTCGTTCAGTAAATAATGCTGAATGGCACGTTTTACAGGACGGGCACCAAACTCAGGATCAAATCCGGCTTGTGCCAGGAAGTTGATGGCGGTATCGGTCAGTTGCAAAGTTACTCCATTGCCTTCGAGCATGTGGCGTACACTGTTTATCTGCAACGTCACAATCTGCTTGATTTCTGGTTCCGTAAGCGGCAGGAACATGATGGTTTCGTCGATACGGTTCAGGAATTCCGGCCGTATGGTCTTCTTCAGCATGTTCATCACTTCGCGTTTGGTTTCCTCTACAATTTGCTCCTTGTTGCTGCCGTTCAGCTTCTCCATCTGGCTTTGAATGTACGAGCTTCCCATATTCGACGTCATGATGATGATGGTGTTCTTGAAGTTCACCGTCCGTCCCTTGTTGTCGGTCAGACGTCCGTCGTCGAGCACTTGCAGCAGGATGTTGAACACATCCGGGTGCGCCTTCTCTATTTCATCGAACAGCACTACCGAGTAAGGTTTCCGTCTTACGGCTTCGGTCAGCTGGCCACCTTCGTCGTAGCCCACGTATCCGGGAGGCGCTCCGACGAGCCTTGACACACTGTGCTTTTCCTGATACTCACTCATGTCGATACGCGTCATCATCGTTTCGTCGTCGAACAGGAATTCGGCCAATGCCTTTGCCAGCTCCGTCTTACCTACACCGGTGGTACCCAGGAAGAGGAACGAACCGATGGGGCGTTTGGGGTCTTGCAATCCCGCACGGCTACGGCGTACGGCATCCGATACGGCCTCGATGGCTTCGTCCTGACCTATGACCCTTTTGTGCAGCTCTTCCTCCAAGTGAAGCAGCTTTTCCTTTTCGCTTTGCAGCATCTTGCTTACCGGTATGCCCGTCCAACGCGATACTACATCGGCAATGTCTTCGGCATCTACTTCCTCCTTAATCATCGCACTGTCGCCTTGCATGGCGTGCAGCTTCTGTTGGGTCTCTTCAATCTCCTTGTTCAGGGCCTGCAACTTGCCGTAGCGTATTTCGGCCACCTTTCCATAATCGCCTTCGCGTTCAGCTTTCTCGGCTTCAAACTTCAGGTTTTCTATTTCGACCTTGTTCTGCTGAATCTTGTTCACCAGTGTCTTCTCGCTCTGCCACTTGGCCTTGTATGAGCTTTCCTGTTCCTTCAGTTCGGCCAACTCCTTGCCAATCTGTTCCAGTTTGGCTTTGTCGTCCTCACGCTTGATGGCCTCGCGTTCAATCTCCAATTGCTTTATCTTACGCGAAATCTCATCCAGTTCCTCGGGCACAGAGTCCACTTCCATACGCAACTTGGCGGCAGCCTCGTCCATCAGGTCGATGGCCTTGTCGGGCAGGAAACGGTCGGTAATGTACCGGTTGCTCAACTCTACGGCCGCAATGATGGCATCGTCTTTAATCCGCACGTGGTGATGGTTCTCGTAGCGTTCCTTCAGTCCTCGCAGAATGGAGATGGTGCTCAGCGTATCGGGTTCGTTCACCATGACGGTCTGGAAACGACGTTCCAATGCCTTGTCCTTTTCGAAGTATTTCTGATATTCGTCCAAGGTAGTGGCACCGATACTGCGCAGCTCGCCACGTGCCAAGGCAGGCTTCAGAATGTTGGCAGCATCCATGGCTCCTTCGCCCTTTCCGGCACCCACCAGGGTGTGGATTTCGTCGATAAAGAGGATGATGTTGCCTTCGGACTTCTTCACCTCGTTGATAACGGCTTTCAGACGTTCCTCAAACTCGCCCTTATACTTGGCACCGGCTACTAGTGCACCCATGTCCAGCGAATACACCTGCTTGTTCTTCAGGTTTTCAGGTACATCGCCTCGCAGGATACGGTGGGCGAGTCCTTCCACGATGGCTGTCTTACCGGTACCCGGTTCACCTATCAGGATAGGGTTGTTCTTGGTACGCCGGCTCAGAATCTGGAGCACTCGGCGGATCTCCTCGTCACGTCCGATAACCGGATCGAGCTTACCGCTTCGTGCCGCCTCGTTCAGGTTGATGGCATATTTTTCCAACGACTGGTACGTATCCTCGCTCGATTGCGAAGTCACCTTCGAGCCCTGACGCAACTCGCCGATGGCGGTGCGCAGTTCCTTTTCCGTCATGCCGGCATCCTTCAGAATGCTTGAGGCAGTGCTCTTTACGGTAAGCAGGGCAAGCAGGATAGGTTCCAGCGAAACAAACTCATCGTTCATTTCCTTGGAGTAGTCCATGGCTTTTTGCAACACTTCGTTGGCTTCACGGCTCAGGTAAGGTTCGCCGCCCGAAACTTTGGGAAGCGACTCTATCTGCTTGTCGAGCACGAGCGCCAGCTGTTGCGGGTTCATGGCCAACTTCTGGAAGATGAAGTTGGTGACGTTTTCGCCCACCTTCATCACTCCCTGGAGCAAGTGTACCGGTTCGATGGCCTGCTGTCCCCGGCGTTGTACCAGGTTCACGGCCTCTTGCACGGCTTCTTGCGCTTTAATGGTAAAGTTGTTAAAGTTCATATCGTTTTTCTCCTTTCTTTTCGTTATTTTCTTGTCGGTTGACACTCTTCTATTCGCAAAAGACTTGCCAATCACTAAAACAAGACAAAATGACATAATTCCTTGAAGATCAAATGACAAAATGGCAACCATGCTGCCTTTATCTCTGTCACAAGCCCGGTGTAACAGGTGCCGGAGTATTGGAGTTGGCAGGCCAAACATTCTGCCGGAAAGCCCCTATGCCTGTATAAGATGGCATCTTTTACTGCATAAGATGGTATCTTGTACAGCTCAAGATGGCATCTTGTGCATGCCTAGATTGGGTTCAAAAGAAAATGCCTGAATATTCTTCCGGGTGCAATTATGTTTTGTACCTTTGCTTGCAACAGAGAGTTGCATCCGGCAAGGCAGGCCGCAACCCTGTGGCAACGGGCCGGCACCGGTGTAAATAAGGAAAACGTATAATATGTTAGCTGTATGAAAAAGATAATCAATCCTTGGAGGGGACTGGACGGGTACAACTGCTTCGGTTGTGCGCCCCACAACGAGTATGGAGTGAAAATGGAGTTTTACGAAGAGGGTGACGAGGTGATAAGCGTGTGGAAACCCGACGGGCATTACCAGGGCTTCCTGCACACCCTGCACGGCGGCATACAGTCGGTGCTGCTCGACGAGATATGCGGGTGGGTGGTGTTCCGCAAGTTGCAGACGGCGGGCATGACCTCGAAGATGGAGACCCGTTTCCGCAAGGCTGTGTCTACCGATAGCTGTTACCTGCTGTTGCGTGCCTCGTTGCGCGAGCAGAAGCGGAACCTGGCTTTTGTGGAGGCAAAGCTTTACGATGACAAGGGAGAACTCTGCACGGAAGCCCTTTGCACCTATTTCATGTTTCCTAAGGAGAAGGCCGAAAAGGAAATGTACTTCCGCAGCTGCGAGGTGGAGCCGGAGGAGGTATCGCTCGACGCAGTCATGGCGGCAGAATAGGTACATCCCATATGTCTTACCCGTTTGGGAGTGACCGGGTGGGCAGGCTATCCGCGGTAACGCAGGGGGATGTAGCGTTCCCACAGTCGGTAGCTGAAGATGCCGATGAGCAGCAGGGTACCGCAGATGCAGACAATGCCGAACAGTTCTTTCAGGCTGGTGAGCATGGTCTGTTGGGACACGACGGTATAAAGGTTGCGGATGGAAATGTCGGGCATCCAGTTGCGCACACCGTCTATCTTGCGGCTGATGAGGCCGATGTTGTCCTGTTGCAGGTGCCTCATCCAGCGGCTCAGGATGGCCGTTCCCAACGGAGTGGCAATGCTGGTACGTATGAAACTCAACACACAAAGCCCCTGAAAAAAGTGTTTGAAGGGCACGCTCTTGGCAATGTAGATGGTGAGCGAGATGTAGAGGATGCCGTGTCCGATGCCTTTCAGGAAATTGGGCAGGTACAGGCTTTCGATGTTCAGGTTGGGATGGATGAGGAAGTACATGTAGTACTGGTAGATGACGATGAACAGAAAGCCCACCGAGATGAGCAGTTTGTAGCCTTTGTGCAGCACGGCCTGGCGGTAGAACACGATTGCCGCACCGGCCAGTATGCCGATGAATACCCACCAGTTCAGCGATACGGCGTTCAGCGGGTCGTAGTGGAGAATGGCGCTCATAAACTGGTTTTGCAATACCGAAGAGGTGGTGAGAAACAGGCAGAGCATGAGAAACAGGAAGAGGATGACCGGGAAGTTGCGGTATCTGAATACCTGCGGCTCAATGTAGGGGCGGCGCAGGGTACTCATCCGGTTGATGTTGACCAGCAGCGATACGATGGCAATGACGATACAGGCGCGTATCTCCACACTGTCCAGCCAGTCGTAATATTCGCCGTAGATGCAGACAAAGACAATGGCGAAAAGCATGATTCCCCATAAGATTCCCCCCAGCCAGTCTATGCCGTAGAGAGGCATCTTCTTCATGACACGGTAAGGCCGTGTGAGCAGCAGCACGCATGTCCATACCACAAGCAACATGCCGATGACAAACCAGTGCATATACCGCCAGTTGGCCCAGTCGCTGATGTGTGTGGCTACCAGGCCGGACAGCTGGATGCTTTCGAGCACAATGATGTAGATAACCGGGTAGAACACCGAGAAATTACCCGATGGGGTGACGCTGAGCCGCATGTTGGAGAAACACTCGAAAGTGCCCCACATGCGGAAGAATCCCGATATGAAGCATACGATGATGAACACGGGCAGGCTGTTGACGTGCAGCGTGATGAGGTTGCAGGCAATGAGCACGGGACACACCGTCATGAAAATGCAGCGTGTGGTGAAGCGGAACTTGAGACGGAACAGGATGGGGAAGATAAGCGTCATGCCGATGAACGAGGCATAGCCTGCCATGTTGACGTCTTCCTGTATGCAACCCAGCGCGCTGGACATCTGTACGGCAGTGGGCAGGAATACACCGCCGTTGAACTGGAATACCATGGCAAAAAACATGGAGAGGAAAATGCACACCGGGGTGGGCAGGAACTCTTTGAAATAGCCTATTCGGGGGCGTTGGTCTGACATGTCGTTTTCTCCCTTCTTTGTGCTTTTACTGTTCTACATAACATTCGGCATTCATGCCGGCACGCAGGCGTTGCAGGCTTTCGGGGGTGTTGTTACCGGTAAATTCGATGCGTACGGGAATGCGTTGTTCCACCTTGACGAAGTTGCCCGCCGAGTTGTCCTGCGGGATGATCGAATACTGCGCGCCCGTGGCGTTCGACAAACGTTCCACTTCACCGTAATACACTACCCCCGGGACCGCATCCACCTTGATACTTACCGGCATGCCCTCGCGGATATTGGCCGTCTGCGTCTCCTTGTAATTGGCCAGAACCCACACGTTGTTATCCTCGACAAGCGACAGCAGCGTCTGCCCGGGCTGGATGAACTGCCCCTCCTGAACCGACTTGCGTGACGTCACGCCATCGCA
>ENA-OOXJ01001801-OOXJ01001801.1-human-gut-metagenome-genome-assembly--contig:-NODE-1801-length-12479-cov-2.325982_pt1 | contig 12479 bp, 10 predicted proteins | sample MGYA00241587_ERZ501343 | MGnify/ENA primary metagenome ERZ501343 (study PRJEB25962, sample SAMEA2042918) | human gut metagenome | biome: human gut; feature: human-associated habitat; material: faeces... | reverse complement strand
ACGCTTCGGGTTGCCTGCTCATGAGCTGTCTATGATGATGGGAATCGCTCTGCGCTTCCTGCCCCAGTTCGCTATCGAACTGCGCACTATCTACCGTGCGCAGATTAGCCGTGGCGCAAATTTCGGCAAGGGACCCAAGGGGGGCGTTGCCATGATGACTTCGCTTATTGTGCCTCTGTTTACCAGCGCGTTCCGACACGCCGAAACGCTTTCTTTGGGCATGGATGCGCGCTGCTATCACGGCGAACAGGGACGCACGCGTCTGCATGCGCTTACGTTTGGCCGGGGGGATGCACTGGCCGCGGTGGCGATGGCGCTGCTGGTGACATGCGTTGTCGTTATCAATCTTCAACTTGTCTAAGCTCGATTCGAGCGCAAGAAAGGGGTCTCTATGACCGACATCGATCGCACGGCTCAGCTCGAGCGCGCCTGCTCGTATCTCAGGCGCATTCCGGCGTGGTATCTTGCCACGACCGATGCGAGCGACGGGCATCAGCCCCGCGTGAGGCCGTTTTCGTTTGCCATGGTCGATGATGGCAAGCTGTGGTTTTGCACGTCGCGCGACAAGGACGTGTGGGCGGAGTTGAGCGCGAATCCCAAGTTTGAGGTATCGGGCTGGAAGCCGGGGGAGTGCTGGATCGTGTTAACTGGCGAGGCCGCGCTCGAGGACGATGCATTCGTGAGCGATAAGGTGCGCCAAGCGGGCTTTAAGCACATGGTGGGCATTGGCGAGCAACACGATGGCGCCAACGATGGCCGCCTTGCATTCTTCTCGGTCCGCAACATCGCCGCACGGTTCTGCGATATCGACGGCAGCGAAGAGCGCCTCGAGCTCTAATTTCTCAAATTGACTACCCATTTCAAAAAGACTGGTCAGGCGACAGGAGGAAACGTGGACGGATTGAATACGGTGCTGGAGTATCTGACGTCGGTGCCGGCGTGGTATCTGGCGACGAGCGTGGACGGGCAGCCGCATGTGCGTCCGTTCTCGTTTGCGCAGATTCAGGACGGCAAGCTGTGGTTTGTGACGGCGCGCACCAAAGATGTGTGGCAGGAGCTGCTGCAAAACCAGCGCTTTGAGGCCACGAGTTGGTGGCCGGGCCATGGTTGGTTGATCCTGCGCGGGCGTGCGGGGCTGGAAGACCGGGCTTCGAGCGAAATGCGCGAGGCCGGATGGAAGCATCTTGAGCGCTTGAGCGAGCACTATGAGGGGCCTAACGACCCCGCGCTCGTCTTCTTTAGCGTCGAGGATCCCGAGGCATTTATCTGCAATCATGACGAATGGGTGCCGGTTGAGCTCTAGCCAGCTGGCTCATCCTAACAACTTAGTTTTCGCATGGGCGGACCCCGTGTTGCCCGGCACCGTAAGGAGTGCCGGTCAATATGGGGCCCGCTCTATTTGTCAATTCCTTCAAGCGAATGTGTCGGGAATGTTTCAATGCATGAACATGCAAGCTATTTACGTATTCATGCATCTTTTGGTGCTAAAGTTTCAACCCATCTCATAACGACCGCTGTGAAATGCGCATCGGTGCATAAATCGCAGACAAGGAGTCTGATATGTCTTTGAAGGTTGGAATCGTCGGCGCGGCTGGATATGCCGGAGCCGAGCTCATTCGCCTCGTGCTCGGCCATCCCGAGTTTGAACTTGTTGCCATTACGTCCAACGCCGATGCCGGCCAGCCGCTGTCCGCAGTGTATCCGAGCTTTGCTGGCGTGAGCAATCTGGTTTTCACCACGCATGACGCCCCCGAGCTCAAAAGCTGCGATGCGGTTTTTCTTGCCGTGCCGCACACGGCTGCCATGGCGCAGGTGCCCGCGCTCCTTGCCGCGGGCGTTTCCTGCTTTGATCTTTCGGCCGATTACCGTCTGAGCGACCCGTCCGTCTTTGAGGCATGGTATGCCGCCGAGCACACGAGCCCCGAGCTGCTCAAGACCCGCGCTTTTGGCCTGCCCGAGCTGTTCTGCCAGGACTTAGAGACCGCTGCTTCCAGCCATGCCGCCGGAAAGCCCGTTTTGGTCGCTTGCGCCGGCTGCTATCCCACCGCAACGAGCCTCGCTGCCGCTCCTGCCGTGCGTGCGGGCTGGGTGGCCGAGAACGGCCCCGTGATTGTCGATGCCATCAGTGGCGTGACGGGTGCCGGTAAGTCCTGCAACGCCCGCACCCACTTTTGCAGCGCGGACGAGAACCTGGAAGCCTATGGCGTGGGTAAACATCGCCACACGCCCGAAATCGAGCAAATTCTGGGCCTGACCGATCGCGTCGTCTTTACTCCGCACTTGGCACCGCTCAAGCGCGGCCTGCTTTCCACGGTGACGATGCCGCTCGCGCCGCAGGCTCTCGACACGTTGGCCCTTGAGAACGTCGTCGACCATTACAAGAAGTTCTACGCCGGTCGCACCTTTGTGTGCGTGCTCGATGCCGGTCAGCAGCCCAAGACGGCTTCGGTCGTCGGTACCAACGCTGCCCAGATCGGCCTTGCGCTCAACAAGCGTGCGGGCGTACTGGTGGCGACGGGCGCTATCGACAATTTGTGCAAGGGTGCTGCGGGCCAGGCGGTCCAGTGCGCCAACATCGTTTTTGGCTTTGACGAGCGACGAGGCTTGCCCACAGTGGCGTGCCCGGTGTAGCACATTCGATTGTTAACGATTTGGTAGTCGGGTATCGAGTTGGGCGCCACTTTTAAGCTGGTCTACTAATTGCGACCGGTATGGCGTGCCAGCCGATGCCCGCTTTTTTATTTGATATAAGGAGTCGTAGGGACGATGAATACCGACCTGATTGATATCAAGATTCGCGCCGTCGAGGGCGGCGTTACGGCAGCGGCCGGCTTTAAGGCTGCAGGTATCCATGCGGGATTCCGGAAGAATCCCGAGCGCTTGGACTATGCACTCGTCGTGCCCGATAAGCCCTGTCCAGGTGCCGGCGTGTTTACGACCAACCGCTTTTGCGCGGCGCCCGTGCAGGTGAGCCGTGCCAACCTGGGCGGTGCGGACAAGGGCTATGGCATCATCGCCGGTGTTTCAATCAACTCCGGCAACGCGAACGCCGCCACGGGCGAGACCGGCCTAGCCTGTGCGCGCGAGACATGCAACATCGCGTCACAGGTCATCGGCTGTGAACCCCAGCAGATCCTAGTTGCATCCACAGGCGTGATCGGACAGATTCTGCCGATCGACACGTTTGAGACGGCCGTTCCGTCCGCCTTCGAGGCGCTCTCCGCTCATGGTGGCGCCGATGCCGCCCGCGCTATCATGACGACTGATACACATTCCAAGGAGTATGCCGTTCGCTATCGCAGTGAGGCTGTGGGCCATGCGGGCAACGCCTATACGGTGGGCGGCATGTGCAAGGGCTCGGGCATGATCATGCCCAATATGGCCACCATGATCGCGGTCATTACTACCGATGCCCCCGTCGAGCCGGCGGCGCTCCACACCCTGCTGCTCTCGACCGTTAAACAGACCTTCAATAAGGTGACGGTCGATTCCGACACCTCGACCAACGACACCTGCATCATGCTTGCTTCTGGCGCTGCTGCCGCAGATGCCGAGGCCATCGTCGAGGGCACTGACGCCTTTGACGAGTTGGCCTTTGCCGTGCACGAGGTGTGCGAGAGCCTGGCGCGCAACATCGCGGCCGATGGCGAGGGTGCGTCAAAGCTCGTGACGGTTAACATTACCGGCGCCGCCAACGACGAGGAAGCCGATATCGCCGCCCGTGCCGTCGCCAACTCGCCGCTCGTCAAGACCTGCATCGCCGGCCACGATTGCAACTGGGGCCGCGTTGCCATGGCGCTCGGCAAGTGCGGCGTGAAGTTTAATCAGGAAGACGTTTCCATCGACATGATGGACATGCCTGTCTGCCGCGACGGTCTGACTGTTCCCTTTGACGAGGACGAGGCTCTGCGACGTTTTGAGGCGCCCGAGATCGTGATCTCGGCCGACCTGGGTGCAGGTGACGCGGCAACGACCGTGTGGACCTGCGACCTCACGCACGAGTACATCTCCATCAACGGCGACTACCGTTCCTAGATTCCCGACACGCTGCGCATCTTGCCGCATTGCGGACAGCGAAGCACGGCGTGATAACGATACGAAAGACGAGGCAGATTATGAAATTCGCACGCGACTGTCGTTCGAGCGAATCCAACGAAGCAACCGCGCAGCTGCTGTTCGAAGCGCTGCCGTGGATTAAAAACCTGACCGGCAAGACGGTCGTTATCAAGTATGGCGGAGCCGCCATGGTCGATGAGCAACTGCGCTGCGACGTGATGAGCGACATCGTTTTGCTCAAGATCATCGGCATGCGCCCCGTCATCGTGCATGGCGGCGGCAAGGCCATCAACGAGGCACTCAGCCACTATGACATCCCTGTCGAATTTAAGAACGGGCAGCGCGTGACTACGCCGGCGACTATGGATATCGTGCGCGAGGTGCTGGGCGGCAAGGTTAACCAGGAGCTGGTCGCTGCCATCAACCACCACGGTAATTTGGCCGTAGGCGTGTCGGGCAGCGATGCCGGCACGCTCATCGCCGAGCCGCTCGACCCCGAACTCGGTCGCGTGGGCAAAGTGACGCGCGTCAACACCGACTATATCGAGCGCTTGCTCGATAGCGAGTACATTCCCGTCATCGCTACCGTCGCGGCGGGGGAGGACGGCGGCTTCTTCAACATCAATGCCGATCCCGCCGCCGGCGCCGTTGCGGCGGCGCTTCATGCGCACAAGGCGATTTTTTTGACCGACGTCGACGGTCTGTACAAGGACTTTAGTGATAAGGACTCGCTCATCTCCAACCTGACGCTCGACGAGGTCAACGAGATGCTCTACGGCGGAGAAGTCGACAAGGGCATGATTCCCAAGCTGCGCGCCGCCGTCGATGCGCTTGCTGCTGGCGTGTTCCGAGCCCACATCATCAACGGCACGACGCCGCACTCGCTGCTGCTGGAGCTGCTGACCGATGCTGGCGTCGGTACCGTGATCCACTCCACCGAGACGGCCTACGAGTTCGATACGCATCCGCATCCGCTTTCGACGTTTGCGGCGCGTCTGACCGAGAACCTCGACGAGGTCGAGAAGCTCCAGACGGTCTAGCCGACCCGTGGTCGTCGCGTCCCTGCACCCATAGCCCTGCGCCGTACGGCGCCCAACGAAAGGCATCTCATGTCACTTGCAACTCAGCAATCGCTCGAATCCCATTACGTTATGCATACCTTTGGTCGCTCGCCGGTAGAGTTTGTCGAAGGTCACGGTATGAAGCTCATCGGTGACGATGGTCGTGAGTATCTCGACTTTCTCGCTGGTATCGGTGTGTGCAGCCTTGGCCACGGCAACCCTGCAGTGCTCTCGGCGCTCGAGGCTCAGACCAAAAAGCTTCTGCATGTGTCTAACTACTTCTACATCGAGCAGCGTGGACAGGTCGCGGCGCTGCTGTCCAAGCTTGCCAACGACGACGTAGATGGTGCGTGCGTGCTGGCCGATGCCATTGCCGCCGGCGATGAGACCACGGCCGCTGCGCTCGGTGCCCCGGCTGCGGACGAGCAGGTGTGGGAGACGTTCTTTGCCAATTCTGGTGCCGAAGCCAACGAGGGCTCGATGAAGCTCGCGCGTCTGTACGCCAAGCGTGCTGGTAACGGCGGCAACACCATCGTATGCATGCGTGGCGGCTTCCACGGCCGTACGCTCGAGACCATTGCCGCCACCATGCAGGATTGGCTACAGGACAGTTTCCGTCCGCTGCCGGGTGGCTTTGTGGCCTGTACGTCCAACGATGTCGACGAACTGCGTTCGATCTTTAAGCAGCAGGGAAGCGAGGTCTGCGCCGTCATGCTCGAGCCGATTCAGGGCGAGAGCGGCGTGCACCCCATGACCGAGGAGTTTATGGCGGCGGCGCGCGACTTGGCACACGAGGTGGGCGCCGTTCTTATCGCCGACGAGGTCCAGTGTGGCATCTTCCGCTCCGGCAAGCCGTTTGCATTCCAGACCTATGGCGTGGAGCCCGACATTATGAGCCTTGCCAAGGGCATTGCCGATGGCGTGCCCATGGGTGCCGTGGTGGCAAAGAAGGAGATCGCCGACGTGTTTAAGCCGGGTGACCACGGCTCGACCTTTGGCGGTAGCTGCTTGGCTGTCGCGGCGTGCGCCGCGACGCTCTCTGCGCTCGTGCGCGGCGATTTTGCCGAGCATGCTGCCAAGGTGGGTGCTTATATGGAGCAGGCGCTGGCTAAGCTTCCGCATGTGGTAGAGGTGCGTGGTCGCGGCCTGATGCTCGGCTGCGATCTGGACGATGCCGCGGGTGATGCACACGACGTTGTAGCCCGTGCATTGGGGGCTGGCGCCGTGATCAACGCTACAGGCGCACATACGCTGCGCTTCCTTCCGCCGCTCGTGTGCGAAGAGGCCGACGTGGACAGCCTAATCGAGATCCTGTCGGACGTTTTGGCCTAGCGCCATCAGGCATAGCAATTTGGAGCAGGTTCGAATCCCTCTGCGATGGGCCCAAAAAGGAAAGGCCCCCATCGCTGGGAGCCTATCAAATCAATGGTGGGCGATGAGGGATTCGAACCCCCAGCCTTGTGCGTGTAAAGCACCTGCGCTAACCGTTGCGCCAATCGCCCGCAGGGATTGAGTATAGCGGAAACCCTGCGTGGTTCACCGCTAATTCATAACGAAATCTAAGCGGCGACTTCGGCGCCCTTGCCCTCGTCGATAAAGAAGCGTTTGTACCAGATGAGGAAGGTCAGCGTGGTATAGATCTTGCGCTGGTTGAGCGCACGGCCCTCAAAGTGATCGTCGAGCAGTTTCATGAGCACATCGGTGTCAAAGAAATCAGCAGCCCACGGCGCGGTGAAGTATTCCTTTACGTAGTCGTAATACTTTTGCTCGCGCAGCCAGAACTTGACCGGTACAGGGAAGCCCACCTTCTTGCGCGTTGCCCACTCGTCGGGCAGCGTGCGGTTGGCAGCGTGACGCAGAACGAGCTTGCAGCCTTCTTCGTTAACACGGTAGTTGGCGGGAATGTGCTCGGCAAACTCCATGACCTTCTTGTCCAGGAACGGGACGCGAAGCTCCAGAGAATGCGCCATGCACATCTTGTCGGCCTTGAGCAGAATGTCGCCCGGTAGCCACATGTTCATATCCAGATACTGTTTCTTGGAAAGCTCACAGCAGTCGGGAACCTGCTTGTAGTACTCGGCGCACATCTCGGCGGCGTTCTTGCCGGTGTCATAAGCGGGCTTGAGCACCTCGTCGACTTCGGAGGGATCGAACACCTTTGCCTGACCCACATACCAGCGCTCGGGAACCTCGGCGCATTTCGTCAGGAAGTTGTGTCCCTTAAAGTAGGGGAGATGCTGAACGAGTGAGCCCAGGGCGCGACGTACGCCGAGCGGCACGCGCTTCTTAAAAGTGCGCATCTCGGGGGTGTCCTCGTACCACTCATAGCCGGCAAACAGCTCGTCGGCGCCCTCGCCCGAAAGGACGACGGTGACCTCCTTGGAGGCCATCTGCGCCAGATAGTACAGCGGCACGCTGGACAGGTTCGATTGCGGCTCGTCCATGTGGTACTGGATATCGGGCAGTGCATCAAAGAACTCGTCGGCGGTAATCATCTTGCGCACGTTCTTGATGCCCAGCTTGTCGGAAAGCTCGGCGGCGTAGTTGGTCTCGTTGAAGTTCTTGTAATCGAAGCCGACAGAATACGTGGTGTCGGGCATGAGACAGGCGGCAATGTAGCTGGAGTCCACACCGCCAGAAAGGAACGAGCCCACCTTAACATCGGCGATTCGGTGCGCAGCGACGCTTTCGTGCACGACCTTGTCGCACTCGTCCACGTACTCCTCGAAGGTCTTGGAGTTGTCGTCGGTGAAGTCACAGCTCCAGTAACGCTTGATGTCCATGGTGTTGGTCGTCAGGTCATACGTAAAGCAATGCGCCGGGGCAAGCTTGAACACGCCCTTAAAGAAGGTCTCCTCCGTGGCGGGGAATTGCAGCGTCAGGTAGGGGCGCAGCGCGTCGTGGTTGACAGCCTTCTCAAACTTGGGATGGTCCAGGAAGCTCTTGATCTCGGAGCCAAACAGCAGCGAGCCATCGGATGCCTGGTAGTAATAGAACGGCTTGATACCAAAGATGTCACGAGCACCAAAGAGTTTGTTCTTGTTCTGGTCGTGAATCACGAACGCGTACATGCCGCGCAGACGGTTGACCAGGTCCTCGCCCCACTCCTCGTAACCGTGTACCAGGACTTCGGTATCAGCGTTGCAGTGGAAGGCGTAGCCGGCCGCCTCCAGCTCGGCACGAAGCTCCTGGAAGTTGTAGATCTCTCCGTTGAAGACAATCGTGACCTTGCCGTCGTCGCTCGACATGGGCTGGGCTCCAGCTTCGGAAAGATCGAGAATCGAAAGACGACGAAAACCAAGGGCAACGTTGTCGACGATATGCTGGCCGCCCATATCGGGACCACGGTGGATGATGCGATTCATCATGGCCGTGAGAACCAGCTCACTCTGTTCATCTGTACCGGTAAAACCGACAAAACCGCACATGCAAGATCCTTTCTGCTGACGGCTCAGGTGTACTGCCGCAAGGATTGCGGCAGCTGATGTCAAATAATCTTTACTATCATGCCAATCTTTTGTTTCGTGATAGGGCATAAGCGCCGAGCGAACCGAAAAAACCACGTCCCGATCTTCAGGCGAAGCGGCGGGACGTGGTTGCGAACGCTATGTTAAAGAACAGCACCCAGATTTCCTTGGTTTTACACGGGGTGAACACTGTTGCCATTTATTAGACCACGGCACAGTCCATGCAATTTTTTAGAAGGCCGTGATGCGCGCAAGGTCAGGTGGCATATTAGGATGGTTGATAATACAGAATGTTTCATCGTTTCTGCCGCGGGACGTCTTCTGCCCTTTAAGGCTGAATTTAGCGAGAGAGGTCTTTGTATGTCGAGTCCGACACAAGAGAAGCTAACTCTGATGCGCTATATAGAGTTGCTCGAGGAAGATGACCTTGTTGTTTCCAGACCGAGCGCTTCGTGCGACCAGCGCATTGAGTTTGCGACTGATGACTCGCGCCAGGTGCGTCCGGGCACGTTGTTTGTCTGCAAAGGCCGTGCGTTTAAGCGCGAGTACCTGCTTTCGGCAATCGCCGATGGCGCCGTGGCCTACGTTTCCGAGGTCGATTACGATGTTGATCTTCCCGCGGTGATTGTGAGCGATATTCGTCGCACGCTCGCCGTGGTGGCAGATGCCTTTTATGGGCACCCGTCGGGTAAGGTGAAGGTCTGCGCCTTTACAGGCACCAAGGGCAAGTCGACCTGCAGCTTTTATCTGCGCGGCATCCTCGCCAACGAGGCCAAGCTTACGGGCTGTCATCGACCCGCTCTTAATACGGGCATTGAGTTCGACGACGGCATCGAGACGGGCCCTTCCAAGCTGACGACCCCCGAATCCTTCCTGCTGCAGTCTCGCATCGCACATGCTGCGGAGGCGGGTGCCCCGTGGCTGGTTATGGAGGCATCGAGTCAGGGCCTCAAATACGAGCGTACGGGCAAGATTGACTTTGAAGTCGGCGCCTTTACCAATATCGGCGAGGATCACATTTCGCCGATTGAGCATCCGACGCTCGAGGATTACTTTGCCAGCAAGCTCAAAATCTTCTCGCAGAGCCGTTTTGCCGTGGTCAATCTCGATATGGATAAGGTCGATCGCGTGCTCGAGGCGGCATCTCGTTGCGAACGTACGGTGACGTTCTCCCTGACCGACGAGCGTGCCGACGTGCTTGCGCTGGCGATTCGCAATGGCGACTGCGGCGTGGTGGCAACGGTGCGCACGCCCCGTTTTACGCGTGACATTGTGATTCCCACGCCGGTTAAGTTCAATGTGTCCAACGCGCTTGCCGCTATTGCCTGCGCCGAGGCCCTGGGCATTTCCGAAGAGGGTATCGTCCATGGCTTTGAGGGCGTCTTCGTTCCCGGTCGTATGGAGCTCTATCCGTCCGTATCGGGCAAAATCCTGGGCATCGTCGATTTTGCACATAACGGCATGAGCCTCGAGACACTCCTGCGCGACTTGCGCGAGAACTATCCCGAGCGCGAGCTGGCGGTTGTATTTGGCGCTACGGGCGGTAAGGGTGTCGATCGACGCACCACGATGGGCATCGCCGCTGGCAAGTATGCCGACCGAATCGTGATTACCGAGGATGACCCCGGCCCCGAGGATGTCGAGGACATCTGCGCCGAGATCGCGCGCAACGTTCAAGCGCAGGGAAATGATAACTGGCAAATCGTGACTGATCGCGTTGCCGCTATCGAGACTGCCGTGCGCGAAACTGTCCGTCCTGCCGTGGTCATCGTGACCGGTAAGGGCGAGGAAGAGTGTATGCTGCGCAAGAACGGACCCGAGCCTTGTGAGCGCGACGGTTCGATTCTCAAGCGCACCCTTTCGGCGTACGACGCCTAGACCAGCCCCTTCTATGTAAACGGAGTGACCATGTCCCACAACATCCTGCCGACCGTTGCCGAGCTTTCGGGCGAGGTGCGCGAGCGTCTTGCCAAGGTCAAGTATGTCTTTACCGATCTGGACGCCACGATGCTCGCCCCCGGCTCGTGTGTACTGCGCGATAACGACGGCAATCCCTCGACCAAGCTCGTCGAGGCGGTTGTCGCGCTCGCTCGTGCCGGCATCCAGGTGGTCCCCACCTCGGGTCGCAATCGCACCATGATCCATGAGGACGCCCGCGTGCTCGGCCTCAACTCCTACATCGGCGAGATGGGCGGCCTGGTCATGTACGACCTCAAGGCCAACGACTGGGAGTACCTGACGGGCGACATGCCCTACGACCCCGCCTGCGGTCTCACGCCGCACCAGGTGATCGAGCAGACCGGCGTGTGCGAGAAGATCCTTGCCCGCTGGCCGCACAAGATCGAATACCACAACGACATGTCGACCGGCTACAAGTACCGTGAGGTCACCGTCGGCATGCGCGGCGATGTGCCCGACGATGAGGTCCAGGCCATCCTGGACGAGGCCGGCTGCGGTCTGGTCTGGGCTTGCAACGGCCATCTGACTCACCTGTCCAAGCCGACGACGCTCGAGCTTAATCGCGTCGAGGACGGCCGCGCCTTCAACATCAATCCGGCGGGTCTCAACAAAGGCGTTGCCATTGCGCGCTTCTGCGAGCACCTGGGGATCGAGCGCGAGGAGACGCTTGCGCTCGGCGACTCCGAGTCCGACTTCTACATGGCCGACCATGTTGGCATGTTCTGCCTGGTCGAGAACGGTCTGACGAGCGCCGGTGCCCCGGAGTTCTTGGACGCCTGCGACAATGCCTATATTACGCGCGGCAAGATTGTCGACGGTTGGGTGGCAACGGCCGAGCTGTTGGTCGCGGCCCGTTCGTAGCGCGACGCATCACGCATGGTCGCATTTTTCGAGAGAGAATCTGGTGAGGTAATGTCCGATATCGATAATCTGGCCGGGGACACGCGTCCGATCGGCGTGTTCGACTCGGGCCTGGGCGGCTTAACGGTCGCGCGCGCGATCGCAACGGCGCTTCCGCACGAGTCCGTCTACTATTTCGGTGACACTAAACGCTGCCCTTATGGCACCCGCACCGAGGACGAGGTTCGCTCGTTTGCGCTGCAGGCGGGCCGCTGGCTATCGAGGCACGACGTTAAGATCATGGTCATCGCCTGCAACACGGCGACCGCCGCGGCCTTGCGTCTGGCTCAGCAAGTGCTTGACGTTCCCGTGATCGGCGTGATCGCCCCGGGCGCACGCGCCGCCATCAACAGCACGCGTACGCGTCGCGTGGGCGTGCTGGCCACCAACCTCACCATTCGCTCGGGCGCCTACACGCGCGCCATCCAGGATTTGGATGCTGGTGTCGATGTGTATGGCTGCCCGGCTTCGAGCTTTGTCGAGGTCGTCGAGCACGAGCTCGCCTCGGGCGCGCATCTGCAGGAGCAGTGGCTCGAGAACGAGGATATTTTTGATACGCCAGCCGTTCGCGCGCTGGTCAACGCCACGGTCGAGCCGCTGCACGATCGCGGCATCGATACCGTGGTGCTCGGCTGCACGCATTTCGTGTTCTACCGGGACTATTTCCGCGAGTTGCTGCCGAACAACGTCGCGATCGTCGATGGCAACGAGGGCACTGCACGCCATCTGGAGGTCGTGCTCGAATCCCTCGGCAAACTCGCCCCCGAGGAACAGGACGGCGGCGTTATCTTGCGCAATTCCGACCCGGGCGAGCGTATAGCCGAACTCGCGCAGCAACTGCTGGAGAGGTAGTCTGCAGCCATTCCCGTAAGACCCAAGCAGATCAGATGAGGAGACCCGTATGACCCACACCGCACACACCACCGGAATCATTGACGTCGGCGGCGGTTTCCGCGCCATCTTCGGGGCCGGCGTCGAAGACCGCTGCCTCGAGGAGGACGTCGGTTTCGACCACTGCTACGGCATCTCGGCGGGG
>ENA-OOXJ01001798-OOXJ01001798.1-human-gut-metagenome-genome-assembly--contig:-NODE-1798-length-12496-cov-3.013664_pt1 | contig 12496 bp, 6 predicted proteins | sample MGYA00241587_ERZ501343 | MGnify/ENA primary metagenome ERZ501343 (study PRJEB25962, sample SAMEA2042918) | human gut metagenome | biome: human gut; feature: human-associated habitat; material: faeces... | reverse complement strand
TCTATCAGAAAATCATTGCCAAATATGACGAGATGGCAGAAGAAAAAGATCCAGTAAAAAAAGAAGCCATAAGTAAAGAGATAAACGAACTGACTGTAGAAGCTGGAAAAATCAGTGTATCCAGTGAATTTTCCAATCTCATGGAAAGCATGGGCGGCAAAGACATGAATGCAGGAACCAGTTTTGATTTAACCTATTACCATAATTCATTCCCTGCTTACCAGATCAACAAATGGTTGGAAATTTCATCCGAGCGCTTCTTGCATCCCGTATTTCGTACATTCCAATCCGAATTGGAAAACGTATATGAAGAATATAATATGTATCAGGATAATCCTATGAGCTTGCAAAGTAATTTTATACGAGCCAAAGCATTCGAAGGTCATCCATACGCTCGTGACATCATTGGTTTACCCGAACATTTGAAAAATCCGCGTTTAAGCAAGCTGATTGAATTTTACAACAATTGGTATACACCCGAAAACATGGTTCTCATTTTGGTTGGCAACATCAATGCCCAACAAATTGCTGGGCGCATCAATGCCGCTTTCGGACGGTTACCACAAAGAGAGGTCCCTTCACGCAAAACATACCCCGAGCTTGAAATTAAAGGACGCACGCAATATACTGCCAAGTTAGGATACTACCCCAGTGTATGCCTTATATATAAAGGTGTACCATCAGGTCATCCCGATGAAAAGCCTTTGGAAATAGCAATGTCGCTTTTAAGTAACAATAGCCATACCGGAACTTTGGACAAATTGACATTAGACGGAGAACTAACCGATTGCGGTGCCTATCCAATGGTAATGCGTGAACAAGGACGTAATATTGTTCAATGTATTCCTCTTTACGACGAAAACCAACGTCGCTTTGAATCCAACAAAAGCACAGAAAAAAAAGCACTGAGCGCTATTGAAAAAATAGCAAATGGTGAATTTGAAGAATGGCAAATCAATGCTATTAAAAACAATATGTGCAGAGACTTCGATCTTCAAATGGAATCCAATACATTCAAAGGAGAGCTTTTAATGAATGCATTCATCAATGAAGAAGATCTTGGTAAGGTTCTGAATTATAAAGATGAAGTAATGTCCATCACCACAGAGGACATCAAACGAGTAGCCCGTCAATACCTGTCCAACAATTATTTGGCCTTATACATCGAAGAAGGGAAAGCACCCAAAGGCAATAAAATTAAAAAGCCCGGCTATAAGCCTATTGAACCGCCTGTAGGCAAACAGTCACTTTACGCAACCCAATTCAAAAACATGAGCATCGGACAAGTCGAAGAAAAATTTATTGATTTTAGCGATGTAAAAATACAGAAGTTAAACGAACGGTCCCAAATGTACTATACTCCCAACCCAGAAAACAATGTATTCAGCCTAACCCTACGTTACGGAGCTGGCGAGCGTGAATTTCCCAAACTGGGTATTGCAGCCCAACTGATGAACAGTGCAGGAATAATGGGTGCATACGAACCGCAGCAACTCAAAGAAGAATTAAGTAAATTGAACGCTTCTTGTCAAGTATGGAGCAACGACGATTATTTGTACATCACAATGAGAGGTTATGAAGAAACCCTCCCACAAGCATGCCAACTACTCTCAAGACAAATTTTAATGCCTGCACTGGACGAAAAACAGCTAAGCCGCATTAAAGGCTCCCAATTGGGTTCCCGCCAACAACGCAAAGAAAATGTCAATATCTTGGCTGATGCCTTATCCCAATACATGCGTTATGGTGAAAATTCATCCTATTTGAAGGAACTGACAGACAAAGAACTCTACGAACTGCAAATATCCGAACTGACCGGCGATATCAACCGTGCATCCAATTTTGAAGCAGAAATATTTTATTGCGGCAACATGCCATTTGAAAATGCATATGACATTTTAAGTAAGAACCTTCCGCTTGTTGCCAATGAACGCGCAAGTACCTCTCCACAGGACAAGAAGTTGGCTAATATCAATGAAAACACCATTTATTACCTGCCAAATTCGGATGCTGAGCAGGCACAGATTTTTCTATTTATCCCCATGAATGCTTACGATAAAAAAGACGATGTATTGCGCAATGCATTCAACCAATATTTTTCTGGCAGCTTCAATGGGTTAATGATGAACGAAATACGCGAAAAACGATCCATGGCATATTATGCCAATGCTCAAGTCATAGCTCCTGCCATACCTGGTAATCCATCTTATTTATATGGTCATCTAGGCACACAAAATGACAAAGTAAATGATGCGATGGATATATTTATGGATTTATTAACCAATATGCCTGAGAATCCTGAGCGCATTGACAACATAAAAAGCTATCTACGCCAAGAAGCCTTGACGACACATCCTGACTTCCGCGACAAAGCACAATATTTACGTATTTACAAGCAATTAGGATATAATGGGGATCCTGCCCAAGAAAATCTTCCCAAAATCGACGCATTAACATTCAATGATATAATCAATTTCTACAAACAGAATATCCAAGGGAAAAATTACAGCATAGGCATCATAGGAAATCCGAAATTAATAGACCTCCAAAAGCTTGAAAAATACGGGAAAGTAGTAAAAATCAACGAAAGGAAACTATTCAACACCAAGGATACACTATTTTAATAATCCATAAGGTAACACTAAAGACAAGGGAAGAAGTAATTCATTACAGAATACCTCTTCCCTTGTCTGTTTTCTATATCATACAGAAGCTACACACACCGACTTATTCCTGTCCAGATAATGTTGGCAGGCAAATCTTATATTTCACAGCCAAAATACGAGTAACGAATACGACTACACCACATAAAACCTGACAGATATAATCATCCACTCCTAAAGCCGAGCAAAGCCAATATACCAAGCCACCTACTACACAAGCCATCGCATAAATTTCCTTACGGAATATCAATGGAATTTCATTGATAAAAACATCACGGAAAACTCCTCCGGCTGCACCTGTCATACTTCCCATAATAATCGCTACCCAAAAAGGATACCCCAAAACAATACTTTTACCCACACCTACCACTGTAAAAAGAGCCAGACCGATACTATCAAATATAAAAAAGGTATTATTCAAGTGAATCAAATAACGCCCGAACATTGCCACCCATACCAAGGCTACCCCTGTACAAATCAAATAAATTGGATCCGTCATCCATCCAGGCGTAACATCAAGCAACAAATCGCGTAATGTACCGCCTCCCACAGCAGTAACAAAGCCCACTACATAAGCTCCAAACCAGTCAAAATGCTTGGCAGAGGCCAAACGAATACCACTGATAGCAAAAGCAAAAGTTCCTATAAAATCAAGAATTTGTACAAATGTTGGCATAACAGCTAAAAACGAACTAACTCGAACTAATAAAACAATCTGCAATATGCTTAAAATTTATCGGCAAAGTAACAAAAAAATCCCCGGGAAAACCGTACTTTTGCAGAGAAAAACATGTTTGCTCATGAAAGTAACCATTGTATCGGCAGCACGCCCAAACTTTATGAAAATAGCCCCTCTCTGTCGCGCTATCGATGCGGCACGTGAAGCTGGTAAAAACATATCGTACCGTGTTATTTATACCGGTCCGCAAAACGACAGCTGTTTGGAAGCATCTCTTTTTTCCGATTTGTCCATGAAATCCCCTGATGCATATTTAGGCGTAAGCGGATATAACCATTCACAAATTACAGCCGATGTTATGCAAGCATTCGAAAAGGAACTGGACCAACATCCAGCCAATATTGTGCTGGTTGTCGATGATACTACAGCCAGCATGAGCTGCGCCATTGTCGCAAAAAAACGCGGACTTAAGGTGGCACACCTGATCGCAGGTACTCGTTCCTTTGATATGAATATGCCACGCGAAGTTAACCGGACTATAGTTGACGCAATCTCCGACTATCTGTTTGCAGCCAGTATGGCAGCCAATCGTAACCTAAATCAGGAGGGTATGATTCCCGACTATATACACAGGGTTGGTAATATACTGATAGATACCATACGCTACAACCGGCACCGGTTAATACAACCAATGTGGTTCAATGCTCTCGGATTAAGAAATGGAAATTACCTGCTCCTAACCCTTAATCGTCGGGATCTGTTGGAAAAAAAACATACCCTTTGTGCTCTATTGCAGACATTATTGGAGAAAGCAGGAAACATACCAATAGTAGCTCCTTTGCATCCTTATGTAGAAAAGGTCATTAAATCTTTGAATCTCACCGCGCCATACCTACACATACTCCCTCCGCAAAGTTACTTGCACTTTGGATATCTCATAAATCAAGCCAAAGGCATTATAACTGATTCTGGTAACATAGCCGAAGAAGCGACTTTTTTGGACGTCCCCTGCATTACCCTCAATACTTATGCAGAACACCCTGAAACATGGCGTATTGGCACCAATGAATTGGTAGGAGAAGACAGTTATAAACTGTCGTGTTATCTTGAGAAATTATTGCAAGGCGATTGGAAACATGCCACACTGCCCGAACGTTGGGACGGCCGGACAGCCGAGCGTATCGTACAAATATTGCTTGAAGGAGAAGCATAACCCAAAGAGTGGGATGGAGTATATTCCACCCCACTCTTTGCACATTTACGAAAATCTTTTCAATGCACCGTTTATATATTATATAACGGTATACATCTTTACAAATAGTCGAAACGGATCAATAGAAGTTCTTTTTAGGTTATATTTGCTTCCCTTTTGCCTTTCTTTAATCGCAAATTACTAACTTTGCGCCCTGATTATGAAACGTATGAAGCAATTACATATAACTTTCATCCTATTTTTATTGTCATTAACCTCTTCTTTGGGCCTATCGGCTCAGATAAAAGGAGTTATTACCGATTCTCTAACCAATGAACCGCTGATGTATGTCACGGTACAATACGAAGGTACAGGAGTAGGCGCAGTGTCCAATGCCGATGGAGAATATCAGGTAGAAACACGCAACGGTTGGAACGAACTGACCTTTTCCACCATTGGTTATGTAACCAAGAAAATAAAGTTTGCTCCTGGAACTAAAGTTCTGAATGTACAAATGGTTACCGACGACATCATGCTGTCCGAAGTAACAGTAAAGCCACAGAAAGAAAAATATTCTCGCAAGAATAATCCGGCTGTGGAATTTATGAAAAAAGTCATTGAACACAAAAAAGCTCTCAAACTGGAAGAAAAAGACTTTTATCAGTATCAGCGATACGAAAAAATGAAAATGTCACTCAATGATGTGACACCCGAAAAGCTGGAAAAAGGCATCTATAAAAAATTCTCCTTTTTTAAAGACCAGGTAGAAGTCTCTCCCACTACGCAAAAAATGATTCTTCCTATTTCCATCAAAGAAACGGCAAGCCGCACCATATACCGCAAGGATCCTAAAAGCCAGAAGACTATTATAGAAGGAATGAATTCTTCCGGCATCGAAGATTTCTTCAGCACCGGTGATATGCTGGGGACTGTCCTTAATGATGTGTTTTCTGATATCAATATTTATGAAGACGATATACGCCTGTTACAACGATATTTTGTAAGCCCTATCGGTAAAGGTGCTATTAGTTTCTACAAGTTCTATCTCATGGATACCCTTATGGTAGACAAACAGGAATGTGTACACCTCACCTTTGTACCCCAAAACTCCCAGGATTTCGGATTCACCGGGCATTTATATGTGGTCAAGGATTCTACTTATGCAGTAAAGAAATGTACAATGAACCTGCCTAAGAATACCGGTGTCAACTGGGTAGAAACAATGGACATCGTACAACAGTTCGAACAACTTCCCGACAGTAGCTGGGTACTGACCGATGATGATATGACTGTTGAACTGTATCTGCTGAAAAGTCTCCAGGGAGTAGAAATACAACGTACAACCAAATACAGCGAATATAAGTTTGACGAAATAGATCCGCGTTATTTCCGGCTTAAAGGAAGCGTCATTAAAGAAGCCAGTATGCTCAATAAAAGTGAGGAATACTGGGCACAAGTACGTCAGGTTCCGCTCACCAAGCAGGAAAGCACCATGGATATTTTCATGAACCGCATCGAGCAGATTCCCGGTTTCAAATACGTCATATTTGGTGCCAAAGCTCTGATTGAAAACTTTGTAGAAACAGGAAGCAAAGAGCATCCCAGTAAAGTAGATATCGGTCCTATCAACACCATGATTACAAGTAACTATGTCAATGGTACCCGATTCCGCCTTAGTGCCATGACTACAGGAAATCTTTCTCCACATTGGAGTTTCAGCGGTTATGGTGCTTATGGTACCAAAGACAAGAAATGGTTTTATTCAGGACAGGCAGCCTATTCTTTCAACAAACGACAATATGTTTTGTGGGAATTTCCCAAACACTATTTGGCTTTCAAATACACCTACGATGTCATGTCTCCAAGTGACAAGTATCTTATGACAGACAAAGACAACATGTTTGTAGGCTGGAAATGGGCAACTGTAGATCAGATGTCCTACCTGCGTGATGCCACTCTGACTTACGAGCTGGAAACCAATACGGGCTTCTCCATCAATGCCATGGCGCGCCATCGCAACGACCAGCCCGCAGGTATGCTGCAATATTGGCGTAATAATGGTGCCACCGCAGGGCAGCTGGATGCCAGCAATACACTGGTACACGACATTACCACCTCCGAGTTAGGAATCACTTTGCGTTATGCACCGGGCGAAACTTTCGTCAACAGCAAACAACGCCGTATACCAGTATCACTCGACGCTCCTATTTTCACCTTGTCACACACTACAGGCTTCAAGGGAGTGCTCGGCGGTGATTATAATTTCAACTTAACAGAACTCAGCATGCGCAAGCGTTTCTGGTTTGCTTCCTGGGGAAAACTGGATGTTACCATGCGTGCCGGTGCACAATGGAATACAGTCCCCTTCCCCTTACTGAATCTGCCCATGGCCAACCTGTCATACATCACCCAGAACAACGAATCGTTCAACCTCATCAACAACATGGAATTTTTGAATGACCGTTACGCCTCTCTGGCACTGAGTTATGATATGAACGGTAAGCTGTTTAACCGTATCCCCCTCATCAAGAAACTGAAATGGAGAGAAATGTTCCGCATACGCGGACTGTGGGGCACACTGACAGACAAGAACAATCCATATAAAAGCCATAATCCCGACTTGTTCCTGTTCCCCATGCGCAATGGTACCCCTACCAGTTATGTCATGGGAAAGACGCCTTACATAGAAGCCAGCATAGGTATCTATAACATCTTCAAGCTATTGCATATCGAATATGTACGCCGTCTTACCTATACCGACATCCCTGGTATCCAAAAGGGAGGTATACGTTTTATGATTCTGACGATTTTCTAAACTATCATTACCGTGCAACCTTTAGCTGAACGGCTTCGGCCCAAGACATTAGACGAATATATTGGCCAGAAGCACCTGGTAGGTCCCGGTGCTGTACTCCGTAAAATGATTGACGCAGGACGTATCTCCTCATTTATCTTATGGGGACCTCCGGGAGTAGGTAAAACGACCCTGGCCCAAATCATAGCCAACAAACTGGAAACTCCGTTCTACACACTCAGTGCAGTAACCAGCGGTGTAAAAGATGTACGCGATGTCATCGAACGGGCCAAAAGCAACCGTTTCTTTTCACAGGCCAGCCCGATTCTTTTCATCGACGAAATACACCGTTTTAGCAAATCACAACAGGATTCTTTATTAGGTGCAGTCGAACAAGGTATCGTCACTCTCATTGGTGCCACTACCGAGAACCCTTCGTTCGAAGTAATACGCCCTTTACTGTCGCGTTGTCAGCTTTATGTACTCAAGTCGCTTGAAAAAGACGATCTGCTTGAACTATTACATCGCGCCATCACAACTGACAGTCTTTTGAAAGAACGCATCATTGATCTGAAGGAAACTACCGCCCTGCTTCGTTTCAGCGGTGGTGATGCCCGTAAGCTACTCAATATACTCGAACTGGTCGTAGAATCAGAAGGAAACGATCCGGTAATCATTACAGACAATCTGGTGACCGAACGCCTTCAACAGAACCCGCTGGCCTACGATAAAGACGGTGAAATGCATTATGACATTATCTCAGCCTTTATCAAATCCATCCGTGGAAGCGATCCCGATGCTGCAATCTACTGGTTGGCACGTATGGTCGAAGGAGGTGAAGATCCGGCTTTCATCGCGCGCCGCCTGGTTATATCCGCTTCCGAAGATATCGGCCTTGCCAATCCCAACGCTTTGCTGCTGGCAAATGCCTGTTTCGATACCATCATGAAAGTTGGTTGGCCTGAAGGACGTATTCCCCTTGCCGAAACGACCATTTACCTGGCAACGAGCCCCAAAAGTAACTCTGCCTATATGGCTATCAACAATGCACTCGAACTGGTACGCCAAACCGGTAACCTGCCTGTTCCTTTACACCTGCGTAATGCGCCCACAAAGCTGATGAAGCAGCTTGGCTATGGCGAGAACTACAAATATGCTCACGACTATCCCGGAAACTTTGTCCGCCAGCAATTCCTGCCGGATGAATTAAAAGACAAGCGCTTATGGGAGCCACAGGCCAATGCTGCCGAACAAAAACATAAAGAACGTATGCAATCTCTTTGGGGAAAAGACAAATACTGACCTAAATATAGTAAACACATGAAAATTGTAGTTTTAGACGGCTATGCCGCCAATCCCGGCGATCTTTGCTGGGACGAACTGAAAGCTTTGGGCGAATGCGTCATATACGATCGCACAGCTCCTGAAGAAGTACTTGAACGTGCAGCAGGCGCAACAATCGTACTTACCAACAAAACCGTACTTACCGCAGCACAAATCGATGCCCTTCCCGAACTAAAATACATTGGTGTTCTGGCTACCGGCTATAACATTGTCGATATTGAAGCAGCCCGCACACGCGGCATTGTTGTCACCAACATTCCATCCTACAGTACCCCATCGGTAGCCCAGATGGTATTTGCCCATATCCTTAATATTGCCGTACAGGTACAACATCATTCCGAAGAAGTACACAAAGGCCGCTGGACCAACAGCAAAGACTTTTGCTTCTGGGATACACCGCTTATCGAATTACGCGGTAAGAAACTGGGAATAGTAGGCTTGGGACACACCGGTTACAGCACTGCCCGTGTAGCGATTGGCTTCGGCATGGAAGTACATGCATACACCTCCAAGTCTGCGTTCCAGCTTCCTCCCGAAATCAGAAAAATGGAACTGGATGAACTGTTCCGCGAATGTGATATCATCAGCCTCAACTGCCCGCTTACCGAAAGCACACGTAACATGGTTAATGCCGAACGCCTCAAGCTGATGAAACCCACCGCTATCCTTATCAACACCGGACGCGGACAACTCATCAACGAACAGGATCTGGCAGATGCACTCAACAGTGGACAGATCTATGCTGCCGGACTGGATGTCCTTTCACAGGAACCTCCCCGTGCCGACAATCCGTTGCTCACCGCCAAAAACTGCTACATCACCCCACACATTGCCTGGGCAACAACAGCCGCACGCGAACGTCTCATGCATATCATGATGGATAACATTAAAGCTTATTTAGAAGGGAAGCCCATAAACAATGTAGCCAAATAAGCCACTGAAACCATCACCTAGCATACGAAAACAAAGAGGCTGTCTCTATTCGAGACAGCCTCTTTTGCATTATCTTTTATCACTTTTAGTTGAACACGTAGCGCACACCTACCTGCAACTTCCAGCATTCATCGTAATTTTTATTGAATGAATAGGTCTCTGTTGGAGCAACTCCTGCCTTGTCACGATAAAGTGAGAAGAGCGGACGGTTGTTGGCATCCTTACCTTCATACTCCAATATACGCCCGTTATTACTGTTGGCCATGTTCTTGGTTACTCCCCATTTCGAATTGAACAGGTTACCAATGTTCATGAAGTCCAACGAAATCTGCAACTTGTTCGTTGTCTTGCCCACACGTACGGCAAAATCCTGCACAATGCTCAGGTCAAAGCGGTGTACCCACGGTGCACGGGCAGCAAATGCCTCAGCATACTCACCTTTATGGTTCTTAAGATAAGAATCCTGGTTTACATACGCCCAAAACAGCTCGCGGTCTGCATCATCTACAAACTGAATTTCACTGTCATCCTTCGGAATATACATCAGGTCGTTGTTGATACCGTCGCCGTTCATGTCATTTGTGTACATATACGAGTATCCGCCTGCCGAATATCCTGTATAGAACAGGTTAAAGTGTGTATCATATCCCGGTTTACGATGTTCAGCCGTATAGTTCAACGAAGCAATCACACGATCGGGAATCACATATTGCGAACGCTGAACAGTAGCAAAGTTAGGACCGTCAATTGTGTTCTGTCCCTGCCAGGTCGAATTGGCGTTGTTACCCGGCAAACCTGAAACTTCCTTCGACTCCGTGCGTGTATAAGCGGCCATCAAAGCCAGATTCTTCACAGGCTCTGCATTCACTGTTACATTAAAGGTATAACCATAACCGCGCGACGTATTTGTCAGCACACAAGCACTGTTCAGATTATCGTAATATTTATAGGAAGACGGATAAATCAGACGGTTGTCAGCACCTTCAAAACGCTGCCAGCTTTCATCTACTGGCTTTATGTTATAGTTGATCATGTTCACCGCATTAATATTTTTGGTGTACATAAACTCACCGGTCACACTCATCGGGAAAGCCACCGGCAGCTGATAGTCTACTGCAATAGACGATTTCCATACCTGCGGCATCTTGAAGTCCGGGTCAACACCAGCAATCTCACTGGGCAGCTGTCCCTCTTCCGGAGTGATGGTTGTTGGCAACCCCAACACCTCAATCATTTTGTTTACATCCGTAATCATACCACCTGCCAGCTTGTCAAGTCGAGGATCACGCGAAGCAATGGTACCGTCGTCATTATACTTTGTCACAATCGACACCAAATTCTGAATCATACCTGCATTGGTAGGCATATTGGTAAAATATACCAGTGGAAGACGTCCGCCAAACAAACCTGTACCTCCACGCACTTTCAGTGCCTTATTGCCCAATACATCCCATACAAAACCCAGACGCGGTGAAACCTGAATACGCGAAGCAGGCCATGCACCGGTATCAATGTGCTTACCGTCAAAATCCAACTCATAAATGGCATTGTTACGCATCAGATCGCTGTTATCAAAGCTCAAGTTGTCAAAGCGGATACCTCCAGTCAGCTTGAAGTTCTTCACAATACTCCACTCATCCTGCACATACCAGCCAATCTGATTGAAAGTCACCTGTGCGTTCGGATTCTGATTGCCGTTATAACCGTATGACAAGGCAAACGCCTCGGGTGCTGCCCCATTCAGAAAATCATCCAGACTGCGATAGCGGTAATATCCCGTACCGTTGCGCATGTACGAATTGTTGGCCAGCTGATGCTCAAAACTGAAGCCGGCAGTCAGTTTGTGATCGCCCAGATAATAGGTAAAGTTATCGGTCAGTGTATAGATTTTGTTGTTTACGGCATTGTTGTAAGTAAACAGCTCGTATCCCAGCGACATGTACGGCTCCAGTGTCTGTGTGTTGGTCGAAGCATCATAACCCGCCATAATGTCAATGAAAGGGAACATCGATGAGTTCGTACCACGGATATCCTGAATGTTGGTATACGTAAACAACAACTGGTTGGACATATTGGCACCGAAACGGCTGTTCAGATCAGCAGAAATAGAGCTCACCTTGTTGTCCTGCGAATACAGAGAGTTGGCAAACGACATGGAGTATTGCGAAAAGCGGTCCATACCGTTCAGACGGTATCCCGTATTGCCAGAACTTCCGTTAGTAGGATTCCATGCACGGTTTTTCGTATAGTTGTAACGTACAGCCAGTTTATGCTGTTCGTTAATGTTCCAGTCAATGCGTCCCAATAATTTCAGGTTGGTCTCATCAGCGGGGAAATCCGTCCACGAACCGGTATCATATCCATATTTCTGTTTTACAAACTCCGATACACGTTGCATATCCGACAGTTTCGTACGCGAAATATAGTTATCCGGAGCTGCTACACCGTCGGCCGAAGCACGCCAGTTCACTACCGTTGAAGGAATCTTCTGATATTCCACATTGGCAAAGAAGAACAACTTGTTTTTAACAATCGGCCCTCCAAACGTAGCACCATAAATATGCTTGTCATTTTCGGCAGGCACATTCAGGCTCTGGCCATCCACACGGCTACCACGCATATTGTCATTGTAGTGATACGTATAAGCGGTTCCCTTAAATGTATTGGTACCCGATTTGGTAACTGCATTGATACCACCTCCGATAAAGTTGGTCTGTCTCACATCAAACGGAGCAATTACAACCTGCACTTCCTCAATGGCATCCATCGAAATCGGATTGGCATTCGTCTGACCACCGTTTGTACCCGACGGAGCCAGCCCGAAAACATCATTGCTCACCGTACCGTCGATCTGGAAACTGTTATAACGGTTATTGGAGCCGGCAAACGTG
>ENA-OOXJ01001794-OOXJ01001794.1-human-gut-metagenome-genome-assembly--contig:-NODE-1794-length-12515-cov-2.884671_pt1 | contig 12515 bp, 10 predicted proteins | sample MGYA00241587_ERZ501343 | MGnify/ENA primary metagenome ERZ501343 (study PRJEB25962, sample SAMEA2042918) | human gut metagenome | biome: human gut; feature: human-associated habitat; material: faeces... | reverse complement strand
TTCTCGCTCACGAATAAAGGTCTTAAGCAAACCTTGATACGCCTTTTCGGCTACTGGGAGATAAATCTCGCGATCAAGCAATCCCAAACGAACTCCCTTCAGATAAGCATACGTAAAAATGCCAGATGCAGATGCCTCCAGGTAATTTGACTCCGTCCCTACATTATATACTTTCCCATTAATTGTATCTCCTTTGCCATCGGCAGCCGTTTGTGCATCGTATTGAAGCAACTGATACCACACACCAGAAACCGGATCTTGCCAACGTTTCAGTCCGGCTGCCACCTGATTGAAGATAGCCAACACGTCAGGATAGTCTGCATGATCTTTTGGCATATACTCGAGCACATCGGCCAAAGCCGCAAAATACCAGCCCATGCCACGCGCCCAAAACTCTTTACTACATCCTTTGAAAGGTTCTTCCTGATTGGCCCAGAAAGAATTTTCATCCTCGGGAGTAGCCGACCATGCGTGATAGTTTAACTGCTTGCCTTCGTCATAGGTATATTTATTGATAGTCTTGAATTGTAAAGCAATGTCAGCCCAACTCTGTGCATTGTCCTCAGCATCATCTTGTCCGAACACATGTTGCCACTGAGCATAAATCGTAGAACCCATATATAACCCATCAAGCCACATCTGATTGGGATATACAGCCTTGTGGAAAAATCCACCTGCCCCAGGGAGTCCTTCTGGTATACGGGAATGATCATACTTCAATTTGTTACGGATAAGCGAAGCTGCGTTCTTATACCGATTGGCATCTTTCGTATTTCCTTTCTTCAATTCCTCCTTATAAAGGGTAAAGAAAACATTGCCCGCAGGCAAATCATCAATATTGCTTGGACGAAGTGCCGACTCTCCCTTGGCATTCAGGATAACAGAACCATCGGGCGTCGTGCTGTTGTCAGCAAAAGCTTTTACAGCATCGTAGTATTCTGTTTTTTCGGGATAAAGTGTCCATGCTTTCAGCACAGCATTCGCAACCAAACCAGACACATAATCCCAAGATGCACTGTCCAATTCCGTCTGATGATGACGGTTGCAATAGAAATCTACCAGGCCGTGAGATTCCACCATCCGTTGCGAATACTTTTCCGGTTGGGAAACCTTCTGCCCAAAACCACAGCCTACCATCAAACACATGGAAGCTGCCAATAAAAGATAATTTTTCATGCCATTATAATTTTACATTCAAAAAACATTCGTCAATAAAGAAACTGCATTCACCTATCAGAAAGAGATACCGTGTTCGCTAACGGTGCAAATATAGCATTCCCCATCCAAAATAAAAACTTTTAGAACACATCTTTACAGGCACAATCCCCCACATATCGAGAAAAAACCTATTTTTGCACTATCATTAAACAAAAAAGACAACTCAACCATGAAATTCAAGAACAAAGTTTGCATCATTACCGGAGGAGCGGCAGGTATCGGCAGATGTCTGGCCGAAAGTTTCAGCGCTGAAGGAGCCCGTGTATATGTCATAGACAAGGAACAGGTCACAATAAAAAATGATCTGATCCATTTTTTCCAAGGTGACATTGCCGAACAGACTGTAATAGATACTTTCATCGACTGGATACTTGCACACGAGCAACAAATAGATATCCTGATAAACAACGCATGCCTAATGAAGGGCGGTATCCTGTCCGGCTGTACATACGATGACTTCCTGTATGTGCAACGTGTAGGCGTAGCAGCCCCCTTTTGGCTGACCAGCCGGCTAAAGCCCCATTTTGCACCGGGAGCCAGTATCGTCAATCTGTCATCTACCCGTGCTTTCCAATCACAAGCGAATACAGAAAGTTATTCGGCTGCCAAAGGTGGCATTACGGCCCTGACCCACGCACTGGCTATCAGTCTGGCAGGTATTGCACGCGTCAATTCCATCACACCAGGATGGATCGAAACAGCCCGTTTTCACGAAGGAACAGACGTACCTCATTATACAGAAAGCGACCTTCTACAACATCCGTCAAGACGTGTAGGCGAGCCGGAAGACATCGTACAGGCAGCATTCTTCCTGTGCGACGAACGGAACAGCTTCATCAATGGTACCAATTTAACCGTAGACGGCGGCATGAGCAAACTGATGGTTTACCACAACGATGAAGGTTGGACCCTGGACAAGTGACATCTTTGCCGAAAAAACGTCATTCTGACAGACAGGACACTTTCTGTCAGAAGTCCCAAAAGCCAAAAAAGTATGCAAAGTTTTAAAAGAAAGAGATTGTTGATTAAAATTCTTTTCACAAGTTAAAAAGCGCCGAAACCTAAACTGACATTTCGGCAACCGGCACAAAGTTTGCAACTCCTTATGCGAACAACGAAACCGAAAGGTGGAGGAGTTCAGAGAAAAAATGATAATAAACAACTTAAAAATAGGAGATTACAACTATGATGCCGATTAGAAAGTACAACAATCAGAACTGGTTACCAAGTATCTTTAACGATTTCTTTGATAACGATTGGATGGTAAAAGCCAACGCTACTGCTCCTGCCATCAATGTAATAGAAAACGAAAAAGATTACAAAGTAGAAGTTGCTGCTCCGGGCATGACGAAGGAAGACTTCAACATCCATTTGGGCGAAGACAATGAATTGGTCATCACAATGGAGAAAAAGAACGAAACCAAGGAAGAAGACAAGGAAAACAAGAAGTACTTGCGTCGTGAGTTCTCTTACTCAAAATTCCAACAAGCTTTTGTTCTGCCTGAAGATGTCGAGAAAGACAAAATCAGCGCCAACGTCACAGACGGTGTGTTGACCATTGAGTTACCTAAACGCACACCCGAAGAAAAGGCTAAAATCAACCGTGTAATTGAAATCCATTAATTGCACAATACCTTGTAGTAATTTGTCCAAGGCTGCTTTCCCCGCGAGGGAAGAGCAGCCTTTTTTTATGTTTTATTCCGGTTGCAACTCGTTGGCAGACGAAGGCAATTGCTTCCACCCTTCGCCAAAAGCATCGTAAGCATCGGTCACTACTACAAAAGCACGAGGATCCACTTCCTTTATCTTCAGCTTCACGCCCGCCACTTCTTTATAGCTCACCACGAGGAAAAGCATTTCTTTATCAGTGCCCGTATACAGTCCACTGCTCTTGATACACGTAGCAGTACGATCCAGATCCTCAAGGATGTATTTGTGCAAGTCAGTCATCTTGATATCGCTGATGACGAATATCAGCTTGTCATTCTTCGACCCGTTTATCATATAAGCAATGACACGCGAATAAATGAAAATGGAAATCAATGAATAGAAAGAAAGAAACAAGGCCGGTTGCACCATATCTTCAGCACTTCCGATGCCAAAACCGATCACAACAAGACCGAAACACACCACCACCCCGTCGGCCAACAGAATGGCTCTCGAAAAACGGATGTGGCAATACTTCTGCAACAACATCCCCACAATGTCTGTTCCTCCCGTAGTAGCCTGATTACGAACCACAATACCACCACCGATACCGATAAGCGTAGCACCGATAACTGTCGTCAGCATCAGATGATCGGACAAGTCCATACAGCCTCCCAGCAGTTGCGTAGGGTCAAGTGCCTCTAGCGCTTCCTGTGTAGGATAGGCCACCCGCGACAGCATATTCATTATAAAAGGTGTAACCAAGGCAGCCGCTATGGTACGCGACCCCAGCTTGGCTCCGAGCAAAACGACTGAAAGGATAAGCAGCGGGATGTCGAACATATAACCGAACGTACCCACCTGAATGGAAGGGAAAAGATTGTGAAGCACAATACTCGCTCCATACACTCCTCCCGGAATGATATTATAGGGGTTGATAAAAAACACAAAACCGGCTGCAAGAATGGTACATCCTAACAGGATGCTAATCCATGAATAGATTGTTTTCTTCATATAGTATTATTTTTATGCAGCAAAAATACAGAATTCCTACGGATAAACCGCAACAACCCCTGAGAAAAATCTCATTTCTCCATTACCTGGCTCCACATCTTCCGGCTACTTCAATCCACGGGCCTTATAGATGCGTTCCTTCGCTTCGTTGATTTCCTGGAATTTCATTTCGGCAGCCTTACGGATATCCTCACCCAGTGCCGCCACCTTGTCCGGATGATGCTTCAAGGCCAGACGACGATAAGCCGCACGAACTTCGGCATCCGTAGCTTCGGGAGAAATTTCAAGCACCTTGTAGGCATCTTCCAGCGAACTGCCACGCAGGTTGAGCATTGACTCTACCTCTTTTACCGACAGTCCCATGGCTACAGCTACCTCCTTCAGCGCTTCGATCTCGGCTTGGCAGACATTTCCATCGCTCTGCGCTATCTTCACCAGAAAATCCAGCATTTGCAAACGCTGTTCGTAGGTCAGGTTGACAGCTATCTGCGCACCACAGTCGTGGATCGTATTCTTGAATGCCATCGGATCGGTCCGCTCCATCTGCTTCCGCCGTTCAAACAGGTTCAGCAGAATCTGTTCACCTTCAGCCACGGCACCTTCACCAAAGTTTACCCGCAGGAAACGGCGCACAAACTCCATCTCGCTGTGCATGATACGCCCGTCGGCCCGGATAATGTACGAAGCCATGACAAGCATAGCGAAAAGGAAACTGTTACGCTGCCCAATGTCTTCGCATCCCGATGAAGTCGGCCCATAATATTCACGTCCTGTCGCACCCTGTGCTTCCGCGTCCGTCGCCTTATCGAACAGTGCTCCTATCGCATAACCGGCCAGCGCCCCCAATGGTCCCATGGCCATAAATCCAACGACGCCGCCAATCCATTTTCCATATCCCATGACTCTATAATTTTATCCTATATAAAAAACAAATTTTCACAAAGGAACGCATTTTTCAGCTGTTTGCCAAAATCGGAAACAACAATTAAAACAAAATCATATTTTTGTAACAAATCGAAATAAACAAAACCTGCCTCATTTGCGATTATAATATGCTATTAACCAATAATAAACAAAAAACGATTGTATGAAACATCCTAAAGATGATTTTATCACCTACATGGCTGCCGTAACAGACCGACTCCAAAGTCAGGAGCGCTTGGGTACGGCACATGTCTATCGGAGTACACTCAACCGTATCAATGAGTTTATGGAAGGAAAGCATTTACCGTTCAAGGACATCACCCCCTTGTGGCTACAGACTTTCCAAAACCACCTGTTGAAGCAGATGCTCAATTGGAATACGGTTTCCACGTACATGCGCATGCTTCGCGCAGTCTACTACCGTGCCGTCGACGAAGGCCTTGCCCCCTTCCGTCCGCGGCTGTTCAAAGGAGTCTATACCGGTACACGCGTCACGGTGAAGCGTGCGCTCGACGAGCAGGCTCTCCGCCAACTGGAGAAGCCTCGCCCTCTGCCCGACCGTCTGGAACGTACCCGCCTCCTTTTCATGTTGCTCTTCATGCTGCGCGGCATTCCTTTTGTCGACATCGCCTACATGCGCCGCTGCGACCTGAACGGCGACATACTGACCTACCGCCGTCGGAAGACCGGTGCCTGGCTGACGGTACGTATCGAACCCGCAGCCATGGAACTGATTGAAAAGCTAAAAAGCCATAATCCTGATTCCCCCTACCTCTTCCCCTTCATCAAGTCGACCGGTGAAGAAGGGTATAGAGAATACTGCAATGCACTACGCCGGTTCAACTACCAGCTGAGGCGACTAGCCTCGCGAATGACAAGCGATGTGAAACTGAGCAGCTACAGCGCCCGTCACAGCTGGGCCACCCTGGCCAACTACTGCAACTTCCAGCCCGAGCTGATCAGCAACGCCATGGGGCATTCGTCGGTCAAAGTCACCGAAACTTACTTCAAACGCCACACCGACGACCGCATCAACGAGATGAACCGAAGCATTCTCGCGTACTTATTTATATAAATAGGGGAATAAGAAAAAGAAAAACACATCCGTTACTTTATAGGTAACGGGAAGTTGGTCGTTTATGGTTGCAAAGAACGTTTTTTTTTACATAAAAACCAAATATCTTTATAAATTTAACGCTAAAAGAAGAGATTTTTTTTATTGTACTTTTTCTTTCGCTTGCCCGAAAGAAAAAGATACCAAAAAGAAAGGGCCCCGTCTGCACTTCCGGGGCTGCTCCAGACGACTTTCAGTCTAAAGGACAGAAACTCGCTACGCTCAAACAGTCTGTCCTTCTTCACGCCTGAAATTCGCCCTCCACTTCACGCCCCTACAGTGAGGCCGGATAGCCATGCGGACTATGTACGCAGATGTCTAAAATTCAGACACATACAGATTCTCCTTTCAATGCGCAGCTCGGGCCTAATCGGAGGGGCGTAAAGCGAAGCCACGCTGTTTGCGTAAAAAAGGCAGGCTGTCTGAGCGTAGCGAGTTCCTGCCTTTTAGCAAACAACGGGAGCGAAGTAGCCCCAGAGGTTCAGCCCTTGATTTTTTCTTTTGGTATCTTTTCTTTTGTATCAAGGCAAAAGAAAAGTACATCCGTTACCTATAAAGTAACGGAGTAAAAAAAATAAAAACCATCGACATCAATCAATATGCATCGGATTCGACACTTTTCGCTATTCTGCCTGCTCGCCTGCTGCCTCTCTACGGGGATGCGAGCCCAAACAAAAGGGGCCAACGAAACCGCTCCCTGGTCTATCAAAAGCAACCTGCTGTATGACGTCGCGCTCATGCCCTCGCTCGAAGTGGAATACCGCTTCAGCGAACACTGGTCCGCAGCCGTCGAAGGAAACATGGCATGGTGGACCAACGACAGCAAACACCGCTACTACCAGCTGGCCACCATCATTCCCGAAGCCCGCTGGTGGTTCCGTCCGCAAGGCGAACGCAAGGGACACTACCTGGGTCTCTTCGGTGGAGGCGGTTGGTACGACCTGGAAGATGGCGATAAAGGCTACCGCGGCGAAGGCGGTATGGTGGGCCTCAGCTATGGCTACCAGTTCCCCGTCGGACGCCACTGCGCCTTCGAAGCAGGCATCGGCGTAGGTTTCATGACCACCAAATACGACGAATACCTGCCCATCGACGGCCACTACGTCTACCAGCAGACCAGCCGTTTCAACTATTTCGGCCCCCTGAAACTGAAATTTGCTTTTGTATGGAACATCGGCCGCGGCGCGGAGAAAGGAGGAAACAGATAATGAAGAATGAAGAACGAAAAATGAAGAATATCGCACTGGCCGGAACCATGCTGTTGGCGGCAGTGCTAACCACCGGTTGCCGCAAAGACCTGTGCTTCGACCACGACGAACATGCCCCGGCCGTCCGGACCGACGTCCAGCCCGACTGGATGCAAGAATGGGAGAACCCCTATCTGGGAGGAGAAATCCAGTTGGACTGGGAAGCCATCTGGGAAGAACAAGGCTGGCCCCGCAGCTACGACGAATTCCGCCCCGAAGTGGCCGACGGCATACGCTCCATCGTCTACAACACCGACGAACAACCGTCCGTCAGCAACCTCGAAAGCGACGGCGGCATCATCTCCATGAGCCAGGGAACCCACTCCATCCTGTTCTATAACAACGACACGGAGTACATCATCTTCGACGGGACCGACAACTCCGCCTCGGCCACGGCCAGCACCCGTACCCGCACCCGAGCCGGCTACCAGGCACCCGAGCCGCACCAGGACGAGCGTACCATCACCACGCCCGACAATCTGTATGCCTCTTATGTGCCCAGCTACGAGGCCCACAAGTCAATCACGCCCGACGGCCTGCCCGTCACCATGTTCCCCCGCACCTATACCTACCTGATACGCTACCGCTTCAAGTCCGGCTTGCAATACGTGGCCCAGGCCAAGGGCGCCCTGGCCGGCATGGCCGAACGTGTGTTCCTGAACGACGGCCACACCGACGCCGAAGCCGCCACCCTGCTCTTCGACTGCAAGGTGGACGAAAAGGGTTGCACAGCCGAAGTAAGCTGCTTCGGCGTACCCAACTTTGCCTACAAGACCAACGAGTACACCGACGATCCTGCCAAGCTGCACTGCGTACTCAACCTCGAAGTGCTGCTCAACAACGGCAAGCGCCTCACGTTCGACCGCGACGTCAGCAACGCCATGCGCCTGCAGCCCCGCGGCGGCATCCTGCTCTTCGACGATATCGAGATTTCCGATGAAGACGGACTGGAAGGCTCCGGCGGCTTCGACCCCGACGTCGAGGACTGGGGCGACGTGATAGAAGTTCCCCTGCCCATTGATTGAGAATGGAAATTTGATAATGAACAAATAGATTAACCAACTTTATTTTTTAACCCTTTAATTATTTACGATTATGAAGAAAGGTTTAATGATGCTGGGCATAGCAACCATGATGCTGGCCAGCTGTACAAACGAGGATGTGCTGAATGTATCGGACAGCCGCGCTATTGGATTTAATACTTTTGTAGGCAATACCACAAAAGCAATTATGACAGATGATGGATTCAGAGAATTTTCTGTTTTCGGCGGTTATGATGGTGATTTAATGAATGTATTCGGCGAAAATAAAGAAGGAGACAATGTTGGCCAATCTGTAACCTCCACTGATGGAACGACTTGGACATACTCTCCTACCAAGTACTGGACAGAAGGGAAGCAATACACATTCCAGGCCTATTCACCTTCTACTGCAAATGGTGAACCTTCAGCAACAGGTGTAAATATTAACGGCTTTACAGCTGACGGTGGAACTGACCTGCTCGTATCCAACGTTGTTTCTATGAATGGTTCATCTCCTTCTGAAATTTCACTGACATTCCGCCACATCTTGTCATTGATTCAATTCAAATTCAGCACAACTATCAGTGGTGCGAACGTTACGATCAACGATTTACAGGTAAATGCCCTGCCTAACACAGGTAATTATACTAATGCAGGAGAAAATGGAACTTGGGCAACAAGTGGAAATGCCAACTATTCCCTGACTGTTGCAAATGCTGTAACTACTGATGCAGCACAGACAAGTACATATGCCATGATATTGCCACAAAATCCTAAAGACATTACAGTGACTTTCAAAGTAAGTGCTAGTGGAAGTATTGAAATTAACAACGCTGAGCACACCGTTAAATTACCAGACTTGACTTTGACTGAAGGCAACCAATATACGTACACTGCTGAAATTACAGCGCAGAACATCGACCCAGAAAATCCGTTGGAAGAGATTGTATTCGGCGACCCGACTGTAAAGGATTGGGAAGAAGATACAACTGGACATCCAGTTGTAGAATAAGAAATAAAACTATAACAAACTTTATCCCTCAGCCCGGGCGGGCCTGACCGCCCACCCGGGCACAACGCAGCCCCGCGCTGCACAAGCAAACCTGAACATTGACCCATTAAAAACCGAACGATCATGGCACAGAACCAATTCTCAATGGACCTCAACCTGAAGGCCTACCCCAACCAACTGACACCCGACGTCGACGATGACTACACCGTCCGCGTCGACACACAAAGCACCCCGCTCAACCTCGACGACATCGCCCGTGCCGCCGCCGGACGCCTCGGCGACGAAGAAGTGAAGGTGAAAGCCGCCCTTCAGGTGGGCATGGAAGTGATGGCCCAGGCCGTGGCCAGTGGATTCTGCGTCTCCACCCCCCTGTGCTACGCCCAGCCCATGGCTAGCGGCGTGGTGATGGAACACGAACTCTCCCTGCCCGTCGACCGCGAAAAGATCCGCGTCTACGCCTCCTTCCGCCAGGGCACTGCCATGACCGAAGCCCTGAAAAGCACCAAACTCCGCCTCTACCTCCAGCCCGCCGCCACCGGCCCCTACATCGCCGGCATGACCAGCGCCTACACCGAACAGAAGGAGAAGAACGGCGTCCTGACCGACGTCCCCCTGCCCATGGCCGCAGGCGACATGGCCGTCATCACGGGCGACAACCTCAAAGTAGTGGGCACCGACCCGTCCGTGGGCATCACCCTGACGAGCGTCGACAACCCCGACACCTCGTTCCACATCCCCGCCGCCAAGATTTCGCCCAACACGCCCAAGAAACTCCAGTTCAACCTGCCCACCGGCATCACCGACGGCGCCTGGACGCTGACCGTCACCACCCAGTTTGCCGGCGGCAACTACCGGACCAACGAACCCCGCAGCTTCACCCTGAACAAACCCGTCTACATAGGCGCCGCCCCCGAAACCGGAGGCGAACCCGGCGATGGCGGTGACGACGGCGAAGGAGGCAGCCCGCTGTAACAAGCCCCGCTTAACGGACCATTAACCGTCCACTTAACAGGCCATTAAGCGTCCACTTAATAGGCTATTAAGCGGCTATTTAATAGCCTATTAAATAAAAATCTTGACAAACCAACCAACAAACAGATATGAGACTCATTTCAGCAAAAACAATCCTCGGCCTCTCCGCCCTGCTGCTTTTCTCATGCAACAATGAGGATTTCCTCAACCAGACGGAGGAAGGAGAACCTTGTAACTACATTTGCTTTGGCATCGCACCCGACGGAAGCGCACAAACCAAAGGAGGCAACCAAACAAATGCAAAAGCATGCACCGCAGACCGTTTTGTTCTGCGCTCTGCCGATTCGGCAGACACGCTCTGCGTGCGTACGCTTATCTCCGACGGCATACAGACGGCCGGAAACAAGGCAGTCACCCGCGGAGAGCCCGTCACTACCGAAGCGTTCTACGATAATTTCCATGTGCTGACGGTAAAAGACCAAGAAACATCGTTCTTCATGAATGAAGACGTCACCAAAATCGGTAACAATTGGACGATGGACAACACCTACTACTGGCCGGGAGCAAACCATACCCTCCAGTTCTATGCTTGGGCTCCGGCAGATGCCATCACCGCACCCTCCAGCCCCGAAAACTTGACATTTGAATATACCGTTCCAGAAGAGGCTACAGCACAGCAAGACTTGGTAGTGGCCAATGAAAGCCGTGACGGTGATTTCAAGCAAGCTGTAAGCCTTGGTTTCAAGCACATCTGCACCGCCGTCAAGTTCGTAGTGGGCGACGAGATGCAGGCAGGCACCATCAAGAGCGTGGCGCTGAAAGGAGTTAAAAATATGGGAACGTATGATATGACAAATGGCTGGACGAACATTTCTGGCACAGCCGATTTCACCCAAGAATTGAATAAAGAAACTACTGGGAACGAAGGCAATGGTGCTGAAATCACCTCCGCAGAAGGCACGTTCATGATGCTGCCGCAGACTTTGCCTAGCGGCGCAAGCGTAGAAGTGGTGTTCCACAGCGCTACAACAAACACAGACCGCACGCTGTCCGCACCTATCGAGGGAACGGAATGGCCGATAGGAAAGACGGTAACTTACAAACTTTCCATTACGCCGGAATACGAGTTCAAATTGGACGACGCAGACAAAGACAAAGTACTGGATGCTCACTTCGAGATATTCAAAACCAATCTCATTGTTTCAGGAGTACCCGAAGGACAATCGTGGACGGTTACCGCCCCGAATTTCGGTGCAGGAACCTTAAATGCTGTAACAATTCAGACGCAAAGCGATATGAACACCTACTCTGCTAATCAAGGTTTTTGGACGGACCGTTATTTCAATGACCAAAATCAAGACACTGGTAGTGCTCGAGGTGAAAGTACATACAGCGGTACAGGTAGCGGTACATTCCCCATAGCCATCTTTGTACCTGAAAATGTGGGAGACGCAACACGCGACATCAAGTTGAGTATTCAGGTAAACGGAAACAATACTGACCAAACTATCATTTTCCAGCAGCTTTCACCCAGTTGGTTTGGTAATGGTAATCTCGGCTGCGAACGTATCGAGGGCACTCCTGCTCCTTGGGGATTCTATTGGAGTAAAGATTATAAACTGATTTATGACGTAACAGGATGCTCTGATGATGACAGGAACAGTCTCCGGCAATATATAGAGTGGAGTAAGACTCTAAAGGCGTTGAGTAATATACCAATCATAGGTGGTATCATCAAATGGATTTTTGGAGAAAATATTCCTGATTTGTATTATGTGACTTTGGAAAAATCGGCTACTGAATGGTGGGGAGGTGGTAAAGCAGACAAGATTACGATAAATCTCGGTATGCTTGAAGCTGCGGGTATTGCACTGAGCACTACGGACGGTCAAAGCAATACGAGAGAAATCTACAATTACGAAGGTATCCAATATGCCAATACAATTATCAGTAGAATAGAAAGTTGTAACGGTTATAATAAATCGCAGGAAGGTACCGGTACCAATCCAAGCTACAATGCCAGCATCGCCTGTATGAAGTTAAACAGCTGGAATATCTACGAAGCACAGGATGAGTATCTGCTCCGATTGACAAATGAAGATGCGAACCCAAGCTGGTATCTCCCGGCAAGTGGTGAGGTCTCAGGTATATCTGACACAGATTATCCTCTCAATGAAGAGTATTGGAGTTCTACGGCAGAGAATAACAATACGCACGCCTATAAGTATTCGGAAGATGGGTCGACTGTAAAAGCTGTACAACGTGATGCCGTACTCAATGTACGTGCCGTTCGTAAGAAACCCTAATCAACAGCTAAAACCTGTAAGCATATTCACCCCGCCGCG
>ENA-OOXJ01001793-OOXJ01001793.1-human-gut-metagenome-genome-assembly--contig:-NODE-1793-length-12520-cov-2.617810_pt1 | contig 12520 bp, 6 predicted proteins | sample MGYA00241587_ERZ501343 | MGnify/ENA primary metagenome ERZ501343 (study PRJEB25962, sample SAMEA2042918) | human gut metagenome | biome: human gut; feature: human-associated habitat; material: faeces... | reverse complement strand
GATAGAGCGGGCGGCGCAGCTGGGCGGCCGCAGGGAGCACGAAAACTCCCAGCAGCACGAGGGCTGCCGGGAGCAGGTAGGTACGTTTCATTTCAGGCGGTTATAGGTTTTCAGCGCCTCGTTTCTCACCTCGGGTGCCAGGCCGGTGTCGCGGCTCATGTCGAGGGCTGCCCGGCGTACGAGGGGAGCGCCCGTTGACAGGCGGTGCCACCCGAGGGCCTCGAGCAGCGCCACTTGTGTGGCGGCGTCGGGGCACGAGCGCAAGTAGGCCACGAGGCGTGGCACGGCGGCATGCACGCAGTTGCCCCGCAGCGTGCGGATGGCCGAGAGGCGTTGCTTCTGCGGCGTGTCGGGGGCCGTGATGAGGTCCATGTCTTCGGTCCACTTGCCGGCGTTGTGGCGTATGCTCTTCTCGATGACGGCGCGCACCGTGTCCTTGTGAACGTATTTCACCGTGGGGCTGTCGAACTGGCGTGCGAACTCGGGCAGGAGCACGTCGGCCGTGTAGTACGACAGGGCGGTGCGGGCGTTGAAGTTGCAGCGCTCCGACGTGTTGTTGCGTATGCACACGCCGATGAGGGCCGGCACGAGGCTCGTGTCGCCCGTGCAGCCCAGCAGGCGCAGGGCGTGGCGCTGCACGAGCTCGTAGCTGTCGTCGACGCCCAGGCGGATGGCTTCGATGAAGTTGGCGTCGTTTATTTGCGAGAGTGTCTGCAAGGCTTGCATGCGCACGAGGGCCGACGTCGAGGTGCGGAAGATGTCGAGCAGCTCGTCGCTGCCGATGGCGCCGTGGCGGTGCAGATGCTCGATGGCCAGCACTTGCAGGTCGGCCTCGGGGGCACGGAGCAGCTTCTTCCAGTCGGCCACGCGGTCGCGGCGTATCAGTTCGTCCAGGCGGCGGCCCTGCTCGTCGGCGAAGCGGAACGTGGGGTCGCCCACGACGTGCGATTCGAGATAGGTGGAATAGCGCACGACGTCGCCCACGCAGCCGCCCATGGCCATGAGGCCCACCAGGCGGTCGCTCCATTTGTCTTGCAGCACGTTCACCGAGTTGGCGATGCACACCACGGTGCGCCCCGGCGAGAAGATATATTCGTTTGCAATGCAGTCGTCCAGATGAAACGAGCCGCAGAAGCAGGCGTCGATCATCACGACGCGGCAGTTGGGGGCGAAGCCGTAGCCCGCAAAGTCCTCCAAGTGGAGGTCGAGGGCGGCGTCGCGCAGCGAGTCGGCGCGCAGCAGGGCGGGGGCGTCCCAGCCTTCGAGCCACGAGGCGGGCAGGTCATACTGCCCTTCGAGCACGGTGCGCAGCGAGTCGGCGTTGCGCCCCCGCTCGCGGGCCGCTTGCAGGCGTGCGCGGCAGTAGGCCTTGATCCACTCGCGGGCCTGGCGCGGCATGCGGGGCATGGCAATCTCGTTGAGGTATTGCGTGTCGTCCTGGCCGTGATGGTGGAGCAGGGCGAAGTCGAGGTCGTCGCGCATGAGCTCGTTCATGAGGTGCTCCTTCACGGGGTTGACGTCGCTGTGGTCCATGTAGCCGATAGCCTCGCGCTGCCCGCGCAGCATGGGGAAGTGCTCGTAGAGCCCGGCCTTTTCGTCCATGCGCGCCGGGCGCGACTCGGAAATGTAGCCGTGGCCGCTGAAAAAGAAGATGCGGCGCAGCTGCGGGCGGGCCCGCTTTTCGGCCACGAGCTTGCGCAGGTAGCGGCGCAGCTTCTCGTAGCGCGAGGTGCCGCCCACGTCGGTGGGGCGTATGCGGCCGCTGTACAGGTCGGGCTCGAGGCGCTGCTCGCCCTCGGCCGCCAGCGAATAGTAGAAGTAGGGCTCGCCCTCGTCGCGGCCCAGGGGCGTGAATTGCAGGCCGAAGTCGTCGTAGAAGCGGTCGGAGGGCACCGACGAGCGGCGGCGGTCCATCTTCTGGTTCATCTTGAAGGCGCTCGTCAGGTGCTGGGCGTCGCGTATCATGGCCACGGGTATGTCGCCCACGAGGACGCAGCCTTCGAGCGCCGTGCGGCTGTCGTCGTGCATGCGGCGCAGGGCGGCACGGATAGAGTCGGGCACGCCCCAGCGGTCCACGAGGATGTGGGGCGTCAGGCCGTCGGTTTCGCGCACGGCGGCGGCATAGGCCTCCACCTCGGCGCGGGCCTCGGCGTAGCTCTTCGGGTCGATGACGATGGCAAAGCCGCCGCGTGCTGCGGCGCTCAGGGCGGCCAGCAGGGCGGCCGTGGCGGTGAGTAGGATTTTGCGTATCATAAAATGTGTCGGGTTGATGTTCGGGTGAAAGTGTCGCAGCGGGGCGTCAGGGGCGGGCTCCGCCGCCAGGTGTCAGGCGTTTCAGGGTGCGCCGCGCCTCGTCGCGCACGGCTGGCGGGGCCGCGGGGTCGGTGGCCAGGCCGTCGCGGCTCACGGTCACCGCCGTCGTGCTGTCGCGCAGCAGGCGCACGGCCACCACGTCATCGTTTTCCTCAAAGAAGGGGGCCAGATAGATACGGCCCATCGTCGGGTTGCCCACGAGGAAGTCGGTCGTGGCGCTTTCGGCCGTCACGTGCAGCGTCAGGGGCAGCACGCCCGTGTAGACCGTGCGGTGCTCCGTCGCGTTTTGTCCGTCGGTGCGCGTATAGTCCATCATCAGGTTGGCGTCGGCCGTCGCTTCATAGCCAAAGCGGTATATCTCGTCGCCCTCGCCGCGAGTCAGCGTGTTGCTCACGGCGAGCTGCTGACCGTCGTAGTCGCTGTAATAGCTGTACATCGTGTGCGTCTTGGGGAAGCGGAAGCGGAAGCCTTGCGTGGCGGGCAGCGACCCGTTGTCGACCCAGAGCGAGAAGGCCCCGGCGCGGCCCGAGGTGGCATAGTCGTAGGCCACGTGGTTGAAGTGGCGCGACCATTGTCCTTCGCTCACGCCCGCCACGGTGGTCTCATCGCCGTCGTAGAGGCGTCCGGGCGCCGAGGCGGCCCAGATGCGCTGGAACACCTGCGGGTCGAAGCGGTTCTCGGGGGCGTTCTCGGGCGTCAGCTCCGTGAAGTAGGGGGCCGTGTGCGTGCCCTGCATGGCGGCGGGGATGAAGAAGTCGCCCGTGTACATGTGTTTGAGCGGTGCCGCGAGCCAGTAGTAGCGGTTGGGCAGGAGTTCGGCCTCCACCCATGCCCGGCGGTAGTTGAGGCGCTGCGGGGCGTCCACGGCGGCGCGGGGCTCAAAGTGGATGTCGCGGCAGCCGTAGAGGTCGGCCTCCTGCGGCAGGAGCGTGCCCTCGCCGTCGGTCGCCGTGGGCGGCACGAGCACGGGATAGGCCGTGGCGTCGCTCGGGATGATGACGTCGGTGCAGAGATAGGGCGAGCCGTCCGTCCAGTTGTTCCACTCGTTCCAGTCGGTGCTCACGGGCTGCTTTTTCCACGTGGTCACGGTGGGATGCACGGTGTAGGTCGTGGAACTGATGACTTCGCCGCTGCCGTTGTAGAACATCATCGTGAAGCGCCCGGCCTGCGTCGTCCGGTAGGTGCACGAGAAGTAGCCTTCGGTGTCGGTCTTGATGTCATCGTCCACGCCCTGCTCGGGCATCGAGATGGTGTAGTCGGCCCCGCTCACGCCCTTGCCGCTCACGGTAATCATGTCGCCCACGCACACGGAGGTCACGTCGAGGTCGCTGATGGTTTCGGAGCAGGATTCGGGGTCTTGACAGTCGGGGATGCCGTCGTTGTCGATGTCGCCGCGCAGGAAGAGGCCGTAGAAGTTCTGCACGTCGAGCACGCCGGCCACGGCAGCGATTTCGATGCGCACCTCGTCGTAGCGGTATTTGGGCTGCATGACGAGGTAGCTCTTGTCGCCATAGCCGATGGCGTTGACGCCGAGCACGCTCCAATCGGTGAACTCGTCGCCCGTGGGGTTGCCGCGGTAGTAGGTGCGCACGGTGAGCCAGCCGCCCACGTCGACGCCGGCCAGGTACGTCTTGTTGTCGACGACGATGCCCAGCTGGTGACGGAAGTCGAGCGTGCGGCCCATGTTGATGGCGATGACCTTGCCGCTGCCCACGCCCACGGTGTTGGCGATGGCCAAGGGCGTGTCGAAGCTGGCGTCGACGAGGCTGCCGAGGTTGTTGACCACGCCGGCCACCTGCACGCCGGCGGCCACCTGCGTGGCGTTGCCGTTGATGGTGGAGCCCGTGGTGGAGGTCGAGACGATTTCGCTGCTGCACCCCAAGGGGTCGCCGCAATGGTCGGCCTCGCGCTCAATGAAAGGGTAGTAAATCTTCGTGTTGGAGAGCGTCAGGTTGAGCACGCCGGCCTGCCAGAGGGCCATCTCGTCGAACTGCACGGGCTGGCCGTCGATTTCCGTCGGCACCTCGATGCTGAAACGCACTTTCTGCACGCGCTCCGAGCCGGCCAGACCGACGGAGACGGTGTTGCTCTCGTCGATGACATGCTCGTACACCTGCTCGCCGCCGCGGTAAAGGCGGATGAGGAAGTAGTTGAGCGCGCTCAGGTTGAGCCCGGTGGAGGAAAACTCCACCACGAAGCCCACGCGCTGCGTTTCGGCCCCGGCGGCCGCGCCGTCGAAGATAAGGCCGTCCGTGCGCTTCACGCCCACGATGCCGAGGTTGCCGGCCAGCGAGAGGCTCGCTTTGTATTCGCAGTAGTCCTCGTAGTTGTTGTTGAGGATGTTGTCTTTCCCCTCGATGTCGCGCATGGAGAGCAGCGAGCCGCTCCCCTCAAAGATGTCCTCGGAGAGTTCGTAGGTGCCGCTGGCCAGTCCGTTGCCGTTCACCAAGGGCGTGCCGCAGGCCGTGGCGCCGGCCTCGGAGCCCAGCTCGTCGCCGACGACGATCGAAACAATTTCGTAGCAGCCGTCGGCAGCCGTGGCGCGGAAGTCGTAACGGCCGGGCCGGCTGTTCAGGTGGGTCACGTAGCCGCCGGGCGTCACTTGCACCTCGGCGCCCTCGGGGGCGCTCTCAATCGTCCACGTCACGCTCAGCTCGGGGTTGGCTTCGAGCTGGAAGGTGTTTTGCTCGTCGCACACGTTGGTGTTGAGCGTCGGGTTGATGGGGCAGTGGTGGTCGACGTCGGGCTTTTCGCGCACGAAGACGTGGTCGACGCCGATGGCGCCCACGCGCACCGACAGCACGGTGTGGAAGCGCAGCTCGGCACGCGAGAAGGCCACGCCCGACGTGGTCGAGGCCACGCCGTTACCGCCGCCCGCCACCGTGAGGCCCACGGCGCTGGCCGAGAGCGTGGTGCGCTGCACCTCGTTGTCGTCGCGGTCGAACAGCACGATGTCGATCCACGAGCCAACGTCGACGGCCAGCACGTTGCCCATGTTGTAGACGAAGCCTATCTCCGTGCCGGCGGGGAACACCTCTTCGTTGTCGTTCTTATGCTTGAGCGCAATCTTCACGCCGCCCTGGTAGCCCACCGAGAGGATGGGCACGAGGGCCACGAGGTCGGTGGCGTCGTTTATTTTTTCGTCCACGAGCTTCTCGATGGACTCCTCGTCGATGGGGATGGGGATGCCCAGCAGCACGGGGTTCCAGCCCCAGCGGCCTTCGAGCTCCACGTCGCCCGCGCCATACCGGTCGCCAATGGGGTCGTAGTCCTCGATGCGCTCGCGCGTCAGGGCCGTTTCGCGGGGAGCACCCACAAAGGCATACTTGATGCGCGTGGAGCCGCCCACCGAGAGGTTCACGCCGCCGCCCACCACGAGGCCTATCTCGTCGAAGTCCTTGCCCTCGCTCGTGTTGACCGTGAGGTAGACGCAGGCTTCGTCGGAGCCCGGGATGGTGATGAGCGAGAGGCTCACGCCCGAGCCGCCGTCGCCCGTGGGCGTCAGCTCTTCCTGTTTCTTGCCGTCCAGGTAGGTGAATATCCGCAGGGCCTTGATGACGTCGAGCGAGAGCAGGCCGCCGCCCGACGAGGCCACCATGCAGAAGCCCGCCTGCGTGCCGCCCTTGTAGACGTGCTCGACGTCGCGCACGCTGATGAAGGGGTCGGCCCCCACGCTGGCGCCCACAATCTCGGGGAAGGTGGCGTAGTTTTCCAGGTCTTCGTCGGTCAGGTTGTTCAGGCCGTCGACCCAGCTGCCCACGCTCACGGCCGACACCACGCGGTTGACAACGCACGAGGTGCCCACCAGGGCGCGGCGGTTCGCCATGTAGAAGGGGGCGTCGGGGTCGGTCTGCTGGTAGATGGGCCGGCGGTCGTCCGTCACGCTCCCCCCCTCGTCCTGCGCCTGCGCCGGGACGGCCGGGCAGGCCAGCAGCATGACTGCCGGCAGGACGTATCGGAAAAGGTGCTTTATATTCATGATGCTGATGGGTTTAATCGATTTCGTTGTCGGTCATGTCGTTCAAATCACCGTAAAACACATACTTGTGGTTGCGGCGCAAGTAGAAGACGCCGTCCTGCACGTCGGGAGAGATGACGCCCGTGGCTGCCTCGGCCGAAGAGAGGTCGGCCACGTCGATGGCGTAGTTGTAGTTATGCTGGTTTTGTACTGCTACAATATAATCGATGTACATCACGCGCAACGCCAGCTTCGTCTTTGTAGGGAGCACGTAGGCTGTGAGCGTCAGCGTGTATTCATCGGCATCCTCCATACGCTCCACGTGAGAGGCTATGACGGTATATTTCTTTTCGCTGTCTGTGCTGTTGCGCCCGTCGTCCTGCATGTCGGAGGTATATTGTGCGTTGTCCGTCTGCGGCAGGAAGTCGTCGTAGTCGGTCAACGCTGTGCGAATGCGCACATTGTTGGCCATGAGGAACGCGCCTTGCAGGTTTTCCCAGTCAGGCAGTACGTTTGTTCCAAAGTTGCGGTCGCGCGGCTTCAGGTGCATCTCTATCTTGGCCATGGCGCGATAGAGCGTGCCCGTCAGAGGGGTGTCGGTCACGTACTTGCCTTCTTCGGGATCGAAGTCTGCATACTTGATGATGGGGTCGTCGCTCCCGGCGGCGTGGCAGTAGCCGTAGAACAGCTGGGGAGTGTAGACCAGACGGCCGTCGTAATGACCTCGCGTCCAAAGATTGCTTCCATCATGTTTCACCTGTGTGGGATCGTTCGGGGTATAATCTAAATTACTACCCCAAAACGCCTCCCATTCGTCGGGGTTCTTCTCCGTGAGCGAGGCCATAAAGCCGTCGTAGGTGAGGCCGTCGGCCAGGTTCAGGCTGAAGAGGCCGGCCTCGCCGGCGGGGAGCAGGCCGTTCGACGGGCTCAGCTCGCGCGTGGACGAATAGGCGATGCCCACCACGCGGTATTCGAAGCCGTAGCGCTTCGTGATGGTGCCCCGGGCGTAGAAGCGGTCGTCTGCTCCCTTTCCGTCGCCCTCTTGTTGGACGACCCACGTGTAGTCGTTCGAGGGGTCGTAGAGGAAGGGGGCGGTGTTGGTGCTGCCGTCGCCACCCACGGCGGCGTCGGTGCTGCGGCGTCGGAAGGTGACGATGCGCACGCGGTCGGTGCCCTCGGTTTCGGCCCATCCGTCCACGTTGAGCGCAGGCGGGTTGGGCACGTCGCGGCTTTCGGGCGCTTCGTCGTCGCCCGTGGTCCAGGTGCGGGCCAGGTCGAGGGTCAGGGGCACGGTCACCGTTTCGCCCTCGCCGCCACCGCCGGGCACGGCTGCCTCGTCGTCGGCCGAGCAGCCCGTCCAGAGCAGCAGGGCCGCGGCCGGCAGCAGGGCCCGTAACGTATTGCGTAAGATGTTCATGGCTTATATATAATGTGTGTGTGCGTTTATTTTATTTGGTAATGGTGCTCTCTGTCGAAATTGGTGTCGACGCCGAGGCCCTCGTTGGCATGCTCGAAGTTGGGCTCGACCTCTATTTCCACGTTGACGGTCGTTGTTTCGGCAGCCACGTTCTCAAACTTGCCGTGCATCGTGACGAGCACGTTGGCATACGAGTAGAAGCAGTTGTGGTCGCCGCGGTTGTCGTAGACGTAGAGGTTGCCCGAGCCGTCCTCGGCTTTCAAGTCGTCGCCCACTTTGTAGACGGTGGCGTCGGCGCCCGTCAGGAAGTAGCTCTTCGGGGGCAGCAGGTCGAAGTCGCGATAGTCTTTTCCCGCCTCGGGCTGGTTGGCCGAGCCGTCGGCGGCCTGTTCGTCGGCCTCCCTGTCGGAACGCATCCGCACGCGCAGGGTCATCTGCATGCCCACCTCGCTGGGCAGGAAGAAGGCCGAGAGCGTGGCTTCGTCCTGTCCGTCGGTAAGGTCGACCGAGGCCACCACCGTTTCGGCCGCCGTGACGTCCTTCGTGTCCGTGACGGCCGTCACAGGGTAGTAGGTTCCGTGGCTGCCCGAGAGGCCCATCACCCGCGGCACGTTCGTTACGAGCAGGTCCAAACCCTCCACGTTCGTCGGGATGTCTGTCAGCGAGAGGTCGAAGCGGCTCACGGCGCGGAAGATACGGCCTTCCAGGCCGATATTGCAGGTGTAGGCATCACGATGAAAGCCAGTCCCTATGATCAATTCATTATCATTGATGTTATTCCACCAGAAGGTATTGTAATCCAAATTGAATTCCCCATTTCCAGCAGGCGGATCGTCAGCTGGCTTTCTGCCGCGTACCTCGCCGAAATAGAGTTCGGGCGTGGCGTCAACGGCAGTGGGATCTGTGAGCGTCAGCGTGGCGCCGTTTGCCACGGAGAACTTGCTCTTATCACTCTCTGTGTAGGCCATCGCCGTGGCTCGCAAATATTTATATTCTGTATTCTCTGGAATGGTATTCGCAAACGTAAATTCTGAATAGCGGTCGCGGCCCGACGTATAGAGAGGGCACGTGGCTATTCCTTCGTAAGCATATTCGTTATCATCCGGCCACTGCCAACTGCTATTGCTCGTTGCGGTAAACAAGAACGCCATTACTTCCGTAGCCCGGCAGATGCCGTCGTTGTGGTCGCCGGGCTGGGTGTCGTGGCCGGGTTCGCCTTCTTCGCCCGTGGGCGGCACGTAGCGTGTGGCGGGAGCCGAGGGCTGCCCCAGCCCGCTGCCCGTCACGTAGATGCCGGCCGTTTCGCCCGGCAGGGTGGCGCCGCCGTCGGGCGTCGTGAGCGCGAGGTCGTCGTCGGCCGTGCAGCCCGGCAGCAGCAGGGCCGCGGGCAGCAGGGGAAGCATGATATATCTGTACAGTCGTTTCATTGTCGCTGTGGTTTTTTAGTTGTCAAAATCGATGTCCACGTTGGCTTGCCAGTCGCCGTCCACGTAGAGCCAGCTGTCGCCCGGCTTGCCGTCGAGGTCTTCGGGCTTGTCGTTGTCCTTGTTCTTGAGGCCGATGCTGTAATAGGCGTTCGCGTTCAGGGGGTAGCGCATCGTGCGGTTGGGCAGGAGCACGTTTTTGCGGCGAAACTCGCTGCCGTCGGCCTTGTACATGATGATTTGCAGCGTGGGCTTTTCCTCCTCGCCTTCGGGCGGGGTGGGCGGGGCCTCGACGGGCAGCACGTAGGCGCCCAAGAGGAGCGAGCCCGGCTCTTTCGTATAGGTGGTGCCGTCGTCGAGCGTGACGGTTTCGGCCTTCAGGTCGTCGTCGGTCCAGTCCTCGAAGCGCAGCAGCACGCGCGAGTTGTCGAGCACGCCCGTGGCATAGGTGTTGGTGGCGGCCAGCGGCATCGTGGTGTGCTGGTTCAGCTGGTCGTGGAGCACGACGTCAATGCGCGTCACCTCTTTGGGGATGTGGTTGAAGTAGGCCAGCACGCCCGCCACGCGGCGGCGCATCTTGACGACGGCCTCGTTGTGGAGCCGCGCGCCCAGCGGGGCCTCGGCCTGCCCGGTGAAAAACTCGGCGTGGGCCATGTTGTCCTGCGCTTGCTCGGCTCCGGCTGTTGTGTTCAGCACCATCTGTGCCTCGGCGAGCGTGGCGGGGTGGTCGAACTGATAGGCCGAGGCCGAAACGTCGTCGAGCCCCACGGCCATGACGGTGTAGGGCAGCTCCTCTTCGCTGTCGGTTCTTGGGGGAATGTATGTCTTCAAGGTGTAGATGGCCGTGTCGCCACGCGTGGCCAGCGCATCCCAACTGGCAATGGTTTCGTCGGCCACGCAGGGCGCCTTGCCGTCCGTGCCGTCGAACACGAGGATGCGCGCCGACGTGACGTGGTGCATCGGGTCGTCCGAGACGAGCGAGGAACGCATGGCGCGGCCGCCCATGGCGTCGCCCACGAACTTCACCGTGAGCTGCGTGCCGTCGTCGGGCGCCGGGCCCGCCACCTCCTGCACGTCGGAGCAGGCCGTGGCCAGCAGCGACGAGAGCACGAGGGTGTAAAGGGAAAAGCGTTTCATATATGTCTGTATTGTGTATATTGTTTTTTCCGAGTTGTCGAGTTGGGTTGCGTTTGCCTTCCGCCGCGCGTCGTGTCTTGCGGCGGGTGGCGTCGCCCCGCAGGTAAGGGGCATGGTTTCAGCGTGTTTTTTTGGCCGGCCGTCGCTTCGGCCGCTATGGGATTGCCGCCGTGTGGCGGCAGGGGTTTCATCGTTTCAAAATGCACGGGCGGTGCTCCCGCCTGCGTTTCGTCTGTTTCTTTTTTTAGAGAAAAAACCCCGGGCGGGCCATCGCCCGGCCCGGGGTATGGTGCAGGCCCTGTCCTTCCGGGAGGGCCCGGTGAGAGGGTACGGGGGATTAGTCGATAACCATGTCGTTAACCACGTCCCATGCGTCGCTCAGGCTCAGGATGATTTCGCCCTCGCCGCCCAGGTTTGCGGGATCGTCGTCGTCGTCGTCACCGTCAGGGTCGGTGCCACCCGTTCCTTCGGACGACACTTTCTTACCGATGCTGTAGAAGTGGTTCATGTAGATGTTGTAATCCGTATCAAACGACGTGGGCATCTTCACGTTGAACGTCTTCAAGACAGCGTCGGCGTCACCAACGAGTTCCACGCGCAGCGTATTCACACCGTCAACTTTGCTGAACGGCACCATGAAGCCACCACCGAGCACCGTGTTTGCCACTTGGTCTTCATCAGTATCGAACTGATAGAAGTCGCCCGTGGGAGTACCGCTGTTCCAGTTCGTAGCAGAAGACATATCGAACGAGCAAAGTACGGTTTTCGTAGCTTCAGCAGGAGCATCAAGGCCGTTCACCGTGGCGCTGGCGGGAGATGACGTGTAGGTTGCAACCGTTCCACCGATGATGTCGAACTTCGTGGCCTTGTTGCTGGCTACGACGCGGACAGACTTCACCACTTTCTCGTCCACCTTCGTGGGAATGTTCTTGAAGTAGGCCAGGAAACCAGCCACGCGGCGGCTCATCGTCAGCGTGTTGCCACCGTTGCCCGCGATCTTGCCTTCGTCATCCACCTTGAGATCGAGCTCGCCTGCGAACACTTCTTCCACATCGCCCGTGGCCGTAGCCGTCCAGTTGATGGAAGAAACACCAGTAGTGTTGCCTTCGTTGAACGTTACAGCCGTGCCCTTGCTGTTGTAGCCGCGGGCAACGAGCTTATAGTCGCCCTGTGCGAGGTGCTCGAGGGGGATGTTGACCGTCTTGGTTCCCTCCGTCCACGTTACGTCTTGCTCGTAGATGGTCTGGCCGTTCTCCGTTTCGTTGACGAGGGAGTAATTGCTGCCATCCTGGCGATAGAGCTTCACTACCACCTTGTCTACGTTGTTGGCGGCCTCAGAAGAGGTCACGGGGCGGGCCTCGCGCACGGCCATGCCGCTACCGCCGGGGTTCAGGGCCAGCGTAACGACGTTGTCGCCGGCGCCGATAGACATACCTGCTTGCAGGTCGTCGTCGCTGCTGCACGAAGCCACCGTAAAGAGGCTCATGGCAGCCAAGCCAAGAAACAGAATGTTCTTTTTCATTGTGGTTTGGTTTTGATTGATAAATGAATTGAAATTAAAAAAAGGTGCTTTGCATTGTTCGCCCGCGCCTGCGGAGGGAGGCGTTCAGTCGACGATGAGGTCGTTCACGCGGTTCCAGTCGTCGTCGATAAGGACGTAGACCTCGAAGCGGCCGTCGGCGTAGACGTAGCGCACCACGGATATTTCGTTGCGGCGCACGTCGATTTGCGTGGTGGGCGGAGAGAGCACGGGCGCGGTGCGCTCGGGCGAGTCGTAGTAGGCCACGGTGAGCGTGGCGGGGCTGCCCTCGAACGAGGGGGCCGTCCACGTGTGGGTCGTCACGTTGGCGGCGGGCTGCCACTCGTCCTGCACGGCAAAGGCCGTCGTGCCGTTGTAGGCCAGGGCGCTCGTCACGCCGGCGGCCACGCCGTCGATGCGGCGCTCCGACCAGCACGTGCCCTCGGGCAGGCCTACGCTCTCCACCAGGAGCTTGCCCTTGACGCGGCGCAGGCCCACGGTGAAGTTGGCGTGCGTGGCGTCGTAGTGCATGAGCGTTTCGGCCTGGTAGACGTCGTAGCCCTCGGCGCCGCCGTGGTGGAGGGCATGGACTTCCTCTCGGACATTGCGCTGGCGTTTATCGCGTTCAGCACGGGCGAATTTTTCAAGTTGTCCGTGCTTAAGAAGAACGGTGGCAAAAACATAGTAATCACTCTGTTTGAGTCGCTTATGGCTTCGGTAGTAGTGTTTGTCGTGCTTCGTTTTGTGCTCAA
>ENA-OOXJ01001791-OOXJ01001791.1-human-gut-metagenome-genome-assembly--contig:-NODE-1791-length-12549-cov-8.974628_pt1 | contig 12549 bp, 11 predicted proteins | sample MGYA00241587_ERZ501343 | MGnify/ENA primary metagenome ERZ501343 (study PRJEB25962, sample SAMEA2042918) | human gut metagenome | biome: human gut; feature: human-associated habitat; material: faeces... | reverse complement strand
GCCAGACAGTGCCGTTGTGATAGGCATCGTCCTTATGGTAGCGGTGCCACATCTCATGCCACGGATGGAACTGAGCGTCGTTCTGGTCGAGGCTCGACACGCCCCAGGGATAGACCAGGTGCTCCCACATCCGGCGGGTATCCTGCATTCTCAGCAGGGTGTCGGATATCAGCTCGTGGGCGTAGACGGTATTGGGACGCAGCTGCAGGTCGGGAGTGCCGTCGGAATTGAGATGGTCGTATATGATGCCCGACTCGCGGTCGATGAAATCGTGCCCGAAATTTGCGCGGACCTTTTCGGCCAGAGCCTCCCACTGCCGGGCCTTGCGCTCCTCACCCATGTAACGGGCCATGTCTGCCGCACATCTGAGCTGCTGATACCAGAGGGCCTGGATATCCACCGCCCTGTCTCCGCGGGGAGAGCACGGGTATTTGCCCTGACGCTTGGCATCCATCCAGGTATCTGCATCGGCATGGGTCAGATAGCCGCGGTCGTCGGTGAAAAGCCGTGCCGAGGCGTCAGTGGCGGTCTTCACGGCGGGGTATATCTGCTTGATGAAGTCCACGTCTCCGGTGTATTTCAGATACTCGTAGGCCTGAATCACAAAGCGGGGAGTACCGTCGGTGGTGTTGTAAAGAATACCGTCGAGGTTCAGGCGGTTAGGTACGCGGCCGTAAGTCTCCGACTCCGGGTCGGTATCCTGATAGCGGGCAAATGACAGAAGGATATCCCGGGCGACATCGAACTCTCCGGTACAGAGCACTGCTCCCGGCATCGCAATGAACATGTCCCTGCCCCAGAAATCGGTAAACCATGGAAAGCCGGCGTACATGCCCCAGCCGCCGTGCTGACGGGTCACCAGCTCGTCCGCAGTCAGTTCTATCCATGCGACAGCTCTGTCGAGAGAGGGCAGGTCGGAGCGCATGGCATTGTCATCCAGAAGAGCCTGCATCCGTTGCTGCCGCTGAGCGAGCCACTGCCGCCCTTCGGAGCGGAACTGCGAGGCGAGCTCCCGGCTTTCCGTCTCATTGCCGTAAGAGATGATGAAGCCGCCTGCATTGCGGGGAACCTCCACTACCTTACCGTCGAAACTCAGCTGAACATCCGGATTCAGAGCGGAGATACGGACAAAATCTCCCCGTGCCTCCACCGCCGCGTATATCACGGAATTGCCGTCCTTGCGGGGCAGAGTGACATTGCTGCCGATAAGCTCCAGTCCTATACGGCTGCCGGCCACGTCTTCAACTCCGACAAACAGTACCTTCCGGCTGTCCACCAGGGCAAATGTCTCCACAGCGCAGTCATGGACCCTCTCAAGCCGGTCAGGCCACACCGTAACGGAGGCATTCCTGCGGCTGAGCATCCTGCCGTCCACATACAGCCGGTAATCGGCGAAAATCCTCTTGGCCCGGATATTCCACCCGGCGTACCAGTCGCCGAAATCGTCCGCGGAAGTCTGGCCGTAATAGAAACCGGCCTCCTTGTCACTGTAAGAGTATTCCCTTGACTGACCGAATGGTACGGTAACTCCAAGTTCCTCAATCCGGAGAGGGGAATACGCGGCTGCTCCGGCTGTTGCGGCTGCCAACAGTACTGCCGCTGAAGTAATCCTGAGTGCTTTCTTCATATCGCTTGAATTATCGTTGTGAAAAAATCATTCAAAGATACTAAGGAATATGAAGGATTGGAAAGATTCTCAAAAATGACGCATGTTATTTTTTGAAGATTCCTAAATTTGCAGACCTATGAGTGAGAAAAAATTAGTGATATTCGACCTGGACGGCACCCTGCTCTACACCGTCCCCGACATCGCGGCGGCAACCAACCAGGCCCTTGCAGCCTGCGGCTATCCCGTCCACAGCGAAAAGGAAATAGCATCATATATCGGAAACGGCATCAACAAGCTGTTCGAGAGAGCATTGCCGGAAGAAGCCCGCAACAAGGAAGAAGTACTGCGCATCAGGAGCCTCTTCCTGCCCTACTACAATGAGCATTGTGCGGACGCGACCCGCCCATTCGACGGCATCCCGGAACTTCTCGCCGCAATCTGCCGCCGCGGCATCCAGGTCGCCGTCGCATCGAACAAATACCATCCCGCGACAGTCAGGCTCATGCAGCATTTCTTCCCTGAGATACCTTTCTGCGCCGTATTCGGAGAAAGGGAGGGAGTGCCCCGCAAGCCGGAGCCGGCGATAGTATGGGACATCCTTCGCGTGGCCGGAATCAGCTTTCCAGATCCCGGTCACAGCCCGTCACTGACAGCCGATGACGGACGCGGCAGCGTACTCTACATCGGGGATTCCGGCGTGGACATGCAGACCGCCGCCAACGCCGGCATCGAAGCCGTTGCCGTCACCTGGGGCTGCCGCACCCGCGAAGAATTGGCATCCTGTTCCCCCGCCCACATAGTGGACAGGCCGGAGCAGATTGCGGAGATACTGTTTTGACTTCCGGATTCAACAATCTAATCCAACCGGCATATCACGTGCAACAGGAAAGTGACGATGAAATGCCATTTTCGTCGGCACCTTCTGGAAGGGAACACGGAGGTCATTCCCACGATGCTTTTTAGTTACATTGTAATGGATTATAAATAAAGCGATTAACGAAATGTCAGAATTCAACATGAAGCGAAAACAGGACATTTCAGTCCCAAAACGCGCCATGTTCAAAATAGCTATATTGGCAACATGCTTAGTATCAGGCATATTTGTTATAACTAAAAAGCATCGTGGGAAATATGTTTGATGGCAGCTGCTTCACTATGCAGTGCAATTTATCGGACTATAGAAATTTTGCTTTTCTGTCTTTGACGGTTTTCAATTTATCGGGGGTAAGTTTGCGGATAATCATTTCGAAGAATCCATGTTCTCTGACAATCCTTCCAAATTTTTCCCATATACCCAAGTCGATATCGTTGTGTATCCGAATGGCAAACTACAGGATCCTTCAAACTTCATAGAGGTTCCTACCATCAAAGGCACTGTGGACTTTATGATTAACGAGGTAATGACATATTTGCGGACAAATATCATCAAAGAGCGCGTGCTCAAACCGGGAGACAAGGCTGAATCCATACGTTTTTCTTCAATTATCCGTATCAGGCATTGGAAGAAGCTGTTGTCAACAGTCTTTACCACAGAGATTACCAGATGCGCGAGCCTGCGGAGATTACTATTGAGCCGGACTGCATTCGAATAATCAGCTACGGCGGGCCGGACCGGTCCATAAGATTAGACGACCTTAACCGTGGCGCGGCTCATGCGCGGCGTTACTGTAACCGCAAACTCGGGGATTTTCTAAAAGAACTGGATCTTACTGAGGGGAAAGCTAAATCCATCCGGCATTCATCCGAAATGAGCCCCAAAAATCAATTGTTCTCACCCCAAGGCAGAGCAAGATGTTGAAGTTGATAAGGAGTAATGACAGAATCACGCGGGCACAAATGTCCGAAGAGTTGAAAATATCGGAGGCCACCATCAAGAGGGAGATAAAGCACTTAAAGGAGCACGGGATTCTGAGTTATGACGGTCCTGCAAAATCAGGCAAGTGGATCATAAACCCTTCTGTAAACATAAAAGCCAAGTAGTGTGGTCTGGCTCCGGTTACTTCTTGCGGGCAGCCACAGCCAGCAGCACTCCGAGGGCGACCCCGAGCAGGGCGGCGCAGAGGACACGGCCCGAGGGCGGCAGCAGGAAGGTCACCGTATGGGCGGGGAACCAGAAGAGCGGAATGGTCTTCTTGAAGACAAAGCCCCACTGGGCCTTCCAGTTGACGCGGCTCATCAGTTCGCCCATCTTCCAGGGCCTTACCAAAGCGAGGGCAGAGCCGTTATAGTCGGCGATATGAATGTCGCATATCTTGTGCAGGGTCATGAAGACCGGAGCGAAGATGGAGTTCATGGCCACGGAGACGCAGAACGCCACCAATACTTTCTGCCAGCACATAGGCCCCGCCAGATATTCCGTGGCACCGGCCAGGCCCATGTATTCCAAAAACGCCGGCGTACCTGTAGAAAATATGATCATCGCCATGTTGATGCCCATACCGAGGATACCCCATACTATCATCTTGGAGACCAGGCCGAAACCTTTGTAATAATACCGGCCCGTGGAGATACGCGCCCCCAGCATCTCGCCGGCAGTTGACAGTACCGCGAACTTTATGAAGCTCACTATCATTCCGTGAGCGGCATTGAAACTCTTGTACAACCCGTACAGGGTATCCGAAAGCACGAATGGCAGGAACACCGCCGCCACCGCGCATATAAAAATCAGGTCAGCTTTCTTCATGCCGCGAATATACTGCATGAATCCTGAAAACCGGTAACTTACCGCACTTTTTTACAGGGCATGACCGGCCTGGCCGAGGTCCTTCGAGGCCCGCAGGATGATGTCGACTGCCCCTTCGATGCCCACCCGGTCGGTGTTGAGCATAAGGTCGTACTCGCCGATGTCGGTCCATTGCCGGCCCGTGTAGCGGCGGTAGTGGTTGGCACGGCCGCTGTTGACGCGCTCGAGCTTCCGGAGGGCCTCATCCGTGGAAATATTGAACCGGGAAGCGACACGGGAAGCGGCCGAGTCCGGGCCTGAAGTGACAAACACCCTGAGTACGTGCGGATTGTCCCTGAGAGCCCAGTTGCCCAGACGGCCTACTATAACGCACGGGCCGTGATGGGCAAGTTCGCGGATAGTACGGCTCTGACTGACATATATCGCATCATCCTTCGAAGGATTCATTGAGACTGGAATACCGCTGTCCTCGAAAATCATCTCCCACAGTTTGGCCGTGGAGATATTCTGCTCGTTCTCGGCCACAAATTCGGGCGTGCGCCCTATCTGCGCCGCTGTACGGTCGATAATCTGGCGGCTGTAGCAGGGACAGCCCAGACGGCGGGCCACCTCCTCGCCTACTGCATTGCCCCCGCTGCCATATGTACGTGCAATGGTGACGATGCGGTATTTGCCCCAGGTACCGCCGGCTGACGAAGCCTGATCAGAAGCCTGCCCAGCCCGCTCACTCTGAGGGATAAAGATACGGTCCAGCCACCCGATACGGGGCGAGAACACCCGCACCATGAACCCTACGTAGAACATCGACACCAGCGTACCGGGTCCTATCATCTTCCAGTCCCAGTGTCCGAAAAAGACGAACATGAACACCACGCCGACGGACACCAAAAAAGTGTCGGTACATATCTTGACCTTCCCGAAATCCTTCTTCAGGAACTTGGCTATCGCCAGCGGGAATCCCTCTCCGGCCAGCATCAGCGAGTCGCAGCGCACCTCGCAGGCAATACCGAAAGCCAGAATGGCACCGCCTATAAGCAGTTCCACAAATCTCAGCGGATACCCGACAGCGGGATTGATGTCAAACGGAATCTGCAGGAACCCTGTCATCCACATGGTCACGTCCGTATAAAAGCCGAACAGGAAGGAGACAAGTATCTGAGTCAGCTGCCGTTTCTCGAAATCCTTCCGCAGCAGCAGTATCTGGGTCAGGATGAAGAATACGTGCATACATATCGTCAGCTGCCCCATAGTAAGCTTCATCCCGGGGATGAGGGACAGGACGTAAGGCGGGGCGGATATAGGTGACGAACCCAAGTTGGCCCTGATAGACAGGGACGTACCGAATGCTATGACAAACAGAATCACCACGAAGGAGGCATAACGCCTTATCCACTCCGCCCGGCTTCGTTTTATATTGCTCATGATGTATGCTATGCGATTAACCCGGATGCAAAATTACAGCATATTCTCCCTTTATGTTTAGAAAATGCAGGTTGTTTTCAATCGCCTGATAAACAAAGCATTACGATCAGCACCGCATTTTTCGCACCGCCACAAGGAGCCGAGAATTGCACCCTCTTTTACAACGTACTGAATATCAAGGCAGTGCAAAACAGCTTGCATTTTTCACCGATGTTGCTACTTTTGCATACACATTATGGCCGAATTATGACTGACGGAAACAGAACAATAATAGAAACCCCGCGGCTGCTGCTGCGCGAAATGACTCCGGCAGACCGGCCGGACCTGTGCATGATACTGCAGGACAAGGAGGTAATGTACGCCTACAACGGTCCGTTCTCCGATGAGGAGGTGAACGGGTGGCTGGAGCGGCAGACGGGACGGTACAGGGAATGGGGCTACGGCCTCTGGGCTGTGGTGCTGAAGCAGACCGGAGAGATGATAGGCCAGTGCGGAGTGACCCGGCAGCTGTGGAACGGGGAGGAAATGCTGGAGGTCGGCTATCTGTTCCGGCACTCCCACTGGCATCAGGGCTATGCCACGGAAGCGGCCCGTGCCTGCATGGAATACGCCTTCAACGTCCTCGGGGCCTCCGAGGTCTGCTCCATCATCCGGGACAATAACATTCCCTCCCAGCGAGTGGCCCTGCGCAACGGAATGAGGAAAGCCGAAGGGGTGATGGTAAAGCATTACAGAGGTGCGGAAATGCCCCACTGGCTGTACCTGACGACACGGGAAGAATTCAGCGGCAAAGCCGGCGGCTGCAACAACACCGGAAGCGGCTCCGGAAAGAACCGCAGAATCCTGACGGTACACTATCAGGCACCCTGCGGAGAAATGCTCCTCGGCTCGCTCGGAGACAGGCTCTGCCTCTGCGACTGGACGCATGAGCTGCATCCGGGAAGGGTAGCGAACCGGCTCAGGAGAATACTCAAGGCGGAATCGGAGGACTGCGGGCAAATAAGCGGCGATACTCCGGGGCAATCCGCATTTCCTGAGATCCTGCTCAGGACCGTCCGGGAACTGGACGAATATTTCCGCGGTGAGCGGAAGGAGTTCGACATCCCCCTGCTCCTGGCCGGCAGTGAATTTCAAAAGCGCGTCTGGCAGCAGCTGCGGCACATACCCTACGGACAGACCGTATCCTACGGAGAGCTGGCCGCAGCCATAGGTGCCCCGAAATCCGTCCGGGCAGTGGCCAATGCCAACGGTGCCAACGCCATCTCCATCATTCTGCCCTGCCACCGCGTCATCGGAAGCGACGGCAGCCTCACCGGCTACGGTGGAGGAATCGACACTAAACGCTACCTTTTGGAACTGGAAAAGAAATACTAAACGAGCTTCTGATAATATGAAACCGAATCGGATTTTAGCGGCAATCATCGCCATTTCATGGCTTTCGGCCGCCGGAAACTGGGCAGACGCCCGGCAATACTGGACTCTGGACAGGAACTCCAACAGCATTTCGTGGCAGCCTGAGGCCGCTCAGGAACACTACGACCATATCGAGATGAGCGGCCGGCAGGTATCGGCCGTACTGCGCTACGGAGTAGACAGCGAAGGCAGATTCGTGCTGAACAAGAGTATGATATGGCCTATGCTGAGGACTGTGCCCAACAACACACACGCCAGCCTGATGCGCCGTTTCGACTGGAATCCGCTGGATGCGGTGACAGCGGACGGACGCAGCCTGTCCGAACATGTGGAGAGGCTTACGATTGACGGTACACTGAAGGTTCACAGCAGCATCTCAGTCGGGAGAAACCGCAGCCTTTCACTGGAACGGACTTACTTTCCATCAACGGACATGCCGGCCCTGCTGGAGCTGTACACATTCAGGAATACCGGGACAGAACCCGTGTACATCGAATGGCCCGCGATACAGGACGAAGTGACCACCGATCCCGCCAGAGGGACAGAAGGCAGCTACCGCATCTATCTGACCGTATCTGAGGGAGGAGCCGTAACTCTCGCACCGGGAGGCACCTGCTCGTTCGCAGCGTCAGTCTCGGCAGCAGGCCCCGGGGAGGAAAGCGTCTGCCTGACAGCCGAAGAGACCCTCACAGAGCTGGACAAACGCATGCAGGCCGTCAACGGATGGACCGGCAATCTGGTGCTGGAGACTCCCGACTCCGTAATCAACCGGATGTTCGCCTTCTCGAAAATCCGCGCATGCGAGAGTATCTTCGAGACGGAGGGAGGCCCCATGCACGGTCCTGGCGGAGAATCCTACTACGCCGCCATCTGGGCCAATGACCAGGCCGAATACATCAACCCCTATTTCCCCTTTACCGGCTATGCCTACGGCAATGCTTCCGCCCTCAACTCCTTCCGCCATTTCGCCAGATTCATGAATGATGAATGGAAGCCCATTCCAAGCTCCATTATCGCAGAGGGCAAGGATATCTGGAACGGAGCCGGCGACAGGGGGGATGCGGCCATGATAGCCTACGGGGCCGCAAGATATGCTCTGGCAAGAGGGGACATGAACGAGGCAGGGGAGCTGTGGCCCCTGATACAGTGGACTCTGGAATACTGCCGCCGCCATCTGAACTCCGAAGGCACCGTAAACTCTGACAGCGATGAGCTGGAAGGACGCTTCCCGGCAGGAGAGGCCAATCTCTGCACGTCCTCACTATACTACGACGCCCTGATCTCAGCTGCATACCTGGCTGAAGAGTTAGGAGACCGGCAGTCGTCCGGAAAATACCGCAAGCAGGCAGCCGCCATGAAGAAGGCCATTGAGAATTATTTCGGGGCCACGGTAGAGGGCTACGAGACATACGCCTATTACGAGGGCAATGACATACTCCGCTCGTGGATATGCATCCCCCTCACTGTCGGAATCAACACCAGGGCATCCGGCACGATAGACGCCCTCTTCTCACCCCGGTTATGGACGGAAAACGGCCTTCTCACACAGGCCGGAACCACCACTTTCTGGGACCGTTCCACCCTCTATGCCCTGCGCGGTGCATTTATGGCCGGAGCTACGGAAAAGGCTCTGGACTTCCTGAAACAATATTCGGCGACCAGACTGCTGGGAGATCACGTGCCCTACGCAGTCGAGGCATGGCCCGAGGGCAACCAGCGGCATCTCTCAGCCGAAAGCGGACTTTACGGAAGAATCATAACCGAAGGAATATTCGGAATAAGACCTACGGGACTCCGGACATTCGACCTCACCCCGCACCTGCCCCAGGAATGGAATGAAATGGCACTCAGGCATATCCGCGCATTCGAAGGAGACTTCGACATTGAAGTGACCAGGGCCGGGGCAGAAAGGGAAGGAGACTTCATCCGAATTGTCGTAAAAGACCGGAAAGGAATCATCCTGGACAGGACTGTCCGGAACGGCTCGACCGTCAGCTGCCGGGCCGCACGCTGAGCCCGGCCGGCAAGTAAAACGTAGGGACGTTTATTTATTCACAACATTATGGACAACACATCACAGACCATCACGGTGATATGCTTCTCACCGACACATACCTCACGGGCGATAGCCGGGGCCGTGGCCGACGGAATGGCCCGTACCCGTTGCGGCACCGGAGCAACTGCCTCTTGCCCAAGTATTGTCAGGACTCGGGACCTGACCCTCGACAGGTCCGATGAGCCGATAATCCTGACTTCGGGCGAAACCGTAGTCCTCGGCGCACCGGTCTACGCTGGCAGGGTCGCACCGGAGGCTGTCCGGCGGCTCAAGCGCATCCAGGTAGCCGCAGGAGCATCCATACCGGCCGTAGTTACAGTGACCTACGGCAACCGGGACTATGAGGACGCGCTGGTCGAGCTCTACGACCTGGCCCTCTCGCTGGGCCTCACCCCGTTCGCCGCCGGAGCCTTCATCGGAGAGCACAGCTACAGCACTCCCGCGATGCCTATTGCCGAAGGACGCCCCGACTCCATGGACCTGGCCGATGCCAGCATCTTCGGAGGAGAGTGCGCCCGCAAACTGGAAAGCCCTGGAGCATTCGCACCTTTCCACATCAAGGGAAACCGTCCGTACAAAGAACCATCCCGTCCGGCGTCCTCCCCTGCAGCCGCACATCCCTCCGGTTCCGGTACGGCTGCCGCCCCTCCAGCACATTCCGCCGTCACTGCAAGTTCTGGCACGCCTGCCATTCCTCCAGTACATTCCGCCGTCTCAGCAAGTTCTGGCACGCCTACAGTTTCCTCAACACATTCCGCCGCTACTGCAAGTCCAGACAGACCTGCCGTTCCAGCCGTACCCGTGACCGCCGACGGCTGCCCGCTCTGCGGTGAATGTGCCGCAGTCTGCCCCACCGGAGCCATTGTCCTGGACTCCGGCTCCATGAAAGTGCTGACCGACCCCTCCCTCTGCATCCGCTGCTGCGCCTGCGTCAAGGCCTGCCCCGCCGGAATGCGCACCTACAGCACCCCCTTCGCCGCCTTCCTCCACGAGCACTGCTCCGCCCGCCGCGAGCCGGAGACATTCCTGTAAGCACCACTGCCACAGACAAGAAAGAGCATGCCAATGAGGCGAATGACAGCCAAACAAGCGTTTTTGTCGTCACTTAACAGTTTCCGCAAAACGCTTATCCGCAAACTTGCCCCGGATAAACGGAGCCCAATTTGCCACTATACATTTTCGTTATATTGCAGTCCGCTGACTGTCAATAATTTTCCAAATCATAAAAATGTAAGGACGACGAAAATATCTCAAAAAAGGGGCTTTTTAAGGGCTTCTAACATTTTTCGATTTTACAAATATCTTGATTATAAACATCTTTCAATTTAACTAAAATGTATAGTGGAATTAGGTGAGGCTTCTTAGGTTTCTTGCGGCCCTGGGGTATTTCTGCGGATAACCAAAGTATACTTGAGAAAGTCAAGGAAGCCTCCTGATTTCGGGCAAGTGACGGGCAGAATACTGCTCCCTGTTTTGAACGAATTTACTTCGGGGTGCGCAGTGGAGAAATACCCCATGTAAATCAGATAGTTACATAACGCGCTGCACATCTGACATCTTTTGAAACACGTCAAATGTGCAGCAAGATTTGCAGAGTACTGATTTTCAAACAGTTGAAAAACGGAGTGCACCACGAAGTAAATTCGTTCAATAATGCACTCAGCCTGGCCCCTACACAGTGCCTTCTGAGCGTGGCTTGAGGACAGCTGCTTGTCTTTCTGCAGTATGGTAGGTACGGTCAAATACGGACTGCAGCCGGCAGGCTGAGTCTTCCGAAGATGGAGAAAATCAGAACTTCCAAACGGGATAATCGAAGACTTTCCCGCCTTTCTTTCTTCGGACATAGACCGTCAGGCCAACGGCCAGTGCAATGCTGACAACCCGGACAATATTGGAAATCAAGCCTCCGGCTGCGACTTCCGTGCCTTCCATCGTGAAAACATGCCATGCTCCGTTCATCAGCATATGCAGCCCGACAGGAACCCATATGTTGAAATTCCACTCGACGTACATCCAACTGAAGTACAGCGCTCCGATAAAGGTCACACCGAAAGCGGCCAGTGACGAAAGGACATCGTGTCCCTGATAAAGATGCACGGAAGCGAAATAAAGTGCAGGCAATATGACAGCCCAGAAGAAACCAGTTCTTGCATACCGGAAAAGCATACCGAACATAAAAGCTCTGAACACCAACTCTTCCTTAAACCCGGTGAGGATGCACTTATCATAAAGCACTTGGAAAGTCTACTCCGTATTGAAGTTGCCGTAAAACGGAAATACAAGATACAATGGCAACGTGCAAATGACAGCTGCTCCAAATCCTTTGAGAAGATTTCCATTCAGCCCGAGAAAAGAAAATATTTCCTTATATTTTATTACAACTGCCGCCAGAATAAAAGCCACAAGCACAAGGAGCAATGCCTTAATCGACTGATTGAGAAAAAAGTTGCCATCTAAGCCGAGAATTGCTGTTATCCTGCCTATGTTTCTCCAGAAGAGAATGATAATCACACTCGCAACAATGGAATACAGTATTCTTGCTGCCTTTGATGAAAGTTGGATCATTGATAAAGTAACTTTAATTGGCCCCAAAGGTACGCAAATACCAGTACAGTAGAAATTCTATACCCTCCAATCAAGCAGCTCGTAGGTGCATCGGAAGTTGAACTGCAAAGAGACAAGGCTGCGGACATGTGGCAAAGGGGCTTAGGTGAAACGGTCCCGGACATATGCTGAAGGCAGGGTGTGAACGAGACGAATTCCGCCTGAGCCCTTGTTAAAGGTCAGTGGCTGATATCGCCGGCAGCAACGGTAAGTAGAAGCACGCTATTGTTTCACAATCGTCTGTTATGCAGACACTTGACAAACGGAGGCGTGCTTTCCGACCTGGAAAAACAAGTCGAAAAGATCACCTCTGTTTTGCAGCGTGCTTGTAATCAGCAATATGCAAAAACGGGGTGCTGCACAGCATGCAGTTGTAAACTGCTAACATATCAATAATCCCAATTGACATCGATTCCATTTGGAACCTCCGCGCAACCCTAACAAAAGGCCTTGATTCCGGTGTTGAAAAATTCTGGTTCTTCCGACATTTCGAGTGTCGAGTGCTGAATCACCACGAGTGCTGCCTGTTTTTCATCACCGCCATCAACTCTTTAATTATTAAGCTAATAGATAACATGCACGTTTACAGACACAATCTTAGCCCTTAAGCACATAGAGTCGAGTCTGAGCACACAGAGTCTGTTTCTTTCATTTATGTGCAATTGCATGATTTTTAACATATTAGATAAAACATACCTTTACAGACACTGAGGTGTACCAAAAAAGTTGGACAAGTTAGTATTTTATCAATTACTAAGTAAT
>ENA-OOXJ01001790-OOXJ01001790.1-human-gut-metagenome-genome-assembly--contig:-NODE-1790-length-12552-cov-3.089942_pt1 | contig 12552 bp, 12 predicted proteins | sample MGYA00241587_ERZ501343 | MGnify/ENA primary metagenome ERZ501343 (study PRJEB25962, sample SAMEA2042918) | human gut metagenome | biome: human gut; feature: human-associated habitat; material: faeces... | reverse complement strand
GAGCACTACGAGGACGCCCGCTTCCTCGGCCGCGGCACCTGCACCACGAGCCAGATCTTCTACACCAGCCCCAGCCGCTGCGCCGTCGCCGACTCCTGCGCCATCTCCATCGACCGCCGCATGACCGCGGGCGAGACCTGGGACTCCTGCCTCGAGGAGATAAGGAACCTCCCCAACGTGAAGAAGTACGGCGACGACGTCAAGGTCAGCATGTACATGTACGACCGCCCGTCCTGGACCGGCGAGGTCTACGAGACCGAGTGCTACTTCCCGACCTGGATAAACAAGGAGAACGCCGCGCACGTCCAGGCCGTCGTGGACGCGCACCATGCCCTCTGGGGCGACGAGCGCATCGGGCCCGAGAGCGCGATGAGCCTGAGGCACCGTCCCCTCATAGACAAGTGGACCTTCTCCACCAACGGCGTGGCCATCCAGGGCCGCTACGGCATCCCCTGCGTGGGCTTCGGCCCCGGCGCGGAGAGCCAGGCCCACGCCCCGAACGAGATAACCTGGAAGCAGGACCTCGTGACCTGCGCCGCGGTCTACGCCGCCGTGCCGGGTCTCTATAAGGAAGAAGACAAGACCGCCGACGTGACCCAGTTCCGCGCCACTCTGACCGACAACGACATAAAGTGAGAAAGGGAGTAGTAAAAATGGACAAGACTCTGCAGATGTACATAGACAAACTCAACAAGCTCAACTTCAAGGAGATGTACGAGGGCGACTTCTTCCTGACCTGGGACAAGACCGACGACGAGCTCGAGGCCGTGTTCACCGTGGCGGACGCTCTCCGCTACATGCGCGAGAACAACATAAGCACCAAGATCTTCGAGTCCGGCCTCGGCATCAGCCTCTTCCGCGACAACTCCACCCGCACCCGCTTCTCCTTCGCCTCGGCCTGCAACCTGCTGGGCCTGGAGGTGCAGGACCTGGACGAGGGCAAGAGCCAGATAGCCCACGGCGAGACCGTGCGCGAGACTGCGAACATGATCAGCTTCATGGCGGACGTCATCGGCATCCGCGACGACATGTACATCGGCAAGGGCCACACCTACCAGAAGTCCGTGGTCGAGGCCGTGACCGAGGGCTACAAGGACGGCGTGCTGGAGCAGAAGCCGACGCTGGTCAATCTCCAGTGCGACATCGACCACCCGACCCAGTGCATGTCGGACATGCTGCACATCATCCACGAGTTCGGCGGCGTGGAGAACCTCAAGGGCAAGAAGCTGGCCATGACCTGGGCCTACTCCCCCTCTTACGGCAAGCCGCTCTCCGTGCCGCAGGGCGTCATCGGCCTGATGACCCGCTTCGGCATGGACGTCGTCCTGGCGCATCCCGAGGGCTACGAGGTCATGCCCGAGGTCGAGGAGGTCGCGATGAAGAACGCGGCGGCCTCCGGCGGCTCCTTCAAGCGCACGAACAGCATGGCCGAGGCCTTCAAGGACGCGGACATCGTGTACCCGAAGTCCTGGGCCCCCTTCGCCGCGATGGAGAAGCGCACGAACCTCTACGGCGAGGGCGACACCGAGGGCATCAAGGCCCTGGAGAAGGAGCTGCTCGCGCAGAACGCGGAGCACAAGGACTGGTGCTGCACCGAGGAGCTCATGGCGACCACCAAGGACGGCAAGGCGCTCTACCTGCACTGCCTGCCCGCGGACATAAACGGCGTGAGCTGCAAGGACGGCGAGGTCGAGGCCAGCGTGTTCGACCGCTACCGCACCCCGCTCTACAAGGAAGCGAGCTACAAGCCCTACATCATCGCCGCGATGATCTTCCTCGCCAAGACCGCCGACCCCGCCGCCGCCCTCAAGGCCCTAGAAGACCGCGCCCAGAAGCGCAAGTTCTGCTGAGGACGCATTAACCTGCCCCGGCTGACCGCAGCCTTATAAGCCACCGCGGACAGTCGGGGCTTCGGCCTTTAAATTTTAAAATGAGGTGTTATAATAATGGGTAAGCGCATAGTAGTCGCCCTCGGCGGCAACGCCCTGGGCAACAATCTTCCCGAGCAGATGATAGCCGTCAAGCAGACTGCCAAGGCCATCGCCGACCTCATCGAGGGAGGCAACGAGGTCATCATAGCCCACGGCAACGGCCCCCAGGTGGGCATGATCCAGGCCGCCATGACCGAGCTGACCCGCTCCAACCCGGAGAAGTACATCCCCTGCCCGCTCTCCGTCTGCGTTGCCATGAGCCAGGGCTACATAGGCTACGACCTGCAGAATGCCCTGCGCGAGGAGCTGCTCGACCGCGGCATCAACAAGGGCGTCGCCACCGTGCTGACTCAGGTCGAGGTCGACCCCGAGGACCCCGCCTTCAAGAACCCGACCAAGCCCATCGGCTCCTTCATGACGAAGGAGGAGGCCGACAAGATGGTCGCCGAGCGCGGCTATCAGGTCGTCGAGGACGCAGGCAGAGGCTATCGCCGCGTTGTCGCCTCGCCGAAGCCGAAGGCGGTCATCGAGCTGGACACCATCCGCGCGCTCGTCGACAGCGACCACATCGTCGTGGCCTGCGGCGGCGGCGGTATCCCCGTGTTCACCACCGAGGGGCACCACCTCAAGGGCGCAGCCGCCGTCATCGACAAGGACTTCGCCAGCGAGGTCCTCGCCGAGCAGCTCGACGCCGACTACCTGATCATCCTCACCGCCGTTGAGAAGGCCGCCATCAACTTCGGCAAGCCGGAGCAGAAGTGGCTGGACAACATCACGGTCGCCGAGGCCGAGCAGTACTGCGCTGAGGGCCACTTCGCCCCCGGCTCCATGCTGCCGAAGGTCCAGGCCGCAATGCGCTTTGCCGCGTCCAAACCCGGCCGCCGCGCGCTCATCACTCTGCTGGAGAAGGCCCGCGACGGTATCGACGGCAAGACCGGCACCGTCGTCGTGAACGAGTAATTCAGGAAGGAAGCGTTACACATGAAGAAAGTCATAGCCACCGACAAGGCCCCCTCCGCCATCGGCCCCTATTCCCAGGGCATCGCCGCCTCCGGCAAGATGGTGTTTGTCTCCGGCCAGATCCCCATTGACCCCGCCACCGGCGCCTTTGCCGCCGACGACATCAAGGGCCAGACCGAGCAGAGCCTCAAGAATGTCGGCGCCATCCTCGCCGAGGCCGGCTGCAGCTACGAGGACGTCGTCAAGACCACCGTGCTGCTCGCCCACATCGCCGATTTCGGCCCCATGAACGAGGTGTACGCCAAGTACTTCAACGGCGACTGCCCCGCCCGCGCCGCCTTCGCCGTGAAGGACCTGCCCAAGGGCGCCCTGGTCGAGATCGAGGCCATTGCCGTCAAGGAATAAGACCGCGAAGAAAAAACGGGGGAGCTCAGGCTCCCCCGTTTTTAATTTATACACACAACGTTTACAATCGCCGCCTTGACGTAAGGGGACGCTAACATGTATAATGTGCCATCTCTGACGAAAAGGAGAAAGTCATGAAAAAATTTCTGATACTCATCGCCGCTCTCTGCCTGCTGATGCTGACCGCCTGCGGTCAGGCGGCGCCTGAGGCAAGCCCGGATGCCGAAGAAGCCTCGGACAGCGGGCAGACGGCCGGCATACTCAGCAGCTTTTCCACGACCGACCTCGACGGCAACAGCGTTGACCAGAGCGTTTTTGCCGACCACAAGCTCACGATGGTGAACATCTGGGCCACTTTCTGCGGCCCGTGCGTCTCCGAGATGCCCGAGCTCGGCACTCTGGCCTCCGAGTACGCGGACAAGGGCATGCAGATCGTCGGCCTGGTCTCCGACGTCACTGACTCCGACGGGAACCTCGACGAGGCTCAGCTCTCCCTGGCGCGCGATATCGTGGCCGAAACGGGTGCGAATTACCTGCACGTCGTCCCCGGCGAGGGGCTCTACGGCCTGCTCTCACAGGTGAGCGGCGTGCCGACCACACTGTTTGTGGACAGCGAGGGCAAGCAGGTGGGCAAGGCCTATCTTGGCTCGAACGACCTCGACGGCTGGAAGGCCGTCGCCGACGAGCTGCTGGAGAGCCTCGAGGCATGAGCCGCCGCAGAAGAGACGCGATAGCCGCCGCCCTTGCCGTTCTGGGCGCGGCTTTCCTGGGCATAGGCATGGCGCTGGGCGAGAACGAGATCGTCCTGCGCAAGGCCGTCAACATCTGTCTGGAGTGCATCGGCCTTGGCTAAGCTGCTCGGCGCGCTCCGGCGCAACGTGCGGACGGTGGTGCAGCTGTGCTGGACGGCGCTCACGAACGGCTACGCCGCCGGCTTTGCCAAGGGGACGATATACAAAGGCGAGCTCAAGCGCGTCTGCGTCCCGGGCCTCAACTGCTACTCCTGCCCGGGTGCGCTCGGCGCCTGCCCCATAGGTTCTCTGCAGGCCGTGCTGGGCGACAGGAACCACTGGTTCTCGTTCTATGTCGTGGGTTTCCTGCTGTTTTTCGGCGCGGTGCTGGGCCGATTTGTCTGCGGCTGGCTCTGCCCCTTCGGGCTTGTACAGGACCTGCTGCACAAGATACCCTTCCCGAAGAAGCTCAAGCGCCTGCCCGGCGACCGGGTGCTGAAGTATCTGCGGTATGTCGTGCTGGTGGGCTTTGTGATAATCCTGCCGCTGACCGCGCTAGACGTGGTAGGCCAGGGCAGCCCCTGGTACTGCAAGTACATCTGCCCGAGCGGCACGCTCTTTGCGGGCATTCCGCTCGTCGCCTCGAATCCGGCGCTGCAGTCGGCGCTGGGTTGGATCTTCAACTGGAAGGTCGCCATACTGGTCGTCTTGCTGCTGCTCTCCGTGGTGGTGTACCGGCCGTTTTGCCGCTATCTCTGCCCGCTGGGAGCGATCTACGGACTTTTCAACCCCATCGCGTTCTACCGCTACGAGGTGGACAGCGAAAAGTGCGTGGACTGCGGCCTCTGCGCCCGTGCCTGCGGTTTCGGCATCCACGCCAACGAGACGCCCAACAGCCCCGAGTGCATCCGCTGCGGCGAGTGCATCAAAGCCTGCCCCCACGGCGCCATCTGCTCCACCCTGAGCCGCCGGAGGGCGAGAAAAAAGGCCTGACACATACAAAAAAACAACCCGGCCCGCCGTTTTCAGGCAGGCCGGGGTCTTTTTTATTCCCTTGCCTCCTCCCAGACGGAGAGAAGCTTTTGCAGCAGAGTCTTGAGCTCGGCTCGCTCGGCATCCGTCAGGGTGGAAAAGGCTGCATCTGCGTCACCGGCGGCGGGGAGACTGGAGCGCCCGGCATCGGTCAGGCTTATGGTCACCCCGCGGCGGTCGGTCTCGCTGCGGCGGCGGGTGATGAGTCCCTGGGCCTCAAGTTTGCCCAGCAGCTCGCTCACCGACGCGCTGCGCAGTTCCAGCAGATACACAAAGTCGCTCTGGCTCATGTCCCCGCGCTCGGCCAGGAGTCGGAGCATCCGCTCGCGGCTGCCCGGCGCGCCCACGCGGTGGACAAGGCAGTGCCCGCAGCGGCGCATCAGGCCCGTCAGGCTGTCCCGGTCCGGTTCCGGCTCCGGCGGCACCGGCCTGGAACCCCGGCCATGACCGTGCGGTCCGTGACCGTGGGGCGGCGGAGCATCCTCCCCAGGTCCGTGCCCGTGTCCGCGGGGGCCCGGGTGATGGTCGTGAGGTGGCGTGGGAGCATCGTGCCCGTGGGGGCCATGGTCATGGGGATGGGGCTCGGCGGAGCGCTCCTGAAGGGGGTCGTGTTCGTGGGGGCCATGTGGGCCGCCGTCAAAGTCCGCGCCAAGCTCGGGCGCCGGGCCGGAGCCCAGGGACCGGGCGTATATCTCGCCCCTCAGGCAGCCGGGGGCGTCCAGCGGGCAGCCGCGAGGGCAGCGCGGGCACACGCCCGCTCCGTTTTCGGTCGTCATGGTCTTGCACCTCCATAGAATAATTAGGCACCTTGTTATTTGCACTATACCAGCTCCGGGCGCAAATGTCAAGGTACCTAACTATTTAATTTTCCCGTCTCACAAGCAGACGTCGAGCAAACCCCCGAAACTTGCTAGCACATAGTCCCCGCAGCCGTTGGCGGCGGCGTCGCCTACGGAGGCTGCGGCCATGCCGGCGTTGTGCGCGGCCTCGACGCCCGAGACGGCGTCCTCCACCACAAGGCAGTCCGCCGCGGGCATGCCGAGAAACTCGGCGGCCTTGAGGAACACCTCGGGGTCGGGCTTGGAGCGGCTGATATTCGTGCCGTCGGACACCGCGTCGAAGTAGTCGCCGAGGCCGATGCGCTCGAGGATGAACTTTGCGTTCTTGCTCGAGGAGCCGACGGCGAGGAGCAGCCCGCGCGCCCGGAGCGCGTCCAGCGTCTTGCTCACCTCCGCCGTCACCGACTCGGGCGAGAGGGTGCTGAGCAGGCTGCGGTAGCGCTCGTTCTTCCATGCAGCGTACTCGAGTTTCTGCTCCGGCGTGAAGCTCCGGCCTGAAATCTCCTCCAGGATGTCCACGCAGGCCATGCGGCTCACGCCGCGGAAGCGGTTGTTCGTCTCGCGGTCAAAGGGAATATCCAACCGGTCGCAGAGGGCCTTCCAGCCCTGATAGTGCTGCTCGTCCGTCGAGACCAGCACGCCGTCGAGGTCAAAGATCACTGCCTTGAATTTCATGCTGCCGCCTCCTCAAAAATGCGTGTCCGGCAGTCCGCAGAAGGCGTCCACGGGACTGCTGCCCAGGGCCGGAGCACGTCCGGTAAGCACGTCGAGCGCCGCCTCAAGTGCGGCGGGCACGGGGGTGTATGCGTTTATATAGGTGCGCACGCGCGGTGCGTCCTGGAGATGGTAGGGGTTTGCGAGGGAGATCATCGCGGTCGTCTCCTCGTTTATGAAACGCGGGTCGTCCAGGGCGTGCTTGCGGCACCAGTTGAGGCGCACGGCGGTCTGGTTGCTGGCCGTCGGACAGTTGGCGAGGATGAGGGTGAGCCTGTCGCCGGGCAGTCCGGCGCTGCCGTGCAGTTCGTCCGCCATTGGGTCGTAGAGGCTGACGTCAAATCCGCGGTCACGGAGCATTTTCGACGCGGTCCCGGCCAGCTCTTCGCCGCCGGCAAGGGTGCTCTCACCCACGATGACCAGCCGCACCTCCCTGAACCCGGCGGCGAGAATGAGCCGCTGCGTATCCTTGACGACCGTGACCGCCTTTCGGGCGCAGTCGGCCTGCCACTCGGCGGCGAAAACCTCCGGAATGTGTTTTTCCGCGATGGCGCGGGCCTTGAGGGCCAGAACGCGGGTCACCGCCTCGTCCAAACGCTCGCGGCTGAGTATGCCGTCCTCGAGACCGAGGCGCATGTACTCGAGGTCCTCGTATATGTCCGTGGAGAACACCAGCATATCGCAGCCGGCGGCGATGGAGGTGGGTATGGCCCGGCGGCGCTCCATGGCCTGGCAGTAGCCGCCCATGATGGTGGCGTCCGTCGTTATCAGGCCGTTGAAGCCCAGGTCGCCACGCAGTACGTCTGTCAGCAGCTCGCGGCTGAGCGAGGCGGGCAGGACGTCCTTCGGCGCAAGGGACGGGTTCTTGAGCATGGCGAGGCTGGGCTGGCAGATGTGGCCGACCATGACGCTGACCAGGCCGGCGCCGATGAGCTCGCGGTATATGCGGCCGTAGCTCGCGTACCACTCTTCGGCAGGCAGGCTGTTGTAGCTCGGGTGCAGGTGCTGGTCACGGAAATCCACGCCGTCGCCGGGGAAGTGCTTGCAGCAGGCCATCAGCCCCGCCCCCTGGACGGTGTCCACGAAGATCCTGGTGTTCCTGAGCACCTTTTCGACGTCACTGCCGTAGGTGCGCGTGTTGGTTATGGGGTTGCGGAAGTTCATATCTATGTCCGCAACGGGGGAGAAGGTCCAGTTTATGCCCGCCGACAGACCTTCGGCGGCACAGACCTCGGCGAAGTGCCGGGTGCATTCCGGGTCGTCCGCCGCTGCTACGCCGAGCTGATTTGCAAAGAAGGTCCCGTCCGAGACTGCGCCGGCTCCGCCCTCCTCAAGATTTGCAGCGTGCAGAAGCGGTATTTTCGCCGCGGCGTCTATGGCGCGGAAGCGCTCGGCGAGCTCGCGCTTCGGGCAGGGACGGAAGAGCACCGCGCCAATGGAGCGCTCCCGCACCAGTGCCTCAAGCTCATCCGGAGCGTAGTCGCCGCCCATCACGCAGAAGAGCTGGCCGATCTTCTCCCGCTGGTCCATCCCGGCAAGCGTGGAGCGCACCCAGGCCTCCTGCCCGGGAGTTAGGAAGAACGGTCTGCCTCTCAGATCAGTCATGTACAATTTCCCTCCGATCTCAAAAATGCCGCCGCACCCGGCCTGGGGCGTCCAGCGTGTAGCCGCCCAGCCGCTCGAGCCTGGCGCGGAATTCCGGCGAGCCGAGCGTCTCTATGAGCCGCCGCACCGCCGGGCTGTCCCAGACACTGTCCGGGATGAGCAGGTCGTACTGCTCCGTGCACACGGGCAAAAAGTCCAGGTCGTAGAGCTTTGCCGCGGAATATATGCCCATGCCGGCGTCGGCGGAGCCGCAGGCGATCTGCGCGGCCACGGAGGTGTGGGTCAGCTCCTCGCGGCCGTAGCCGTAGACGGAGCCGGGGTCCACGCCGTATTTCCGGCAGAGGAAGTCCGCGAGTATGCGCGTGCCGGAGCCCTTCTGGCGGTTCACATACCGCAGCCCGGGGCGCGCGATGTCGGCAAAACCGGTGAGGCCGAGGGGGTTGCCGTGTGCGAGCATCAGTCCCTGGGTCCGGCCCACGCACTCGACAAGGCGCACACCGCCCTCGGGGAAGAGCCGGGTGATGTAGCTCTCGTTATAGCTGCCGTCGCTCTCGTCGAGCAGGTGCACGCCCGCGGCGTGGGCCTCGCCGCGGCGGATGGCCATGATGCCGCCCATGGAGCCGACGTGGCTGGAGACCATGCGCAGCGGCGGCTCCGAGAGCCGGAGCAGGTCCGTGACCTCGTCGAGCAGCGGGTCATGGCTGCCTATGACGACGAGCCCGTCCCTCAGCTCGGACAGCGGCCGCATGAGCCGGACCGTGACCTCGGCGCCGGCCTCAAGGCCCTCCACGCCCTGGGGCACCTCCAGCATCGCGTCCGCTCGCATGAAGGAGCTCACCACACCCGCACCGCGGCCTAGCGGCGAGGCCGTGAGCTCCCCGCCGACCTCGCCTAGGCGGACCCGGACAAACTCGCGGTACTTGAGCCCGGATACGAGGCTGCGGCCCAGCCGGGCCCGGGTCTCCTGCGCCTCGCCGCCGGGTGTGACGCCGGTGTAGAGCCCCAGCAGCGGACGCATCAGCTCCTCGAGCACGATGATGCCGGAGACGGGGTAGCCGGGCACGCCGAGGATGGGCTGCTTGCCGCGCGATCCGAGTATGGCGGGCTTGCCGGGCTTTATAGCCAGACCGTGGCAGAACACCTCTCCCACGCGCGCGATGGCGGCGGCGCTGAGGTCCTCACGCCCGGCTGAGGAGCCGGCACCCAGTATCACGGCGTCGCACTCGCCGAGCGCGGTCTCCAGGGCGGAGCATATCGCCTCGGAGTCGTCACGGACGATGGGGTAGCAGCGGGGCAGAGCGCCCCAGCCGCGGAGCATGGCCGAGAAGATGGAGGAGTTGAACTCCACGATGTCGCCGGGGCCGGGGTCGGAGCAGGGCTCCACCAGCTCGTCGCCCGTGGGGATGATGCCGACAACGGGGCGGCGGCAGACCTCGCACTCGAGCACGCTGGCCGCAAGCATGGCGCCCACGGCGGATGGGCTGATCTCCGTCCGCGAGGGGAGGATCATCTCGCCTGCGCAGATGTCCTCGCCGATCTGGCGCACGTGCTGCCAGGGCGCGGCCGCGGCGCGCAGGCGGATGCCGCCGTCCGGCAGGGGCTCGATGTCCTCGGCCATGATGACGGCGTCGCAGCCCTCGGGCAGGGGGTCGCCGGTGTCCACGGGTATGTATTGCCCATCCGGGAGCTCCACAGGCGTCGTCTCGGTCGCCCCGAAGGTGGCCGATGCCGCGAGCGCCACGCCGTCCATGGCGCAGGCGTGGTAGTGCGGTGCGCAGATCCTGGCATACACCGCCCGGTAGCTCACACGCCCGGAGGCGTCCACCGTGCGGACGGTCTCCGGCTCGGGGGCCAGACCGTTGCTTCGCAAGGTACCGAAATATTTTTCCCTGGCTTCGTCAAGGGGAGTGTTGGTGAGGTATTGAAAGCCCATTTCAGTCACCGTCCTCCAACTCTATGGTCACGAGCGTGCCGCGATGCAGTCCCTCGCAGTCGCGCGCCACACGGAGCGTGCCGTCCGAGGCGGCGAGGGCGCTTATTAGCCCGGACTTGGTGCGTATGGGTTCCGCCCAGAGTTCGCCGTCCTCCGTGTGCAGGCGCACACCGCAGAAGAGCTCCCGCCCATCGTTGGCGGGGAGATTTTCCGTGAGTTTCGCCTGAACGGTCCGGGGACGAGCCTCGAGCCCGAGCATGGAGCGGATCTGCGCCGCAGCCAGCAGCCGAGCCGTGAAATATGCTGCACCCGGGTGGCCGGGCAGGCCGAACACCGGCTTTCCGCCGACATTGCCGAGCATCGCGGGTTTGCCGGGGCGCATCGCAAGTCCGTGGAAGAGCAGCCTGCCTCTGGCAGATATGACACGGCTGACCGAGTCGCGCTCACCGGCGGAGCTGCCGCCGGTGACGATGACCATGTCGCAGTGTCGTGCCGCCCGGCCGATGGCGGAGTCGAGCCCGGTGATCTCATCCCTGACTATGCCGAGCTCCTCGGGCTGGCCGCCGCAGCTGCGGACAAGGGCTCTCAGCATAGGTGCGTTCACGTCCCGCACCTCGCCCGGACCGGGGGCACGGGTCGGAGGCACCAGCTCGTCGCCGGTGCTGAGTATTCCGACCAGCGGCCGACGCCGCACAACGGGCTCCGTTATGCCCAGGGCCGCCAGCGCGCCTATGTCGGAGGAGCGCAGCTTCCGCCCGACACGCAGCACTACCCTGCCGGGAGCTGCGTCGTCACCGCGGAACACCACGTTCTGGCCCGGGGCGGCGCTTTTCGTCAGACCTATGAGGCCGCCGCCGTAGTCCTCGGCGTACTCGAGCATGACCGCGGCGTCGGCGCCCTCCGGCAGCTGTCCGCCGGTGGGTATGGCCGCACACTCGCCCGGGGCGAGCGAGAATTCGGGCGCCCGGCCCATCTCGACCCGTCCACGCAGCCGGAGCAGCGCGGGCGAGGACTCGCTGCAGCCGAAGGTATCCGCCGCCGCGACGGCGTATCCGTCCACAGACGATCGGTCGAAGCCCGGGACGTACTCGGGCGACTCTATGTCCTCCGCCAGCACCCGGCCCAGGGCCTCCGCAAGCGGGCAGTTCTCCGCCGGGGTCCGCATATCGCCGAAGGCGGAGGCCAATATTTTCAGCGCCTCATCGGGCGTTACGGTATTCAACATGGCATTTCCTCCTTTATAATAGAGTATAAATCCATAAAAGGCCCTTTTGCAAGAGCGGCTATTGCGCCGGGGCCGGGTTTCGGTTAAACTTAGGGCAAAGGGGGCGATATGCTTGGCACTTTTGACGGGTGGAGTTTTCATAGCGGGGCTGGGCGGCCTCGGCGGCTGGCTGCTGGAGCACATGCTCAGGCTCGGTCCGGAGTTCATCCGTGCGGCCGACGGGGACGTGTTCGACGAGAGCAACCTCGACCGCCAGCTGCTCTCGTCGCCTCTGCGCATAGGTCAGAGCAAGGCCGCTGCGGCTCAGGAGAGGGCGGCGTTTGTCGCGCCGCAGGTCCGCTTTGAGGCCGTGCCGGAGTTCATGACGAAGGACAACTGCGCCCGGCTGCTGAGCGGCTGCCGCCTCGCCCTCGACGGGCTGGACAATGTTGCGGCCCGGCTGACGCTGGAGCGCGGCTGCGCCAAGCTCGGCATCCCGCTGGTGCACGGCGCCGTGGGCGGCTGGCTTTTTGAAGCCGGCACCGTGCCGCCTGGCAGCGGCATGCTCGGACGTGTCTACCCCGGCGGGAGGGAACCGGAGCGCAAGCGCACCCACAGCTCCGTCGTCTCCGCCTGCGCCGCCGTCCAGGCCGCCGAGGCCGAAAAGCTCCTCACCGGCGCCGAACCGGCGCTCTGGGGCCGGCTGCTCATGGCCGATCTCGACTCGATGGAGACACACGTAGTAAGTTTTTGCACATTCTGAGCCGGAATTGAATGTTACCCCTTTACATATCGTGTGAAATACTATATAGTATAAGGGTAATTTGTGTTTGATTTGACAAAGTTAGACTTGGCGGACGCGGCAAAGCGTGATATTTATATAATCTTAACCCGCGTCGGCCTGTACCTATCTCCCGATTGTCAGACTTTTAACTAAGTCAAACACATAAACGGCTGTTTCCGCTCCGCTCCGGCGGGGCGAGCAGATATAAAACCATCCATTTGGGAGGTAAGAAAATGAAGAAACTTCTTGCAATCATCCTTGCCGCGATACTCTGCCTTGGCCTGATGGCCGGCTGCGGTCAGACCACCGTCATCGTCCAGGACGGGGACGGCGGAAACGACGCCGCTCCGACCCCCGAGGCCACCGAGCCCGCCGAGGAGGCCCCCGCTGAGAGCGAGGCTCCCGTTGCTGACG
>ENA-OOXJ01001784-OOXJ01001784.1-human-gut-metagenome-genome-assembly--contig:-NODE-1784-length-12571-cov-2.562959_pt1 | contig 12571 bp, 11 predicted proteins | sample MGYA00241587_ERZ501343 | MGnify/ENA primary metagenome ERZ501343 (study PRJEB25962, sample SAMEA2042918) | human gut metagenome | biome: human gut; feature: human-associated habitat; material: faeces... | reverse complement strand
CCCATGGTGGGCCAGCCGCCTGTTTTTTAGAAAGAGGAGAGAAAAACACTTTGTACGAGAATACCTTACAGGCTGCGGCGGAAAATGTCAACGGGTGGAGCGCAGGATTCATAATTTGTTTACAAGAATGGGGCAAAATCCCTATTGCATATTCAAAAAATGCGTGCTAATATTTAGTCCTCTAAAAGTTAGCGTGCTAAATTTATAAAAAGGAGGGATGCGGCATGAAGCGCTGTGACGCGCAGCAGGAGCATTTCGGCCCGCTGCTGGGATACTGCGACCACCAGATGATGAAGCTGATGGTGCGCAAGCTGCGGGGATATGATGTGTCGCCTATGCAGTGCCGTACACTGACCTTTCTCTATGAGCAGCAGGGGGATGTGACCCAGAAAAACCTGCAGGAATTTCTGCGGGTGAAGCCGCCCACGGTGAACGGCATCGTGGAGCGCCTGGAGGAAAAGCATCTGCTGACCCGGAGCGTTTCTCCCGGGGATGGGCGGTGCAAGCTGCTGCATTTGACCGAGGAGGGCCGGTGCTTTTACCAAGAGTTCATCGCCATTACGGAGGAGGTCCACCGACAGGCGGAGCAGGGCTTTACAAGGGAAGAAGTGCAGCTGCTGCAGCGCCTCCTGATGCGGGTGGCCGAGAATTTGTCCCGGGAAACGGAGGAAACACACACATGAAGAAAAAAAGACTAATGGACTATACCGCCGGGTACCGGGTGCTCATTATACTGGGCATCCTGTGCTCGGCGGGAGAGGCCGTGCTGGAGCTGCTGCTGCCCCAGATCATGAGTGACATTGTGGACATCGGCATCAAAAATGCGGACAGGAACTATATCCTCATGGCGGGGCTGAAGATGGTGCTGATGGCCCTGGTGGCCCTGGCGCTGGGCGTAGGGGCGGCGGTGCTTGCCTCCAAGGCCGGCATGGGCTTCGGCGCCAATCTCCGGGCCGCCGAGTATCGGCAGGTGCAGAGGTTTTCCTTTGCCAACATTGAGCATTTTTCCACGGCCTCTCTGATCACCCGGCTGACCAACGATGTGAGCAGCCTGCAGATGACCCTGATGATGGGTATGCGGATGCTGGTGCGGGCCCCGGTGATGCTGGTGACGGCCCTGGTGATGGCCCTTATCATCAGCACACGGTTGAGCCAGGTGTTCCTGGTGGTGATCCCACTGCTGGTGCTGGGTGTGGTGCTGGTGCTGCGGAGGGTGGGGCCGTTCTTCACCTCCCTGCAGGGGGCCACTGACGACCTGAACCTGGTGGTGCAGGAGGATCTGAACGCCATCCGGGTAGTGAAATCCTTCGTGCGGGAGGATGTAGAAAAGGAAAAGTTCGCCGGGCGCAATGAAAAGCTCAAGGCCATGGCGGAAAAGGCCTTCGGCTTTGTGGTGATGTTCATGCCGCTGATCTTTCTGCTCATGGGCGGCACCATTGTAGCCGTGCTGTGGATCGGCGGAAACTATGTGTTTGAGGGGAGCCTGCTCTCCGGCGACCTCATTGCGTTTTTCACCTATGTGTCGGAAATCCTCATGTCGCTGATGATGGTATCCATGGTGATGATGATGCTCACACGGTCCATCGCCTGCGGCAGGCGCGTGATGGCGGTGCTCAACGAGGAGCCGCAGATCACCGATGAAAAGGCCCGGGAGGGGCTGACCGTGGCCAGCGGGTCTATCGACTTTGACCATGTGTATTTCCGTTATAATGAAAACGGCCAGACCTGGAACCTGGAGGACATCGACCTGCACATCCCTTCCGGGGCCACGGTGGGCATCCTGGGCGGCACCGGCAGCGCCAAGACCACCCTGGTGAGCCTGATCCCGAGGCTCTACGAGGCCACCGAGGGCAGCGTGCGCGTGGGCGGACACGATGTGCGGGAATACTCCATGAAGCAGCTGCGAGACGCCTGTGCCATGGTCCTGCAGAAGAACACCTTGTTCTCCGGCACCATCAAGGATAACCTCCGCTGGGGCGATGCCAATGCCACAGACGAGGAGATGCGCAGCGCCTGCCGCATTGCCTGCGCGGAGGAGTTCATTGAGAAAATGCCGGAGGGCTACGACACCTACATTGAGCAGGGAGGCACCAATGTGTCCGGCGGGCAAAAGCAGCGGCTGTGCATCGCCCGGGCCATTCTCAGGCGGCCCAAGGTGCTGATCCTGGACGACTCCACCTCGGCGGTGGACACGGCCACGGACGCAGCCATTCGCCAGGGGCTGCGCTCCACCCTGCCGGGGACCACGAAGGTCATTATCGCCCAGCGCATCTCCTCCGTGCAGGACGCGGACATCATCGTGGTGCTGGACGACGGCAAAATATCCGGTGTGGGCAGCCATGCAGAGCTGCTGAAAACCAACGAAATTTACAGGGAAGTGTATGAATCCCAGCAGGGAGGAGGTGCCATCGATGGCTGAAGCAAAACGCAGACCCGGGCCCCACGGCCCCGGCGGCGGTCAGCGCCATGGATATCAGAAGCCCAAGGACATGAAGGGCACCGTGAAAAAGCTGCTGAAATACATGGGCCGGTATAAGGGCGCTTTGGTGCTGGTGGCACTGTGCCTGCTGGTGAGCAGCGGAGGGTCCATCCTCTCCAGCTACCTGCTCAAGCCCATTATCAACGACTATATTCTGCCGGGGGATTTCCCGGGACTGATCAAAATGCTGTGCCTGCTGGGCGGGGCCTTCGCCCTGTCGGGCCTGTGCTCCTACGCCTATGCGCGGATTATGGTCCACATTGCCCAAAACACCGTAGCGGCCATAAGGCGGGATCTGTTTAACAAGATGCAATCCCTGCCCCTACGGTACTTTGACACCCACCAATCCGGTGACCTTATGAGCCGGTTTACCAACGACATCGACACCATTTCGGAGATGATCAACTCCAGCTTTGCAAACCTCATCTCCTGCATCCTGACCTTCTTGGGGACCATCGGGATGATGCTGTACCTGAACTGGGTGCTGACGCTTATCACCTTTGCTTTCCTGGCACTGATGCTCCTGACGGTAAAGACCATCGGCGGGCGCAGCCGGGTGAGCTTTCAGCGGCAGCAGGCAGCCCTGGGCGCGGTGAACGGCTATGTGGAGGAGATGATCGAGGGTCAGAAGGTCATTAAGGTCTTTAACCACGAGCAAAAAACTATCGACCAGTTTGACACCCTCAACGAGAGCTATCGGCAGGCGGCCACCGCCGCCCAGGCCTACGCCAGCTCCATGATGCCCGCCATGGGCAACCTCTCCCGCATTGACTACGCCGTGACCTGCTGCGTGGGCGGCCTGCTGGCCATCGGCGGCGTGGGGGACATTGGCTCCCTGGCGGCGTACCTGCTGTATGTAAAGCAGGTGTCCCAGCCCATTGCCCAGATGAGCCAGCAGGTGAATACCATCCTGGCCGCCGTGGCCGGCGCAGAGCGCGTATTCGCCGTGATGGAGGAGCAGCCCGAGACGGACGAGGGCAAGACTGTGCTGGTCCGGGCGGAGAAGAAGGACGGGACGCTCCGGGAGGTGCCCTACCGCACCGGCTGCTGGGCCTGGAAGGCCCCGGACGGCACCATGACGGAGCTGCGGGGCGATGTACGGTTTGACCATGTGGACTTCGGCTACACCAAGGAAAAGGCCGTGCTGCACGATGTGAGCCTGTATGCCAAGCCCGGGCAGAAGATCGCCTTTGTGGGCTCCACCGGCGCAGGAAAAACCACCGTTACGAACCTCATCAATCGCTTTTATGACATTGATGCGGGGACCATCACCTATGACGGCATTGATGTGCGCAATATTGAGAAAAATTCTCTGCGCCGGTCCCTGGGCATGGTGCTGCAGGATACGCACCTGTTTACCGGCACCGTGGCCGAGAACATCCGCTACGGACGGCCCGACGCCACCGACGAACAGATCGTGGCGGCGGCTAAGCTGGCCAACGCCGACGGCTTTATCCGCCACCTGCCCCAGGGATATGACACCCCTATCACCGGTGACGGCGGCAGCCTGAGCCAGGGCGAGCGGCAGCTGCTGGCCATCGCCCGTGCTGCGGTTGCTGATCCGCCGGTTATGATTATGGATGAGGCGACCAGCTCGATTGATACCCGCACCGAGGCAATTGTACAGCGCGGTATGGACGCTTTGATGAGCGGACGTACAGTATTTGTCATTGCACACCGCCTGTCGACGGTACGGAATGCGAATGCGATCATGGTATTGGATCACGGCCGCATCATCGAGCGCGGAACACACGAAGATCTGCTCAAGCTCAAAGGTACATACTATCAGTTGTATACCGGTGCGCTGGAGCTCGATTAAGCAAAGAAACAAAAAACCCCGAACCAAAAAGGTTCGGGATTTTTTTATGCGGCAAATGTTGCAGGACGGATGTTTTAAACGGAAAGCAAATTGGCTGCGGCGTTGTTGATGCACCGCAGGGCATTGAGCGATCTTGGATAGCCGATATACGGCAGGCATTGCGATAAAACGGCAATCAAAAAGGCCTTGTCGTTTCCGATGCGCAGGTTAGCCTCTGCATGGGAGGTCAGCTGTGGCTCGCATCCGCCCTGCGCCAAAAGAAAGCAGAAGGTGATCATCTCACGCTGTCTGTAATCCAGACCTTTGCGCGTATAATAGTCCCCAAAGCAGTTGTCCGACAACCACCTGTTGATGTGCCGGCTTTCCTCTGGACCGGACTGGGAGAAGCCGCGCATCGAGTCGCCAAAGATGTCCACCTGTGCCTGTTCGCCGGCAGCCAATCGGGTGTCTGGGGTAGTAGTGGCCTGTGGTTCCAAAGGAAGCGAGATGCCTTGGGCGGCAAAAACGGCATTGGTTGCCTTTAAAAATGGAAAGACACGTCCGATGCCGAGGTATGCGGTGGCCTGGTAGGCGACCTCTTTGATCTGTACGGGAGTCAGTCCAGCACCCAGTGCGGCGGGCAGCATGGATTTGTAGAGTCCCAATCCTTGGCAGCCGAGCAGTGCCGCAAGAATGGCCATCATGCGGGTGGACTCGTCCAATTCGCCCTGCTTTGTGACCTCATCGAGGGCAAAATTCTCAAAAAACTTAGTGAATTCCGGGTCGGTGCGGGCAAGCTCTCCGTCTGCACCTTCCAGCGCCTGTATGCATGCTGCTTTGCACGATTCAGTTTGATTCATCACAATCACCTCATCATAACGATAAAAGTTTTGTTTCATTCTATTAAGGAGCGAGAGGCACACCTTCATCATTTGGCAATGAAGGAATGGCCGTCGCTTTTTGGGACAATTTAATAGTAGAAGCTGCTTTGGTAAAAGTACGGAGAAATCCTCTCTTCCCTTTAACCCTACACCCTTGAGCTGACTCAAAGTCAAATGAAGTTTTTGTAAACACCCCTGGACAAAAGCTCTGACAGCGAAAAGTATGCAAGCTGTAGATCCTCTTTTTTGATCTGAGCGGTAGTTTTGCTTTACGCATTTTTTCTTTCATGGTACAATGACACCATAAGACAACAACATAAAGAAGGGAAGGAATGCAGATGCTTCGTATTGATTTGCTTGTGGTGGGCAAACTCAAGGAGGAATACTGGCGGCGCGCCTGTGAGGAATATGTCAAGAGGCTCGGCGCATTTGCAAAGGTACAGATTGTAGAACTGCCGGAGGCCAAGGTGCCACAAAATCCCAATGCTGCACAGATTGCCGCAGCGCTCAAGACAGAAGGACAATCCATCCTCGCAAAGATTCCCGGACAGAGCGTAGTGGTGGCGATGTGCATCGAGGGACAGATGCTCTCCTCCGAGCAGCTGGCAGAGCAGATGGAGCAGCGCAGCGCACGTGGAGAGGGCCAGTTTGCTTTTGTGATCGGCGGATCGTGGGGATTGGATGCGGCGGTAAAATCGAGGGCGGATGTGCGGCTTTCGATGTCTCGGATGACCTTTCCGCACCAGCTTGCCCGTGTGATGCTGCTGGAGCAGATTTATCGAGCCTGTTCTATTCAAAATCACACTAAATATCACAAATAAAATGAAATGGAACATAAAAGTTGCCTAAAAAAGGGGAGCTACATGAGAGTATATTTCTTCACACAAGGGTTGCCAGAAAGGGCAGGGAAAGGCTTGCAATCAGTACAGATTATGTTATAATAAAAACAGACAGGTATGAATTGGGTGTCTTTTTGCGCCCGAAAGGTGTATACCACCACACCTGTACAAAAGGGAAATGCATCTGCGTTTTTGTGCCGCATCGTTTTGAAAGTACAGCGGAATGGGAAAATGCCCCATCGGTGCTGTATAAGCGACGCTGAGCAAAAAATGTGGGAATTATATTTTGATGATGCAGCAAAATTTGGCTGTGCCAATACCCTATAAGAGGTGATTTTTTTGAAGCCTGACCCGTCAGGTTGTCGAATGGCAAATCGAACAAGCAAAAACGGGACAGGCGCGGCAGTCCTGTCCTGAAAAGTGAGGGAATGCCTGTGATCAATTTTTATAAGACGATTGCTGGCCGTGTGCTGCCGGTGCCCGCAGTGGAGGACGGATGTTGGGTCTGTGCCACCTGCCCGACCGAGCAGGAGGTGCGGTATCTGGTCGATATCCTGGGTTTGGAACAGGATTTTGTTCGCGCCGCACTGGATGAGGAAGAAAGCTCCCGTGTCGAGTCGGACGAAGATCAGACTCTGGTCATTGTGGACGTGCCAGTGGCGGAAAAACAGGATGAGGAAAAGACGGTGGTTTATTCCACCATCCCAATGGCGATCATCACAAATAACCGCTTTATTACGACGGTTTGTCTGCGAGAGAATGCGGTCGTCTCAGAAATTAGCCAAGGATTGGTCAAGAATATTCAGACCCATCTGCGGACACAATTTTTATTGAACATTCTGCTGCGTATCGCGACGCGATACCTGCAATACCTAAAACAGATAGATAAGATTTCTTATACAACCGAAAACCTGCTGCACAAAACCATGCGAAACAAGGAGCTGATTCAGATCCTTGGACTGGAAAAATCGCTGGTTTACTTTTCAACCTCTTTAAAATCCAACGAGGTCACGCTGGAAAAGATCCTGCGCGGACGCATCATCAAGCTTTATGATGAGGATGAGGACCTGTTGGAGGACGTCATCATTGAGGTTAAGCAGGCTATCGAGATGTGTTCGATCTATTCGAACGTGCTTTCCAATACGATGGACGCCTTCTCGTCCATCATCAACAACAACTTGAACATTGTAATGAAGCTGCTGGCGGCGCTGACCATCATCATGGAACTGCCCAATATCATCTTCGGCCTCTACGGCACCAATGTCGTGGATCTGCCGTATCCCCACTTCTGGTTTGTACTGGTGATGGCTGCTGTCCTCATGCTTGTCTTTAGTTTGATTTTCTGGAAAAAAGATATGTTCCGGTAAGTGCCGGACTCTTGGGAAACTTGCACTTTACGCCATGCCCCGGCAACCAGTGATGCAGCCATACAGATAGACAAAAATTGGCCGGGGCCTTTGCAAAAATAGAATAGGTAAGGGGAGAAAACCTTGGAGAAATATGTAATTAACGGTGGAAATACCCTCCATGGGGAAGTGGAGATCAGCGGAGCAAAGAATGCCGCGGTTGCAATCATCCCGGCGACTGTACTGGCGCAGGATGTCTGCGTCATTGAGAACGTGCCAAATATCAGCGATGTCACCATCCTGTTTCAGATATTAAATGACCTGGGCGCAAAGGTGCGCTATGTGGGAAAAAATACAGTAGAAATTGATACCCGCAACATTACCGAGCCGGTGGTTCCTTATGAATCGGCCCGGCGACTGCGCGCGTCCTATTATTTTCTGGGAGCCTTTCTGGGCCGCTTTGGGGAGGCGCACGTCTCCCCTCCGGGAGGCTGCAACTTTGGTGTGCGCCCGATCGATCAGCACATCAAGGGCTTTGAAGCGCTGGGCGCCACCGTCACCACCGATTACGGCTTTATCAATGCAAGTTGTGAAGAGATGTTCGGCTCCCACATCTATCTGGATGTCGTTTCGGTTGGCGCAACGGTCAACATTATGCTGGCTGCAGTGCGCGCAAAGGGCCTGACCATTCTGGAAAACGCCGCCAAAGAGCCGCACATCGTCGACCTTGCAAACTTCTTAAACTCGATGGGTGCCGATGTGCGCGGCGCCGGCACCGACGTCATCAAGATTCACGGAGTGGACATCATGCACGGCTCGGTCTATCCGATCATTCCAGATCAGATCGAGGCGGGCACCTATATGGCGATGACCGCAGCGGCGGGCGGAGAGGTGCTCATCAAAAACGTCATCCCAAAGCATCTGGAAGCCATCACCGACAAACTGATTCAGACTGGCTGCGAGATAGAGGAGTACGACGATTCCATCCTGGTGCGCCGTACAGGGCCATTAAAAAAGACCAATATCAAGACGCTGCCCCACCCCGGTTTCCCGACCGATATGCAGCCGCAGATGACAACCCTTCTCTCTGTTGCCCAGGGGACAAGCATTGTGACCGAGGGCGTGTGGGACAACCGCTTTAAGTATGTGGATGAGCTGCACCGGATGGGCGCAAAGATCCAGGTGGACGGCAAGGTTGCTGTCGTGGAGGGCGTTGAGCAGCTTTCAGGTGCACAGGTCAAGGCGACCGACCTGAGAGGTGGTGTCGCGCTGGTACAAGCCGCCCTGATTGCCAAAGGGGTATCGGAAATTGAGGATATTTATTGGGTCGAGCGCGGGTATGAGGACCTGGTAGGCAAATTGAGAGGAATCGGCGCAGATATCCGCAAGATCAGTGTGCCGGACGGAGTCTTTGCGCAAAACGCATAAATTAAAAAATTACGTAAAAAAGGACAGCCCCTTTTGGGGCTGTCCTTTTTGCATCCATTGCTTTTTCACTTTTTAAAGAGCAGTTGTGGAAAACGGGCGACTTGTTTTAGCTGAAAGCGGGGAGTTTACAATCTCTTTTGCAAACAGTGTTGGGACTACTTTAACACAATCGGTTGGCTGACCTCATTGCGGCTGGCAATCTGAAGGGTAAATTCTCCGCTCTCCATTCCGCTTTGCAGCAGCGCCTGCTCAGAGGCCTGATGGGCAAGCAGACCGAGATTGTTGTTCTGGCTTAGGTGTCCGAGGACAAAGTGCCGTGCACCGCTCTGGGCAAGCGCTGGGAGGGCAGCGGCACAGTCGGTGTTGGAGAGATGGCCACTTTTAGATTGGATGCGCCGCTTGAGATAATAGGGATAACTGGAAGCGAGGATCATGCCGTCGTCGTAGTTGGATTCCAGCATGATGGTCTGGCAGCCATTGAGCCCTTCATGGACGGCATCGGTGTATACGCCCAGATCGGTTGCAAAGCCGACCTCCTGTCCGTCCGGCAAGCTGATGCGGTATCCCAGACTTCCCACACTATCGTGGCTGGTGGCGAAGGGCCGCACCAGCATATCCCCGACCCAGAAGCCTTCTGGGTCCGCTTCGATGAGGGGAAGCCCTTCCGGGAGCGTTACATTTTGCCGCAGGTACTCCAGCACCGGCGCAGAGGCATAGAGGGGAAGAGGGTATTTTTTTAAAAAGACACGCAGACCTTTGATGTGGTCGGAGTGTTCGTGGGTGATCAGAATCCCTTTGAGTTTGGACAGGTCCGCGTCGAGAGAGCGCAAGGCACTCAAGGCGGCGCGGCAGCTGACGCCGAGGTCGATGAGCAGCGAGCTGTTTTCAGAATCTAAGTAGGTGCTGTTGCCGCTGCTTCCGCTGTAGAGCGGACAGAATATTGCCATGGGGAAGGCCTCCTATTGTATACAGGTTCTGCAAGAAATTTTAGCACAGCACAGGATAAAACGCAACTGCACCGCACCGCTTGTGACAAAAAAAGGCCCCCAAAATAGGGGGCCGGCGAATGGACTATTGCACAAAATCGGAGAACTTATAGGAGTACAGCTTTTTCCGCACATCCTCGGAGATTTCGCGGAAAATTCTCTGGAACTTGCAGCACTGGCCGTTCCGGGCACAGGTGTATTCCCCCGTGACACAGCGGTTGAGGGTATAGCGGCCCTCGATGACCTCGATGACCTCGCCCAGCGAGATCTGATCCAGCTCTTTTCCGATTTCGTAGCCACCCTGGGTGCCCTTAAAGGACTTGATGATGCCCGCGGCGACCAGTTTGCGCAGAATCTTTAAGGAGAAGCGCAGTGTCACACCGGTCATCTCCGAGATGGTTTTGGCGTCCAGCCGCCGCTGATTCTGCGCCAGCACCTGTACGATGCGGATCGCGTAATCGGCTTCCAAAGTAATATGCACGTCTTTCACCTCACATGGAATCGCCGTCCGGCAGATAAAGGGTGATACCTTACCTTTTTAGTGTACAATACACTTTGCCAATTGTCAAGCGATTGAGGCAGTTTTTTTCTGTTGTTGGTGGAAGAGCGAGAAGAAGGGTGCAAAAGTTGCTATTTTGTCTAAAGTGAGAAAAAAAGAAGTAGCTTGTTGCGCAAGATGACAAAAATTTTGTCGGAACAGAAAAAAATATATCCATTTTTCCAAATTAGTGGTAAAATGGTGCTAGGGTAAAGCGCCAACAGCCGCTCACCCTCACTATCTTTGAAGGAGTGATTGATTGTGAACACCAATATTACAATGGAAAACCTCAACCAGTTTGAGGAGGCCTTTGACAAAAATCCAGTAAATGTGGTTGCGATGAATGCGGTTACCGCAAACGGCATCAACGCCAGCGCCACCAATTACCAGATTCCGCGCAAGGATCAGCATGAATTTTCTATCAGCCTCAAACAGGGAAAGGTTACCAATCAGAAGAAGAGTGGACGCTGCTGGATGTTTGCTGCGCTCAATTGCCTGCGGTTCTCGGTTATGAAAAAACTGAACCTGGACACCTTCGAGATTTCCCAGAGCTACACCCTCTTTTACGATAAACTGGAAAAAGCCAACTACTTTTTGGAGAGCATCCTGGAGACTCTGGACGAGCCAACCAGCGGCAGACTGATTGCGCACCTGCTTTCTGCACCGCTCAACGACGGCGGTCAGTGGGATATGCTGTGCAACCTGGTCGACAAATACGGCCTGGTTCCAAAGAACGCAATGCCGGAGACTGCTGTTTCCTCTGCAACCCAGGAAATGAACGGTTATATGACCGAAAAATTGCGTGAATTTGCCTGCCAGCTGCGCGGTGCACACAAAAAAGGCGCTTCTGCTGAAGAACTGCGCGCAAAGAAGGATGAGATGGTAGCCACCATCTACAACATCCTTTGCATCTGCATTGGCAAACCGCCGAAGACCTTTGACTTCGAGTGGAGAGACAAAGATGGCAACTTCTATCGTGACTGTGGCCTGACCCCGAAACAGTTCTATGAGAAGTATGTCGATGTCAACGTAGACGACTACATCAGCTTGATCAACGCCCCAACAGAGGACAAACCTTTCTACAAGAGCTACAGCGTCAGCTATCTGGGCAACGTCAAGGAAGGTCGCCCTGTAAAATATGTCAACCTGCCAATCGAGGAGCTCAAAAAAGCTGCCATTGCACAGATGCAGGCAGGCGAACCGGTATGGTTTGGATGCGACGTCGGCAAGCGCGGTTCCCGCACCGGCGGTATCCTGGATCTGGACATCTACAATCTGGATGGCCTGCTTGGCACCCATTTCGGCATGAACAAGGCAGAGCGCCTGGACTATGGCCAGAGCTTGATGACCCATGCGATGGTATTCCAGGGCGTCAACCTGGATGAGAACGGCAAGCCAAACCGCTGGAGAGTAGAAAACAGCTGGGGCGAGGATGCCTGCAAAGACGGTTACTATGTTATGACCGACGATTGGTTCAACGAGTACACCTATCAGATCGTTGTCAACAAGAAATATCTGCCAAAAGAGGTTCTGGACATCTACGCTTCCGAGCCAAAGATGCTGGAACCATGGGATCCAATGGGTTCTCTGGCAGAGTAGTATTTGCCAATTAAAAAGGAGGAGCAACTGCTCCTCCTTTTTTTGTGCTTTTTTGGGGGGTGAAACGATCACATCAAAGGTGCGAAGGCGCGCAGCATCGAACGCAGAATGCGGACAGGCGCCTTGACTGCAGCGACCTTCTCGAGGGTGATTTCCTCGCAGATGTTTTGTGTGCGCAGTATGTCGTCCTTTACCTGTGCCACAACCGGAGAGAGGTAAAATGCAACGCCGCACTCAAAGTGGAGGTAAAAGCTGCGAAAGTCCACATTGGTGGTGCCGACCACTGCTGTTGTGTCATCCGAGACAAACATCTTGGCGTGGATAAATCCAGGTGTATATTCGAAGATGCGGACTCCTGCCTCCAGAAGCTGCTTGTAATGTGAGCGGGTCACCATGTGCACATACCATTTGTCGGGAACATGCGGGGTGATAATGCGCACATCCACCCCGCTCTGTGCTGCAAGGCAGATGGCGGTGAGCATCTCATTGTCCAAAATCAGGTATGGCGTTGTGATGTAAACATACTGGCGTGCGTGGTTGAGAATCTGCATATAGACGTGCTCCGCCAGATTGCAGGAATCCAGAGGGCTATCTCCGTACGGCTGCACAAAGCCGGAGCAGGTGTAGTGCTCGGTGGGGAGGAAGTCTGCAAGCGAGAGGGTTTCGCGGCAGCTAAA
>ENA-OOXJ01001782-OOXJ01001782.1-human-gut-metagenome-genome-assembly--contig:-NODE-1782-length-12581-cov-6.877694_pt1 | contig 12581 bp, 8 predicted proteins | sample MGYA00241587_ERZ501343 | MGnify/ENA primary metagenome ERZ501343 (study PRJEB25962, sample SAMEA2042918) | human gut metagenome | biome: human gut; feature: human-associated habitat; material: faeces... | reverse complement strand
GTGCTTGCATGGCTCTGTCTTTCATTGTCGGTATTCCCAACGGTCGCAGTTTGCCATTACTCTTTTTGATGTGGACTCTTCTCAATGGCTTCGGCTGGTAGCCTCTGCGTTTGAGTTCGCTTATCGCTTGTGTTTTTGCTTCGGGTTTCTCCCATGTTTCCATGTCCACCCCGGGGGTGTTGCCACCTCCATTAGAAGTAACTCTCTTTACGGCTAAGGCTTTTGCGTAAAAAGAGTGGGTCAGCGTCCACTGCAAGGCTTTCACCTTGCCCGGTCTGCCTTCCTTCTGAGCCTTTACAATACGCGCTTGTAGCTTTCTGACAGCCAACTCCGCCTTATTCCAGTCTATTCTGTCCCAAAGTGTTTGCTGATTGTCAGCAGGCGCACACGATGTCTTGTTTTCGTTCATTTGCTTTCCTCCTTTTGAAAGTTCTAAAAGTTAATTGTAAAGAATCACCATTTGACAACATTCGGTTTTGATTGCCTCCCTAATGTCGTCACAGAAGTCTGCCCACTTTCGTGTCGGATGATGTCGCCCACATCAGCTCGTGATGTCGGTTCAATCCGTATCCGCTCCATTACAGAACGGTATTCGCTTTTTCTGTTATCTTATACCTGCACACCATTCGGCTTTCATTGCTGTCAGCTTACCTGCCATTTTTTACATGACAGGAGATATACAGGCTTACCATGTTCCACATAGATAACTAACGGATAGGTTAGGTTCTGTCTCATCCTCCGACGGTCTTTACATCCGTGTAATCCTACCATGGAGAGGATTATCTGACCGCATCCCATTTTGGGTAGAGTGTATCAGTATCTTGCACTCTTTTACGACATTACGAAGTTTACTAACAGTTCGCTTACGCTAACCATACTATCCAGCCTCGCCACTCTACGGTATGATACTAACCGTACTTGACTTCCCCTCACGGTTCTGTCTTGTCTTGCGAAAGTGTACTTTGTCCCGACCGCTTAATACAACATTAAGGTGCACCGGTCGGTAGGCTACCGCTGACGGAACAGCGGGTTAAAACTGATACCCGTAAGTATCATTCCAACAATTATCTATGCGACTTCATGTCGCACCCACGGTGCGTCCAAGTGATGGATGGCCACGCATCTTTTCTGCGCATTGACACCCGTGCCCAACATTTCGGTGGAGCCGAACAGCACACGGATGCGCCCCTCGTTCATCGCCTCAATCATCGCCTTGCGCTTCTTCTCGGTCTTGGCTTCCTGAATGAAGCGTATCTGGTCTTCGGGGATGCCGTGGTCTTCGACCAGTTTGCGCTTGATTTCGCTGTACGGGTTCCACTGGTCAGGCTTGTACGTACCCAAGTCGCTGAACACGAACTGCGTGCCCTTATGTTCGGCATATCGGTTGTAATACTGCGCAATCATGTCGGCGCAGTGGGTCGCCTTGTTGTCGCGGTCGTCGTCATATTTCAGCGGGTCGATAAGCCTCATGTCGAGCGACATCTTGCGGGCATAGTCGGTGGCGATGAGCATCTTGGCCTTTTCTTCCTTCTCGGTCAGCGGCGGACGGCCCAATACGGTGGCGTTGCCGGTCTTGGCGAACTCCATGAGCTTGGCGATGAACTCCTGCTGGTCGGGCGTGGGCGCGATGTTGTGCAGTATCTCGTTCTTCTTCGGGCGGTCGATGCCGATGTCCTCCGCCGTGCGGAAGTCGGTAATCTCGGAATAGAACGAGGCGAGTTCGGGCACCTTGATGAAATAGCGGAAGCGTTCCTTCTGCACAATCTCGTTGGTCACGGAAAACTCATAGTCAATGGACTTGCGTGCGAACACCGCCGCCCATGCGTCGAAGGAGCGGATGCCCTGCCGCTCCAGTTCGTTGGGGCGCAGGTATTTGAACAGGAGGTACAGCTCGGTCAGTGAGTTGCTGATGGTCGTCCCCGACAGGAATGTGGCTCCCAAGTCCTTGCCGGTGCGCTGCTGGATGGTGCGGATGGCAAAGAGCATGTTGAGCGCACGCTGGCTGCCCTCCGAGTTGCCCAGCCCCGCCACACGGTCGTGGCGCGTGGTGAACATGAGGTTCTTAAAGCGGTGGCTCTCATCGACAAAGATGTGGTCGATGCCCATGCGCTTGAAGTCCGCCACATCATCCTTGCGGGTTTCTATCTCGTGCGTCAGCTCCTTGAGCTTGACTTCCAAGTTCATCTTGCGCTTTTCCGCGCCCTTGAGTTGGGCATTGGTTACCTCGCTGCCTAACTGGTGCAAGACTTCCAAGTTTTCCTCCACGCTGTCCAGTTCCTGCTGCAAGATGTCGCGCTGGATTTCGGGCGACTGCGGTATCATGCCGAACTGCTCGTGCGAGAGGATGATGGCATCCCAGTCGTTGTTCTTCATCTGGTTGAAGATTTCCACGCGGCGGTCGGGCGTGAAGTCCTCCTTGCCCGGATAGAGTATCTTGGCATGGGGATAGGCGGTGCGGAAGGTCTGCGCAATCTCGTGGATGTTCGCCTTCAGGCCGGTAATGAGCGGCTTGTGCGCCAGTCCGAGCCGCTTCATCTCGTAGGCGGCGACGCACATTATCAGCGTCTTGCCGCCACCCACCTCATGGTCAGCGATGCCGCCGCCGTTCATCTTCAGCATCCAGATACAGTCTTTCTGAGATGGATACAAATCCTTGATGCCCAACCCTTTCAAGTCAAGGTCAGGAAAGGTCTGGTGGCTGCCGTCGAACTTGGGGCGCACGAAGCAGTTGAACTTGCGGTTGTACATGTCCTCCAGCTTCTTCTTGAACTCCGGCGACTGCTCCATAAGCCAGTCGGAGAAGCCTTCACGTATCTCGTCAATCTTGCTGTTGGCCAGTTGCGTGGCTTCGGGGTCGCGCACCTTGATGTCCTTGCCGTCCTTGTCCGTGACGGTCTTGGTGATGTTGGGCGTGGTGTTGTGGATGGCGTGGCGCATGAGGGCCACGCCGTTGAACAGGCGCGTTTCGGAACGGACTGCATACTGGTTATAGATACGCGGGCTGAGTTCGGAGGCACGGATATTGTACTCGTCCGCGCTGGCGTTGTAGCGGACGGACACGTCGGTGTCGAACAGCCATGAGGCATAGCGGCTGTACACGGCAGCCGGTATCCAGCGTTCGCCGAAGTTGAAGTCCAGTTCCTCAAAAGGAATGGGTACCGGTGCCGCCTTACGCAATGCTTCAAGCGAAACGCGCGATTCGGCATCGTCGGGATGTGTCTGCAAGTATTCCCCGATATACTCCGCCTTTGCCACGACATTGCCCGCGATGAAGCGGTCGGCAATCTCGAAACGCTTCGCCAGCGGGTTGTAGAACACCCTGCCGCGCAGTTCATCCAGCAATTGTGCCTGCGGCTTGTCGGTGAGCGATTCCATATATTCCATGTCTGCCTCGCCATATTTGTTGAGCGAGGCCGCCAATGCCTCGTGCACATCGTCGGTGTGGGTAATCTCGTTCACGTTGTACGACACGGGATGGTCAAAGATGTCGGCCTTGACCGCCTTGCCGTCGGTGTAACGCTCCAAGGCGAGGATTTCCCGGTTATCGGCATCCATGCGGAACAGGTCGATGTTCTTCTTGTCGTTCAGGTTGCCGAACTGACGGACAAAGCCTTCGTACAGCCCGTTCAGGCCCGCACGCAGTTCCCCGTTCTCCTGCCGGTGTTCCGCTTCGTCGTTGTACAGGCGGTGGTAAGTGTCGCGAAGTTCAATGTAGGATGCGGCACGCTGCTGCTGGCGGGCAGGCAGTTCCAGCGGATGGAACACGGGGATTCTATCCATGTCGGAGAGGTAGCCAATCTGCCCGTCCATATTCACCAGTGAGCCGTTCCGGTAATGTTCCAGCCTTTCACCGGTGAAGGGGCGTGGCTTCATGCGCTCCTGCCGTGCGGCCTCTTCCTCCGCCCGGCGGCGCTCCCGTTCCCGAAGTTCTTCTTCCGACGGGGCTTTGGGTGCGGCTGCCGGTTCGGGCTGTGCAGTCCGGGCCGGCTTTTCTGCGGGCGATGCGGCAATGGCATCCCCTTTGCCGGGTACGGACTGGCCGCTGAGCGGTTCCACAATGTCGAACAGGGAGAGCTGCGGGGTGTCCTGCTTCTTCTTCCGCTTGGGCTTCCGTCCGGTGCTGAACGCCTGCCGTTCCTCCTGTGTGAAGCCGAAAAGGTCGTACAGGGACATCAGTGGCTCCTGCGTGACGGGTTTCTCCGGTTCAGAGCGGACAATGGGCGGTTCTTCCACAACCGCCTCCGGCGTTTCCGTCGTGACACGCTGCTGTTCCGGCTTGGATAACGCCCGCACCTGTGCAATGCGTTCCTGAAGACTTTCCGCCCGTACTTCCGCCAGTTCGCGCAACTCGCGCACCGGCGAGAAGCGGAGATAAAGGTCAAGGTCGAGGTTTTCCGACAGGTTCTTGTCCAGCATCCATTTCAGGTCTGCGGCGATGGCATCCATGCCCCCGTCATGCAGGAAGACGCGTGCCGGTTTGCCGTAAGGGTCGGTTCCCACATGGCCGCGCGTATGGACAATGGCGGCGGTACGCTCGAAGTATTCATTCTGGGTCGTGCCGTCGGCCTGCGTACTGACCTCGACGAAGGCTTTTTCAAGGCCGGTGTATTCCCTTCCGGATGCCGTGTCCTTCTGCAACACAATGAGGTCGCTGCCCACCTCCGTACCGGCATAGTCGGTAAAGAGATTGTTGGGCAGGCGGATGGCGGACAGGAGCCGCGCCCTTTCCATCAGATATTGGCGCACGGGAGTGCCCATCGCGGAGTTCATCACCCCTTGCGAGGTGATGAAAGCCACGATGCCGCCCTCGCGCACGGCATCCAGCCCCTTGACGAAGAAATAATTGTGCAGGGAGTTCATCGCGAAGCGCCGTGCCGTGCCATCGTCCATCAACGGGTCAAATACGCGGATGTCGCCGAAGGGGATGTTGCTCGCCGCCACGTCGAACCGCCCGTTGTCCTGCGGGGGAAGCTCCTCGAAGCCTTGCACACGGACATCCGTACCGGGCTGAAGCTGCCGGAGGATACGCCCGGTCAGCAAATCCTTTTCGTATGCCGCCATTTCGGGCTGGGCGGTGGCCGTGAAAAGATGCGATTGGAAAGCGGTGATGAAGTTACCCGTGCCCGATGACGGGTCAAGGAAGCGGTGCGGCGACACGCCATGCTCACTTAATGAGGATGCCAGTGCACCGATGATTTCCGGCGGTGTATAGAACGCGGTAAAGGTGGATGCCTTCACACTGTCCACCAGCCGTTTGTATTCCCGTTCATCCGTCGCCCCCTCGCGGAGCACGCCATGCAGTTCCGACACAAGGGGAAAGAGTTCGCGGTCGCTCTGCGTCCAGCGGAGGATGTCGGTGAGCTTGCCGAAAGGGGACAGCACCGCCTTGATGCCCCCGAAGCCGGTGTAGGCGGCCAATACCGTCTGCTCCTCCGGTGTGGCGGCACGCCTCTCCTGTTCCAGACGGAACATCAGGCGGATGGCCTCGATGTTGTCCCTAAGATGTGCCTTCTTGTTATATGCCATTTTCTTCGAGCCAGATTGAGATTACACCGACCAGTTCCCCGCACAGCCGGTCGAAGTCAGGGGTAAACTCAAAACCGTCGCTCAGGTCGTAACCGCTGAACACCCTGCCGCATTCGGGCAGGAGCTGGAGAGCTACCTCGCGGGCGCGGCCTGCGGGTACCTCATCGGCAAACTCGTTCCACAACACGGTAATGAGCGTGTCGAGCCGGGAAAAGTGCAGACCCTGGAACAGCACCTCGTCCGCCTGTTGGACGGCTTCGTCATAATTCATGCCCGACCTGACGGCATTGCTGAACGCTTCGGCGGCAAGTTCGGCACGCGCGCGGATAAAAGCCTCGTCCGTCGCCAGTTCGGGATGCGATTCGCGGAGGTAGGACAACAGGGTAAGACGGTAATAGGAAAGTTCGTCCGGCTCAACCGTCGGAGCCGGGATGTTCGGTTTGTTCGGATTCATGATTTTTCTTCTTTACAAGTTAAATGAAACAATAGTGATTGGCATACAGGATAAGTCCCGGACTTATGCCACATCAGTTCCGGACTGATGGTACATGAGGTACGGACTCATCCTGCATCAAGTCCGGGTTGATGTTAGGAGGGTCATTTCTTCTTGGCCGATTTGCCTTTGGATGGTTTCTTGTCGGCAAACTCGTAGCCCACGGAGAAGTCGGGGCGCAATACCAATGAAGCGTCGAAAGCCTTGCCATCCCTGCTTTTGAAACCTTTGATAACACCGGTTCTGCCTTTGGTCAGGAGTTCGGCAAGCTGTTTGTCCGACAGTTCCTTGCCGCCCTTGTTACGGAAGAGGGTAAAGCCACAGTCCACATCGGCGCATTTGACGACCTTGGGGAAGAACAGCACCCGGCTGTTCCGGCATTTGGGACACGGGTATTCGCTTTCCGAAGGCGCTACGGACACTTTGGTTTCCAACAGTTCGGTTACAATCTGTGCGGTATATGCCTCGATGTCGCGCCGGAAGGCGGCAGCATCGGCCTCGCCCGATTCGATGCGTGCCAGCGTGTCCTCCCATGCGGCGGTCATTTCCACGTTGGCAATCTTCTTGTCCTTCACCGTTTCATAGACCGCCATGCCTTTGTCGGTGGGCACGAGGCTTTTCTTCTCCCTCTGGATATAACCGCGTGCGAACAGCGTTTCGATGACGGCAGCACGGGTGGCAGGGGTTCCGATGCCCGTCTCGCGGATGCTCGCCCGTAGCTGCTCGTCGTCAATCTCCCGGCCGCAATGCTCCATCGCCGAGAGCAGCGAGCTTTCGGTGTGCAGCGGCTTGGGTTTGGTCTGCCGCTCTACCGCTTCGAGTGCCTTTACCGGGAGCGTCTCGTCCTGTTCCAGATTTGGGAGTGCCATACCCCCGCCGTCGTCCTCTTCCTTTTCGCCGCGCACGGCACGCCATCCGGCGGACTTGACCACCGTACCTTTGGCCTGCGCTTCGCTGCTGCCCACCACCGCATGGATTTCCGTCACCTCCTTGATGCAGGGGGCGGAAAAGGCTTCGAGCAGACGGGCGGAGACCATGTCGTAGATGGCCTGTTCGTCTTTGGAAAGACCGGAGGGCAGGTTTTCGGTTACAATCAGCGCATGGTGGTCGGTCACTTTCCCTCCGTCCACGCTGCGGCGGTTGAGCGGTGCGCCGGAAAGCGACGCGGCATACTGCCCGAAACGCGGATGTTGCCGCAAGAGGGCGATGCGCGAGGGGATTTCGTCGAACACGTCTTCGGAAATGTACCGGCTGCCGGTGCGCGGATAGCTCAGCACCTTTTTCTCGTACAGGCTTTGCGCAAGGGAGAGCGTGCGGTCGGCGGAGAAGTCCAGCCGGGTGTTGGCATCCCGCTGAAGGGCGGTCAGGTCATAGAGCAGCGGAGGTTCTTCTTTGACCTCCCGCCGGGCAAGTGCTGTTATGCGGAGCGTGCCGCACGCTTTCATTTCGCCCAACGCACTGTCTGCGGCGGTCTTGTCCTCGTAACGCTGTTCCGCTGTGGCATGGAACGCAATGCCATCCTTCTCCACCGTGATGCGTATCTGCATGTACTTCTTCGGGGCAAACGACTTGTTCTCCAGATAACGGGAGCAAATCATGGCCAATGTGGGTGTCTGTACCCGTCCGAGCGAGAACACGCCCCGCCCGGCGGCAAGGCTGAGCGCCTGCGAGCCGTTGATGCCGATGAGCCAGTCCGCTTCGCTGCGTGCCTTGGCGGAAAGGTAGAGATTATCATAATTGCTGCCCGGCAGCAACCGTTCCATCCCTTCGCGGATGGCCTTGTCGGTCAGGCTGCTTATCCACAGGCGGACAAACGGTTTGGTGCAGCCTAAATAATGGTAGATATATCTGAATATCAGCTCCCCTTCGCGTCCGGCATCAGTCGCCACGATGATGCGGTCGCCACCCTCAAACAGTCCTTTGATGATGTTCAACTGGCGCACCACGCCGGGGTCGTCCTTGTATTCCTTCCCCTCACGCTTCTGGCGGGGGATGAGCGTGAATTGGGCTGGCAGTATGGGCAGGTTCTCCTGCCGGAAACCGGCAAACCCGTAGGCTTCGGGCATGGCCAGCCCGACCAGATGCCCGAAAGCCCATGTTACGGCACAGCCGTTGCCTTCCAGATAGCCGTCCTTCCGCTGTCCGGCTCCTACAATCGCCGCGATGCTTTGCGCCACCGACGGCTTTTCTGCGATGATAACATTCTTCATATACACTTATATATTATAGGTAAGTAATCAGCGTGATGCGCCGATGCCCTTTTTCTCCGACTTACGGACACGACGGTTCTGGGAAGCCGACTGTGTGGATTGTTTCAGCTGCTCGTTGGTCTGTCCCTGCGACTGCTTCTTGCTCTTGTCGGGATTCCAGCGGAAGAAGTCGAACTTCATCTTCTCGTAGTTGGGGCGTATATAGGCGTTGAACGTGCCTCCGACGCCGTCGGACATGCCCTTGACATAGGCAGCTTTGCCCGCTTTCAACGCATCTTTCTGTTCCTGGCTCAGTTCCACCCCTTTCAGCTTCTGCGGGATGATGATTTCGCGCTGTCCGCTCTGGCTCTGCCCCTGCTCCACCTTGCGGTTCAGTCCCCGGAAGTCGTAATCGAAGCCGCCCTTGCAGACGTTGTACTGGAGGCGTGCGTCGTAATGTTTCTGCCTTCGCTCAGACCACATGCCCTCGACCAGTACGGACTCGCCGTTCATCAGCCGTAGTCCCTGGTCTTCGGTCAGCGCGACCCCGTTGATTTCGCGCACCTGCTTCATATCCTGAATGGGAAGGTGGTGCAGGCGGTTGGTCTTGGGGTTGAAGGAAAGAAGGCAGGTTTCTACCGTGCCATCGGGCTGGCGGATGTCGATAGGACGTCCGGCATTGTGTGTTTTGAGCAAGCTGTCCTGCACCTCCTGAGGAAGTTCAGTGCCCATGTATTCGCCCAGTTCCGGGCGTTGCCTGCAGCACTCGATGTTGAGCACGGGTTTCCCGTCGGGCGATTCCACCAGCCGGATGCAGGCAGGCGTTTCGAGGCTGATGCCCTCGAAACTGGTCTTGATGTCCAGTACGGCGGATTCATGCCCGTTGAGCAACCGTGCCGTACCGATTTCGCCCAACGATTCGGGTGTGATGCCCATGCGTGCGAGCTGCTGCCAGTCCACCTGCTCCATGCTCCACTTCGTGGATTGCTGCGGGGCGGGTTCTTCGGTGGCGGGAGCCTGCCGCAAGTCCTGTTTCCGCACGTGCTGTTCCGGGTCTAACCTGTACCCGTCAATCATGGCCGCGTTCTCTTCCGGCTTGCGGAACAAGTCCGCCATATCCTTGGCGGCAGCGAGCAGTTCCGCCGGGATGTGGTAGAAACGGAAGTCGGACGGGTTGTCAAACTGCCGTTTGAAATTGGAGAAGAAGGCTTCGAGGATGGATTCGCTGCGGTCGATTTTCAGGAAATCGCCGTCGGGCTTGGCCTTTGCCAGCGGCTGGGTCTTCAATGAGCCGTCCTGTTCGATGCGCTCTACCACATGGGGCTTGTTACCGTCGGAAGCGTTGGTCATTACCAGCACTTCGTCTTTCATGTCCTTGAGGTTGTCCATATACAAATGAATTAAATCGTGAAACAATAAGTTGATTGCGGCACGAAAGTAAACGGGCTGCCTTGCCGGGCAATGGGAAATCGGCGGACGGGAGGCAAGTGGCTATGGGGTGGCGTGAAGTGTCCGCCCGCTTCTTTTGCAAAAATATCCGACCGTCCGGTCTATTCTTCCGATTCTTTTCATATCTTTGGGAATCGCAATTGAACATTAGTATTACAAATCGCAGGAAATATGACTGTCCGATTGAAACAACAAAAAGGATTGATGAAGACAATAGCCGTTATAGCAGCCCTCGTGCTGTCGGGGTGGCTATATCGTGAGTTTCATCCGACCATTATCTTCCATACCCCACAAGAAAGCAAGTATTTGGGAAAGATAGTTTGCACGGCAGATGGGGATTTGGAGAAACTGTATATCGAAAATCATACTGTCCGCTACAGGTTGCCCTACCTTTGGAGTTGGAACGAGGATGACGAGGCGGCTGTTTTCATAGATAACTACGGTGATGTCATTCGCAAAGAGGATTTGGACTTTTGGAAGCTGGATATTTATTTGGACGAGAATAATTGCTACCAGAGCCACAGCAAGACGGAATACTGTTGGGGCTTACGGCATATCTTGCAATCAAAGACTGATAAATAAGTTGATATGTATGCTAAACCCAAGTTGCCCATGAAAAAGCGAACAATACTTATCCTGACCATCCTCGCAGCAGGGTTGCTGATGTGGAAATGGCTGGCTTGTGGGTACAATCCCGACAAGCCGACGGAGTTTTATCCGATTTTTTCAAGACAGACCGAACGGGTGAAATATGAAGCTTTTGTGGTAAGCAATGCTCCTTGCGATACCGGCGAGTTGCGCAAGGTAGTGGAAAAGTACAACTTTGAAACATGGTCACTTGACACCTTGAAGAAGTACAAGGCATTGGAACGTATATTCTACAAGGAAACGAAATATATGACTAAGGATTTTAGAGAAGGTGATGAATATACCTACAAGCATTTGCTGCACTTCATCTAATCGTTTTGCGCCAAATGCTTGCCATAAACACAATATTTCCTTATCTTCGCTGACCAAAAAAAACATAAACCTACGCATCAGCATGATAACCAACCGGGAAGAAATCATTGACAGGGCATTCGGGGTATTTGTCAGGATGAACTATGAGAAGGCAAGCATCATCACGCTTGCCAGAGCCTGCGGACTGACCAAGACGGGCATCGTCTATTATTTTCCGCACAAGCTGGACTTGTTCATGGCCGTGGCGGACAAGTATGTGCTGCAAATGCACAAGCCGGACAACAAGTTTACCGCTCCCGCCGATACGCTGGCGGAATTCATCGGGCAATACGTGGCGGGAGTAGCCGCTTCCATGAAAAGGATTCTCGAACTGATTGGCGACAACGGCAGCCCGCATGATTGCAGCCCAAACTTCTACTACTTCCATTTCCTCTCGCAAGTGCGCATGTACTATCCGGGCATCAGGCAAAAAATCGAGCGGATTTTCCGGCTGGAGTATGAGCTTTGGGAGAAAGTCATACAGAAGGCGAAAGAGAGCGGAGAAATCAGGAGCGACACGGACGTGCGGAAGGCGGCAACCCTGTTCCGGCAGATTTTTCTCGGACTGTCCTACGAACAGGCGTTCCTGAACGGTCTGGACGTGGACGAACTGGAGAAAAACTTCCGCTATGTTTATTCCCTGCTTAAAGCCTGACGCCGTTTAGTCTTTTTAACTTCCATTATTTTGAACGATTGTTCAAAATATACCGTTTTTTCACTACCTTTGAAGCCATGAAGCAAAATTCGACGACATGGACAAGGCTCAGAGGCAAAGAGGGAGCATCATCCTGCACAAGGAAGAAAAGGATGGTGTGGATTATGTCCGGATAGAGTATGCAGGAAACGGGGCAATCCCCCTGCTGCTCGCTCAGGATACAGGCGTGGAAATGACCGGCAAGGATTCCGCTTGCATGGCGGCTGCCGTTTTCAAGCTGTCGGATTTCTACGACCGCTACTCTCCCCATGCCTACATTGATTACAGCCGGGTATATGTGCGGCATCCCAGACCCAAGAGGGAATACACGCTGCCGGAAGGCTATCTGGAACTGCTGGAACAGAAACGCTACAGCCCATCCACCATAAAGACCTACCGGGCTTATTTCAGCGACTTCGTGGAGTACCACAAAGGGCGCAACATCGACCGCCTGAAAGTGGCGGACATCAACAGGTACATTCTTTATCTTGTAAACGAAAAGAAGATTTCCGTTTCGCAACAGAACATGCGCATCAACGCCATCAAGTTCTACTATGAACAGGTGAAAGGCGGGAAACGGCAATACTACGGCGGCATTACACGTGCCAAGGAGTACAAAACGCTGCCGGAAGTATTGAGCCGGAACGAGATAAAGCGCATCCTTGACCAACTGTCAAACATCAAGCACCATTGCATGATTTCTCTGGTTTACTCTGCCGGATTGCGGCGGAGCGAACTGCTGAACCTCACACCAAAAGACATCAACAGCGAAATGATGTCCGTGCGTATCATGGGCAAGGGCAAGAAATGCCGCTACTCGCTGCTTTCGCCCAAGCTGCTGGAAGAGCTGCGGCGGTACTTCCGTGAATACCGACCGAAGAAATGGCTGTTTGAGGGCGAAACGCCCGGAGAACCATACTCGGCAAGCGCATTGGTGAAAGTGCTGAAAGAAGCCGCACAACGTGCGGGCATCAAGCACCGAGTGCATGTACACATGCTCCGCCACTCGTTTGCCACCCACCTTTTGGAACAAGGGACAGACTTGCACACGATACAGGAACTGTTGGGACACAACGACATAAAGACTACAGCCATATATCTTCATGTATCGAGTGCGCACAAAGCCAAGATACCCAATCCGCTTGACACTCTGGATGATTCGTAGGGTACAGCTATTAGAGATTAGGAAACACACCTGCCGGGTGTCGGTTATCGAAATATTTTACACCTA
>ENA-OOXJ01001772-OOXJ01001772.1-human-gut-metagenome-genome-assembly--contig:-NODE-1772-length-12676-cov-11.133349_pt1:5000-12676 | contig 12676 bp, 10 predicted proteins | sample MGYA00241587_ERZ501343 | MGnify/ENA primary metagenome ERZ501343 (study PRJEB25962, sample SAMEA2042918) | human gut metagenome | biome: human gut; feature: human-associated habitat... | reverse complement strand
GGACTTTTTTATATGCTTTTCAAATCAAAGTTAAACCGTACAACAATGCTTTATAGTTTCAGTTTAATGCATTGTTTTCCCGTAAGCTCACTACTCACTCTGTCCGGCTGAGAACCGCCGATATAAAGTGTTATTCCTCCGTCGGGATCCGTTCTGGTTCCGTCGGGAAGTACAGCTTTTAGCCAATATCTATCTATATCGACAGATATCATTTTGCTCTCTCCGGACTCAAGCCGAATTGCATTAACCGCGCAAAGCTGAAAATGCGGAGTAGCCGTTCTGCTGTCTGAAAACTCCGCATACACCTGCATCTTTTCTGTGCCTGAAAACTTTCCTGTGTTCGCAATCTCAATATCAATAGTTACCTTCTCACTGTCAACATATGAAACACATCCATTGGCATAATTAAAATCAGTATAGGAAAGTCCGTACCCGAAAGGATACAGCGGTTTACTCGTCATATATCTGTATGTTCTGCCATGCATTGAATAATCTGAAAAATCAGGCATAACATCATCGCCGTAATACACGGTTATCGGCAATCGTCCGCACGGATTGGCTTTTCCGGAAAGAATCTTCGCTATGGCAAGACCTCCAATCGCTCCGGGATACCAACTGCAAAGTATGGCTTTTGCATGGTTTCTCACCTTTTCTCCGACGTCGATCGATCCTCCGCACATTAAAACAACAATTACATTTTCACACACATCGCAAACCATTTCGGCAAGTTTTTGTTGTGTTTCAGGAAGGAAAAGTGACTTTCTGTCGCCGTGATCGAGATATTCATTGTCTGCGCCCTGTATTTCCTCACCTTCCACCGTACAGTCAAGACCGAGACAAAGCACGGTGATATCTGCAGATTCGGCAGCTGCGACTCCGTCGCTGTACATATTTGAAAATCCGTTCCAATCACAAAGTTTTTCTTTAACAAGTTTACATCCGCGTTCCACCTTTATATCAGAGTCAGGAAACTCACGCCGGATTCCATCGGCAACGGTTATATATTCGGAAGCATATCCGTAGTAGTTACCTTCAAGTGCGGCAACGGATATTGCGTTGGGTCCCACTACCGCTATCTTTTCAACATCTCTGTTTATCGGAAGAAAATTATTTTCGTTTTTAAGAAGAACTATGCTCTCTTCAGCCGTTTTCAGATTAAGCTCCCTATGCTTTTTACAGTCAAGCAAATCATACGGAAGGTCTTTATACGGATGGTTTTGCTCGAACTCCCCAAGCAAGAACCGTATCGTGTAAAGATGTTCTGCTGCATTTGTTATATCTTCTTCGGTTATAAGATCTTCTTCATATGCGTCAATAAGTTTTGAATAAACGTCCCCGCAATTGAGATCGCACCCTGACTTCAATGCCATCGCAGCGGCCTCTTCTGTTGATGAAGCACATTTATGTCCCGTTACAATATCTTTAAGCGCACCGCAATCAGAAGTAACATAGCCCTCAAAACGCCATTTTTGACGAAGTATCTCGGAAAGCAAGCCATAATTTGCACAGCACGGCTCTCCGTTTATGCGGTTATATGCTCCCATCACACCTACAACGCCACCTTCAACCGTTTTTTCAAAGGCAGGAAGATAGGTCTCCCAAAGGTCGTGCATATTCACCTTTGCATCAAAAGAATGCCTTTGACTTTCCGGACCGGAGTGAACCGCAAAATGCTTTGAGCAAGCGGCAGCTTTAAGAAATTCTCCGTCACCTTGAATTCCGTTTATATACGCCGTTGCCATGACTGATGTAAGAAAAGGATCTTCACCAAGCGTTTCCTGCCCTCTTCCCCAGCGCGGATCGCGAAATATATTTATATTCGGTGCCCAAAATGTAAGTCCTTTATATATATCGTAGTCGCTTCGCTTGTCGTGCTGATTGAATTTCACCCTTGCTTCAGTAGAAATAACATCGGCAACTTCAAAAATACGCTCCGGATCAAAAGTCGCGGCAAGACCTATCGAGTGAGGAAATACCGTAGCTGTCCCCGCGCGTGCCACTCCGTGAGAGCTTTCATTCCACCAATTATATTCGTGAATCCCAAGCCGCTCGATTGCAGGTGAATTATATAAAAGCTGAGAAGCTTTTTCCTCAATCGTCATTTTTGATACAATCTTTTTTGCCATCAGTTTTGCCGTGTTAAAATTCATTTTTTCATTCCTCATTATAATTTTTCTCAAAAATCAACCAAAGCATTTTGTCCGTTATTCATTTTATATCAAAAAATATTTCCTGTCAAGTTTACTCAAAAACATCCTGTCACTTGACACGGAGCTTGATCTGTGCCATTATTGCAGTATTTTCCGCACATTCTTTTGCCTGTTTAAATGTATTGCGACGAAAACAGAAATGGAATGTATAAATAAGCAATGAAAATCAATTTAAAAAGAGTGTGTGCTGTATCATACAAGATACAGCACACACTCTTAATTTTGTTTTTTTCAATTCGATGATTATTTCGGTTCCGAAAAGCACGATCGGTTTCGTGAGCATGTTATCCCTTACTGTTTGCGATCGCCTGATCGATAAGCTTCTGCAACGTTTCCGCCTGCTTCTTTCCTGTTATGGCACCTACGATCGGTTCGCCGACGATGTTGCCATTTTTATCGACAACATAGGTTGTGGGGAATGTATACAGTCCCGAGGTAAACTTTCCTGCCTCGCCCTTGGAGTCAAACCAGATGTTTTGATAGGTTACGCCCTTTTTCGTCAGAATATCCTTCGCATCGGATATCGCCGCTTTGTCGCCGTCCAGCGTAAAGGAATTGATACCGACAACAGCTCCGCCTTTTTCAGCGAGTTTCTTGTTCAGTGCTTCCAGATCGGCAAGCTCACCCACACAGGGGCTACAGGTCGTAAACCAGAAGTTTACCACCGTGACGGTGTTTCCTGCAAACAGAGTGTTGCTCTTCACTTCGTTTCCGTCAAGATCCTTCCCTTCAAATGCGGGGAATTTCATAAGATCTCCCTTTTCTATCGGCTTGCCGTTTTCAGCAGGGACGCTCATATCGCCATCGGATGGCTTTTTCCCGCATCCGGGATACTTCTGCTCAAGTATCGTGAGCTTACCCTCTATCTCGCGAATCTGTTCGGCTCCTTCACGAAGCAGTTTAAGTTCGTTTGCCTTGAACTGATCCTTTGCTCCTTCGATCGTCATAAGCAGGAAGTCGCCGTAGTTGCTACCATCCTCAATCATGGTCGAGCCCTTGTTTGCTGACATAAACACCTTTTCCCAAAGGGCGCTGTTCTCGGACAGAATTGCCGTTTCCTGTGCCATCAGCTGCTGATGCAGCTTTGTCGCTTCATCCATGGATTTCGGCTCTGTTGCTATCAGCGCGGCGATTTCGCTTTTCCTGTTTCCGTCGTTTTTCTTGCCGCCTCCGGTCGTGCCGCATGCAACAAGGCTGAATACAAGCAGAATTAGTGTCATCACGGCTAAAATTTTTGTTGTTTTCATTGCTTTTTCTCCTTTTCATTTTCAGAATTTTTTTCTTGTTTTATTTGTTTATTGTCTTCCGGTTTCGCGGCGTGGCAGCTGCATTCTTTTCCATTGCCGAAGCCGTAACGGAAGCTGACGGCGTTCGTGGGACAAGCGCGGACGCACATGCCGCAACGGATGCATTCCGCGTTATCCGGAGATTTTGTTACATCCACATCCATCTTGCAGGCCTTTGCGCATTTTCCGCAGGAAACACACTTGTGCTTATCCACCTTCATTCCGAGAAGAGATACCTTGTTAAGAAGCGCATAAAATGCCCCTAATGGGCATAACCACTTGCAAAACGGACGGTAAAACAGAACGCTCAGCACTACTACCGCAATCAAAATTCCGAGCTTCCACGAAAAGAGTGCGCCGAGTGCGGCACGAATTCCCGAATTGACGGCAGCAAGAGGTATCGCTCCTTCAAGTACACCCTGCGGGCAGAGATACTTACAGAAGAATGGGTCTCCCATGCCGACATCGTTTGTGATAAGCACAGGAAGCAAAACCACCATAACAAGCAGAACCGCGTATTTTATATAGGTCAGCGGCTTCAGCTTCTTTGTAGATAACTTTTTGGTCGGAATCTTATGCAGAAGCTCCTGAAACCATCCGAATGGACACAAAAAGCCACAGATAAAGCGTCCCAGCAGTACGCCGAGCAGAATCAGAAAGCCAGTAATATAATAGGAAAATCTGAATTTTGACGATCCTACCACTGCCTGAAACGATCCGATGGGACAGGCACCCGATGCCGCCGGACAGGAATAGCAGTTCAGCCCCGGGACACAGACGGCTTTACCCTTTCCCTGGTAAATTCCTCCCTTCAGAAAGTTCGGCAGATGAATGTTGGTAAGCAGCGTCGCTCCCGCCTGAATCCCGCCTCGAAAACGCGAAAGAATGTGTGATAAACCCGATTTTTTCTTTTTTCTTTCCTTTTTTTCAACTTTTTTCTTATCCAATTCCCACACACTCCAAACACAATCTTATTGCCTTGCTCAACACGGTGTTCGCCTCCCCGCGCAAAGCACCGTAGCACAGCATTGCCACCCCGCAGATAAGCAGGGCAACCTGAAGTACGGCTTTTTTTGATCGAACCAATTCGATTCCCCCTTTCTTTCGCCCCTTTATTGTAACACAACGGATATAAAATCTCCGTTAAGAACGGAAATTTAACAAAAATCTTATGTCAGTGTGGTATAATAGAGCAAAAAGAACACTCAGTACAAGGAGGTTTTGATGCATATTTTAGTAATCGAAGACGAACGTTCCCTCTGCGAAACCATTGTCCGCAGTCTGCGTCGTCTTGCATATAGCGTGGATTTTTGCTATGACGGGGACAAAGCAATTGAGCTGCTCTGTGTGGAGCGGTACGATCTTGTGCTTTTGGATCTGAATCTTCCCGGCGCGGACGGGATGACGGTACTGCGGACGATCCGCCGAACCGACAGGGACACGAAGGTGCTGATTTTGTCGGCACGTAGTGAAGTTGCAGACAAGGTAGAAGGACTGGACGCAGGAGCAAATGATTATTTGGCAAAACCGTTTCATCTGGATGAACTCGAAGCGAGGATACGTAGCCTGACCCGTCGGCAGTTTACACAGAACGATTTAATTCTGACCTGTGGAAGGGTCGCTTTTGACACCAAATCCCGTACCGCTACGGCAGACGGACAGGCGTTGACTCTCACCCGAAAGGAAATGGGAATACTTGAATATCTTCTGCTCAACCAAGGGCGACCGGTCAGTCAGGAGGAGCTTATCGACCATGTGTGGGATAACAGCGTGGATAATTTCAGCAATTCAATCCGTGTACATATTTCCGCACTGCGAAAAAAGCTGCGTTTCGCACTCGGCTATGACCCGATACGAAACCGCATCGGTGAAGGATATATTATGGAGGAAGAGAAATCATGAAAAAGCTTTCCTTGCAATGGCGAATCACCCTGATGACTGCATTTCTCCTCTGCTTGACCTGCATCGCAATGAATCTCCTTCTCAGCTATTCCGGCAGACACTATATGGACTCCATAAGTTCTCATATTACGAACTACGGAGATATGGACAAAGGAGAGCCGGATTTTTTCGACCCCGAGCGCGAAAAGCTTGACCAAGAGCTGACTATCATCATTCATGGTGCGCAGGAATCCTTTATCACTACCAACTGGTATATCACGGCAGTGGTAACATTGCTCGGCGGTATACTTGCATACTTTTTAAGCGGACGCGCACTGAAACCCCTGCGTAATTTTACTTCTCAGGTGGAACGTGTTCAGCCGAACAATCTGTCTGATATGAAGATGTCCGAAGATGTCCTGCCGGAGTTCCGTCAGTTCAGCAGGTCCTTCAATCAGATGCTTGACCGTCTTGACGAGGGCTTTGCCGCACAGCGGCAGTTCACCGGAAACGCCGCACACGAATTGCGTACTCCACTTGCTCTGATGCAGGCACAACTTGAGCTGTTTTCCGCCGAACACCCCAATGTGTTGCCGGAAACGGCAAACTTTCTTCGCTTACTGCGTGAGCAGATCGAGCGGATGAATCAAATGACAAAAACCTTGCTTGAGATGAGTGAACTTCGGACTGTACCGTGTGCCGACCGTATAGAGGTGGCTCCTATGATAGATGAAATCTTTACCGACTTTGCACAGCTTGCTGAGAGAAACGGTATAACTCTTGAAAGCGCAGGTAACGGTATTATAACCGGCAGTGACACGCTGATTTATCGTATGCTCTTTAATCTGACCGAAAACGCCATTCGGTACAACCGTCCGGACGGAACGGTGTGCATTACTGTAACAAGCGAAGAAAAGCAGCTTGTTATACGGGTTGCAGATACAGGCTGCGGTATACCGGAGCAATACAGAGAAAGCATCTTTCAGCCGTTTTTCCGGGTAGATAAGTCACGCAGTCGGGAAAACGGAGGCGTGGGATTGGGACTATCGCTGGTGTGGGAAATTGCAACACTGCACGGCGGCGATGTCCGTGTAGAGAAAAGCTCGGAAAAAGGGACGACGATTGCCGTGAAGTTGCCCTTAGATATACAAACGGATTAGCGGAGGCGTTTTAATAAAAAGCTTATGGGGGCATGCATCTGCCGATTTCATATTGCATAATATTGACAAAGAGTGTACTGCATCGTTTTCGATACAGTACGGATTTTTCTGATTGTCTCTTCCGATGCACTCCAAAGACTTTCGGTTGCGGCAAGGACAAAAAGTTGCGCAATGAGACTTTTATCGTTCCCACGCACTCGATGGAGCGCTTTCTGAAATCTTGCTCGATGTTCCCTGTCCAGAAAACAGGTTTTCGCCATAGTCGCGCGTTCCGCAGCGAGACGGAGTCGGTAGTGAAACACATTGTCCTTTACATTGGCAAAGCAGGTATACTCACTTTGTTTTCGGTGGGCAACGCAGATCAGGTCTGTCAGCGTCAGCCCGGTTGGGTTCATTTCAATGTACATTTGATTCCTCCTTGAATTTTAATTTTGGCAATAAAAAAGCCCTCTTCATTGACCGCGAAATTGCGGTATAAAGATGGCATGATTTCGGATATTCAATTGTGTCAGGCGGAAAGCAGGTCAAGAAAACGGCTGAGCAGGTTGAATACACCCACATATTCTTCGCTTTTCTCAAGGGTACATCCCTGTGACTTCAATGCAAGACGGCGTTCATTCAGAATCCCGATAGCAGTTCTGACGGTTGATACCGAAAAGTCCTGTGCGTCATATCGAAAAAATAAACATCCGGATTACAAAAGGAAAAGCGGCTGTGTGGCTTTTAGCCACACAGCCGCTGCTTTTTCAGGTTGTAACAACAGCTTAATATCTTCACCCGAAAACCAGGCACTACAGATATCAAAGCAAAGAAAACTATAATCAATACGATAAATTAAAATCCAAACAAATCAAGCCAAGAATAGTCCTCAAAAAGAGGATAATGCCCGACAGCCTTAAACGGATATTTGTCTTCTTGTCCCTCAATTCCCGGCAGATCGTGGGCAAGCAAAGTAAACTCTTTGTTTGCTATTATGAACGTGTCATACGTCTGTATGTATGTATCATAAGTATCATAAGGAATTTTGGTGCCGCGGTCCGTTGTGTCAAATGTCAACTCCAATCTGAACGGCTCACTGCAAGCTTTTTCAATGTCACCTATCTGTAATAATCCCTGCGTATAGGCATATTGGTTATAAT
>ENA-OOXJ01001771-OOXJ01001771.1-human-gut-metagenome-genome-assembly--contig:-NODE-1771-length-12698-cov-2.426244_pt1 | contig 12698 bp, 8 predicted proteins | sample MGYA00241587_ERZ501343 | MGnify/ENA primary metagenome ERZ501343 (study PRJEB25962, sample SAMEA2042918) | human gut metagenome | biome: human gut; feature: human-associated habitat; material: faeces... | reverse complement strand
GCCCCCTCGCGCATCGGTTCGGGCGAGAAGACGGCCCGGAAGCCCCGGCGGATGCCGATTTTGTGGAGCCGCTTGCGGAGCATGTGGGCCAGCGGGCAGTGGTGCGTCCGGCCGATGTCCGCAATCTCCATGCGCGTGGGGTCCGTCTTCGCACCGGCCCCCATCGAGCTGACGAGCCGCAGCTGGCGGTCGAGCGCCCCCTTGATGAGGGCCAGCTTGGGCGAGAGGGTGTCGATGGCGTCGACGACGTAGTCGTAGCGCGCGGCGTCGAGCAGCGTGTAGGTCTCCTCGTCGCGGATGTAGCGGTTGACCACCGTCAGCTCGATGTCGGGATTGATGTCGCGCAGCCGCTCGGCCAGCACCTCGGCCTTCGGTCGGCCGACGGTCGAGTGGAGCGCCACGAGCTGGCGGTTGATGTTCGACGGGGAGACCGTGTCGGCGTCGGCGATGGTCATGCGTCCCACGCCCGCGCGCGTTATCATTTCAGCGGCATAGGCCCCTACGCCCCCCAGCCCCACCACGAGGACATGGGCGCGGCGCAGCCGTTCCAGTTTCTCGGCTCCCAGGAGCAATTCAGTGCGTTCCAGCCAGTTGTCGTTTGTCATGTCGTTTCGAAAATGCGTTTGTAGTTCTCCCATGCCGCCTCGCGCAGCGCCTCGACGCTCACCCCCCTTGCTTCGGCCACCCGTTCGTAGAGCCGCCCGATGGGCGTCGGGCTCTCGTCCGTCTCGACGAAGAGCTGCCCGAGGGGCGTCGCGCGCAGCGCCTCCAGCGTGCGGGGCGAGGCGAAGGTCCGCTCGCCGAACGAGAGCATGCAGCCCCGCGCGAGGGCGCGCCGCGCCTGCTGCGGCGAGCCGATGAAGCCGTGGAAGATGACCGCACGGAGGTGGTGGCGTTCCAGCTCCTTCATCACCGGCTCGAAGGCCCGCACGCAGTGCAGCACCACGGGAAGCCCCCGCCGCTCGGCCAGTTCGAGCTGCGCGCGGAAGAGCTCCTCCTGTTGCGCGAGCGGCACGCCGCAGGCAAGGTCGAGCCCGATTTCGCCGACGGCCTGCGCCCCGTCGAGCTCACGGTCGAGCTCGTCGAGCGCCCTGCCGAGCCCCCCGGCGCCGGACGCCGCGACCTTCCACGGATGGATGCCCGCCGCCCGAAGCTCGATGCACAGACCCGTCGGCCGATGCGTGTGGATATTGACCCAGGGTGCAGTCATGAAGGCAAAAATACGCATTTCCCGGGGAAATTGTGGATTTGTAAGTTAATTTAAGAAATATTGTGCTCCGGATGGGGAATTGTCGGAAAAAAATCGTATTTTCGCACGCGAATTAGTGTGTTAGTCAGCTAACAACGTATGCGGAAACCCATAAATATTCCAAAATAACAATCAAAATCTTTAATCAATGTCGAAAATCATTACACTACGCAAGGGTCTCGACATCAATCTTCAGGGCAAGGCCGAGGAGACGTTGGCGGAAGCGCCGCGTTCGTCCGAATATGCCGTGTCGCCCCTCGATTTCGAGGGCGTGACGCCCAAGCTGCTGGTTAAGGTGGGTGACAAGGTGAAGGCGGGCACGCCGTTGTTCTTCAACAAGTACAACGAGCGGGTGCTCTTCACGTCGCCTGTCAGCGGCACGGTGACGGCGGTCAACCGCGGTGAGAAGCGCAAGGTGCTCAACGTGACGGTGGCTGCCGACGAGCGTACCGACTACGAGGAGTTCGCACGGCTCGAGCCGTCGAAGGCCTCGCGCGAGGAGATTGTCGAGCTGCTGCTCAAGTCGGGCCTCTGGCCGATGCTCGTGCAGCGCCCCTACGGCATCATTGCCGACCCGAACGACGTGCCGAAGGCGGTCTTCATCTCCGCATTCGACTCCGCGCCGCTGGCCCCCGACTACAACTTCGTGCTGCAGGGTGAGCAGAAGAACCTGCAGGCAGGTATCGAGGTGATGCGTCGTCTGACCCAGGGTAAGGTGCACCTCTCGATGCGCGCCGGCGCCGAAGGTGCGATGCCGTCGCTTAGAAACGTCGAGCTGCACACCTTTGCAGGCAAGCACCCCGTGGGCAACGTCGGTGTCCAGATTCACCACATCGACCCCATCAACAAGGGTGACGTGGTCTGGACGGTCAACATCCAGGACCTGGCCATCATCGGCCGCCTGTTCAACGAGGGCCGCGTCGACATGACGAAGGTCATCGCCGTGGCCGGCTCGGAGGTTGCCGCACCGCACTACGTGCGCATCGTCTCGGGCGCCAGCGTGGCATCGATTCTCGGCAACAACATCAAGCCCCAGAAGCCGGGCGACAGCGTCCGCATCATCTCGGGCAACGTGCTGACGGGTACGAAGGTCGCCGCCGACGGCTTCATCGGCTTCTACGCCAACATGCTGACGGTGATTCCCGAGGGCGACAAGTACGAACTGCTGGGCTGGGCGATGCCCCGCTGCAACAAGTTCTCGGTGTCGCACGCCTATTTCTCGTGGCTCTGCCCGAAGAAGTCCTACCGTCTGGACACGAACCTCAACGGCGGCGAGCGCCCCTTCGTGGTGACGGGTCTCTACGAGCAGTATCTGCCCATGGACATCTACCCGATGTATCTGCTGAAGGCCTGCCTGGCCGGCGACATCGAGAAGATGGAGAATCTGGGTATCTACGAGGTCGTGGAGGAGGACTTTGCACTCTGCGAGTTCGTCGACCCCTCGAAGACCGAGATTCAGCAGATTATCCGCGACGGTATTAACTTAATGATTAAGGAGGCTTAACGATGGGACTGCGTAAATTCATGGACAACATCAAGCCCACTTTTACCAAGGGCGGTAAACTGGGCTTCCTCGAATCGACATTCGATGCGTTCGAGACCTTCCTCTTCGTGCCCAATACGACTACGACGAAGGGTGCGCACATCCGCGACTGCAACGATATGAAACGTACGATGATTGTGGTGGTCGTGGCGCTGCTGCCGGCATTCCTCTTCGGATGCTTCAATACGGGTATTCAGGTCGGCCTGACGGGCTTCACGGCCTTCTTCTACGGTCTGGTGCGCGTGCTGCCGATGGTCTGCGTCTCCTACATCGTCGGTCTGGGCATCGAGTTCGCCTTCGCCCAGGCGCGCGGCCACGAGGTCAACGAGGGCTTCCTCGTCTCGGGTCTGCTCATCCCGATGATTATGCCGGTGAGCACGCCGCTGTGGATGGTGGCCCTCGCAACGGCCTTTGCCGTAGTCTTCGGCAAGGAGGTCTTCGGCGGTACGGGCATGAACGTCTTCAACCCCGCGCTACTGGCCCGCGCATTCGCATTCTTCGCCTACACCCCCTCGATGTCGGGTGAGACGGTCTGGTACTCCGACTGGACGATGATGGGCGCTCACGTCGACGGCATCACCGGTGCCACGGCCCTCGAGCAGCTCGGCTCGACCGGCACGATGACCTTCTCGCCGCTGGACGCCTTCCTGGGCTTCATCCCCGGTTCATTCGGCGAGACCTCGACGCTGGCCATCCTCATCGGTGCCGCGATTCTGCTGCTGACGGGCATCGCCTCGTGGCGTACGATGCTTTCGGTCTTTGTCGGCGGTCTGGCGATGGGCTACCTCTTCCAGGCTCTCGGCGTGACGGAGTATCCCGCATGGTGGCACCTGATTGTCGGCGGTTTCGCCTTCGGTGCGGTCTTCATGGCCACCGACCCCGTGACCTCGGCCCAGACCAACACGGGCAAGTACATCGTCGGCTTCATGACGGGCGCGCTGGCCATCCTGATTCGCGTGGTCAATCCGGCATACCCCGAAGGCATGATGCTTTCGATTCTCTTCATGAACGCGCTGGCTCCGCTGGTGGACCACTATGTGGTCGAGGCGAACATCTCGCGCAGAAACAAACGTGTTAAACTGGCAAAATAGGGAGTAGAATGGCAACGAAAAAATTCAAATGCAATGTTTGCGGCTATATCCACGAAGGTGCGGCCGCTCCCGAAAAGTGCCCCGTCTGCGGTGCTCCCGCATCGGAATTCACCCCTCTGAAGAAGAAGGGGCTGTTCAGCGACACGAACAGCAACGCCTATATCATCATGTACTCGACGGTGATGGTCATCATCGTGGCCGTCCTGCTGGCCGTAGCAGCGCTGGCGCTCAAGCCGCGTCAGGATGCCAACGACCTGAACGAGAAGAAGCGCAACATTCTGGCGTCGCTCTATGCGGGTGATGCCGCAAGAATGCAGGTCGACGCGGAGAAGCTCATCGACACGATTAGCTACGACGATGTCGTCAGCGCCTATGTGGTCAACGACCGCGGCGAGCGTATCGACGGCGATGTCTTTGCGCTGCTGAACGACCTGCCCACGGCCTTTGCCGAAGGGAAGCTCCCGGTCTTCGAGGCCAAGGACGGCCGCGTGGTGCTGCCCGTCTACGGTGCCGGTCTGTGGGGCCCGATTTGGGGCTACGTGGCGCTCGAGAAGGACATGAACACGATTTCGGGTATCATCATGGCCCACAAGGGCGAGACCCCGGGTCTGGGTTCCGAAATCGCCACGTCGAAGTATCAGTCCAAGTTCCTCGGCAAGACGATTTTCGAGGGTGACCAGTTCGTCTCGGTGAAGTTGCGCAAGGGCGGCGCCCAGGACCCCGCCCACGAGGTGGATGCCGTCTCGGGCGGTACGAAGACCTCGGACGGTGTGACGGCCATGCTCTTCGACAGCTTCTCGCACTATCTGCCGTTGCTGGAGGCCAAGAAGGCCGCAGCCGTGCAGCCGGCAGCCGCCGAGGAAGTGTCTAACGATGAAAATGTAGCAAGCAATGAGTAAGAACGAAAGAGAGCCTTTGTTTTCGGCTAAGAACATGAAATACCTGACGGGTCCCTTCTCGGCGAACAACCCCGTCATCGTGCAGATTCTCGGTATCTGCTCGGCTCTGGCCGTCACCGTACAGCTCAAGCCGGCCATCGTCATGGCACTTTCGGTGACGGTGGTGACCGCCTTCTCGAACCTGGTGATGTCGCTGCTGCGCAACGGCGTGCCGGCGCGTATCCGCATCATCGTCCAGCTGGTGGTCATCGCCGCGCTGGTGATTCTGGTGGACCAGGTGCTGAAGGCCTACGTCTATGAGGTCTCCAAGCAGCTGTCGGTCTACGTGGGTCTGATTATCACCAACTGTATCGTCATGGGCCGTGTCGAGGCCTTCGCGCTGGCCAACAAGCCGTGGCCTTCGTTCCTCGACGGTATCGGCAACGGCCTGGGCTACGGCATGATTCTGGTCATCGTGGCCTTCTTCCGCGAACTGCTCGGTTCGGGCAGCCTGCTGGGCTACCGCATCATCCCCGAAAGCTGGTACATGTCCGAGGGCGGCTTCTATTCGAACTGCGGTCTGATGCTCTTCCCGCCCATGGCGCTGATTATCGTCGGCTGCATCATCTGGGTACACCGTTCGCGCAACAAGGATTTACAGGAAAAATAGAAGATAACGTATGGAAACACTGAATATCTTTATCCGGTCGATTTTTATCGACAACATGGTCTTCGCCTTCTTCTTCGGCATGTGCTCCTACATCGCCGTGTCGAAGAGCGTCAAGACCGCACTGGGTCTCGGTGCCGCCGTTACCTTCGTGATGGTGATGACCGTTCCGCTGAACTATCTGCTCTATGAATACGTGCTCAAGGCCAACGCACTGGTCGAGGGTGTCGATTTGAACTTCCTCACCTTCATCGTCTTCATCGCAACGATTGCCGCATTCGTGCAGCTCGTCGAGATGATTGTCGAGAAGTTCTCGCCGACGCTCTACAACCAGCTGGGTATCTTCCTGCCGCTGATTGCCGTCAACTGCGCCATCATGGGCGGTTCGCTCTTTATGCAGCAGAAGGTTGACGCCGGCGAGCTCACCTCGTTCGTGCAGACCGTAGCCTATGGACTGGGTTCGGGCCTTGGCTGGTGGCTGGCAATCGTCATGATGGCCGCCATCCGCGAGAAGACGACCTATTCGCACATTCCCGCAGCGCTGAAGGGCCCCGGCATCGCCTTCATCATCACCGGCCTGATGGGTATCGCCTTCATGATATTCTCGGGCATCCAGTTCTAACCTGTAAAAAGTGATTTAGAAAATGGAATTGACAATCATCATAGCAATCGTGGCCTTCCTTGTCATCACGCTCGTCCTGGTGGCAATCCTGCTCGTAGCGAAGGCGAAGCTGACCTCGTCGGGCGAAGTGACGATTGACATCAACGACGGCGAGAAGGTCATCAAGGCCGAGAGCGGCAACTCGCTGCTTTCGACGCTGGCCAACAACAAGGTGTTCCTGCCTTCGGCCTGCGGCGGCGGCGGTTCGTGCGGCATGTGCAAGTGCCAGGTCATGGAGGGCGGCGGTGACATCCTGCCGACCGAAACGGGCTTCATCTCGCGCAAGATGGCCAAGGACCACTGGCGTCTGGGCTGCCAGGTGAAGGTGAAGAACGACCTCAAAATCAAGGTGCCCGAATCCGTTCTGGGCGTGAAGAAGTGGGAGTGCACCGTAGTATCGAACCGCAACATCTCGACCTTCCTCAAGGAGTTCGTGGTGAAGCTGCCCGAAGGCGAGCACCTCAAGTTCCGCAGCGGCGGTTACATCCAGATTGACATCCCGAAGTACGATGCCATCAAGTTCTCGGACATGGACGTTGACGAGAGGTACCGCGCCGACTGGGACCGCATGAAGATGTGGGATTTGGTGGCCACCAACCCCGAGCCGACCTTCCGCGCCTACTCGATGGCCAACCACCCGGCCGAGGGCAACATCATCATGCTCAACATCCGTATTGCCACTCCTCCGTTCGACCGTGCGACCGGCACGTTCAAGAAGGTGAACCCGGGTATCTGCTCGTCGTACATCTTCTCGCGCAAGCCGGGTGACAAGGTGACCATCTCGGGCCCCTACGGCGAGTTCTTCCTGCCGGACAACCTGCCCGACACGCAGGAGCTCATCTTCGTGGGCGGCGGTGCCGGTATGGCGCCCATGCGCAGCCACATCATGCACCTCTTCAAGACCGAGAAGACGAAGCGTCCGGTATCGTTCTGGTACGGTGCCCGTGCGCTCAAGGAGGCTCCCTATCTGCACGAGTTCCACGAAATCGAAAAGGAGTTCCCCAACTTCTCGTTCCACCTGGCGCTCGACCGTCCCGACCCGGAGGCCGATGCAGCAGGCGTGAAGTATACGCCGGGATTCGTCCACAACGTGCTCTACGAGAACTATCTGAAGCACCATCAGGCACCCGAGGACTGCATCTACCTCATGTGCGGACCCCCGATGATGATTGCGTCGGTGGTGAAGATGCTCGACTCGCTCGGCGTACCGCCCGAGAACATCCTCTACGACAACTTCGGCTCGTAGCCTGAGTTTCGGCCCGGCAACGGGCCATACGACAGGGAGACGGCAATCCGGTTTCGACCGGATGCCGCCTCCCTTTTTTATGGTACGACCCTTTGCCGGCGGGGCGCTTGCGAACCTTCCTCGGCAGGCCCGCTTGCAGTTCTTTCCCCAGCGGGGCGCTTGCGGTTCTTCCCCCGGCAGGCCCGCTCTCGGTTTCTTTTTCTTTTCCCCCCCCCGGCCGCCCCCTCCTTTTTGGGAGAAGGAGGGTCGTTCTTCGGGAATGGAGCAATTGGGAGTCGGCCCCGCGCCGGGTCAGAGCAGCTTGCCGCTCAGCAGAATGGCCGAGACGGTGAAGTAGATGATGAGCCCCGTCACGTCAACCAGCGTGGCGACGAAGGGGGCCGAGGCGGTGGCCGGGTCGAGACCGATGCGTTTGAGCAGCAGCGGAATCATCGAGCCCGAAACGGTGCCCCACAGCACGATGAAGAGGAGCGATACGGCGACGCTTGCGCCAATCCAGCCCCAGTACTCGCCGTAGTCGTAGAGGCCGAACTGCTGCCAGACGATGATGCGCACCAGTCCGATGCACCCCAGAATCGCCCCCAGCAGCACCCCCGAGAGCAGCTCCTTGCGCAGAATGTACCACCACTGCCTTATCTCCAGTTCGCCGAGCGCCAGCGCGCGGATGATGAGACTGGCGGCCTGCGACCCGGAGTTGCCTCCGCTCGAGATAATCAGCGGCACGAAGAGCGCCAGAACCACCGCCCGGGCGATTTCGTCGTCGAAATAGCCCATGGCCGAGGCGGTGAGCATCTCGCTCAGGAAGAGGATGACGAGCCATCCGGCCCGTTTGCGCACCAGCGAGAGGAGTGGCGTGCGCGTGTAGGAGAGCTCCAGTTCCTCGACGCCGCCGAACTTCTGGAAATCCTCGGTGCCCGCCTCGCGCAGCGCCTTGAGCAGACGGTCGGCCGTGACGATGCCCAGCAGCGCCCCCGAGGCGTCGGTTACGGGGAGCGCCGTGGTCGCCTGACCCACCATGCGGGCGGAGGCCTCGCCCAGCGTGTCGCGCGCATGAAGGGGCGCGGCGGAGGGGCGGCAGAGCGACGCGACCGGCTCGGCGGGGTCTGCCAGCAGCAGCTCGTCGGGACGGAGTGCTCCGACGAGCCGGCACCCGGGTGCGGTCACGCAGAGCAGTTCCGCACGCGAAGCGGCGGTCGTCTGGCGCAGCCGTTCGGCGCTCAGGTCGCGCGACAGGGTGAGGTAGCGGTGCGAGAGGAGCCTCCCGACGCATTCGCTGTCGTAGCCGGCCAGCAGGAAGCGTCGTTCGGGGGCGAGCCCGGCCGTATACTCCGGCAGCAGGCGCACCGCTTCGGCGGGCATCTCGTCGAGTTCATCGGGCGTGAAGGCCTCGAGCGGGGAGTCTCCGGCGGCGGCCATCGCCGCGAGTGCCGTGAGCAGCCTGCGGCGCAGGGGCGGGGCGAAGCCTTCGAAGAGGGCCTCGGCCGCACGATGCGGGGAGAGTCGGAAAAGGATGGCTTGAGCCTCAGCGGGGGAGGCTTCGATGAGGGCGTGGAGCGTTGGCAGGTCGCAACGGCTCAACGCCTCCCTGAGTGCATGCCAGTCGCCATCGGCGAGCAGCTGCAGCAGTCGGATGTTGGTCTCTTTCATGGCATGGTCTCCTTTTGTCCTGCAAGGGAGACCACGCGGGGCCCTTACAGGTGGTTAAGAATTCGATGTCGTTTTCGTGAGTTTTCTGTACGGGCCTTCGTCCATGTTTTTGTTTTTTTTGAGTTAGACACGGGGTTCCGGCGGCTGCCGGCGCTGCAAATGTACGCTCCCGAACCGGAAAAAACAACCCCGTGTGTCATTTTTCCCTGTTTCCCGAGTGCCGTGCCTCACAGATGGACATGCGGAAACGCCTCCGGGAACAGCTTCCGACCGTGTTTTGCAGATTTTTTTCAAAAAAGGAGGTGAAAAAATTCCCCCCCCCGCAAAATTTCTATCTTTGTGAGCGTAAGGTGTAAAAATCCGTTCACATGATGCATAAATCCGTCCGTCTGCTGTCGCTTCTCGCGGCCCTGCTCGCTCCGTTTGCAACGTTGGCCCAAGAGGCCTTCCCGCTCACCGGGCGCGTGGTTGACTCTCTGCTCCGACCCGTGCCGACGGCTGTGGTCGCAACCCTTGCCCCCGACTCGGAGGCGATGCTGCAGCACGCCGTGACCGACGACGAGGGGCGTTTTACGCTTTCGGCCTCGGGCCGCGTGCGTCTTTTCGTCAGCTGCCTGGGTTTTGCCCCCTATGTCGGCGAACCGTTCGACGTGGAGCGGGCGACCGACGTCGGGGAGCTGCGCCTCGAAGGGACGGCCGTCGGTATCGACGACGTGGTGGTCGTGGCCGAGAATCCCAACGCAACGCTGCGTGTCGAGCAGGGGCGCATGGTCTATACGCCCCGCAACAGCGCCTCGCTGGCGGGCGGTACGGCGCTCGACGCGCTGAAACAGACCCCCGGCGTGATGGTCAGCGGCGAGAACGAAATCTCGCTCGGCGGCAGTTCCGGAGTGCTGGTGATGCTCAACGGCAAGCAGACCTACATGCAGCGTGAGGAGCTGGCCGCCATGCTGCGCTCGATGCCCGCCTCGTCGGTTTCGTCCGTGGAGGTGATGAGCAACCCTTCGGCGCAGTACGACGCCGAAGGGTCGGCCGGCGTCATCAACATCAACGTCGAGCGCGGGCGAAGTGCCGACGGCCTCTCCCTTTCGTTCAACAACGGCTTTTCGGTCTGGGACAACTGGAGGCAGAACACCGAGCTCGCGTTCAGCTGCAATACCGGCCGGGTGAGTCTCTACGCCAACTACAGCCATGCGCTCGGCCGTACGGGGCTCTACTACGGCATGCACCGCATCCAGAACGGGACCGACTACCTGAGTCCGACCGACGACGAGGACCGGCGGCGCACCGTCACGGGCAACGTCGGGGTGGAGTACCGCCCCTCGGAGCACCATACGCTCGGTGCGCGGGTCGATGTCAACACGCTCTTCGGACCCGGTCGGACCCGCACGACCACCACGGTGCGGGACGCCGCGGCGCTCGACGTCGAATCGCTCCTTCGCGCCTCGAACGACTACTACCGCCAGAAGGGCAACCGCTACGGCGGAACCCTCTTCTACACCTATGCGCCGCGCGAGGGCGAGCACTATGCGCTCGACGTCGACTACGCCTTCTTCGACGGAGGCGCCGGCTGCCTGCAGCCCAACCGTTACGAAGACCCGGCGGGCGTCGTCCTTTCCGACGACCTCTATCGCTCGGTGAACAGCCGCGCCATCGACATCCTGGCTCTCAGTTATGCGCAGCAGCACCGCCTGTGGGGCGGCACCCTGCACGCGGGGGTGAAGTATTCGTGGGTGCGGGCCGACAACGACTACCGGTTCTCGACGGTCGCCCCGGTGGGTGAGCAGCTCGACCCGTCGCAGTCGAGCCGCTTCCTCTACCAGGAGGAGCTGCTGGCCGCCTACCTCCAGTACAACCGTCCGCTGGGACGCCGTGCGACGCTCGAGGTGGGGCTGCGCGGCGAATATACCCGTTCGGACGGCGATTTGCGCCGCACGGACGGCTCTCCGCGCGAGCACAACCGCCGCCGCTACTTCGACCTCTTCCCCTCGCTTGCGCTCAGCTGGAAGGCGGGCGGGCAGAGCACCTTCGCCCTCTCCTACGGCAGCCGCATCGACCGCCCGGCCTATCAGGACCTCAATCCTTTCGAATACATGCTCGACGAGCTTACCTGCTGGCAGGGCAACCCCTTCCTCGAACCGCAGCGGAGCCATCGCGTGGCGCTCTCGTGGAGCTGGCGCAAAACGGCCGTCACGGCGTCGTACACCTGTCTGACCGACTATAGGACGCAAATCAGCGACACGCTCGACGTGAAGCGTCTGGTGATGACACCCCGCAACCTCGGGCGGCAGCACCGCCTCGCGCTCGAGCTTTTCCAGCAGGTGCGCGTCGCCCGCTGGTGGGATGCCGTGGCAGGTGCCACCTGCTACTGGCTCAACAACGATATCGCCTACGACCGCATGCGGCGCTTCGACCTGAAGCGTCTGGCCGCCATCTTCTCGCTGCGCAACACCTTCCGCCTGCCGGGACGTCTGCGGCTCGAGCTCGGCGGCAGCTTCACGACGCGGCGTCTGGGCGAGGCCATCGAGGTGTGCGAACCGACCGGCAGCGTCGATGTGGCGCTGAGCCGCAAGTTCCTTGGCGACCGCCTCGAGGCGAGCCTCGGCGTGAGCGACCTCTTCTGGACTTCGAACTGGGACAGCACGAGCCGTTACGAAGGATTCTACCTCTACAACTGGGGCAAATGGGAGTCGCGGCAGGTGAAGTTCAACCTTACCTATCGTTTCGGCGCCCCTGCCGGGCGCGAGCGCAGGAGCGACCGCGACCTTGAGGAACTGAATCGTCTGTAGCGCGGGCTCTGGCCCGGGAGGGGCCGGTCGGGTCCGGCTGATTCCGGTGCGGGAAGTGCCCGATTACGGGCAGGGTAGATGGTCCCCGGTTGGGGCGGTCTCGGCCGATTCCGGTGCGGCGGGTTGGATTCGGACCGGGGCGAACCGGTACGGGAGGTCGGTTCTGGGTGGGGCTGTTGGTTCCCGGGCAGGGTAGGGCGGCGGGTCGGTTCAGTTACGTTCGGTCGCGTTCGGTTGGGCTCAGTCGGTTTGGTTGGGGTCGGGCGCGTTCGGCCGGTTTTTGGGCATGGATGGGTGGCGTGGAGATTTCGAAACGATACTTCGATGTTATTTTTCGAAATAAAAAATGGAGAAATCGGGAACAGAACGCCCGATTTTTTCTTAAATTTGTATTCGACCAATCCATAAATTTACATACCGTTATGAACATTCCTTCGATTTTCTGGGCCGTGCCGGCCGCCTCGGTCGTCGCACTGGGCATGGCCTGGGCCTTCTACCGCGCCATGAAGCGCGAGGACGAGGGCACGGAGCGCATGCGCGAAATCGCGGCGCACGTCCGCAAGGGTGCGATGGCCTATCTGCGTCAGCAATACAAGGTCGTCGCCATCATTTTCGTCGTGCTGGCGCTCTTCTTCGCCTACCTGGCCTACGGTGCCGGCGTGCAGAACGGCTGGGTTCCCTTCGCCTTCCTTACGGGCGGCTTCTTCTCGGGTCTGGCCGGCTTCTTCGGCATGAAGACCGCCACCTACGCCTCGGCCCGCACGGCCAACGCCGCGCGGCAGTCGCTCGACCGCGGTCTGAAGGTGGCCTTCCGCAGCGGTGCGGTGATGGGCCTCGTCGTGGTGGGGCTCGGCCTGCTCGACATCTCGTTCTGGTACGTGGTGCTCGAGTCGTTCGTCGACGTGGCGGGCCCGCAGAAGCTGGTGG
>ENA-OOXJ01001767-OOXJ01001767.1-human-gut-metagenome-genome-assembly--contig:-NODE-1767-length-12703-cov-5.563646_pt1 | contig 12703 bp, 8 predicted proteins | sample MGYA00241587_ERZ501343 | MGnify/ENA primary metagenome ERZ501343 (study PRJEB25962, sample SAMEA2042918) | human gut metagenome | biome: human gut; feature: human-associated habitat; material: faeces... | reverse complement strand
AAAAAACCGCACCTTTCGGTGCGGTTTTTGCGGTTTGTGTATTTTTGTATTGACAAAATAAAGCAAATGGTGTATAATACAAATGAAAAGAAGCCATCCGGCAACGGTTGACTTCCCCAATAGGTTAAAAAAGATTAACCGCGCTTGTGGAAGAGAGGCGGTTATCTTTTTTTATTGTGATTGGATACGTAGTCGGCAAGGAGAACGCAAAAGGTTAAAATTGCGATAAGCTCCGTAAGCGTTATGTACATAGCATCACCTCCCCCAACTGAATTGAGGGAGAAAAAAGTCCTCCCTCGAAAAGAGGGAAGTCAACCGCCGCCGTGCTTGACAGCTTCTTGTAAAATTATAGCATATAATGTCGAAAAAGTCAAGAAAAACCGCACCGATAGGTGCGGGTTTTGCTATATTATTTTATCATTCCCATTTTGTCAAACCAATAAATAACGTGCGATGCAAAGCCGTGATTGCAGCTTCCCGCCGTGGATTCATTTTCCCAAAGCGTTCCGGTCGTGATTGCCATGTCAAGGAAATATCCTTTGATATTATCGAGAAGTTTTTCATGCTCGCCGAAACGGAAAAGAAGCTCAAGACGGAGATAATCTCCGATAAACGCATTTGACGGGTATACGTTTTTATGTTTTGCGTCGTCGCGGAGGTTGGGCCAATTGTTTCTCGGCACGCGCTGAGGACCGAAGTCATAAAGCAGAGCTTTCCAAAGGTCGGGGTTCTTTTCGGGCGTAGCCGTCCCGCAGAAGAACGCATAGTACTGACACGTTTCCGTTATCTTGCCCGAAAGATGAAGCTTTCCGTCATCACCGCGAACGGCGTTGTCACAATAGAACATTCCTATGGGGGAAAGCTTGTTTATTGTTTTTTCTATGACATCGGCTTTTTTTCGTGCCGCCTCGTCGCCGTAGAGCGTCGCGACAGAGCGGAGCATCATTGCGTAAAGCATATTCGTGGGGAAGTTTACATCCTGCGTAAGCTCGTTCGATTTCGACCATTCGACAAAGATCCAACCGTCGAGCTTTTCAAGCAGGGAATATTCGTTTTCGTATTTTTCAAACCAATGAAGAAGCTTATATACTTTTTCTTTCGCTTCGGAAATGAGAGAAGCATCGCCTGTTCTGTGCAGATATTCTCCAAGCTCTATTACGTAAAACATTGCCCAATTCGGGATAAACGTGCCGTTGTAATGGTCGGCGGGATAGCACATCGGGAGCATACCGTCGGGGATGCACTCAAACGATGGCGGGAGCAGGAAATTTTCAAGGAAGTTATGCTCGATATCGCTTTTTCCCGTGAGTGCTTTTTCCACACGTCCGGTAAAAAAGCTGTCGCACAGCCAACCTGCACGCTCGCGTGAGGGGCAGTCCATATACAGGGTGAAAGTGTTCTGACGGTAGGTTTGAACGGCGGCTTCGAATATCTTTTTAAGATCGTTGTCATCCGAAATAAGTTCTCTTTTCGGATCGTCAGCCCCGAAATATATCATATTGAAATTTTCGATTTCAACATCGCCGTCTATGGGGTATATTCCGATATATGAAGCCGAGTACGGTTCAAAGCTTTCGAGTATGTGTTCTCCTGCCGGAATCCGCCACAGAAGAGCGTTTGTCGTACCGAAGCGACGGTAGTCAAGACGTTTTCCGTCACGCATTACTTCGTCAAACAAAAACAGAAGCTGTACAGGCTTTTCCGCTTTTACGCGAACGGAAAACATTCCCGATACTTCGGGTGAAATATTGTATATTGCAAATTCGCAGTTTTTAATTTTTACGTTTTCCGGAGAGATATCGCAGGCGGCGATCGAATCTGTATCTATGTTGCGGGCGAGAAGATGAATATCGGTTTTTACTTCTGACAACGGATAGATTTTATATGAAAAATAAGGGTAGCCTATCTGGCGCGGATATTTAAGCACCGCGCGGTGATCTCCGATATGGAAATTTCCCGTAAAAGCTACTTTCTTTGCGGGAATTCTTTCGTATGTCGTATACGGGCAGTCGCGCGCGATAAAATGCTTTGGAGCTGTTTTTGTTATTTTCGGCACGGGTTTTTCTTCTGCGCCGAGATTATATATTTCGGCAAATGTGCGCTGATAGCTGTAACGCTCAGCTTTCTGTTCGTGCTGGGATACTTCCCGGCAGGAAAAGCCGCTTTTTCCGCTCGCCGCGATTATTTCACCGTCCGAAATAATTTCGGCGCAGAAAAACGACGGCTGATCGAGATGATAGAAGCTGTTGCAATTGTACCCGGCGACGGTTATCGTTATTTCGTTTTCTTTTTGCGAGAGGGAAAACGTAAGGTCAAGCTCATCGACACGGTAAAAACCGTGCGCGCATCTTGCCGGACCGAAGGCGAAAAATTCGCCGTTTATTCTTATGTTGTAGGCGGAAGAGCCTGTTACGGAAAGGATGGTGTGTTTTCCGCACGGAACCTTTGTCGTAAAGGCAAGCCATACGTTCATTTCTTTTTCTCTGCCGTCTGCCCATACGGGAATGGCTTTTTTGAAGCTGTAATCGTGCATATTCGATTAACCTCCTGAAGAATCCGATAATGAAAGTATATCACGGCGCAGAGCGCAGTGTCAACATAAAACAGGTGATAAATTGCAATGTTTTCAGCAAATGCAAACATTTGTTCTTGATTTTTGAACGGATATGTGGTATAATTGGGACAGGCGGTAAAAACTGAGGTGTCGGGGCTTTTTATTTTTACAGCCGAATACAAACTAATGTTCGGAGGATAAATTGGAATTAAAATTCAAAGTAAATAAACAGCATATTTCAAGGACCGACGCAGAAAAGGCGGTAGCGGACAGCAGAAATTATCTGCGCTGTGCTTTTTCGTTCAGCGAAGATTGGGACGGCACGGTGAAAACAGCAGTTTTCAAAAAGGGAAGCACGGTATATCACGCTGTGATATCGGACGATAAGATAGCAGCCTCCGTCATGCCGCAGCTTGATGCCGGGAAATGGGAGGTATCCGTTTTCGGCGGAAACAGGATAACGGCGGATGTTGCAATACTTAACGTTTTTCGTTCGGGCTATGATACGGAAAACGCTCCGGCGCCGCCCGCGCAGTCGGTATATGACAGTCTTGTTGCACTTTGCGGAGAGGCTAAGGCTACGGCTGATGCCGTTGCAGCCGATGCCGCAGCAGGAAAATTCAACGGTACGGGAACGGCGGGCAAGGACGGTAAAGACGGCACCGATGGTGAAAACGGCAAATCGGCATATGCGATAGCCGTAGAAAACGGTTTTGAAGGAAATGAAGCCGCGTGGCTTGCATCGCTTAAGGGCGCAGACGGAAAAGACGGTGCAGCCGGATCGGCAGGAAGCGCCGGCGCTGACGGCTATTCCCCCACAGTGTCACTTTCGCGCGGAGAAAACTTCGTAACTGTCAGCATAACGGATAAAAACGGAACAAAGACTGCCACTATTCTCGACGGTGCAGATGCAGACGTGACGGTTGACGCACTTATCACGTCGGACAGTACAAATCCTGTACGGAGCAGCGCGATATACGCCGAGCTTGCCGAAAAACAAAGCAAGGCAAAATTCTATTCAAACGTTTCGGCGTCCTCATGGGCGGCGGATTCGACCTACAGCAATTACGGCTATAAGTGTGAGATTTCGCTTGCAGGTGTCGGAGCAAGCGATTTTGCCTTTGTAACATTCGGCGTGACGGAAGCCGACAGCGGCAACTATGCTCCCATTGCCGAAACGGCGGCTGGAAAGGTTATAATATATTCAAAGGTCAATACAGCCGTGACGATAAAGTCTGTGGCGATATTTCCCGCAGCATAATGGAGGATATCCGATGATCGGAAAAACAAATGCAAGGCGTGCGGCGGCTTCTCCGCCGACTCCGCCGCCGTCGGGAGAAGGATATTATATTACGCTTGCGCATATTGCGTATGATTATAATTGTGAGGAAAAACTGTATATAAGCATTGACGGCGGAGAATGGACCGAAGTTACAAACGACGGAGAACTGCTTGAATTTGAAAACGTACATACGCTGTCGTTCTATTACGTTTCCAACTATGATATAGAAATGGCGCTTTACAACACGGACGGAGGATATCCGGACAGGGAGAATCCGTCGCTGAGTCAGGGCGATTTCACATCGGCGGTGTCGCCGGAAACAGCAAAGAAAATAGTTATAACCGAGCAGTGTGACCTGATTTTCACCATATTCGAAAACACTTGATGATTATTTATTGACAAAACAGCTCAGGTGCGATATCATATCTGCGTAAAACAAATAACCGGAGGAAGCTGTTATGGCAAATTGGATGTGGTATCCCGATGATTTTGAACTTTATCACGCGATGCTCGTACACAACAGAAGAGAACGACGCGGCGATTATTATTCGCCTATGTGGAGGGTTGACGCTCCTCACAGAAACGTAAGACTTTACAAAATAGTCGAGCTTGAAAAAAGCGAAGAGTTTTTTGCAAAGGCAAACGAGGGAACGTTGCTTGAAATAATCGTAAACGGAGTGCGTTGGCAGGGACCTGCAAGGATAACTCTTCAGCCCGGAAGAAACTTTATAAAGCTTTCCGCGTTCAAGGACGGCGGACTTCCCGCAATATGGTGCGAGGGCGAACATTTTGATTCGGGAAATGGCTGGCAACTTGCTTCTTTCGGTATGGGCGACGATCCTGCAGGAACAAACGATATGTATGACAGTCCTGACGACAACCCCGAAGTATTCAAGTTTTCATACAAGAGACTTTATCCCGTTTCAAGAGAAGAGATAAACGACGGAGTGCTTTTTGACTTCGGACGCGAGATAATGGGCAAGCTTGTTTTCTCGGATATAAAATCCGAAGGGAAAAAGGTGCCTGTATTTTACGGCGAATCACGGGAGGAGGCTCTCGACACGGCATACACTGAGGTTACCGATGTGGCAGTGCTTTCGGGAAAAGAGACCTTGCTTCGTAGCCGTGCGTGCAGATATGTTTTTCTTGAAGATAGCTGTAATGATTTTTCGGTGGCTTACGATTTTGAATATCTGCCGATCGCTCCTGAAGGAAAATTCAAGTGCGATGATGAGCTTGTGAATAAAATATGGAACATAAGCGCGTATACGCTTGAGCTTAATTCGAGAGAGGCCTTCTTTGACGGGATCAAGCGCGACCGGTGGATATGGTCGGGAGATGCTTATCAGAGCTACTTTGTGAACTATTATTATGCCTGCGATCTTGACATCGTTCGCAGAACAACGATGATGCTCAGGGGCGAAGGTAAAATGGCTCAGCACATAAACACGATAGTTGACTATACTTTTTATTGGATAATAGCAATATGGGAGTATTATTATCACACCGGCGACAAGGCTTTTATCGAGCGCGTATATAAGAAGATGCCCGAAATGTGGGAGCTTGTTGGAAGCAGACTTTCGGAGCATGGATTTATAGGCGGATATACAAGAAAGGGCGATTGGACGTTTATCGATTGGTCAACGCATCTTGAAAAGACGGAGATAATCTCCGCTGAACAGATGCTGCTTTACCGCTCTTACGTTGCCTATGCCGAAATACTTGAGCTTCTCGGGAAAGACGGTGCAGAGTACAGAAGAAAAGCAGTCGAGCTTAAAAACAATATAGACAAATATTTCTGGGATGATGAGAAAAAAGCGTATATCGACAGTTATCAGAGCGGGAATCGTACGGTCAACCGCCATGCTAACATATTTGCGCTTCTTTTCGGCATAGCGAACGAAAAAAAGCGCTCGCTTATAATCGAAAATGTCATAAGAAATGATTCCGTCCCGCCGATAACAACGCCGTATTTTGAGTTTTTCGAGCTTGACGCCATGTGCGAAATAGGCGAGTTCGGATATGTTACCGATATGCTTCACAGCTATTGGGGCGGAATGGTGAAGCTGGGCGCAACGACATTCTGGGAGGAATATTTCCCGAATATGAAAGGTGCAGAGCACTATGCGATGTACGGCAAGCCTTACAGCAAGAGTCTTTGCCATGCGTGGAGCGCGTCGCCTATATATCTTATGGGCAAGTATGCGCTCGGAGTACGCCCGACGTCGGCGGCTTACAAAACATATGAAGTCGTGCCGAATCTTATGTGCTTCGGAAAGATAGAAGGATCCGTTCCCGTTCCGGGAGGAGTTGTCAGCGTTAAAGTTGACAAGCATAATGCGGAAGTTACTTCGGACATCGGGGGAGGAGTGCTTGTGCTTGGAGATAAACGCTATGATATAAAGAAGGGCGAAACGTTAAAAGTGCAAATATAATTTACCTTGAAAAATAAAAAGCGGAGAGCAAAATGCTCTCCGCTTCTTGACAATAGGGGAAAAACGTTATAAAATAGGGTAAATAACTTTTACCAAAGGAAAAGCGCTTATATGACCACAGGTGAAAAAATAAAGGCATTGAGAGTCGGAAAAAAGCTTACTCAGGCAGAGCTTACAGACGGAATAATTACAAGAAATATGCTAAGTCAGATAGAAAACGGGCTTGCGAATCCTTCAATAGGGACTCTTCGCTCGCTTGCCGAGAGGCTCGGCGTTCCGCTTGAATATCTGCTCTCGGAGGAAGCCGGACTTTCTGACATAGAAAAGCTTCGGCAACGCGATGAGATAAAAAAGCTGTTTTCTTCGGGAGATATGGAAAAATGTCTTTCTCTGCTTGAAAAGTACGACGATGACGAATCGTTGCTTTTATCGGCGGTTTGCTGCACGGAACTCGGCAGAGAGCTTATGAGAAAAGGAAAGCTGTTTTCGGCAAGGGAATACTTTTCAAAATCCGCTGTGTATGCCGAAAAATCGGTGTTTGCATGCGGACTCAGACGCTATGCGGAAAAAAACATATCGCTTATAGATTATATTATGGGCAGGGGTGAGGTTCCGGCCTCAGATTACGATGAGTACGGATATATTTCATCTATCGAAAACCGGAATTCTGTCGTGTCACGTCACGTCGCGGCTCGCAGACTTGCCGAAAAAGGTGATGTCAGGGGTGCGGCAGAAGCCTTGCGCGCATTACTGCCGGAAGCCGAAGAGGCAGGCGCCGTATGCAGGTATTATGTTCTGTCGGATCTTGAGGGATGTCTGAAAGCCATTGGAGATATTGCGGGCGCGTACGAATGTGCCGAAGCGCGTCTTGCGTTGAAAGAGGAGATGAACAGATAGCTCAGTCTCTGCGGAAGTCCGTTTTTATAAGCTTGGGACAGCTTTCGGGCGAGTAGGTCCAGCTTTCGATAAAATCGCTTTTTATATAATATTCGGGAGGGTAAAGCTCGCTTTCGCACTGATAGGTGTCGATAAGCACGAGCTTTATTTTCATTTTTTCGGGAATTATGTTTTTTATGTAGACCGTTGCATGATCACCTATCCTTACGTTTTCCGTGTATTCGGAAAGTCCTGCAAGGTTCGGCGTAAGCTCGATGAAAACTCCGTACGGCTCAATACTGCGGACGATTCCCGGTACGGTCTGACCTATGCGGAAAGCGGAAACGTTTTCTTCCCACGTTCCGAGTAGCTCTTTGTGAGTTACGGAAATGCGCATAAGCTCTTTATCTGTATTTTTTACGGCGGTCTTTATGAACATTCCGGGATAGAACCTGTCGCGCGGGTGCGATATACGCGAAACCGAAATGCAGTCTATCGAAAGAAGCGAGATTATTCCGCAGCCTACGTCAACGAACGCGCCGAAAGGCTCAAGATGCGTCACGCGCGAGTCTATAATTTCGCCGGGAGTCAGAAGCATAAGATAATTTTCAAGACAGTCGCGCTGAGCTTCCTTGCGCGAAAGCAGAGCAACGGTCTCGCCTTTGCGCTTTTCAAATCCGCAGACCTTAAAGCATACCGTTTTACCGACTCTCGTTATCGCGGCTATGTCTTTTACCGGAGAGCCGTCAGGGCAGAAAACAGCCTCCTCCTTTTTTATTATGCCCCGCATACAGCCGAGATCTACCCAAAGCGACATATCCTCATCGCACACGGTGGCGCGGGCTTCAAGTATCTGTCCTTTTGTCATTGCTCTTTCAAGCGCCGATTCGGTGTAAAGTCCGTCAGTGCCGTTCTGAGATGAAAAGCCTTCGGGCTTATAGATTTTCCGTAACATTGTGGTTGTCCTCCGTTTTTGTTTTTGTTTAATCTTTATGCGGAGAACTTTGATTTTATGTTGATATTGAAAATAATAATGCCCGTGATTTTTCACGGGCATTGTGATTTTTAATAGTTTTTCAGCCTGTTTGAAAACTTTACCGCAACGGGATTTGAAAGATGCTTTTCAAGCTCGAGAGTGCTTACTATCAGCTTCCCTCGTCCGAGCGGGATCTCTCCGCATACAAGTGCAGGGAAAAGGGGTTTGCCCCATGCGCTTCCGGAAAGCGTGTTGCCGGAGGTCAGGATGGGAACAAATCCTTCGCCTGTGAACGTTTGGCGGACGAGAGGCGTCATCATATCGGCTTTTTCGTCATACCAGAAAGAGAAATCGTTCTTTTCAAAGTCTTTCACAAGCGGATGCCCCGTCTTTCTTGAAACAAAGTGAAGCGCTCTCATTCCGCAGTTTTTGACTTTGAACGAAGCTCCGTCAACGTTGTATTCTCCTGCGGAAAGCGCTTCGACTATAACCGTTTTCCCGTTTTCCGTCAAGGAAATTATCTCGTCTTTGCGGGTTTCAAACTCGTATTTGCCTTTAATAATTATCGCCGTGCCTTTTTCTGAAGCTTCGGGAGCGAAAAATTCAAGGCTTTCGTCGCAGTAGTGAAGCACGGCTCCGTTTTTATCTTTCAGAATGGCGCGCAGAGTGTATTTTTCGCGGGCTGTAACATCGGGAACGGTAAAGGTTACCTCGCCTTGCATAAAGGCGCTGTTTCCCGAAAATTCCGCAGGAGCCGAGCCTTTTGCACGCAGCGCTCCGTCGTCGGAGATAAGCTCAAAGGTGAGCGAATGTCCGCTTGATATTTTATGCGTGTCATTGCAGATGAAGACTTCCGCGCTTGCTGTCTCGCCTGAGAAGAAGGTTTTTCTGTCCGTCCTGAGCGATACGGAAAGCGGAGTAAGCTCATCCATATACGCATAAAAAGCGGGCTTCGGATTGCGTTCGCAATCGACTATGGTTTTCATCCATCCTGAGGGCCACGCATCAATGAACAGGTGGATTGCAAACGATGTCATAAGCGGATTTCTTCTGAAAGCGCCCGTCATAAGTCTTGTGGCTTTTTCCTGCCAGATGTGGCTTTCGCGCACCCAATCTTCAAGGTTATCCTGCGTGTCGTAGAAAAAATAATGCATATTGCCGCTTTGAGCGTTTATTATCCGGGACGGCGACCAGCTTTTTTCTTCCTCCGGATTCTGCGGGAGCCAATCTTTCGGATAGCGTCTGCGCATAAGCGAAACGGGGTCAAGCCCCTCTGCGCCGAACTCGCCGCAACCGCAGTACCAGCCGTTTTTTATTCCGAGCCAATTTCCGCGATAGAGCGCGCCCATATCTATACCGTGACCGTTGTACCATGTGCAGTAGCAGTGGCTATCGGGGAAACCCTCGTCCGGAGGATCGTAGTCTCCGTCGATATGCTTTATCGCCCTGTCGGGATTTAGCATATGCACGGCGTCGTCGCACGCGCGGAAGATCATATCCTGCTCGCTTCTTATAACGTGGCGGAACGGATTATCATTACCGTTCTGCATAGGCTCGTTCATATATGAGACAAGCACGCAGCATGCGTGCGGACGTATCAGCTTTTCCATTTCTTCGCATTGGCGGATGACCTCCGCAAATTTCGTGCGGCGGATGACCGTAAACAGCGGAAGGTCTGTCTGTATCATCAGACCGATTCTGTCGCACAGATCATATATTTCCTCCTGAACGGGGCGCTGGGTTATGCGCAGAAAGTTCATATTGCAGGCTTTTGCCATAAGCATATCGTAAAGCAACATATCAAAATCGCCGCGAAGAACGTCCTGCTGTTCAAAGCCCATAGTGTTTGCCCCGCGCAAACGAATGCTTTCGCCGTTTAAGTAAAACATTCCTTTCGTCGAGCCTTTGGTGTCAAGCTCAAATGTTCTCATTCCGAAGGTTTTCTGTGCTGAGTCGGTTTTCTTACCTTTTATATATATAGAAATCTGTGCCGAATAAAGATACGGCTCGTCGGGCGTCCATTTGCGGAAATCGGGAATCTTTATTCTGAATTTAACGGTGTTTTCACCGTGATACAGCTTCGGAAAAACGACGGGATGATCTTCATCCGTTTCTCTGCCTATGTCGTCTTCCGTCATTACGTCGCCGAAGTCGGCATGATGAAAAGTCTGCGGACGGTATGTTTTGTCACTTATAAGTGTACTTTCAAAGTTTTCTCCGAAAGCGGAATATGAAAGGGCAAAGTCGCCCTCGCCGGGATAGTCGCAGCGAAAGATCGTCGTCCACAGTTCTATTTCCGAATTATCCGGTATCGGACGGACGAATATATCGGATATGAAGGTGCGGGGGCGTTCTTCGAGATAAACCTTGCCGCAAATCCCCATTCCGGCAGGACAATGATGCCAGCCCTCAAGCGGATCGTCATAGCCGAAGCCCGTCGCTGCATAGAGCTTGTCGCCTTCGCAGTGGACAAAATCGGCTGAACGCGGACTGTCTCCGCCATATTTGAAATCGTTTTTGACGATTACAAGGAGAGTGTTCCGACCGTCGCGGACAAGCTCGGAAATATCGAATTCAAACGGCGAGAAAAATCCTTCGTGCGTTCCTGCAAGCGTGCCGTTTACATATACTTCTGTAATATAATCGGAACATTGAAAATGCAGGAAAAGCGCTCTGCCTTCGGGCAGGTGAGATGTAAATTCCGTTCTGTAATATGATACCGCGTAGCCTACGGGACCGTCGTAGTGCGGAACGGTTATCTTTTCCCATCTGCCGTCACCCAAAAGCACGGATGCAAAATCGCGCCTGTCGGCGTCCGTAGCCATCCGAAAGTCAAAAACCGAAAGCTCAGTCTTTTTCCTGTCGTTTTCCGGAGATGGCGAACGTTTTTCAAGGAAAGGCGCGTATTTTTCTTTCAGCTTATCTATAATCTTGTCGAGTTCCTGCTTTGTATTTGTTTTTTTATACACTTTGTCCGGCGAGCCTTCGGCTTTTGAAAGCGGAAATTTCTTTCCGTTTTTCGGCACGGGCTTCGGATGTACGAGCGGAGTGCGTGAGGAGCCTATCTCTCCCGCCGCAATAGAGGCAAAACGGTCAGCCATTGAATATCCTCCGATATTTTTGTGATATAATGATTATGACATAAAGAATATAGAAAGTCAATCTTTTTCGGAATTTTGCCCGCGTTGACAAAGCGGGCGGAGGGTGGTATAATCAAAAAAAACAAAGGAGGCGGCATCATGAAGAAGAAAATGCTTATAGTCGGAATAACTATGTCTGTGGGCGGAAGCGAAAAATCTTTTCTTTCGTTTGCGGAGCATATAGATTATAACGAATGGGATGTTACGCTCCTTCTTGCTGAAAAGAAAGGCGCGTTGCTTGCGCTCGTTCCTTCGCAGATAAAAATCGAAACAATGCCCGACGGTGAAATAATGGAGATAGACGGGGCAAACGCAAAGAAAGTTTTACTTAAAAATTATGCCCTGAAAAATCCGCTGCGTATATTTCCGCTTCTTTGTCACAGCGCAAAAATAGTTTTTTCGTCCGGAAAGCGGCGCGCATATGCAAAACACAGGCTTTGGCTTTCGGCTATGAAAACAATGAAGCCCTGCGAAGGAGAATATGACCTTGCGGTAGCTTATTGGGGTGACAGGACGATGTTCTATGCCGTTGACAAGGTAAAAGCAAAAAGAAGAATAGCATGGCTTCACTTCGACTACAACTTTCCGCCGCGCGAGGATGCTTTGTATGAAAAGTATTTTATGCAGTACGAGAAGATAGTTACCGTATCCAAAGAGATAGAAAAGTCGCTTGGAGAATCTCTTCCTTCGGTTTCCGGCAGAATCGTCACGATGGAAAACATAGTTGATGCGGAGCAGATAAAACGTCTTGCCGGACTCGGAAAAAGCTATGACGACGGATATGACGGAATAAGAATTCTGACCGTCGGCAGGATATGCGAACAGAAAGGGTATGATATCGCTCTGCCCGCGCTTGCAAGACTGAAAAGGGAAGGCTTTGAGTTCCGTTGGTATGTGCTTGGCGAAAAAAGCGGCTTATATGCCGAAGCAATCTCCCGCACGGCGAAGGCGCTCGGACTTGAAAACGATTTTGTGATGCTCGGCACGACGGACAACCCTTATAAATATATAAAGGAATGTGATGTGTACTTTCAGCCGTCGCGTCACGAGGGCAAGAGTATTGCGGTTGAGGAAGCAAAACTATTGTGTCGCCCGATGGTCGTTTCAAATTATAAGACAGCAGAGGAGCAGCTCTGCAGCGGCGCGCTCGGACTTATTTGCGAAATATCCGAAGAAGGAATGTATTCGGCAATGAAGAAATTGCTTTCGGATGCGGAACTCAGATGTGATTTTTCTGAGGAACTGAGTAAGATCGGCACAGAACGCGACGTGGACGGAGAGGTTGGGTCATTGCTTTCGGGCGACTGTCGATAATTGATACAAGGTGAAGATTTTTCTCAAAAAAATAGAAAAACTTTCAAAAACCCCTTGACAATTTGATAGCCGTTGTGATAGAATAACAAAGCTGTCCGTGAGAGCGGGTAGCGAACGGTCCTTGAA
>ENA-OOXJ01001765-OOXJ01001765.1-human-gut-metagenome-genome-assembly--contig:-NODE-1765-length-12716-cov-3.348393_pt1 | contig 12716 bp, 10 predicted proteins | sample MGYA00241587_ERZ501343 | MGnify/ENA primary metagenome ERZ501343 (study PRJEB25962, sample SAMEA2042918) | human gut metagenome | biome: human gut; feature: human-associated habitat; material: faeces... | reverse complement strand
AATTATAACATTTCCACTCAAGGGGAGGCTTTCCTCTTTTATTGTTTCTGGAAAAATTCCCCTACCGAGTAAAATTTTACACTAAGCGGGGCCTGGCCTTTTTTATTTTCTCTGCCTCATGAATCCCGCCGCCCCTGTATATTCTCTCGTTGCTACCGGCGGCGGGGTCTTATATAATAAAAGAAATAAAGCTCTAAAATCACCGATTTCATATACCGGAGGAATCAATGGGGAAAGTTTCTGCAAATGGTCTCTGTTCGAAGCAGCATATCCTGCATCTGCTGTATGCTACACTTTTTCTGCTGCCCTTAAATCCCTTTCTTTTTTATATCACCCTTCTTCCTGCCATAGGGGCATGGCTCTATAACTGGAAGAGGCAGAAAGAGGTGGGGCTTTCTCTTCCGCCTTTATGGCAGATGGGGGCTGTTTTCCTCCTTTGCTCCTTCCTTTCTGCCTTTGTATCTAAGAACACCGCCTTTTCTCTGCTGAACTGGGCACTGCAGCCCCTCATGTATGGTCTGCTGTATCTTCTGATTTATACCACCGTTTCCACGGAGAAAGAAAAGGAAAAGGCCTTGTATGCTTTCCTGGCAGGGGCCGTGGTCACCGTGGCCTACGGCTTCTTCCAGTATGCCAATGCAGCGGGAATGGCGGCGGATATGGAAGCCCAGAGCTGGGTGGACCCGGAACGTTTTCCCCTCCTTCGGCGGCGCATGTACTCTACCCTTGAAAACCCCAATCTTTTTGGCGCCTATCTGCTGATGATGATCAGTATCCTCACCGCTTTTACCTTGAGGGAGAAGGCAGTGAAAAGGAAAACTGTCTTTGCAGGGATTCTTCTTGCTCTCCTTCTCTGCCTGGCTCTCACCTATTCCCGGGGAGCCTGGGTGAGCCTGGCAGCCATTGTGCTGGGGCTTACCCTTTTTTATGACAAAAGATTCGGATTCCTCTTCCTGCTGGTGCCGGTGGTGCTGGCCTTCTATCACGGTCAGGTAGTGGAACGGTTCCTTTCCCTCTTCTCCGGCGAAGATACGTCGGTGGACCTCCGCTTCGCCCTGTGGGAAAGTACGGTGGCCATGATTGAGGAACATCCGCTTTTGGGCGTAGGCTGGGGGACCTATTTTCTTGCCTATCCCGATTATAACTTTTTCATTCAGGAAGAAGGAGTGCTCATCTTCCATGCCCATAATATGTACCTGAATATGCCGGCGGAAGTAGGCATTCCCGGCGGACTGGCATTCCTTGGTGCCTTCTTTGCCCAGGGCATCCTGTGCTGGAAAAATTACCGCCATGGAAAGGACAGCTTCACCAAGTCCATGGGCCTTGGCGGCGTGCTCATGGTCATGGCCCTTGCTGTCATCAGCATGGGGGATCATGCCCTCTTCAGCCGGTCCGTATCCTTCTGCTTCTGGTCTCTGGCGGCCCTCTGCGTTTCCTGCGGAAAAAAAGAAAATGGCAGGAAGGCAGAGGCTTAGCGGGCGGCATCCGGCGGCGGGTTCGTTCTTTTCCTGATTCATATATGATTTTGACGAAACCCATAAGTTTCAATACACAGGTCGTCTGAGTATATAAATAGACATATCTCCATTACATTCACGTCAATTAATAGAAACATCTGTAAACATGGAGTTATAGGTCACGCAATTCATAATTTGTCTAATAGGAATTATCTATAACGGGTACAAGGGAATTTGTAAGGCAAATAGTACATTTTTGGGGTTTTCATGAGGAAAAGTGTGTTATAATAATACTGGTGATTGAATGAACCAAAATGCAGTCAGCAAAATCTTACGATTGGAGGGTTTGGTCTTGTGATTATAGTATTACACTTTACGGGCATACATAATCTTAAGATAAACTCATACCACAAGGATTAGGCGGCTGTTTTTTTACGGGTAAAAAGTTCTGCGGCAATGCTGAAGCGAGTAATCAGGTTTTGCGGCTGCGGACTTTTATATAATTTATTTTTCATATTTGGGAGGATGATAGTAATGATCGACACCAATGATAGTGAATTCCTTAGCAGAATTGAAGACAAAGGTCTTCTCTCCAAGGTATGCGATGCCAAGACTGCAGCAAAAATGTTCAATCCTGGCGATATCATCGGTATTTCCGGATTTACCCCCTGCGGCTATCCGAAGATTACAATGCATGAACTCGCAGAACGCATGAAAGAAACTCCATTCCAGGTTGATATCTGGACCGGCGCTTCCACCGGTTCCCAGATCGATACCGAACTGGTTGCTGTAAACGGCATCAGAAACCGTATGCCTTATCAGACCAATGCCAACCTGAGAAAAGCTATCAATGCAGGCAAGGTAAACTACTACGATCTGCACCTGTCCCATGTTGCACAGCAGGTACGTGCCGGCTTCTTCACCAACGTAAAGGGTGAACACGTAACAGGCCCGGATTTTGCAGTAGTTGAAGTCTGCAAGATCGGACCGAACGGCGAACTCTATCCGACAACCGCTATCGGCAACTCTCCGGTATATGTTGACACTGCAAAGAAAGTCATTGTAGAAGTCAACACCACCCAGCCGCTGGACCTGGTAGGCATGGCTGATATTTACATGCGTAAGAATCCGCCATTCTGTGAACCAATTCCGATTCTCCATGCAGGCGACCGCGTAGGCACCCCGTACATCCCCTGCGATCCCTCCAAGATCGTTGCCATCGTTCCATGCGATATGCCAGATGTAACCCGTACACTGGCTCCGCTGGATGATGATGCAGAAGCTATGGGCAACAACCTGGTAGACTTCCTGAAGAACGAAGTGAAACATGGAAGACTTCCGGAAAACCTGCTGCCGCTGCAGTCCGGCGTAGGCAACGTAGCAAACGCAGTTATCCACGGCCTCGTTGAATCCGACTTCAGAAACCTTTCCGTATACACCGAAGTTATTCAGGATGGCATGTTCGACCTGATTGATAAAGACAAGATTGACATGATTTCCGGTACTTCCCTGTCCCCATCCCCGGATGGACTGAAACGCTTCTATGCTAACATTCAGAAGTACAACAAGAAGATCGTTCTTCGTCCGCAGGAAATTTCCAACAACGGTGAAGTTGTTCGTCGTATCGGCGTTATCGGCATGAATACCGCTCTGGAAATGGATATTTACGGTCATGTAAACTCCACCCATGTAACAGGCACCAAGCTGATGAACGGTATCGGCGGTTCCGGCGACTTCGCCCGCAACGCATTCCTGTCCTGCTTCTTCTGCCACAGCACCACAAAGGGCGGCAAGATTTCCGCTGTTGTTCCGATGTGCTCCCATGTTGACCACACCGAACATGATACCCATGTATTCATTTCCGAACAGGGCGTTGCAGATGTTCGCGGCCTGACCCCGAAGGAAAGAGCAAAAGTTATTATCAACAACGTTGCTCATCCGTCCTTCAGAGATCAGCTCATGGACTACTACGAAAGAGCATGCGCTGCCTGCGGCAACAGCCAGACCCCGCATCTGCTTAAAGAAGCTTTCAAATTCCATGAAAGCCTGGCAGAAACCGGAGATATGCATTTCAAGAAATAATTTGATTTGCTTTTAATACTTTACAAATAATCCAAATATTGTATAATTACCTATGGTGATAGCTGTCTAAGACAGTGTCATATACATGGGTCTCGCAAGAGTCCGAAAGCTGCTGCAAGAAGATTCAAACGATCGCTGCGGCAGCGAAAGGCTTTGCGGAACCCTGACGGAAGACTTCCCTCACAGGAGAACAAGAAGAGCACAAAGCCGCGGTTCCCCGGAAAAGGGGACTAACTTCCAGATAGTTACATACTTACTTTTTTAGGAGGAAGATGAACTCATGTCTAACGAATCCCTGAAAGCTAAACTTGATGCCTACAATGCAGAATATGCAAAACAGGTTGCAAAACATCCGGAAAGAGTTGGTCTGAAACATAAGAACCTGTACACACCACTCGATCTTGACGGTTTCGACTATGAAAAAGACCTCGGTTTCCCGGGCGAATATCCATATACCCGTGGCGTACAGCCCACCATGTACCGTGGCCGTCTCTGGACCATGCGTATGTATGCTGGTTTCTCCACCGCTGAAGAATCCAACAAACGTTATAAATACCTGATTGCTAACGGCGGCACCGGCCTGTCTGTTGCATTCGACCTTCCGACCCAGATCGGTTATGACTCCGACGACAAAATGTCCGCTGGCGAAGTTGGTAAAGTAGGCGTAGCTATCGACTCCCTCTACGATATGGAAAGACTGTTCGACGGCATTGATCTTGGCAAAGTTTCCACTTCCATGACCATCAACGCACCGGCTTCCGTTCTGCTGGCTATGTACATCGCTGTAGCTGAAAAACAGGGCGTTCCTGCATCTGCACTTCGCGGCACCATTCAGAACGATATCCTGAAGGAATACGCAGCACGCGGCACCTACATTTTCCCGGTTAAACCGTCCATGCGTCTGATCACCGATATCTTCGAATACTGCTCCGCTAACGTACCGAAGTGGAACACCATTTCCATTTCCGGCTATCATATCCGTGAAGCTGGTTCCACCGCTGCTCAGGAAGTTGCATTCACCATTGCTGATGGTATTGCATACATCGAAGCAGCTCTGAAAGCAGGCATGAAGATTGATGAATTCGCTCCACGTCTGTCCTTCTTCTGGAACGCTCACAACAACGTACTCGAAGAAGTTGCTAAATTCCGTGCATCCCGTCGTATCTGGGCTAGAATCCTGAAAGAAAGATTCCATGCTGAAAACCCGAAGTCCATGAAACTCCGTTTCCACACCCAGACCGCAGGCTCCATGCTGACAGCTCAGCAGCCGAACAACAACATTATCCGTGTTGCTCTTCAGACCGCAGCAGCAGTTATGGGCGGCACCCAGTCCCTGCACACCAACTCCCGCGATGAAGCACTGGCTCTTCCGACCACTGAATCCGTAACCATCGCTCTTCGTACCCAGCAGATCGTAGCTTACGAATCCGGCCTGGCTGACGTAGTTGACCCGCTCGGCGGCTCCTACTATGTTGAAGCAATGACCAACGCTATCGAAGAAGAAGTTATGCAGTACATCAAGAAGATTGATGAAATGGGCGGCGCTGTAGAAGCTATTGATAAAGGCTACATCCAGAAAGAAATTCAGGATTCCGCTTATGCTTGGCAGATGGCTGTTGAATCCGGCGAAAGAACAATCGTTGGCGTCAACAAGTTCACCATGGAAGAACCGCCGGTTACCGGCCTGCTGAAGATTGATGCTTCCGTTGGCGAAAGAAAGAAAGCTCAGCTCGCTAAAGATAAGGAAAACCGTGACCAGGCTAAAGTTGCTGAAGAACTGGCTAAACTTGAAAAAGCAGCTCAGACTCCGGCTGAAGGTCCAGATCATGTTAACCTTATGCCAGTCATCCTCGACTGCGTACGTGCATACTGCACCGAAGGCGAAATCTGCGGCGTTCTCCGTAAAGTATTCGGCGAATACAAACCGCACAACACCCTTTAATCTTAGGGCAGCCTGAAGCAAGAGAATCTTACATTACTGAACATATTTCTGGAGGTAATTTACAATGGCAGACAAACGTATCAGAGTACTCGTAGCTAAACCGGGTCTTGATGGACACGATCGTGGTGCAAAAGTTATTGCCCGTGCACTTCGCGACGCAGGCATGGAAGTTATTTACACCGGTCTTCGTCAGACCGTTGAACAGATTGTTGAAGCAGCAGATGCAGAAGACGTTGATGTAGTAGCTCTGTCCCTGCTCTCCGGCGCTCACAACACCCTTTTCCCGGAAGTTGTAGAAGCACTGAAAGCTAAAGGAATGGGCGACGTTCTGGTTATCGGCGGCGGCGTAATTCCGGAAGACGATATCCCAGGCCTCGAAAAAGCTGGCGTAAAAGCTATCTTCACACCTGGCACCCCAACAAAGAAAGTTATTGACTTCATTAAAGAAAACGTTAAGAAATAATCAGCCTGTAGCTGTTATTGACTGACGTTTGGTAATTTAGCTGCTAGGGACTGGGCTAATACCCAGCCCCTTGCAACTATATTATTTCTCTTTACTCTTCGAAAAGGCGGTGTATCCATGGAATTCTCAATGAAAGATTTTTGGAATGGAAACAGACGTGCCTTAGCGAGAGCAATTACCATCGTTGAAGACGAACGGGATGGATTTGAAGATATCATGAAAGATATCTATCATCATACCGGTCGTGCACAGGTCATCGGTATCACTGGTGCACCTGGTGCGGGTAAGAGCACACTGTCAGATGCCCTGATCAAGAAATACCGTGCTCAGGGTAAGACCGTAGGTATCGTTGCAGTCGATCCTACCAGTCCGTTCTCCGGCGGCGCCATCCTTGGCGACCGTATCCGTATGAACGACCTGACCTTGGATAAGGGTGTTTATATCCGTAGTATGGGCACGCGAGGCAGTCTCGGCGGACTTTCCCGCAAGACAGCTGATGCGGTAAAACTGATGGATGCTTTCGGTCTCGATGTTATTTTCATCGAAACAGTAGGCGTAGGACAGTCAGAAGTCGATATCGTCAAAAATGCGGATACAACACTTGTTGTGCTCGTACCTGGACTTGGTGACGATATTCAGGCTATTAAAGCAGGTATCCTCGAAATTGGTGATGTATTCGTCATCAATAAATGTGACCGTGATGGCGCAGATCGTTTGAATGTAGAAATCGAAATGATGCTTGATCTGGGTGAAGCTCAGAACTGGCGTCCTCCGATTGAAAGGACGATTGCGAACAAAGACCAGGGTGTAGATGATGTAGTAGCAGCCCTGGGCGATCATCGTAAGTATCTGGAAGAATCCGGCGTTCTTGATGAAAGAAGACGCGACCGGGCTCGTTCCGAAATGCTTGAGATGATTCACGACCGCATTTCCCGTCATATTGAAGAAACCATCTCCAAGACGGGTGAATTTAGTGACTACGTGGAACAAGTCTTTGAACGGAAAACTGATCCGTACACAGTCGTTGATTCCATTGTGGGCAAAATATTCAAATAATTTTAAAGGAGGAGTTATTATGGCATTCAAAGTTTTAACTGTCGATCATGTTGGCGTAGCTGTTAAAGATCTCGCAAAGATTAAACAGCAGATGAAAGACATTTTCGGACTTGAACCTTCTCTGCCGGATGAAACCGTTGAAGAACAGCATGTAACCACAAGCTTCTTCAAACCATCCGCTCAGACCGAAGCTTGCGAACTCGAATTCCTGGGTTCCACCACTCCGGACGGCCCGATTGCTCGTTTCATTGAAAAAGCAAACAACGGCAAGAACGGTTTCCAGCATGTTGCTCTTCGTGTAGATGACATTGAAGCTGCTCTGGCTGATCTGCAGGCTAAAGAAGTTCCGCTCATCGACAAGAAGTTCCGCGTTGGTGCAGGCGGCTGTCATATTGCATTCTTGCATCCAAAGGCAACTGGCCTTCTGCTTGAACTGACAGAACGCCCCGGCGGCCCATCCTTCAAGAAATAATTTGAACGATGGCATATGACTTGCCCATTTGGGGCAAGTCATCCCCCCTGTGGGGGACCCTAAAATTTTTGGAGGTGTAAGAATGGCAACTGTTGAAGAAAGAATTGAACTTCTCCATAAAAACCTCGCTCATGTAGAGGCTATGGGTGGCGAAAAACGTGTTGAAAAACAGCATGCAAAAGGCAAACTGACTGCTCGTGAAAGACTGGCTCTTCTGTTTGATGAAGGCACTTTCGTAGAAGTCAATGCCCTTGTAAAATCCCGCTGCCACAACTTCGGCCAGGAAAAGAAAGATCTCCCTGGTGAAGGCGTTGTAACAGGTTACGGCACTGTTGATGGAAGACTTGTATTTGCATTCGCTCAGGACTTCACTGTAGAAGGCGGCTCCCTTGGTGAAATGCATGCAGCTAAAATCGTTCACGTAAACGAACTGGCTCTGAAAGTCGGTGCTCCTTGCGTAGGCCTGAACGATTCCGGCGGAGCTCGTATTCAGGAAGCTGTCGATGCCCTCTCCGGCTACGGCAAGATTTTCTGGTGCAACACCATTGCATCCGGCGTTATTCCTCAGATTTCCGCTATCATGGGACCATCTGCAGGCGGCGCTGTATACTCCCCGGCTCTGACCGACTTCATTTACATGGTTAAGAAAACATCCCAGATGTTCCTGACCGGCCCGGCTGTAGTAGAATCCGTAACAGGTGAAAAGATTACAGCTGAAGCACTCGGCGGCGCAATGACCCACAACCGTACTTCCGGTGTAGCTCAGTTCGCAGCTGAAAACGACGAAGACTGCATTAAACAGATTCGTTACCTGCTCTCCTTCCTGCCTTCCAACAACATGGAAGATGCTCCTATCGTTGAAACCGGTGATGATCCCACAAGAACCGATCCGGCCCTCGATACCCTTATGCCTGAAAGCTCCAATGCTCCATATAACATGTACGATGTTATTAAGTCCATTGTAGATAACGGCGAATACTACGATGTAGCTAAGGAATTTGCAAAGAACATCATCACCTGCTTCGCTCGTATGGACGGACAGACTGTTGGTATCATTGCTAACCAGCCGGCATTCATGGCAGGCTGCCTTGACTACAACGCATCCGATAAAGCAGCTCGTTTCATTCGTTTCTGCGACTGCTTCAATATTCCGGTTCTTAACATCGTCGATGTACCAGGCTTCCTGCCCGGCAAACAGCAGGAATATGCCGGCGTAATTCGTCACGGCGCTAAGATGCTGTTCGCTTACTGCGAAGCTACCGTTCCGAAGATCACCATGATTCTCCGTAAAGCATACGGCGGCTCCTACATTGCTATGTGCTCCCGTGAACAGGGCGCTGACCAGGTATTCGCTTGGCCGACCGCTGAAATCGCTGTTATGGGACCTGCAGGCGCAGCTAACATCATCTTCAAGAAAGATCCGAACAAAGAACAGCGTACAAAGGAATATGTCGAAGAATTCGCTACTCCTTACAAAGCTGCAGAACGCGGCTATGTAGATGCAGTTATCGATCCGAGAAACACTCGTCCGACAATCATCAATGCACTGAAGATGCTTGCTTCCAAGCACGAAGTACATCCGGCAAAGAAACACGGAAACATTCCGCTCTAATATTTGCCGCTTAAATACTCTAATTGAAAGGATGGGTACAGATGGATAACAGTACAGTTATGTATATCGCGGTATTTGCTGCCGTTGTTGCAGTAATTGCCCTGATCATGATCTGGCAGGTACGTTCATCTCTCAATCAGTCCGCAGCACCGGCACCGGCCGCAGCTCCCAAGAGAGCAGCTGCAGCTCCTAAAGCAGCTCCCAAAGCTGCTGACAATGGTGCAGTCGTAGCAGCAATTGCTGCTGCTATCGTTGCTATGGGTGGCGGCGAAATCGTCTCCATCCGCCCGGCAGCTAGAACCGGCTGGACAACCGCAGCCCGCATTGCAGGCGTTTCCGGCAATCAGCAGTTCTAATTGAAAGTTGAAAGTACAATCATTTAGGAGGAAAGACAATGAGAAAATTTACTGTAACAGTTAACGGCCAGGATTACGATGTAGTAGTTAAAGATGGCGGCGCTGCAGCAGCAGCTCCGGCTCCGGCAGCTCCAGCAGCACCGGGGTGGTGGTATAGGTGCAGCCGCCCTTTTGGTAGGGAACCGCGCACAACAGATACAACCCGGTGGGCAGCCCCTCTAATGCAGCTTTGCCATCAGCCGCGGTGGTAAGCTGCTTTTCTGGGGAAATGCTTTGCTGCTCCACCCATTGGTCCAGCAGCCCGGCCGCCTGCCGCCAGTCGGCGGCATCCCGCAGGTTCCCCAGCACAATACCGCTATCCTCATAGGCCGGCAGCAGGGTGTGCTCTCCCTGCGGAGAAAGCGCCGCCACCCGGTACAGCGAAAAGCCCATGCCGCTTACTGGCTTATTCTCATAGTGACAGTCAATGGTCAATGCGCACAGCGCGTCAGGATCGGCTGTCTGTGCTATCGCGGGGAGACACAGCAGTATGATCAGGATCAGGGCCAGAACGGCTCTGAGACGCTTTTTCATCAGTTCTCCCCCTTTCTACCACATTGCCCTCTTCGGGCCCGGTTTTCTTTTTCTTGCGGCGCAGCAGCGCCAGGATGAGCAAAATAAGCAGGAACAGCAGCAGCGCGCCGATCAGCAGCTTGCCCTTCCAGCCCAAGCTGTGTACTACCTGCTGGGTCACGGTCACTTCCACCGTTTCCTCCACGGTCTCCAGCGGGATGCGGTGCCCGCGCACCAGCAGCCGGTGGGTATTTACGCCGTAGGGCGTACAGGTCACCAGGGTAACAAGGTCCTCCCCTTCCACCGGGTACAGGTCCTTTACCTCATCCGGCTCCACCACCAGGATCTGATCCACCTCATAGAGGAGCTGCTCCCCCAAAATGCGCAGGGAAAAATGGTCGCCCAGCTGCATTTGGTCCAGATCGGAGAAAAGCAGCGCCGAGGGCAGCCCCCGGTGGCCGGAAAACACCGCGTGGGTGCCCTCTCCGCCCACCGGCAGGGAGGTACCGCCTAGATGCCCGATGCCATGCTGGAGGACCTCCTCCGTGGTGCCGTGGTAGATGGGCAGCCGCACGCTGATGCGCGGGATCTCGATGTAGCCCATAATGCCGCTGCCATCGGGATCCAGCAGGCCCCAGTAGGGGTCCCCCGCGGGCAGCTGCCGCCCGGTAAAGGCATCCCGGAAGGTGGGACTGAGGTTTTTATTGTATTCCTGCGCCGCTTCCCACAGCGCGGAGTGATCCTCCGGGGCAAGGGTCGTGGTGCTTTGGGTGTAGTGGGAGATCAGCTGGTTCTGCCGGTGCTGGTTCCACAGGTCGCTGGCCACCGGGTAAAATAGAATCCCCAGCCCCAGCAGAAAAATGAGGATGGCCAGCACAGTGCCCAGCCGGTTTTGTCTTTTTTGTTTGGCTTGTTTTGTTGTCACGAATGGTACTCCTTTGGCAGTAATGCAGCAGGGAAAAAACCGCAAACCGTTGCAGCGGGCTTGCGGCCTTTTCCTTGCCGCCCATCCCGCCGGGGAGAGAAAGAGGAAAAACCCGGCGGGACGGCAAGAAAATGAAGAGGATGGCAAATTACAGGGTGGTCTTATTCTGCTCCTGCTCGTCCTCACGGCGACGGCGGGCAAACAGGAAGAACCACAGCGCCGCACCCATGCACAGCAGGCCGATTACCGTGAACATCACGGTGCCGACACCACCGGTGGTGGGCAGTACGGGGGTGGAGCTATTGAGAAGGTCGGCTTCAAAGCGATTCAGCGTCTGATTTACTTCGTCACGCTGAACAAGCGCACGGTCCGCCTCTTTCAGAGCGCCGAACACGCCGCCTTTTGAAAGGGTCTTGACCAGACTCTCGCCGGCATCCCGCTTGGCGGTCAGCTCCAGCTTAAAGCTGCCCTTGGGGGCATAGTAGCCGGAAGGAGTCTTGGTTTCCTTCACATAGTAGGAACCGACATCCAGGCCGCGGATGGAAAGGGTATTATTATCATTGCCCATATTGGCATCCATTTCGGTCACAATGCCGGTACCGGCATTAATCTCCGCAGCGGTAGCGGGACGATAGTAGGCATCGGTCGTGGCAGTAGCGTCTACCTTTACCATGCTGACGGGGGTGTTCATCGCTTCATCGGCATACAGGGTGAAGCCTGCACCGGCCAGGGGCCGGTGGCTGGAACCCGCGTCATTGGGATCAATCAGCTCATTGGATTTCTTAAAGAGGGTAAAGTCGTAATTATAAACCGCAGCGGTAGAGTCGGCGGTCGTTTTGGTCTTGTCCGCCTCCATGGAGAATACATATTCCAGCTTGGCAGTTGCGGAAGCCTTAGATTCTGCAACTGCATCCGGGACTACGGTGGCCTGGAAGTGGAGATAAATCAGCCCTCTGCCGGTGGCAGCATTGCGGATCTTGCTGTAATCCAGCTCAACGGTCAAATTACCGTCGGCACCTACGGTAGTCCCTTTAATGGCACCCTCTACGGCATCGCTATCCGCTTTGGGCAGGGTGGTTGCTTTCATGCTGCCCTCCACATAGTTCAGCCCGGCCAGCTGGCACTTCGCAATCAGCGAACTAATGTCCACATCCTCGCTCTCGTAGGCCGGGATAGATACTTCCATATAGAAATCCATCGTTTCGCCCACCCGGCCACCGGCAGTTTCTTTCCATTGGGTAGTAGCTTTGCTGTCATCGCTTACTCGTACATTGACAGCAGGGCCGTCCTCGTACTTAAATACAGCGGTCAGGCCATCGGTAATCTCACTGCCGGCGGCATACACCCTTACATTCCCGTTCTTCACCTGCACAAATACGGTAACAGGCATATAGGTCCGGTTGTTCTGTGCGGTGGTAGAAACCAGCAGCAGATAATAGCCGGGCTCCAGAGTCATCTTAACCTCATTATTTGCATCGGCAGTCGCTTCCACCGGGTTTGGGGGAAAGGAAACCTTACCATGAGCAGAATCGGTCATGATTACATAATTGATCATCAGTGCGGTCAAATGATCTTTCGTACTTTCGGCAAGGTGCTCCTCCAACGATTGTGTTTTATAATCATAGAAATTGGCTGCATAGGTCTCAAATTCATCGTAAAATATGTATTTGTTGTAGTTTTCATCATACCACCCCAGCTTGTACGCCTTCACGGTATCGCCCTTGGCCACCCCGCTAAAGGTGATCTCACGGGAATAGTTCTCCTCCGCCACGGCGGGCACCGCCATGGCCAGCAGCATG
>ENA-OOXJ01001761-OOXJ01001761.1-human-gut-metagenome-genome-assembly--contig:-NODE-1761-length-12736-cov-2.487659_pt1 | contig 12736 bp, 6 predicted proteins | sample MGYA00241587_ERZ501343 | MGnify/ENA primary metagenome ERZ501343 (study PRJEB25962, sample SAMEA2042918) | human gut metagenome | biome: human gut; feature: human-associated habitat; material: faeces... | reverse complement strand
GTCGGCCTTTAGGCCGGCTTCGGCCCCGGGCACGCCTCCGGCTGAGGCCGCAGTCCCGGCTCCGGCTGTAATCCCTGCCCCGTGCCCGCTCTCGGCCCCGTCTCCGCTTCCGGACTCGGGTACGACGTCGGCGTCGGCTCCGGCCTTGGCACCCGCTTCACCCCCGTCTCCGTTTTCGGCTCCGGATTCACTCCCGGCCGCCTCTTCGGCCGCCTTTCCGAGCACCTCGCGGGCCCCTTCGAGGTTGATGCGGTCCTGCTCGGCAAGCGTCGTGACGCGGAGGCACGAGTCGAAGAGCATGCGCGGCAGCTCGACGCGCGCGACGCCGTGACGCGAGTCAAGCGGCGTGATACGGAGCAGCGAATCGCTCCTAAGGTCGTTGAAGTCGAGCATCTCGGCCAGTCCGGCGCCGTCGTAGAGGTAGACGCAGGTGTCGGCCCCGCCCCGCCCCGTGCGGAGCGCCTCGACCACCCCTTTCGGAAGGCGGCTCGTGCGGTAACGCTCGTGGCGCAGCTGCTGCTCGGCGGTGCTCGACGCCACCATGAAGAAGAGGGTGAAGAAGACCACCGAGATGAACATGTAGAGGCGGAAGGGGTGGGCGTAGGAGTTGATTTTTCCGGCGTTGAACTCCGTGGTCAGGAAGCCCGGGCGGCGGAAGAGCAGCCAAAGCGTCTGCCACACCTTGCTGTCGAACTGGTAGACGTTTTCGAAATACTGTTTGATGTACTTCCAGAAGGGTTGCTCGATGTCGAGGGCATACTGTCCGCAGCGGTGGCAGTACATTCCCTGCAGCCGCTCGCCGCAGTTCTTGCAGTGGGTGTAGGCCGGTACGGTGAGCTTGCGCAGCCGGCGCAGGCGGCGGTATTCGAGCCGTCGGCTCAGAGCGCGGCGCCGGCGTTGCAGCCGCTCACGCAGCCGTTCGCGCAGGCTCCGCGGCCGGGCAGTGCCGGCCTCGGTTGCGGGTTTGGTTGCGGTTGCCGGTTCGGCTCCAGCCTCCTCTCCGGCTGCTCCGGCTTCTCTGGCTGCTTCTGCTTCGGTTGCGGTCCCGGGTTCTGTTGAGGTTTTGGCCTCGGGTTCTGTTGAGGGTTTGGCCTCGCTCCCGGCCTCGGTTGCGGCCTCGGCTCCGCCCCTGCCGGCGGGCTTGGTTCCGTCCATGCTCCCGGTCTCGGGCGCAGCTTCGGACGCGGGAGCGGCTTGGGTCTCCGGGTTGCCCGCTTCGTGCCGGGTGCAGTCGCCGGAGGCCGGTTCCATGGGTTTGTTGCTCTTCATCGGGCAAAAGGGTTCGAATGTCGTTTTTTGAACGAATTTTCCACAAAGATAACATTTTTCTACCAGTGCGCCTCCTTCTGCGGGCAGCGGAAAACACAGCGGCGGGATGCCTCCCCGGTGGGGGACATCCCGTCGTTGTTTGTCGTCTGGCCCGTTTCCGGCACCCGTTTCCGGCACCCGTTTCCGGTTCCCGTCTCAGGCCCTGTTTCCGGTTCCCGTTTCCGGTCCCCGATTCCGGTCCCCGATTCCGGTCCCGTCTCAGGCACCCGTCTCAGGCTCCGCCTTAGGCGCGCTTGCGCGCAGCCTTGGCGGCGACGGCCTTGTCCAGCTCGATGATGAAGTCCGAGAGGACGTTCATGTAGTTGATGAAGGCGTCGTAGGCCGAGTCGTAGGGGTTGAAGTAGGAGTGAACGTCGCCGTCCGAGAGCCACTTGGTCGCCATGTAGTAGAAGTGGTCCGAGGTCTGCATGAAGCTCCAGACGTAGTCGAAATCGGGGTTCTTCAGCGCCTTGACCTTCTCTTTCTGGGCGTAGAGCTTCGAGAAGGCCTCGTTCTGCAGCTCGTTGCCCAGCCATGCCGTCACGTCACGCTCCTCGTCGGCCCACGACATCACGTGCGGGCAGTGGAGCACCGAAACGGGCTGGTACTTCTTGGCCGTCTCGCTCACGGTGGCGAACTCCAGCTCGCCCTTCTTCTCGATGATGGCCTTGGGCAGCGCCTTCATGAACTCGAAGATGCCCGTATCGGCGCTCTGGTGCTCGCCGAAGGTCTCGTAGTCCATGAAGAGGTTGATGACCTCGCCCGGCGTATTCTCCGATGTGAGCCAGCCGACATACTTGTCGACCGTCAGCGGGTACTGGTCCCAGTTGCGGTCCGAGAAGCGGAAGGCGATGTCGTCCGAGAGTTTGTAGTTGCGCAGCAGCAGGCGCAGCTTCTGGTCGATGGCGTTGGCATAGACGTAGTTGGGCGACTTCCAGCCCAGCACGTGCTTGGCACCCTCGGCCAGCATCGTCTTGAAGCCCATCTCGGCCACCATCGCGCCGATGTCGTCCGAGTAGATGAGCTCCGTGTTGCGGAAGGCGGTGGGCTTTACGCCGAACTCCTTCTTGAGCATGGCGGTGTGGAGCTTGACCTGCTCGCGGAAGTCCTCCTTCGAGGCCAGCGAGGCGAGCGAGTGCGAATAGGTCTCGGCCAGGAACTCGACGCAGCCCGTCTCGGCCAGCGCCTTGAACGAATCGAGCACCTCGGGGGCAAAGGCGCGGAACTGCTCGACGGCCGTGCCGGTGATGGAGAACGAGCAGCGGAACTTGCCCTTGTTCTCCTTGATGAGCTTCAGCAGCAGGGCGTTCATCGGCAGGTAGCACTGCCGTGCGACCTTCTGCATGATGGAGCGGTTGAGCAGGTCGTCCAGATAGTTGTGGTCCTTGCCCATGTTGAAGAAGCGGTATTTCTTCAGACGCCACGGCTGGTGCACCTGGAAGTATAAGCAAACGGTTTTCATAGAGGTTGTTTTTGGTTATTTCTTGTCGTTAATCGCGGCCTCGTAGACGGCCTTGATTTTGGCCGCTGCGTCGTTCCACTTGAGGTTGGTGACCTCCTCGAGGCCCTTCGAGGCGAACATGTTCGCCAGTGCCGGGTACTTGATGAGGGCGTAGATGGCGTCGGCCATGGCGTCGACGTCCCAGTAGTCCACCTTGATGGCGTAGTCGAGCACCTCGGCCACACCGCTCTGCTTGGAGATGATGACCGGGACGTTCGAGCGCATCGCCTCCAGGGGCGAGATGCCGAAGGGCTCCGAGACCGAAGGCATGATGTAGACGTCCGAGAGCTGGAACATCTTGTGGACATCCTCGCCGCGCAGGAAGCCCGTGAAGTGGAAGCGGTCGGCGATGCCGAGCCGTGCCACGCGGCGGATGACGTGGTTCATCATGTCGCCCGAGCCTGCCATCACGAAGCGCACGTCGGGCACCCGCTTGAGCACCTTGGCCGCAGCCTCGACGAAGTAGTCGGGACCCTTCTGGTAGGTGATGCGGCCCAGGAAGGTGACAATCTTGTCCTTCACGCCGCGTTCGGGCGCCTCGGTGTTGTTCTCGGCGAAGCGCACGGCGTTGTGCACCGTGACCACCTTGTCGGCCGGGATGCCGTAGCGCGTGATGACGATGTTGCGCGTGAGGTTCGAGACGGCAATCACCCGGTCGGCGGCCATCATGCCGGCGCGCTCGATGGCGTAGACCTGCGTGTTGATGTTCTCGCCGCTGCGGTCGAACTCCGTGGCGTGCATGTGGACCACCAGCGGCTTGCCCGAGACGCGCTTGGCGGCGATGCCGGCGTAGTAGGTCAGCCAGTCGTGGGCGTGGATGACGTCGAACTGACCCTCGAGGTCGCGGGCCACCTGCGCCGCAACCACGGCGTAGCGGGCCACCTCCTCCATGAGGTTGGCGCCGTACTTGCCCGAGAAGGTGTAGCGCTGCTTCCAGGCGTCGGTGCTCTCCCACACCTTCTTGCCGCTCTTGACATACTCCTCGTGGTACTCGTCGTACTCTTCGGGCGAGATGTAGGGGACCATGTTTGAGTCGATGTGGATGAACGACATGCGGCTCAGGATGTCGTCCTCGCCGCTCGCCGTCGAGCCGTAGAGGGCCTCCACGTCGCTTGCGTTGACGATGTGCAGAAAGCGCTGGTCCTCATCACCGTAGGCGTGCGGCACCACGAAGGTGACGTCCACGCCGTTGTGCGCAAGACCGCGTGTCATGCCGTAGCATGCTGTTCCGAGACCTCCGGCGATATGGGGCGGAAACTCCCATCCGAACATTAAAACTCTCATAGCTTATTCTTTTTTTGTTTTCTTCGTAGCTTGGGCCGCGGGTCTCTTCGCAGCGGCTTTCGCCGTTTTCGCCGTGGTCTTGGTGGCCGGTTTTCCGGAGGCCGTCTCCGCGGTTTCGGCCTTGGCTGCCGTTGCAGCCTTGCGGGTTGCGGGGCTCTTCGCCGCCTTGGGTTCGTCGGCCGTCTTGCGGCTCCGCGTCCTGGGTGCGGGCTCCGCGGGGCGGTGCGCTTCAATCATGCGGTAGATGTCCAGCACGGCTGCAACGCTCCATGCCTGCGATACGGCGCCGCGCGGCGTGTAGGGCGGGTCGGCATCGAACATCTCGTTGATGGAGCCGATGCAGTAGCTCTGAATCTCCTCGTTGAACGAGGCGAGCATCTCCTCGGCCTCGTGCAGGAAGCGGCCGCCGTCGATGTCGAAGCAGGCCTTGACGTAGAAGGCCAGGGGCCATACCCACACCGTGCCGTTCATGGCGGCCAGGTTGCGCTCGTCGGGCGTACCCTCGAGCATGCCCTTGTAGAGCGGGTTGCGCGGCGAGAGGGTGCGCAGGCCGCGCGGGGTGAGCAGGTGCTGGCGCACGACGCGCAGCACGCTCAGCTGCTGCTCCTCGTCGAGCATCTTGTAGTCCAGACTGCAGGCGATGACCATGTTCGGACGGATGAACTTGTTGCACTCCATCTGGTTGACGTAGTCGGCCAGATAGCCCTCCGGCAGCATGAAGTGCTCGATGAACGAGACCTTCGTGCGGGCGGGAAGCTCCTCCCACTCGCGGACGAAGGGGGTGTCGCCGAACCGGCGGGCCAGCGACAGCGCGTAGCATACGGCATTGTACCACAGTGCGTTGACCTCCACCTGGTAGCCGTTGCGCGGGGTGACGGCGCGGCCGTTGACCATCGCGTCCATCCAGGTGAGGGGCTCCGCGTCGGACCAGGCCCAGATGAGGCCGTTGTCGTGGAGCCGTACGCGGCCGTCGATGCCGCGGCGGTAGGCCTCGAGCAGCTGCTTCATCACCTCGCCGTAGCGCTTCCAGATTTCATCGGCGCCCACCTGCTTCTCGAGCTGCTGCAGCGTCCAGAAGAACCACAGCGGGGCGTCGGCCTCGGCCGCTGCGGAGTAGGAGCCGGTGAACATGCCGTCGCGCATCTCGCGCACGAGCGTGTCGAGCACATCCATGCAGTCCTCCTTGTGGTCCTGCTCGAGCGTGATGCCCGGCAGCGCGATGAAGGTCTCACGGCCGATGACGCCGAGCCACGGATAGCCGGCCAGCACCTCGGTGCGGCCGCCCGGACGGCGGATGACGAACTGGCGCGCCGAGTGGCGCAGGCAGCTGATGAAGTCAATCTTGTGGGTGCGGCGGGCAATCGAGGCTTCGAAGACCTCGCGGATGGTCTTCGTCGAGCCCATCTCGTCGAGCGAAGCCGAGAAGATGACGCTTTCGCCCTTCTTGAGCTCCATCTCGAAGTAGCCCGTGGTGAGCAGGTCCTCGTGGCCCTCGTAGCCGCGGGCCAGCTCCTGCTGGTACTCGAAGTTGTAGTACCAGTCGGGTGCCGGTACGAATTCGGCATCCTCCTTGTCGGTCTGCAGGTAGAGCCAGGGGAAGGAGCCGTAGAGGCGGCACTTCACGCCGTTGACGGCCGGATAGGAGTGGCCGTCGGCCTCCATGTTGGCCTTCGAGAGGGCGTGCTTGTCGCGGAAGGCGAGGAACGGACGCAGCCGCAGCCGGGTCTGGGAGTGCGCGTCGACGAGCGTGTAGCGTATCATGAGCTGCGTGCGCTTGTGAATCCAGAGCATCTCCTTGCGGAGTATGACGCCGCCCACACGGTAGGTAATCGTGGGGGTCGGCGTGTACTCGAAGTCGGTGATGTACTTGTGGCCGCGCGGCTCATAGACGCCGGGGTAGCGGTGCAGGGCCAGGTTGAAGGACTGGTCGTGCTGGATGACTGTCTCGTCGAGCGAGGATAGCAGCACGTAGGTACGGTCGCTGTCGTCGATGGGCGAGACCATCAGACCGTGGTACTTGCGGGTGTTGCAGCAGACTATCGTCGTGCTCATGTAGCCGCCCAACCGGTCTGTCGAAAGCATTTCGCGCTGGAGCGAGTACTCCAGGTTGCCTAATTCGCTTTTGTCGAAGGTTAATGCTGACATATAGTAGTATTAAGTATATTCGGTCTCTAAAATCAAAAAAGCTCAAACGAGCAACGGTTTTGTCGAAAAATTGCTTCGACGCCCGGCCCCTGCTCCGTCGCCTCAGGCCCACTTCACCAGCGCGAAGTCCATGCGGTGGGGCAGGTGCGGATTCTGCGGGAAGACGCGCAGCGCGAAGTCGTACGTACCGGTCTCGCTGGGGGTGTAGTCGAGCGTGTAGGTGACCAGTCCGTTCTCGACGGCCGTCTGCGTGAAGGGAATCGTCCGCAGCACGTTGACGCTCTGTCCGCCGACAATCTGCCGTGCGATGACCAGCTCGGCGCCGATGTCGCCCGGTTTGAGGCCCGCCACGTCGACCTTCAGCTCGAAGTGGTACTTCTCGCCCACGAAGACCGCCTCCTTGTCCATCTTCAGACGCTGCGACTCGACGACGCGCACGCGGTCCCATGCGGCCGAAACCTTGCGCTTCCAGGCGGCGATTTCACGCGCCAGGCGGTAGCCGTCGGCCACAATCTCATGCTTGCGGGCGGCCAGCTTGTTGTAGAAACGCTCCTCGTAGTCCTTGAGCATGCGGTTGGTGGTGAAGTTCGAGGCGATGTCGGCCACGCACTTCTTGATGGAGGCGACCCACTCGTAGGGGATGCCCTCGCTGTTGCGCTTGTAGTACTTCGGGGCAATCTGCTCCTCGATGGTGTTGTAAATCATCTCGGCGTCGAGCTCGTCCTGATAGTGCTGGTCGGCGAAGGTGCGCTCCATGGGCAGAGCCCATCCGGCATCCTCGCGGTAGCCCTCGACCCACCAGCCGTCGAGCACCGAGAACTGCATCACGCCGTTCATCACGCACTTTTCGCCCGACGTACCCGAGGCCTCGAGCGGACGCGTCGGGGTGTTGAGCCATACGTCGACGCCCTGGACCATGCGGCGGGCGAGCTCCATGTCGTAGTTCTGCAGGAAGATAATCTTGCCCACGAACTGAGGCATGGCAGCCACCTCGACGATGCGCTTGATGAGGTCCTGACCCGGCTTGTCGTTGGGGTGGGCCTTGCCGGCGAAGATGAACTGCACGGGGCGCTCCTTGTTGTTGACGATGGCCGACAGACGGTCGAGGTTCGTGAAGAGCAGGTAGGCGCGCTTGTAGGTGGCGAAGCGGCGTGCGAAGCCGATGGTCAGCACCTCGGGCTTGATGCCCTCGATGACCTGAAGCATCTGGCGCGGCGATTCAAGCCGCACCTGCGAGGGGTCGCTGTAGCGCTTGCGGATGTGGGTGATGAGCTTGTTCTTGAGGAACATGCGCTCCTCCCACAGCTCACGGTCGGGAATCTCGTGGACCTTCTGCCAGGCCGGGATGTCGTAGTCGTGGTTCTCGAAGCCCTCGGGGAAGTAGCGGGCGTAGAGGCGGCGCAGGCTCGAGGCAATCCACGTCGGGAAGTGCACGCCGTTGGTGACGTAGCCGATGTGGAGCTCGTTCTTGAAGTAGCCGGGCCACATGCTGCCCAGAATCTCCTTCGAGACCTCGCCGTGGAGCCACGATACGCCGTTGACCTCCTGCGAGAGGTTGCAGGCCAGCACCGACATCGAGAACTTCTCGTTGGGGTCGTTGGGGTTGGTCTTGCCCAGGTTGATGTACTGCTCCCACGTAATGCCCAGCACGTCGGGGTAGTGGGCCATGTACTGGCGAATCATCGACTCGGGGAAGGCGTCGTGGCCGGCCGGCACGGGGGTGTGGGTGGTGAAGAGCGACGAGGAGCGGATGACCTCGAGGGCCTCCGAGAAGCTGAGCTTCTTGTGGTTCACCAGGTCGCGGATGCGCTCGATGCCGATGAAGGCGGCGTGGCCCTCGTTGCAGTGGTAGACATCGTTCTTGATGCCCAGCTTGCGCAGGGCGCGGATACCGCCGATGCCGAGCAGAATCTCCTGCTTGAGGCGGTTCTCCCAGTCGCCGCCGTAGAGGTAGTAGGTAATCTGACGGTCCTCCTCGAGGTTGGCCTCATAGTCCGTATCGAGCAGGTAGAGGTCCGTGCGGCCCACCTGGCACTTCCAGACGCGGGCCGAGAGCGTACGGCCCGGGAAGGCGATGGTCACCGTGACCCAGCCGCCGCTCTCGTCACGCACGGGCGAGATGGGCAGCTTGTAGAAGTTCTGGGCCTCGTAGGTGGCCTCCTGCGCACCCTGGGCCGAGAGGCGCTGCGTGAAGTATCCGTAGCGGTAGAGGAGACCCACGGCCGTCATCGGGACATTCTTGTCCGAGGCCTCCTTCAGGTAGTCGCCGGCCAGGATGCCCAGACCGCCCGAGTAGATTTTCAGCGACGAGTGGAGTCCGTACTCCATCGAGAAGTAGGAGATGCTCGTGGCGCCCGGAGCGGGCTTCTCGGCCATGTAGGCCTGGAACTGGGCGTATACCGTATCGAGGTGAGCGAGGAATTCGGGGTCCTTCTCCAGCTTGTTGAGCCGCTCGACGCTCAGCTTGTCGAGGAAGGCGATGGGGTTGCGCTGGCACTCGTTCCAGAGCACGGGGTCAATCTCCTCGAAGAGGTCGCGGGCGCCGGGATTCCAGCACCACCAGAGGTTGCGCGAGAGCTCCTCGAGGGCGCGCAGTCGTTTGGGCAGCGTCTTGTCGACCATCATGCGGTTCCAGTTGGGCTTCTCGACGAAGAGCTGCTGGCGGACGAAGTTGATTTGCTCGGTCTTGCTGCCGCCGTCGGTGGGCACGGTGCGGTTGGTGCGCTCCACGGAGCTCTCCACCGCCTCGGCATAGGCGCGCTCATAGGCTGCGTAGAGGTGCTCCCAGAGCGCCGTCTTGGCCGTTTCGCCGGCCGAGGCGCGCACCTCCCTGACGCGCTCCTCCGGGAGCTCGCTGAAGCGGATGAGGGCGTCGGCGATTTTGCCCTCGACCTCGCGGGCGTTGAAGTCGTCGCGGCGGATAATCTCCACGCCGTCGTGCTCCTTGTGCGAGGCGACCCACAGTCCGAAGCCGGCCAGCGTCGTGGTGATGGTCGGCACGGAGAAGGCCACCGACTCGAGCGGCGTGTAGCCCCACGGCTCGTAGTAGGAGGGGAATACCGTGACATCCATGCCCACGAGCAGCTCGTAGTAGTTCTTGTTGAAGATGCCGTCGTTCTGGTTGAGGTACGTGGGGACGAAGATGACCTTGACCTTCGAGCCGGCCGTGGTCAGCACGCTGCCGTTGATGGCGTTGACGATGGGGTCCCACGTCTGGTTCTCGAGGTAGTGGGTCGAGTACTTGTACTGGCTGCCGTCGATGGGTTTCGAGGGGTCGGCCAGATGGGCCTGCAGGTCGACGCGCGGGCCGCGGTTGCCGGCCGGCACGGTGATGTAGGCGAGCACCTCGCGCTGGAGACGGTCCGACGAGGCCAGCTGCTTGAGCGACTCGATGAAGACGTCGAGCCCCTTGTTGCGGAACTCGTAGCGGCCGCTGGTGCCGACGATGAGCGGGTCCGAGGCGAACTTCTCGCCCAGGCAGGCCTCCGCTACCGTAATCATCGCCTTGCGGGCCTCGGCGCGCTTGGTGTCGTACTCGGCGCCGCTCCATACGAAGTCGTTCTCGAAGCCGTTGGGCGTCACGCCGTCGACCTCGCGGCCCAGCAGGTACTTGCACTCGTTGGCCGTGATGTCGCTCACGGTCAGGAAGACGTCGTGGTACGTGGCGGCCATCTTCTCAATCGAGTGTTTGGCCACGACGTTGAACTGGCGGGCCAGGCTGTCGGCGTTGAACTTCGTCAGCTCGCTGTAGAGCGAGAGTCCGTTGCCGGCGATGCAGCGGCCGGTGACCGTGGCGTGGGTGGTGAAGACGGTGGCGATGTAGGGGGTGGCCTGGCGCAGGTAGAGGCCGGCGGCGGCGGTCATCCACTCGTGGAAGTGGGCCACGACCTTCTCGGTGGCCGTGCAGAAGTTCTTGGTGTAGGAGGCGATGACGATGCCCGCGGCGTAGCCGAAGAGCACCGGCTCGATGTAGTCCCACTGACCCGAGATGGAGTCGACGTGGTAGGTCTCCCAGAGGTGCTTGAGGATGTCGTCCTTCTTGGGGATGAGCGAGGTGAAGTCGACGAGGATGACCAGCGGACTGCCCTGGACCTTCCAGCGGCCGACGCGGATGCGCAGTCCCTCGCTGTAGACGCTCTGGCGCCACGACTTCAGCAGCTCGAGGTCCTCCTCGAATTCGGGGTTCGTTCCCTCGTGCTGGAAATCGGGACCGATGAGGATATAGTGGTCACCGAACTTGCGGGTTGCGGTCAAGGCTTTGGTGGAGATGACGGTGTGGATGCCGCCCACCTTGTTGCATACCTCCCAGCTTACCTCGAACAGGTAGTCGGGAGTTGTTTTCGCGTTGCTCATGGTATGATTCGTTAGTCTGAAATTTTGGTTTCAAGCAGGGATGGAAAAATCCCGACCGCAAAGGTAACACTTATATTTATATAAAACAACTAAAAAAATAACTTAAAGTCATGTGCCCTGCGTGGCCTTATGCTTTAAGTTACATTTGGTTGCGTTGCGGAGTTACGTTTCGAAGAAATGCTCGATGACATCGTCCGAGACGAGGAACCGTTCGGGGGGTATTGCGAGCCTTCCCCTCTGCTCGGCGAGCTCTCCGGCGCGGATGAACCGTTCGGCCGTGCGCCGCACGCTTTCGAGGCGGTGCGGACCGAAACGTGCGGCGAGCCGTTCGAGGTCGATGCCCTCGGCCGTGCGCAGCGCCGTCATCACATATTCGTTGTAACGGTCGCGTTCGGTGAGCCGCTCGCTGCCGCCCTCCTCGCCGGCCAGGTAGCCCTCGACCGAGGATGGGTTCCAGCGGCGCACGGCGCCGTCGTAGGAGTGGGCCGCGGGGCCGATGCCCAGATAGGGGTCACCGCTCCAGTAGGCGCTGTTGTGGCGGGCGCGGAAGCCGGGGCGGGCGAAGTTCGAGACCTCGTAGTGCTCGAATCCGGCCCGGGTCAGCGTTTCGTGGACCAGTTGGAATTCCCGCACGCTCTGCTCCTCGTCGACGGCGTGCAGCGCGCCGCGCGCCTCGCGGCGGCCGAAGGCCGTGCCGGGCTCGATGGTGAGGTGGTAGGCCGAGACGTGCTCGACGCCCGCCTCGAGCAGCTGCGCGAGGCTGCGGCGGAGCGGCTCCTCGCCGAAGCCCGGGATGCCGAAGATGAGGTCGGCTGTCAGATTGCGGAACCCCGCGCGGCGCGCCTCGTGCAGCGCCTCCAGCGCCTGGCGGGCCGTGTGGCGGCGGTTCATCATCCGCAGGCAGTCGTCGTCGAAGGACTGGATGCCGATGGAGAGGCGGTTGACGCGCGTGCGGCTCAGTCGGGCGAGGTAGTCGGGCGTCAGGTCGTCGGGGTTGGCCTCGACGGTCACCTCCTCGAGGATGGCGTCGGGGCGCCGCTCGAGGATGCGGTCGATGAAGCGCTGCAGCGTCTCGGGCGGGCAGAGCGAGGGGGTCCCGCCGCCGAAGTAGAGGGTGTCCGGTCGCAGGGGCGCATCCGGCGCAAAGCGGTGCAGCTCCCGCAGCAGCGCGTCCACATAGGCGTCCGGTACGCCCCGCTCCCCGGGGTGGGAATAAAAATCGCAGTACCGACATTTGGAAAAACAGTAGGGAATATGCAGATAAAGTCCAAGGGACATACAATATCACAGCCTTTTTCATGAAACGTTCATTTCTATGCAGTATACTATATTCCGTAGACCGGAGCAAGAGAGAAATGCTCCGCAGAATAGACTGGAGGAACCCAGATGAGTTACAACAATTACAACCGTGGCTATGCAGAGCCTACAATGACCTCGGCTGATTATATGACCCGCACCTACCGCTGGATGGCGCTGGGACTGCTGGTCACCTTTGCAGCGGCGTTTGTCACTGCGACCACCCCGCTGTTCTACGTGGTCAACTCGCTGTATCTGCTGTTCACCATTGCCGAGCTGGCACTGGTGTTCGTACTGAGCGCCCGGGTGCAGAATATGTCCGTGGGCGCGGCAAGAGGCGTGTTTTTGGGCTACGCCCTGCTCAACGGCATGGTGCTGAGCTACTATTTCCTTGCTTTTGAAGTGGGCACGCTGGTGCTGGCCTTCCTTGCCACCTCGCTGTATTTCGGCCTGATGGCAGTTTATGGAACAACTACGCACAAAGACCTGTCCGGCTGGGGCCCCAAACTGATGATGGCACTGTTTGCACTGCTTATCACCGGTTTCGTTGGACTGCTGTTCGGCATGGGCTTTATGGGCACGGTGCTGTATTCCGGCATTGGTCTGGTGGTGTTCATGCTGCTGACCGCCTACGATACCCAGAAGCTGAGCCAGATGTACTCCTACTACGCAGGGGACAGCGAGTTGGCGGAAAAGGCTTCCATCTACGGCGCACTGACCCTGTATCTGGACTTCATCAACATCTTCCTGTATGTGGTGCGTCTGCTGGGTCTCAACAGCCGCCGCCGCGACTAAGCGTATAGCGCTGAAAAATATTGATAAACTGAAAATCGGTCAGACCTGCGGGTC
>ENA-OOXJ01001759-OOXJ01001759.1-human-gut-metagenome-genome-assembly--contig:-NODE-1759-length-12755-cov-2.193622_pt1 | contig 12755 bp, 18 predicted proteins | sample MGYA00241587_ERZ501343 | MGnify/ENA primary metagenome ERZ501343 (study PRJEB25962, sample SAMEA2042918) | human gut metagenome | biome: human gut; feature: human-associated habitat; material: faeces... | reverse complement strand
GTATCACTGTAGGTATTATTTCCACCGTCACGCACAGGAGCGTGAGTAATGCCGACATTGGCCGGCAACGACCCGTTTTGCGCATAATAGGTCAAGTCGGAAAATGTCTGAGCATCCGTATCAGCCCAATAGTTCCGATGAAGGGAATAATAGGTCTCGTAGATATTGACGCGTTGTTCCAGTTCGACTCGATAACTCCCTTTTTCAAGAGAAGGCACCTTGCCGCTGCTGCCGCTGTACCCCTTTCCGGAAGGTGAATATAAATTGTAGAAGATTGTAGCATACTGCCTCTGAGTTTTTGTGATATAAATGAGGTCACCATTTTTATAAGGAACTCCGCAGGTGGTGATTGTATTATTGGAAGAAGTCGCCGTAGCTACAAACTGTCCCTCCTTCCCGGCATACTCCTCCGGAATGACAATGTAGGTGGGATTGGTTCCAGTCGTACCGGAAATCGTGACGCTGCCGGCAAACGTCAGCCCTCCGGAAGTAATGCAGAGTCCCGCCAGCAGTGTTTTGAGTGTGGATTTCAAATTTTGTCGTTTCATGTGTTTTACTCCTTAGTTTGAGTTAAAGGTTTCAAGTTCCTGTTGGGTTCGTTTGGGAATTTCCGGTGGACGGAATCCCGCATTTTGCAAGCTCAGCCGGATCAGTTCCTCGTGCAGAACATCCAGACGGGAGGAATCCATGCTGTTCAGCATCTCCCGCAATAACTTCAAGGCCGGATTGCTGATCCGCTGCCGGTTCTCATATTCAATGAGAAGTTCTCCCTCATCCAGTTCCGGATAAAGAATCCGAAGCCGCCGCAACTCCTCTTCCCGTTTGGAAAACGCTTCGCCGCTGGTCGAGGCAACTGCAATCGTCAGCGGAGAAGCGTAATGCCGGACCACCCCCACCAACGGATATTCCCCGTTGTCGATGTAGTAGAGGTACGAAGAATATTTCCGACCGGGAATATGCTCCGGCGCGGGAAAGTTCATCACGGCATTGGCCGCATCGTCGGACAGCGCGATAAAGCGCCGGAAAAACTCCATATTCCCCTTGTCCTTGTTCTTCAGCAGATAATACTGCTTGCTCTGTCCCATGATGATGGTCGCCAGATCGGAGCCTTCCTTGTCCTGTACCATGAGCTGACCAGCCTCCTGTGTGATCGTCCAGCTCCGGCAGTTGCTCTTGCGCAGCTGGGCATAGGAGCGTTTCACAAAGCTGCTTGCGCCAGGAACGGAGGCAATGATTCGCGGCATCTCCTCATACAGAAAGAGTTTCAGCAGCTTGCGCGGCATATTGATGATCTGCTGCTGTGCAAGGTTGCTGATCACCATACCGACCATCGCCCGGATATTCTGCGACACGTTTGCCATCTTGCCGATTTCAAAATGCAGCAGCCGCGCTCCGAGATCGATGTTGGTCACGCCGTCAAAAAGAGCGCCGCGTCCGGATTCCACCGCATACTGCGCCAGCCGTGTGGCGATCCGGTTGGTATCCTCCCGGCGATGCGTCGGATCGGGCGTCGAACGGATCATTTCCACCAGCTGAGAGTGATACGGCATATCCTCCGGTCTCATATAGGCGTAAGAAATATCCCGGAGCAGAGAACCATTCTCCACGATACATTCCGTGATTTTTCCACTCGGAATATCATGATAATAGTTCAGAATCTGCTGTTCGGGAACAGTGAGACTCTCCGGTGGTTTGGCGAGCGCTTCCTTCAATGCCGCATAACAGTCGAACTGCGTATTGCTTCCCGCAGGCTGCTGCGGAAGCATCCATTCCATCGTCAGAGCAATCCGGGCGATTTCGCTCCGCAGTTCCATATGGTGGTTCCACCACTCCTGCCACGAGGCGTCATAAAGACGGATCACATAATGCGACAAGATCGCCGCCCGGTCCTGAATGATTTCGTCATCCTGCGACTGGCCGCACATCACCGTTGCGAAATTCGTCGCAAAATCCGTCTGATTGGCAGTGAGCGGAGAACCGCAGGTGTCGAAATAATTCAGCGTCAGATTGCTGTTGAGGTCGATTTCGATATACTCTCCGCCGACGATCCGGGTGAACATCAGGTAGGATGCTCCTTCCTCAATGATCACAACCTTGCTGTAAAACGGATATGTTTGCAGCAGTTCTCCGAGCGTATTGACCGATTTCCCGGAACCTGTCTGTCCGAACGTGGCGGCGTGCTGCGGAGAGCCGCCGTAAAATCCGTTGACACAAACAAGATTATGGTGATCGCCCTGAAAAATCGCCTGAAAATCGTCCTCGCAGCCAACGAACGTCGAATTAAACGGAATCATCGCCGCAAAGGACCGGTGCAGCGTGAACAACGGGTCCCATTTTCTGTAGTAGAGATTGCCGGGAAGCGTTTTCAGAAACTGCGCTTCCACTTGCACCGTCAGATCGTGCATCATCATGCCGCATTGCAGATTGGTCGCCACCAGCCGAAGCTGTTCTGTCTCCTGCTGAAGTTCCTCCAGATTCCGGTTCCAGACATGGATCAGATATTCCGTTTCAAACGGCACATCTTCTCCCGCACCCATCCGGTAAATCATTTTTCCGAACGCATCGACTTCGGAACGGTAGGCAATCGCCGAGGGATCGGCTTCCAGATCACGCTGTGCCGAAGCCTGGCGCGATTCCAGCTTCTCAATGGTCTTGGCCTTGTTCAGCGGACGCAGATTCACCGTGACCGAAAAATTCGTCACGTTTGTCTCCAGCAGGACATTGCCGTAAAACGGCGTCAAGTCGAACCCCGGAAGCTGCCGCATGACCAGAATGTTGTGATACATTCCGTCACCGTACATCCCGTAATGCCGTTCGGAAGCGGTCTCTCGTTCCCGGTCATGCTCCGCATGATCCTGACCGCTGAACTCATTCCGGTAAATATCGCTGAAATTCGGACTGAAAATTTTCCCGTAATCAATCTCTTCCGCCGCAAGCGACTTGTTCACCGCTCCGAAGAACTCGGCGAACAGTTCAAGTGCCGTGAGTTTGTGAATCGGAAAGCTGAACGCGCTTTTCAAAAGCAGATATTCCGACTCGAAACAGGCGGAAACCCGTTCCTTGAACAGTTGCATCGCCTTTTCCGACTCCACATTCAGAGCGCCGGAAATGAAATCCTTTGCCGGACGCGAAATGTAAACGGTCAGATGCTCCCGCCAGAGTTCATGAGCATCCATCTGACGCCGAAGTTCGGCGGCGGTCTGCTTTCTGAACTCGCGACAGAACGGTACATTCGCCAAATGCTCCGTATCGGATTCATATTTTTCCAGAATTTTCCGGTAATTCGAGTCCTTGGTGTAGCGGAACTGAAGCCGTTTTGAAGCGTCGAACCGCGACAGATACGATTGCAGGTGCGTATACAGCTCGTTCTTCTGCGGCCAGCCGGCATTGGAGAGATTCGGTACATCCAGCCGGAAGCCCTTGGCGATATATCCGGCTGCGTTCAGTTCGCCGTAGACGAAGAACGCATTTTCCGGCGGATCGGTTTCAATGATATAGCCATTGGGATAACGGATCATTTTACCCTCGCTTTCAGGCGGATTGTCTTTCGGGGATCAAGCCGCAGAGCCGTTCCGAACAGGCTGTTGATCCAGTAGTCGAAATAGTAGCGCGGTTTCTCCCGGACGAATCGGAAATAGAACCAGACGGATGCCGCCAGCGGAATCCATGATACGGCGACGGCCAGTATCGCCGAGGCGTCCATCAAAGCGAAAAACAGGAAAACCGCTCCGATGATGCCGCCGAAAATGATGTAGATCGCATCGCCGCGCACTTTCAGATTCCTCGACAGGCGGAACTGCGACGCCGGTATCTGCGCCGGATTCCGGGGAATGACAAGAGGTGTTTCTTCCGGCATAGCAGCCTCACAGTCCGCTGGAAGCATTCAGCGAAATGCCGAGCGTTTTGTTATAAATGTACAGCACAATCGCGGACAGTACCGGAATCAGGATCGTCCCGATCAGCTGCGCTTTCGCGTTTGCCGCATCGTTCTTAAATGCGAATCCGGTCGAAATCCCCATGATCAGCGTAAAGATCAGACCGATGGCCATGATGATCCACTGCACATAGCCGAGTCCCGAAGAAGCGTCGATGCCGGTGTTGACCGCCCATGCCCGACACATGGTGGCATAGGTCGCCAGAAAACCGGCCAGCTTCTTGGATTTCAACAGCGGATACAGCGGTTCAAATCCGTCCTGAGTAAACGGCATTTGCAGCAGTTCGACAAGCCTTCTGAGCTTGTTGGCAAGAGAAGTTTCTGTTCTGATCATTTGCATTTTCATGATGATGTCCTTTCTGATTTTAGGGGGTGTTTGCGACTATCGCAGACACCATCTAAAATACGCCGGAAATACGCTCTTTCAATAGCGGATTTAAAGCTGTAGTATGTTGATTATAAATATGTTGCATCAATAGAAAACAACATTGAAGAAGGTGAATGCTGGTTGCCGCGTTGGTTCGTCTGTTTCAAGCTTAAGCCAGCAAAAAATACTGATATTGAGCTTATTCAGACTTTGCCCCAAAAACAAATTGTGGTTTTCTCTTGATTGAAAAATTCCTGATTGATTTTTATGCACAGTTGAGAGAAGATAGCACAACAAAAAAATCGAAAAATTTTTGTTGCCATGATTTTTCTGGAATTTTCTGACAATAAACAGGTTTAAAACTATTGAAAAAGTTTTTTCTTTATAATACAGTGTCCTTGGAGAAGAATAATCGCTTTGCATAAGGAGACAGAGGAAAGAAGCATATGATGTCTGATCATTCCTGTTGTTAAAACTATACTGCAAACAGTTCGTGGAACTCGGAGCCCCGGCATGATGGCTCTTGAAAGGAGTTCTATCATGCAGGATATAGCAATCGCTATCGGTGAAAGGATACACGAGCTGATTATTCTCGAAATCCGGCACTTTTGCAGGGAGGTGGTGGAACAACAGGATCAAATCAAACGTCGGTTGACGGTTCTGGAAAACTCTTTTCCAATCAGAAAAGAACTTCCCGTCAACTTCAACCAATCTCATCAAACCAGAATGAAAGGAGCCAATATCATAATGATCCGCAAGCGCCTGCAGTTGTCTCAGGCTGTTTTTGCTCGACTGCTCAACGTCGACAGGGCGAATCTTTGCAAATGGGAACACGACAAAGTTGTTCCTTCCCCTGCGACGGCTGCAAAAATCGCAGCTTACCGCAATATGGGTAAAAAAGCGTTGCGGAAAAAACTTCAGGCGCTTGAAGTGAAAATGTGGGACAATTGAGTTCATAACAACCAGTAATCATTCACTGGAGCTTTCATGTCGGGGTGAAACTGAATTATCACCACTTCCTTTAAGTTGGTTCTATCGTCATATTCGCCGGATTATTTATTTTGAAATGTCCGGTGGACCATCAAAAATTTGTCAACAGCCCACTTTTAAGACTTGAAATTGCCGGCAATTCGTTGTAAATATATTGGTGTCGGATCGCATGACATGCGATTGTTCTTTAAGTTGCAAAAGCAAAAGAAGGAGCACTATTATGTCGACCAGGCAAAAACTCAACAAAAAAATCGCCAGACAGATTCGCGAGGAAATTGCTGAAGCAATTCACGCTTCCGCAGAAAGAATCGCTGAAATCAGAAAAAACAGTACACCCAACCGGCAGTTGGAAGAGCTCATCCCCATTTCCGGTAAATAATTCTCCAATCTGAAATAAGAATGACTTCCCCCGATGGAACAGAACTTCCTCGGGGGATTTTCATATTTCCCCGTTTATTTGCAAGCCTGGCTGATGCCAGGCCTTTCTTTTTCAGACAATAGAAAAAGATAATTCTTTCCTTCCGGTGCGGCGTTCGCATTTGCTTTTCCCGCCTTCCTTGTTCCTTGCGGAAAGAATAACTTTCCAGAAAGGTGTGAACATGAGTAAAGAAAACAAAACAGTTGTGCTGCTGGTTACGGCGGAAAAGCGGCAAAGTGGAACGCAGAGTCTGACGGAATATTCCGGGATCTTTGCAGCAGAGGACGGTGTCCTCAACGAAACCGAGAGAAATGTATTCCAGATGGTTCGTGAGCGTCCCGACTGCTGGAGTTCGGGGTGCGTAACCGGCTATCCCGAATCTCTTTTTACTGAGGTCGAGCGGGAAGCTCTCCGGCATCACGGGATCGGCAAACGGTTTTCAATGTAAGGAAGGAGGTTGTTATGTCATTGAACTGGAACATCAGAGAAGTCAGGAATTGGCAGAAGAAACAGGAAAAAGACGGTCATACGTTGGAATGTCTGATCTGGGCGAGTCTTACCATCGGAATGGGCGATCTCAATGAAAAGACCGCAAAAGAGTTTCTTTATCGTTTGAATCGCTACTCCCGCGAAGTCGGAGCGATCGCGACTTACAGGAACGGCAGAACCGTCATCTGGACGCTTGCCAGAGTAAAACCGTGGTTCGGGCTGCATACCAATGTCCGGACGATTTCAAACAGCGCATTCGACAAACTTGTCCGGGAACGCTCCGGACGCTGAAAATGGAGGATTATATCATGCAGGTTATGCACATGAACTGGAAAACCGGGAAGATGGAGCCGTGCGTGGAACATCGTCTGGAACGGGGGCAGATTGTTATGGGGATTGATGGACCTGTCCATGAATACGACGGCGTTGTTCTTGAGCGTGTGGAGAATGGGAAATGGGGTACTTCCTGCCGGATTCTCTGGATTGATGATCTGCGGGTATCCGGTCATCAATTTATCAAACCGATTACGGAACGCTTCGGAATCGGCGTCTATTTTTATCCCGGCAGACTGATGCCGGAAGAGAAGATCGCTGAACTTGAAAAACGGTTTCTGGAAAAAGAGAGAGCCGAAGCACTTGAAGCCGAAAAGCGCCGGATCGAAAATGAACGCCTGGCTGTAATCGGCAAGGAACATTTTGCTGATGCGATCAAAAAACATGGAAAGCCTGTGGCATTGATTTTAGCCGTAGAGCATGAAGACGTTTCGGATTTGCAAACCGATTACTTCGATTATCGAACAGTCCGGACTGTGGTATTGGCATTTTCAAAACACAAGCGGAATTTGTTTCCGGAAATGCGCAAAGCAGCGTTGAACAGCGATATTCCGGAAATCCGGAAGCTGGCGACGGCTCCAGCCGACTGGGAGAATCGTGAGGACTATTCCGGTGGACACGGTTACTATCTTGCGGAAAGCAAATACAGTGGCTGGTCCATTGAAAAAATTCCGCTTTACAGGGAAGACCAACTTGAAGAATTCTACAGCAATGCGGGGAAGCCGGGAGGCTTCTGCGTAAAATAAGCGGTTCTTGTTTGTTTTGCCGGATTGTCCCGACGAAATGCCGTCTGGAACAATCCGGCTTTTTTGTGCCCAAACAAGAACAGGAGATGAAAATGGGAATGATTGAAATAGAAATTGAGTTCAATGAATTACGGAAACGCAACATTGTGCGATTCGACAGAAATGACGATTGGCATCCGTATCTGCTTGTCAATACGGATCGTGCGTATTTCGATTTGAGCGGGAACAAAATCTCTGTTCTCAGCCGGGATTTCAGCCTGTGCCGGGATATGGCGCATGTCAAGCGGGAACAGAACTACTGGAGCCGGCTACACCGGAAAAAAGAATATGCCGATCAGCGGAAAATCTACCGGATTCTTCTTGAACGGTGCGGTCAGCTTGATCGCGATTGACACTCCATCGAAGTTTCCGAAACGGAATTCATTGCGGAATATCAAAAAAGAAATCAGAGGTGAAAAATGAAGGTCTGCAAAGCCTATCAGAAGGCTCGCGCTGTCTGGAAACGCCGATATGCCGAACTGGAACAGCGTTATGAGGAAGCGGAACGCGCGGAACAATGGGATCGCGCGGAACGCATCGGGGAAGCATTGGCTGAGATGGAGCAGCATTCCGGCTGCAAAAAATGTTTTTCCTGCGGCAGAAAAGGCTGTCCGGCGCACTTCGACGGCTTCGTGTCATGGGAACCGATGGATTCCAGTTGCAAAACACTCCGACTTCCCTGATCTCAACTGACTGCCGATGCAGTCTCTTTGAAATTCAGATATTTGATGCCGTCTATCTCCGGAGTCAAATCTCCGGAATAGATGACATAACCGGAAACGAATTTATCTGAAAGTTTCCGAAGTTTCAACAGATTCCTGCAAAAATCCTTATGATATATCGCTTCCAACTTCTTCCTTTGAATTTGAATTGTCCACCGAATCATAAATTGCGCTACATTTTTTCTGGTATTTTCTCCTCCATATACAACATCTCCATTTATACAAAATACAAGTTCAACTTTAGAAATGTTGAAAACTATATGTGTAAGCAAGAATTTCATGATCGGGCATGATCTATGCCTTTCAGAAAAATCAATGAAGATTTTCGTGTTTGCCTGTTATCCATCCGCCCCGGCATAAAGCCTTTTGGAGCAGATGGATTTTGGGGTGAACAAACACGAAAAGGAGGCTGAAGAAGATGAAAAACGATCAGGAAAGAGAAAACAAATTGAAGGAGGCCATCAGGGACGCTCTGTCCACAGTTTGCCGGAAAGATGAAAACGGCGTGTTTTATGAGGAAATCTATGCGGATTACCGTGACACGCTGGATGACTGCACGCTCAAGAAAATCTGCAATGACGACCATCCGCACGAGAAGTTCTGGGAACTGCTCGACGAGTGGTATCGTGACTGCGAGTGGGAATATGCGGACAATGTCATCAAGCGGGTTCTCGAAGACGAGGATGTGGCGGAGCTTATTGAAAATCTGGATGAGGATGAAGTCCGGGAGCTGATTCGCGACCAGTTCTATGTGAAATACCCGGCAAAGCACTATCTTGCCCAGGATGTGCTGATTGATCTGATTGTCGATACCGGCGATCTGAATTATGACTTTACTTCCAATTCTATTGGCGGGCATTACAATGCCAGTGATGATTCGATCCAGGAGGAGGCCAGCCTGCTCTGGCTGACGCGGCAGCAGGGATATAAGAAATCTGAACTCAAAAAGGCACTGGCCGACAGGGGAAACTCTCAGTCGCCTCTGCTCAAGTCGATTTACCGTGAAACATTAAATTGCAGTTCGCATATGAATGCACTGGTTTTTCTGGTCAAAATGACTTTGGAAGAATATTTCAATCTTCACGATGGCATCAATAAGGAAAGAGAACGGAATAAAAGCTACTATCTTTCCGAACGTACCGGGCGTGGCTATCTGGTTCTCTCCAAAGATACGACCTGCGGTCTTTATGATTCCTGGAACGGTTCCGGCAGTATTCTGGAAATCAAATTGGAAAAAGATGTCCGCTTACCGTTTCGCTGTATCGCTTCGGCAGACCATGATGGTTGTCATGGTTACGGTATCCGGGAAATTTACGGCTGCGGTTCTGATTTGTGGAGTGATAATGCCGTCAAATTGATCCGTCCGATGAAAAAAGCTGCGTAAGAAGGCGAAACCATGCCGACAACCAATCGAATTATCATGACCCGTGAAGACCTGCGGCTGCTCATTGAGTGCGCCGAAAGACAGGAAAAAGTTCTGCGGAAAAAGGCGGAACATCAGAGAGAAATGTTCGATCCGTTCCGTCCTTTTACCTGGCGGCGGAAGGAGGAGGCAGAGAGGGCATTGCATTACTGCCAATCCGTTCTGAAACATCTGCGTTTCTATGAGGAACATTGGGACAATCTGCCGCAGGAATATCAGTGAACAAAAGGAGATCATGCCATGGAAAACAGTAAATTCAAACCGGATTATTTCAAAGTGGCTTACGGCATCCGCACGCCAAGCTATTATCGTCCGAAGGACAACGAGCTCGGCTTTCAGAGTGAAGCGGAAAGTATGGCATTTTTTGCCGACTGTGAGCGGGTATTCAGGATTGGCGGCTGGAAAATTGAACATGGTTATGCCGTCAACGGCAAATCCAGCCTGTATCTGCATCCGCAGCAGTTCCTCGGAACCATCCATGAGGAACTGGTCGATGTGGTGCCGGAACTCATTGCTCAAGCAGCGTTATTTCAATTTCAGCAGAATGGCAAACGGATTATTGAGGAAATTTATGACATTACGGCGGAGCAGCAGCGGGAATACATTGCAGCAAAGCGTCCGAAAATTAAGGCGGAACTTCTCAAGGCATTCCGGACTTCACAGCGGAAGCTGTATCATGATCCGGGCGATCTGCTGTGGTGGAATATCGAATTGCCGATTGGACGGAAATACGGACTTCCGGCACTTGACGAGCAGGTCAACAATACGGCCGGTCACTATGTTTCCGAAGTGTTCGCCTCTCTGATCGCAAGCGGTCAGATTATTCAGAAGACGATCAACGGCAAGCAGGTCTATCGAACCGTCATGAAATGTGAACAGCCAGCGTCCCGGAAGAAGCCTGTGATATCTTCTCCGGACACCCCGGAACTGTTTTGAATTTATCCACCCCAAAAATCAAGGAGGTCGCAAACATGAGCGAAACATCGAAAATCTTTGGACATTTCAATGTCCGCATCCTGCGCAAAGGTGAGAAATACGGTCTTGAAGACTGCCTCACCCACAAGGAACGCAAACCGCTGGTCGAATTCTACGATTACCGGCATCGGAACGACAAGGAGTGGAAACGCGGTCAGTTTGTTTCACGTTACTATGCGGAAACGCTTCTGAAACACGATCTGAACTTCGGTCTCTTGTTGTATGGTGATTCTCCGGAATGGACAGTTTCTGCTGATTATATGCGGAAAATTCTCGCCTGGCTCCGGCAGGAACTCCGGACGGACGAACTGCCGAAACTGTCCGATCAGCTGGCTGAGGATAATTTTGGTCAGTATGCGTTGCGGATTGAGGCAAATAGACTCTGCAATCAATATGCCCGCGCATTGATTCGCGCCATGCACAGTGAGTACAACGGAGTCTGCTGGCTTGGTAAATTCAATCCGGATTTCGGCGTACAGCGTCCCGGACTGCAAAAATATACGCACGGCATGGTCTATAACTTTGCCTGCGATCTGGTTCTTCCGGAATTTGATATTGGAATCGACCGGATGCTTCGGGAATATCGCACCCGTCCGGAAAAAGTTCATCTGATTGAAAAGATCAGGAACCGTGTCGAAGAACTCCGGGGGCATCCGGTTTACTGGAGTTGATATAACGTTTTGTTCGACTTGCCGCGCTTTCGGAAGTTCATTCCAACTTCCGGCGCGGCTTTTTTGTGCTCGAACAAACCATTGAAAGGAGTTGAAAAAAGATGGAAACGTATCAGGAATTGAAAGCGCGCCATGAAAAGGAAGTGAACGCCCTGCCGCTTGGCTTTGCTTTTTCGGAAGAGCAGTTTGAGGAGATGAAACTCAAACTTGGCGTCAAAGAAAACAGCGAACTCTACCGCCTTGGCAACACAGGAGGCTTCTATCGGAAGGTGGATTCGGAACTGATTCACGGCACGTTCAAACGTCATGCGGAAGAACGTCGGAAAGCGATTTTCACCGAGTCCGGAATCAATGCCGAGTATGTTCAGAGCATGTTTTATTATGAAATGTGCAATCACGAATTTGGCATCAACTGGGATGGAAAGGCTGATGTCTTATCCGCTTGCGACCTCACCGAAAAGCAACTGGATTCCATCCCTGAACTGAAACAGGCATGGAATGCCGCAAAAAAACAGTATGATGCCGCCGCTGAGAAAAACGACTGGTTTTAATTATAAAACATCAAAAAGAAAGACAAATCATGAGAACCGTATCTGAGTTGCTCGTCCGCGTGATCGAAGACCATGCGGAAATCCGTCATGACTATTCTGGACGCGGAATGCTCGGTGAAAAATGTTTCGGATTTGTCGCTGAAAATCCGGAAGCCGCCATTGCCGAGATTCAAGCCGCCATTAACGACATTTACGAACCGGAGAAACTGCGGCAGGAGTTTTCTGAATTGCTCCGACATACCCGGCGCGACAGTATGGGATTCGACACGATTCTCTACTTTCCCGGCTATCAGACGGTGGAAACCGGTAAGGAGGCAGAAGAAAATGATTGACTTGACCAAGCTGGAGTGGGGACTGCGTCCGTTTCGTGAATTGGAGGCCCTGGCAGTCTACGGCGCACGAACGATCTTTCGAGACGGCAATATCGAATTTCTTCAAGATCGTCAAAGTTGTATTGGAGATGAAACTGCCTGTAAAATCCTCTGCGCTTGGATTAATCACAAGGCGCTTCCGGCTTTGAAAGAACATATCCGAAAACACAACTGGACACCGATGACGCAGGAAACGTTCACACTTGAAACGTGGAGTTTTCTCTTTGAGGCATCTCCGCGTGCCAGTGGATATATCTATATCACTGCCTACCTGAAAGGTCTCAGTGAATTTCCGGCAGGAAAATGGTCCGGCAATTTTATCCCGAAAATCGGAGAAACGGTTTTCGCTGTAGTCAACGATATCGGCAAATGTCAGGTTCTTGGCTACTACCTTGAAGACGGCTGGATTGGTGTCATTGCCAAACCTGCTCATCCGCCGGAATGGTTTATCCGTCAAAACGGCGAAAACGCCGTCTGCGGACTTTTCGGAACGGAAATCCAAAAAGCAAATCATGGAGAATGATACAATGGCAAGAGAAACATTTGATGAGGTCCTGCAACGTCGCGATGGCTATACGCAGGCGGAAGTTGACGAGACCAAGCAGGAGATTCTGGAACGGATCGCGGATGGAGAGTGCCCACCTTGGCCTCCCAAAGTGCTGGGATTACAGGCGTGAGCCACTGCGCCCCAATAACTTCGTCCTTGTCCATGCCGATAAGCGGACG
>ENA-OOXJ01001758-OOXJ01001758.1-human-gut-metagenome-genome-assembly--contig:-NODE-1758-length-12756-cov-3.232029_pt1 | contig 12756 bp, 8 predicted proteins | sample MGYA00241587_ERZ501343 | MGnify/ENA primary metagenome ERZ501343 (study PRJEB25962, sample SAMEA2042918) | human gut metagenome | biome: human gut; feature: human-associated habitat; material: faeces... | reverse complement strand
TACTAAGCTGAAAGACGTTGTAAACGGCTACGTACTGGAGCGCCGCTTCAATATCGGTGAAAAGCTGGAAGACGTACGCGTTGAACGCCGCCCTTACCAATACCTCTATCAGGAAGGTGACGACTACATGTTCATGAACCAGGAAACTTTCGACCAAATTCCTATCGCCCACGACCTCATCAACGGCGTAGACTTCCTGCTCGAAGGCCAAGTTGTAGATGTAGTATCCGACGCTTCAACAGAAACTGTACTTTATGCTGACATGCCTATCAAAGTTCAGATGAAGGTCACTTACACTGAACCGGGTCTGAAGGGCGATACTGCTACTAATACACTGAAACCCGCTACCGTTGAATCGGGTGCAACCGTCCGCGTTCCTCTGTTCATCAACGAAGGCGAAATGATTGAAATCGATACACGTGACGGTTCATACGTAGGACGTGTAAAGGCATAAGGATAAACGAACCTTATATATTGTTCCCGCATTCTTTCAACAAAAGATGCGGGAATTTTTTATTTCCCTAATTCTATTCAGTTTCCATTTAGCCATTTTTCAAGGGATCATCCTTGTCTGGCGAATCTGGTTCAGGCGTAGCATCCGGATTAAAAGGATTAAAATAATAAATGCCCTTTGCATCCAGCAACTGAAGATAATACGGCAGTTTTTGCATAAAGAGGCTACAATCTTTTGCATGAATTGGCGTCCAAGCAGACTCTGCCACAGCTATCAGACGAGGAAAAGTCATAAAATCCAACCTCTTGGCATCAGCGACACGCTCCGACCAAAGATTAAACTGAAGGCCTAATATTTGCTTCTCATACCCCTGAAACAGGTTCATAAGCGGTTCAGGGAAGCGACAAATATCCTCTATCGGATTATAGCCACCCCACATACGCCCCACTTTATGAGTACCATACTGAACAAAATCAGCATACAATGGCCGACGCGGAGTCAAAATCACCCGATAGCCATTCTCCAAAGCCTTGAGCAACTGATATTTTCGGTCATGTCGCCACCACATAACCAACGACTTTTCAGGCGAAACCCCTGCATCTACAATCTCATCCCAACCAATCATAGTTTTCCCTTTGGAAGCGACTATATCGGCTACCCGACGAATGAAATAATGCTCCAGCTCCACTTCATTAGCAAGCTCCTTATCTTTAATAAACTGCTGGATTTCCGGATCTGTATACCAGCTTTGATTGCCGAAATGCACTTCATCTCCTCCAATATGTATATAAGGTGAAGGGAACAAAGCAATCAACTCATCCAATACGTTACTGATAAACTCAAAGGTTTCTTCCTTACACGGATGGAAAGTAAAATGCTTCCACTTTCCTTCACCACCACCCGATATTTCTGGATAAGAACGACATACCGCCGTTGCATGCCCTGGCATATCAAATTCAGGAATAATCATAATGTGACGTTCGGCCGCATAGGCTACAATTTCTCGAATATCCTCCTGCGTATAATAAGCAGCAGGAGCTTTGGGATCATGCCAGTTGCCAACAGCCCCTTCAGTAGTTAGTTTAGGATAACGTTTGATTTCGATGCGCCATCCGGGTTCATCAGTCAGATGCCAATGGAATACGTTCATACGAAGCGACGCCATGATGTCCAAATACTGCTTGACCTTCTCCTTGCCAAAAAAGTGACGGCTTTCATCCAACATAAACCCACGCCATCCATAACGGGGAGCATCTTCGATCCGACAAGCATGAACACGTCCCTTTCCCATACGTACCAGCTGAACAAAAGCCTCTTTAGCATAATATAGCCCAGACTCAGAAGACGAACGGAGCGTCACTTGCTCAGGAGTGACAACCAATGTATAAGCTTCATCCGGCATCCCTGCCTTCTCATCCTGCTCCAACACAATCATACCAGAAGAGGGTGCAGAAACATCCAAAAGACGATTCAACGTATCCGTCAAAGCCTGTGACAAATTGTCTGCATAGCTTCCATTACCACAAACCCTGACATTCTGCCCAACAATAAAGACGCCTTTCCCTCCCTGCATGTGAGCCGGCGTCGGAAGCAATGAAAACTGCGCCAGCAAAGGCAAGACAAATCCACACAAACAAACGATAACAGAAAGTTTCTTTTTCATATCTACAAATATATCAATGTATTCAACGTACATTCCAAGTCACCCTATATTAGCTTTCTATAAATAGAAGGCATCCTTACGAATTTTACGATCGCGAGTTACCAATCCCTTATCGTTTACCCCCGGACGATCACCTTCCGTACGATGAGCAGCTCCGAAATCAAACATATTCCACACAAATGATCCCCAAACAAAAGGACGTTCTGCCATCGCTTTCCAGTTTTCCATGTGATAATTCAGCCATTTAATCAGTGTGTCTAAAACGAAACACACAAAAATAAAGATTTATTTGCAAGCGCCCATACTTATCCAAAGGAAAAAGTTATCTTTGCCAAAGAAACATCATTATTCAATATGAAATATTCGGTTATCATCCCCGTTTATAATCGTCCTGACGAAGTGAACGAACTGCTAGAAAGCCTCACCCTACAAACTTGTAAAGACTTTGAAGTGGTAGTGGTAGAAGACGGATCGTCCATTCCCTGCCAAGAAGTCGTGGAGAAATATAGTGACCGATTGGACATCCACTACTACAACAAACCAAACTCCGGTCCTGGACAAACCCGTAATTACGGCGCTGAACGAAGCCATGGCGAATATCTCATCATATTGGATTCTGACTGTATCCTGCCACCTGGTTACTTCGAAGCTGTTGAAAAAGAATTGCAATCTTCTCCCGTCGATGCTTTTGGAGGCCCCGATCGTGCCCACGCCTCTTTTACAGACATTCAAAAAGCCATCAATTATTCGATGACTTCATTCTTCACCACTGGCGGCATCCGAGGAGGCAAGAAGAAAATGGACAAGTTCTATCCCCGCAGTTTCAACATGGGCGTGCGACGCAGTGTCTATCAGACTTTGGGAGGTTTCTCAAAGATGCGTTTTGGCGAAGATATTGATTTCAGTATCCGTATTTTCAAAGCAGGCTATCGCTGCCGTCTCTTTCCAAGTGCATGGGTATACCACAAGCGCCGTACCGACCTGAAAAAATTCTTCAAACAGGTACATAATTCAGGTATCGCCCGCATCAATCTCTATAAAAAATATCCAGAATCACTGAAGCTAGTACATCTGCTTCCGGCCCTTTTTACATTAGGTACCGTTCTATTGCTCATCTGTGCGATATTCTGTCCCTATGCTTTGCTGCCCCTTTTGGCCTATGCACTCCTCGTTTGCATCGACTCCACTATCCAAAACGGGAACATTCGTATAGGTTTATACTCCATTGCTGCCGCCTACATTCAGCTCATCGGCTATGGTACAGGATTTTGGCGTGCATGGTGGAACCGTTGTATTTACCAAAAAGGAGAATTTGAAGCTTTCAAAAAGAACTTTTATAAATGAAAGCAATTACCATGAACAAACTCACCATCAAACAACTGGCTGAATCCGACCGTCCTCGCGAAAAGATGATGCAAAAAGGAGCCGAAGCTCTGACCGACGCCGAACTGCTAGGCATTCTGATCGGCTCCGGCAATACGGACGAAAGTGCCGTAAACCTGATGCAACGTATCCTTTCGGCTTGCGACAACAACCTGAACAAACTGGCCAAATGGGAAGTACGCGACTTTGCCCGCTTCAAAGGCATGGGGCCGGCCAAAAGTATCACCGTTATGGCCGCTCTCGAACTAGGGAAGCGCCGCAACCTGCAAGCACAGGGAGAGCGTCTCTGTATCAAAGCGTCAACAGACATTTATAATTTGTTCCATCCCCTGCTTTGCGACCTACCGACTGAAGAATTCTGGGTATTGTTACTCAATCAAGCAGGCAAAGTTATCGACAAAGTCCGTATCAGTCGCGGAGGTATCGACCAAACCACAGCCGATGTCCGTGCCATTTTACGCGAAGCACTCATCCAACGAGCTACACAAATAGCTCTGATACACAATCATCCCTCAGGGAACGTACGCCCAAGCAATGACGACCTTCGCTTGACACAAGTCGTACAACGTGCCGCACAAACTATGAACATCCGACTCATCGACCACCTCATCATAACCGATGGACATTATTTCAGCTTTAACGACGAAGGACATTTATAATACAAACGACGTTAAGTGCCTCTTTACGACCACCAAGTCCATGTTTACGTTCACCAAGTTCATGTTTACAATCACCAAACATCAATTTATTCGGCAGGCGTTATGAACTCTTCCGTCACCTAACATAATAAAACGCAAAATAGCTTCTAAATGACTTCACGCTTTCACATTACACATAATCTGCCTCGAATAAGGAAATTACGGTGAAAGATAAAGCTTCACAGCCATGAAACATGTTTTTTCTACCTTCTCAAATTGGTTTCAAGCCAAATAAGTGTATTTCAGACAATTAATATTTTCACGTTCTGCTGGGAGAAAAAGATATTTACTATATTCCACCTGTTTTGCACAAAATTCCCCCCACAATATTCACAAAGAGTGTAGTTTTGCCAAAAACCTGAAAAGTCTATGAAAACAAGTATGAACAACTACACCCGCAAGAGCATATCCGGCCCTGCCGACGGATATCCTCATCTGCCAGTCTCTTTGCAAACGATTTCCCTTGCGAATTGTTGCAAAGAGAAGAAACCATTATCATGCAACAAATTGATTATCAGTAAATTGTAAGTCACATGTAACGATGCTGTCACATGAATGTAATATGCCGCAAGTACCTTTGCGCAGCAAATTAACATAAATATACGTGAACAGATGTGTACAGATAATAAATAAAATTCACCAAATTAAAAATCTAATTTTATGCTGAATGTACAATTAAAAAAGAAGTGGACATTACGACAAAGCGTAATCTTTGTGATGTTCCTGCTAAGCAGTACCTTAGCATTTGCGCAAAACCGAGTGACCGGTACAGTAACAGACAAGACCGGTATGCCGCTTCCGGGCGTCAACGTGCTGGAAGTAGGTACCACCAACGGCAACATTACCGACGTGGACGGTAAGTACTCCATCAATGTAGAGAAGGGCAAAACCCTGCAATTCTCCTACATCGGTTTCGTGACTCAAGATATTAAAGTAGACCGCAACGTCATCGATGTAGTGATGGCTGAAGATGCCCAGGCATTGGAAGAAGTGGTCGTTATCGGTTACGGTAGCATGCAACGCAAGGATGTGACCAGCTCTATCACAACCATCAAATCCGATAAAATGAATATCGGTACTTATACCGATCCCGCCCAGATGCTGCAAGGTAAAGTACCGGGGCTGACCATTACGCAGAGTAGCGACCCGAATGGCGGAACATCTTCCATACAGTTGCGTGGCGCTTCTTCTCTGCGTGGCGGTGAAGCTATGGAACCCTATTATGTAGTGGATGGGGTACCTGGCGTGTCTTTGGCCTTGGTCGCTCCTGAAGACATTGAGAGTATTGACGTATTACGTGATGCAACAGCAACGGCCATTTATGGTTCGAAAGCCGCTAATGGTGTGATTATCATCACAACAAAGAAAGGTAAATCAGGAAAAGCTACCGTTAACTACAATGCTTATGTAGCTATCGACAACGTGATGAAGAACCTGGACATGATGACAGCTGCAGACTTGCGTGCTTATGCACAACAGCACAACCTGACCATTGGCAATGACTTCGGTGCAAGTACCGATTGGCAGAAGGAGGTACAGCGTACCGCTTTCACCCACAACCACAATGTATCTATTAGCGGTGGAACGGACCGTACGCAGTACAACGCAAGCATCAACTACATAGAAAAACAGGGTGTCATCAGGGGGACTGACATGGATCGTCTGATTGGACGTGCATTTTTACAAACGAAAGCATTGAATGATCGCTTGACATTATCCATAAATGTAAATGCAAGTGTCACAAACAATCATTCTGTTGAAACCGGTTCGGACAACACCAGTGTTTACGATGCCATGAACTATTATTCGCCGCTGGTTCCTGTATATGATGAAAATGGCAATTGGACGTTGTATGAAGGAGTATCGCAAAACTACAACCCGTTGTCGTTGATCAATGAAGATACCTATGATCACACGACAAAGAAGATACAGGGAACGGCCAAAGCATCTTTGGATATTATCGAGGGACTGAAATGGGATGCCATGCTTTCCTACCAGAATGAACAATTCTTGTGGGACGAATATCATTCTTCCAAATCACAGCTGACTACGGTGAAAGATAACGGACAGGCTCACCGCCGTACCACTCAGGATTACAGAAAGGTATTTGAAACTTACTTGAACTATGACAAAACGTTCAACGAGGCGCACAAATTGGGAATTATGCTGGGTTATTCTTGGGAAGAAACGACTAAAGCAGACGGATATGGTCTTACCGTATATGATTTCTATAGCGATGCAACCGGTTATAAAAACTTGGGATTGGCCAATAAGATGGACGGCATCAACGGAATCTGGTCTTCGGCAGAAAATACACTGCGCATGATATCCTTCTATGGACGTGTGAACTACAGCTACAATAGCAAGTATCTGTTGCAGGCTACGGTTCGTCGTGACGGTTCTTCCGCGTTCGGTGAAAACAACCGTTGGGCAACTTTCCCCTCTGTATCGGCTGCCTGGCGCATTTCGGAAGAAGATTTTGCAGAAAACTGGGGATTCGATGACTTGAAACTTCGTGTAGGCTACGGTGTCAGCGGTAACTCTTTGGGATTTGATCCTTATCTTCCAATAATGGTGTATGGAGGGACAGGATGGTTTACCTATACGGATGGAACCGAATACCGCACCATCGGTGCCTTGAGAAACAATAATCCCGATTTAAAGTGGGAAAGCACCGGCATGTTCAACATCGGTTTGGATTTCTCTGTATTGGGTGGCCGTTTGGGAGCAACCATTGAGTATTACAGTAAACAAACGTCTGACCTAATTCTTGACTATCAGGTTTCCACCAACAGATACCAATACGGAACCATGTGGGCCAACGTAGGCGACATTTCCAACAAAGGTGTTGAAATCAGCATCAACGCCATTCCGGTTCAAACCAAGAATTTCCAGTGGAGCACTACCTTGAACTTGTCGCACAACAAGAATGAGGTTGAAAAGATTTCCAATGACACTTATTCAGTGCCGTATATCAACAGAGCCAACCCGAACATCGGAGGTTTCGCGCAGACGAATTCAATCCAGCGCATCATGGAGGGCGAGCCCATCGGTACGTTCTACACTTATCATTGGGAAGGTTATAATGAAGACGGGGTGTCTATCTTCTCTCACTACGATGAAGAAGGGAACTACATCGGAACAACCACCAATCCGGGTGAGCAAGACCGTGTGAAAATAGAAGGTTCTGCACAGCCTAAACTGAATTTAGGGTGGAACAACACTTTGAACTACAAGAACTGGACATTGACTGCTTTCTTCCAAGGAACTTTCGGTAATAAAATCATGAACTTGCCGCGTGCCCAATATAATAACGTGACCAACTTGGGCGTAGGTAAAAACGGATTGAAAGAAATCATCGAACTGAACAAGCCTAACGATGTCAACGCACAGGCACCGTCTGACCGTTACATCGAGGACGGTAGCTACCTGCGTCTGTCGACATTAAGCCTGAGCTACGATTTCGGGAAAATCGGCAATTGGATTAATAACCTGAAGCTGACCGCTACTTGCAACAACGTATTCACGATAACAGGCTACTCCGGCACAGACCCTGAAGTAAGTCTGGGTGGGGTGGAACCGGGTATCGATTGGCGTAATTCTTTCTACCCACGCACCCGTACATTTATGCTGGGGCTGAATGTGAATTTCTAATTAACTGATTAACTGGAACAATATGAAAAAGATATCTAAATTATTTATATCTGCCGGATTATTGGCCATGGCTGCTACCGGCTGTACGGATCTTGATGTGGACATCACATCTCAATATACAGAATATCCGGATTCGGAAATTGCCATTGAAGCCAAAATGGCGAATGTTTACTATGCATTCCGCGGGGCATTAGGACGCCGCTACAACGAAGCCGTATCATTCTCCAGCGATGAGTTTACCGGTATTTCTTTTGATGGAGACTATTACAACTCCGGTGAGAATTCCCATCCTACACTTCACATGTTGACGCCTGATGATCCTACTATTGGTTGGTATGGTGACTTGACTTCGGGTATCACCAACTGTAATAAAGCGATCTTGGAATTCGGTGGTGAGGACGAACCCTTGGCTGCGCCGGCATTGACCATGCGTGCATTCTATACATTCATTCTGATGGACTGCTACGGTGCTACGCCTATCCTTGACCATTTGGCTGAAGAAGACGAGGTTATTGCCCGTTCACCGCGTCCTGAAGTCGCAGCTTTCATCGAAGCAGACTTGCTGAAAGCGCTTCCCAATTTGTCCCAAGAATCCAACTCGGTGACCTATGGAAAGCCAAATTACTGGATGGCGAAAGCTCTTCTTGCCAAGTTGTACCTCAATTGGGGAGTTTATTCTTGCGAGGATGTGACAACTTATACCCCCTCGACCGCTAATCCAAAACTGAATGATTGTATCGCCATCTGCGATGAAATCATGGCTTCCGGATTATTTGACCTGAGCGACAGCTATCGTGAAAAGTTCTGGCCGGAAAATGGCGCTCATATCAAGGACTTCATCTATGCAATGCCTTATGACCGTATTACTGCCCAAGGTATGACATACGCCCGCTTCCGTACCTGGCGCCAAATGAACTCGCTTGATGTTTCGATGTATGGTTTTAAGTTGAGCGCTTCGGTTGGTGGTAATTTTGCAGTGAATCCGGAAATGGTAGACCTGCTTTCTCTGCCGGGCGACGAACGTAACCAATCCATTGTGGGTGGTCCTATTTATTACTTTGACAGCAACCGTAATTTAACAACTGATCCGGTTATTTATGAAGGACAGCAACTCGTGTTCACCAAAGAAATCACATTGAAGTCGGGTAGTGTTCCTGAGGAAATCAATACGGGTAAGGATGTTAACGGTTGGTCGCAAGGCTACAAATCGGTAAAATGGTTCCCGACTTATGACGATTATGTAAATGGTCGTAACCAGAGCAACGATGTGCCCATCTTCCGTTATGCCGATATTATCCTGACGAAAGCAGAAGCCATCCTGCGTGGCGGTTCGGCAACCAATGGTGACACACCGGCTTCCTTGTTGAATCAGATACGTTCCTATGTACATGCGCCTCAGTTTGAAGGCGAACCCACACTGGATGATATCTTGGACGAACGTGGTCGTGAGTTCTTCGACGAAAACTGGCGTCGCAACGACTTAATCCGTTTCGGTAAATTTGAAGACGATTGGGGTTTGAAGCATGTCATCAATCCGGCTGCTAAAACCGAATTGTTCCGTCGTATCTTCCCGATACCGACAGGTGTGATGAATACCAACACGAACTGGAGCCAGAACGCCGGATACTAATAAACACACAGAAACATTTTTAAGGTAAAAGCAAGCGATTGTTTTATTTAGAGTTTTAAAAATGTAGGCCTTGCACAAGACCTGCGGTAATGCCATTCCGCAGGAGGCGTGCAAGGCTTTTTCTTACATGAATTACCACGCCAATGTACGGAGGAGGCAAGTGTGGCGAAATACCCTTTTCCCTCCTTGTCCGCTTCTTCTTTCTTTCACAGTATGGATGTGACACCTTCACAGTACGGATGTGACGCCTTCACAGTACGGATGTGACGCTTTCACACTAAAAGCGTGAAGAGATGTGAAGGCTTCACACCTTATGGAACGCTGGGTGTGAACAGGCTGGACAGAGGGCAGGCATCGGCTTCTTGCGGATATTTATTCAAAAAGACATGTCGCCGTCACTTGCGTTTCCGCAGCCTTTTATTAATTTTGCAATCAGATGATACCTTCACTACCCTATAAAATAACAAGCATGCGAAAAATCAAATCATTCCTTTATACAGCATGGACAGTCATCCTGGCAGGAACGTCACACGCCGCCCACGCTGAGGGACTGCCCGACCGAATTGCCGACGAGTTCCCGTTGACGCAATATGTAGACCTACGCATCGGAAGCGAAGGGCTGGGACGTGTGTTCATCGGTCCGACCTATCCGTTCGGCATGGTGAAACCTTCACCGGACTGTACGCCCGCACCCAACAACGGATGGGATCCCATGCCCACACGAGTGGACGGCTTCGCACAGACCCACATCAGCGGGACGGGAGGCGGACAGAAGTATGGCAACGTTCTGGTGCAACCTTTCTGCAACGGCATGAACCAGATTAACCATTACTACCACCGCGCGGAAGAAGACTTCTCACTGGGATATTACCGCACGACATACCGCGAAAACGGCATCCGAACGGAGATTACCACAGCTGAACGAGCCGCATTGTATCGCTTCACCTATCCTACAGACTCTCTGAAAGGACTGGCCATCGACGCAGGATTTTTCCTCGGCGAAAACCCGGTACCGGACGCTCGCGAGGCGCAACAGTTTGTGGGATCGGAAGTGAACATCGTCAGCGACACGGAAGTGGAGGGATACACTCGCATACGGGGTGGATGGAACAACGGAAGAGCGTACACAGTGTATTTCTACGCACAGACTGACCGCCCCTTCATCGAAACGGCAACCTGGAAGGGCGACAGCATCTGCCCGGACCAGAAACGACAATATGATTCTTATCAGAAGACGGGTGCGCTGCTACGGTTCGGCGGGGAAGAAAATCAAGTGCATCTAAGGGTGGGCATCTCGTTCCTGAGCACGGGACGGGCACGCCACAACGCACACCATGACTTGCCGGAGTGGTCCATGGAGAAGGTGTATCGACGGCTGCTGAACACATGGGAGGAGTTGCTGGGACGCATCTCGATAGCAAACGACACACCGGAGGAACAAAAACGTATGTTTTACACGGCCATCTACCATGCCCTGATGATGCCGGCGGACCGAACGGGAGAAAATCCGTTATGGAATGACCCGCAACCTTACTACGATGATTATTATGCCATCTGGGACACATACCGCACAAGCACACCACTACTTACATTGATGGATCCGAAGCGCGAGGCAGACTTAGTGCAGTCACTACTATATATCTACAAACGAGACGGATACCTGCCTGACGCACGTAGCGGTAACTGTAACGGACGCACGCAGGGGGGCTCGAACGCAGAAGTGATGATAGCGGACGCCTACGTGAAGGGCTTACAGGGTATCGACTGGGACCTGGCGCTGGAGGCGATGCTGAAAGACGCCACCGTGGATCCAGGCGGACACCACGAGGCGGAAGGCCGGGGCGGACTGGACGAATATCTACACTTGGGCTATGTGCCTTGGGGCATTCCACGTGCGGGTAACCGCACGGTAGAATACAGCTACTGTGACTATGCCATCTATCAGGTAGCGAAAGGTATGGGTAAGAAGGATCTGGCAAAACAGTACTTGAAACAAAGCGAAAGCTGGAAAAATCTTTGGCGCTCTGACTATGAGCACGACGGGGCACGGGGCTTCATTATGCCGCGCGACGCACAGGGCAACTGGCTGGATAGCCTGACCTATGGACACAGCCGACTGCGCAAGCCGAAGTATGTCTACACGCCCGTGACGTCAGAAGGGCCGTGGTACACGCCATGGTGGAATACATTCTTCTACGAGGGTTCGTCGTGGGAATACTCGCTAAGCGTGCCCCACGACGTACCGGGGCTGATAGCGATGTGTGGAGGAGCCGAGGCTTTCGAACGAAGGCTGGACACATTTTTCGATCACGGCTATTACAATGTGAACAACGAACCGGCCTTCCTCACGCCGTATCTGTATCACTGGATAGGGAAACCCGACCGCAGTGCGGATCGGGTGCGTGAAATCGTAGGGCAGCACTTCAGTGCAAAAGCAGACGGTCTGCCAGGCAGGGACGATGCGGGAGCAATGTCGTCGTGGCTGGCGTTCCACATGATGCCGCTCTATCCTAACGGAGGGCAGGACTATTACCTCATCCACGCACCGATGCTGCGGGAGGTAACGTTCCATCTGGCGAACGGTCGCCAATTCCGCATCATGGCCGAAGGACTGTCAGAGCGGAATCGTCACATCATATCGGCCACACTAAACGGCAAGAATTACCCCTACTCAGCCCTGCGCCACGCCACACTCATGGAGGGTGGTACACTAATACTGAAGATGGGCGACAAACCGGGCGAGTGGGGAAAACGTATGTTCAAGGAAGAGAAATAACATTATGAAAACCAAACTTCTTACTCTACTGACTTTACTGTGGATGTCCCTCGCCGCAGGGGCACAGGTGATACCGGACACATTGCTGTTCGTCTTTAAGCTGCACGGGCAGACGCGGCGCTTTGAGATGAGCTTCGAAGAAAAGAATGACACCGTAAGCCTCATCTGGGGCATCGAACGCAAGCTGAAATGGCTGTCGGGGACTTACACCATGATGCCGGAAAACGTAGAAAACGGCTCGTCACTTAGTTTTCTGCAGCCGGAGGACAAGAACCATGTGACACTGCCTGCCGGCGAAACGGTGTACATGATAGGACGCAAGGCATACCGCACGCTGAAAACGACGGGAGAAATGGACTATAACCGGACGACGTACCGTCTACTGGATACAGACGACCGCGCCCTGGGCCTGCCGCTACTGCACGTCAAGGACACGGTCGAGAATGAAGAAATGTGGATACTGGACCATCCGACTCTACCGCTAGTATGGCGGATGAA
>ENA-OOXJ01001757-OOXJ01001757.1-human-gut-metagenome-genome-assembly--contig:-NODE-1757-length-12760-cov-8.986619_pt1 | contig 12760 bp, 6 predicted proteins | sample MGYA00241587_ERZ501343 | MGnify/ENA primary metagenome ERZ501343 (study PRJEB25962, sample SAMEA2042918) | human gut metagenome | biome: human gut; feature: human-associated habitat; material: faeces... | reverse complement strand
TAAGAAGGTTGAAATTGAGTTCGGCCTGCTGGCCATTGCACATAATCTTGCAAAAGCAGCCTCTTAGGAGGCTTATGGCAACGAAAAAAACAGTTTGAAAGGATGAAATCTTCAAAAGTAAGTTTATAAACTCATCTTTTGAGAGAAATCCAAATGACTTCAATCTGAAATGAAACAACAGAGGCCATCTCAAGTTTATTTTGAGACAGCCTCTTTTTTTATTTAAGTTGTGTGCTGGCTTATTAAAAAACTTGCTGTGAATTATATAATAAACCGTTGAAGAGTGTGTATTTCATAGTAGTGTAAAATAAAAAAACCACCTTGAGTAATATATTCACCAAGGTGGTTTTTATCTTATTAATTCAGTTATATGATAAAACTATATAAACTGATATTGGTATTCATCAATTTCTTTGCGGCAGTGTTGATGACCAGTTTTCATTCTGTGCTACACCATAGCCTGTATTAACTTCAGCACTTGGAATTGGGAATACCAGGTTAGAAATTTTATAATTTGTATATACAAATGAAATGTTCGGAGCTTGAGTTGCATTAACTTCAGCCATTTCATCCCATCGGCGCAGGTCATACAAACGTAATCCTTCTTGGAACAATTCACGGGCGCGTTCATCTTTAATGAAAGACATCAGATTTTCTTTTGTAGATGGCAAATCACCGACAGATGTGATATCAGAATTACGTTTAGCTACAGTCAACAATGCCTTCTGTGCATTGTTGATAGTTCCATTGGCACTGTATAAATTGGCTTCTGCAATGATGAGGAACATTTCTGGAGCATTTACGATATAATGTGTCGCATATGCAGGGTTACCTGATGAAAAGTGAGAAAATTTGCCACCTTTGAATATAGGAACTTCTGGAGTCGATTGGCTATCCCATGCAAAAATGCTTGTACGGCAGTCATTTTCACCATATAAAGCCTGAAGTTTCGGGCTTGGGCTATAGTTGTAGCTGCTCCATAATGTACCACTTGAATTAGCTGACCAGTTCTGGCTAGCTGTAATGGCAAGTGCAAACATACTTTCAGTATTAGATGTCTCACTACTATATAAAGCTTTATAGCTATCATTGCCATATGTAAGAGTGGAAATATTAGCTGCATCAAGTGCTTTTTGTGCATTTGACATAGCTGCATCCCAATTTTCCATATATAAATTAGTACGTGCCAATAATCCGTAGACAGCTGCTTTACCGAAATATTGTAATTGTCCTCTATCACCACCCGCAGCATCGAAATGGCTGATAGCATTATTTAAGTCAGACAATACAGCCTCATAACTTTGTCCTATGGTTGAACGGGATACTTTTTCGAATGCAGGTATAGGTGTATTAATTACTACGATACCCGGTTCAGAAGAAAAGTCTGTGCCGTTTACTTTTATTTGATGGCAGAATATATTTGTTAACATCAATTGGGCATAGCCGCGTAATGAATATGCTTCGGCTAGGTATAGCTCAAGTTCAGCTTTTTCTTCTTCTGTTGCATTTTCGTATAAAGCTGGTATAGCTTCTATTATTCGAGCTGCATTATCGGCAACTTTATATCCATATTCCCATATAGAGTTTAAATAAGTATCTGTATCTACAATAGTGAATGTATAGATACCATCAAAATGTCCGGTTTTACCATTCCAGTAGCTGATGTCTGTTGGAATATCTCCTATATTGATGGCATAATTGCCGGCAAAGCTATAATGGTATAAGTTATAATACGTTCCATTCAGTGCGGTTGAAATTTTTGAAATCGATGTCAGAGCATCTTCCGTATCGATGCCTGAATAATAATCGGTTTCCAGGAAAGTATCACCACAACTTGTCATGCCAGCTCCCAAAGCCACCAGCATAAATGCTTTTAATATATATTTCTTCATATTATAAAGTTCCTTTTAAGTTGCTAATAGTTAGAAAGTAAGTTGGATACCTCCAATAAATGTACGGGTTGCAGGATATTGCCATGCTATAACACCGTTTGCTGATGTTTCAGGGTTGTAACCTACGAAATCACTTGCTGTGAATGTGTAAAGGTTATCTACAGAAATATATGCACGGAGTCTCTGTATCAGAATTTTTGTTGTCCATTTTTTAGGCAGAGTGTATCCAAGTGTCAGATTGCTTATGCGTAGATAATTTCCGCTGTATAAGAAGCGTGATGAAGTTGAAGTCGCATTATACGGGTCTGAGTAGATGTATTGAGGATACTTAGCATCTTTGTTTTCTTCTGTCCATGAGTTGAGTGCAACGTCTTTCAAAGGAGTTCTGAATGCCATTCCGAATCCTGTGAAAGCTGCTCCTGAATCATAGACTTTTCCTCCAAGGCGATAGTTGAACGACAATCCGAAATCAATGTCTTTCCATCTCAGATTAGTTCCAAATCCACCTAATACATTCGGGTCAGCGTCTCCTACATAACGTTTAGCTGCGGCATTATAATCACTGGTAGTTTCGTTTCCTGTTTCGTTCAGATACCATAATGGCTTTCCTGTTTCACGGTCAACACCGGCATATTCTTTCATCTTGAATTGTGTATAAGGCCGGCCTTCTTCTATAATTTGGAATGTATATTCTATAGGTTCATCAGTAGACAATTTTACAACTTCATTTTCATTCCATGTCAAGTTAGCGTAAGCACTCCATGTCCAGTCTTTAGTTTGGAGAATATTAGCGTTAACAGAGAATTCGATACCGTGGTTACGGATTTTTCCGATGTTTTTGTAAGTTTCAGCCATACCAGTAGTCATAGACAAGGGTACCTGGAAAAGTGCATCAGAAGTGATTTCGTTATAAAAATCGAAAGTGAAATGCAGACGATGCCATAATGAAAGATCAAATCCTATGTCGAATTTCTTGGAAACCTCCCATGTCAGCTCTTGGTTAGAAATACTTACAGGAATCATACCTGGCATCTGGTTATAGTTATAACCAGCACCGTAGAATCCGCGGGCTGCATACCAGTCTATATCCTGGTTTCCAACAGTACCATAAGAGGCACGTAATGTAGCGTTTGTAATTACATTGTTTCCGTTTAAGAAATCTTCACCAGAAATACGCCATTTACCTCCTACTGACCAGAAGTTACCCCAACGTGTGTCGCTACCGAAAACAGAAGAACCGTCTCGACGGTATGAACCTGAGAGATAATATTTATCAGCATATGAGTAGTGTGCATCCATAAAGTAAGAAGCCAGACGAGCTTCTTTTTTGTAGTATTCACTTCCCTGTTCTGTTCCGGCTGTAGTCAAATCACGCATACCAGAATCAGCAAATGGGAAATCAGACTTAGCATAATATTCATAGAAGTATGATTTCTTTTGCATTTCTTGTCCTAACATTACACTGACATCATGTTTGTCGGCGAATTTATGATTCCATCCAACTACATTATTCCATGTAACTACAGTGTTACGTGAATTGTACTGCTGTCCCAATCCGTTATAATCCATGGCTTGTGGATTGTAGAGTGCACTCCAATATTGGTATTGGCGTAAATCTGTAAGATTGACACCCAAAGTGGTCTTAGCATAGATTCCTAATCCGAAATCAACTTGTAAATATGGATTCAAGTTGATAGTTTGCATCTTATTTTCATTCAATTCTCCCGCATCCTCATCCATTAATGCTACAGGGTTGTACATATTTATGTTGTTGTAGTTTCCTTCAGAGTCATATACGGGATCCATTGGAGTCTGGCTAGATATTGCAGCAGTTAACGGGCTTGACATGGAGCCACTGGTAGACAATGAGAATCCGTTTTGTGTAGAATAACTGTAAGATGTATTTACACCGATAGTTGCCCATTTGAATTTTGAATCAAGATTCATACGTCCTGAGAATCGTTCCATATCCGAACCGATAATCAGACCGTCAGTGTTCAAATAACCTAAACTTACATAGTAACCGGTATTTCCGTTTCTACCTTGTGCGCTGAGGTTATAGTCCTGATAATATCCTTTACGCGTGATGGCATCCATCCAGTCTGTACTGGTTTTACGATCCCAACCGAAATAGTTATCAGCCAGGTAATTATAATTCTCTTGCCAGTCTCCTCCTTGGTAAGCCGTTAATCCGTCGGTGAACAACTTCATAGATTCTTCAGCGTTAGCAAAATCCATATTGTTGTTTCCCATAGATACGAAACCTTGTTTAATGTCTAAATTCAAGTTGAATTTACCTTCTGAACCTTTCTTCGTTGTTACTACAATAACACCGTTGGCAGCACGTGAACCATAGATAGCTGTAGCTGCCGCATCTTTTAATACGGTAATGCTTTCGATATCGGCCGGATTAATTGAGGACATCGGGTCTACCATGTTGTTGTCACTCGTACTCATTGCGTCAGTATCAGAGTTTACTGGCATTCCGTCTATTACATAAAGTGGCTGTGTACCTGAATTCAATGAGGCACGTCCACGTATATATACAGATCCCCATACACCTGGCATACTGGTAGAGTTGTTCATTTGTACACCTGGAACAGAACCTTCCAGTACTTTTACAAAGTTTGCATCATTCTTTTTTGCAATAGCTTCCTCACCAACAATAGAAGCTGCACCTGTAAATGAAGCTTTACGCTGTACACCATATCCGGTTACTACGACTTCGTCAAGTACCTCAGCATCAGACTTCAGTACCACTTTGACATTCGATTTAATCTTCACTTCCTGCGACTGCATTCCGATGAAAGAAATAACCAAAGTTCCGGCGGAACTTGGCACATTAGTCAACGTAAAATTACCATCAATGTCGGTAACAGTACCTACGGTAGTACCTTTTACCAATACTGATGCGCCCACTACAGGTAAACCATCTTCTTCAGAAGTAACGTTACCAGTTACTTTTGAAACTTGAGCGTTTACCAGACCGATACCTATCATCAGGCAGGTCATTAACAGCATCAATTTTCTTTTCATAAAAATCTCTCTTAAAGTTTAACTTTACATTAATAAAAATTCATTCACTCTAACAGGATGCAAAAATAGTAATATCTTTTTAAATGTTTATACTGTTTTCCAGAAAATACCTGCAAAAGGTTGCTTTTTAACACTTATACGTGCCACTTTTATGCAAAAGTCTGTTTTTATAAAGTAAATGATGTGCATTTCTTGTACTTGCACTTTATTATAATATAAAAATATGAATCCTTTTTCGCCGGCCACTTGTTACTTTTAATTTGGTTAAAATAGGTGCTATATAGGTAATAAACTTCTTCTTATTGCATATTATCTGCATATTTTCTTAAAAACAACATAGTATGAACAAGATTTATTTCAGATTGGTTTACAATCGTAAAAAGAAGTTAAACAAATCAGGTAATGCTCTTATTCAGGTAGAAGCTTATAGAAATCGCAAGAAGGTTTACATTTCGACAGGAATATATGTTAATCCGCAACAATGGGATAAGCATCATAGCAAAATTATTCAACATCCACACTGTGAGGAACTGAATCGAATGTTGGAAGAATTTATGCTGCAATTACAATGGGAGGAATTAAAATCATGGAAACGTGGCGTTCATATTAACTTGTCTGCTTTTAAAACTCTCAACCATCAAAATGATACTGAAAGAATAACATTTTTACCCTTTGGTAGAAACTGGGTAGAACATTCATCACGCAAGGATACTACCAAAAAGAACCTTCTTACGACATTGGATCTACTCAATCACTTTCGTTCTTCTATTGAATTTGAAGATATAACTTATTCATTTCTTCTTGAGTTTGAAGATTTCATGCGACAAAAAATGTATGAAATAAATACAATTGCCAAACACATGCGACAATTGAGGACTTTTGTTAACGAGGCTATTAAAAGAGGATACATTCAGCCAGAAGATTATCCGTTCAAAAAATACCAGATAAAAACGACTCGAAGTAAACATAGTTTTCTGCTACCTGAAGAAATCAGGAAACTGGAAAAACTGGAACTGCCATTGTGCTCAAAATCACTAATACATAGTTTAAAGGCTTTTTTATTTTGTTGTTACACAGGAGTCCGGTATTCAGACTTTGTACATCTTAATGAAAATAACATTATCACAATAAAAGGAGAAAAATGGCTTATATTTAGAACTGTAAAGACTAATACGGAAGTTAGTATACCACTATACCTTCTCTTTCAGGGGAAAGCGCTCCGATTATTGCAGGAGTATAATCGGAATGTGAATGATTTTTTTCATTTAAAATCGAATTCTTCCGTAAATAAGGATTTAAAGAAAATAGGTATGTTGGCTAAAATAGAAAAGCACTTTTCATTTCATACGGCCCGACATACTAATGCTACTCTTTTGATTTATAATGGTGCACAAATAACTACAGTCCAGAAACTGTTAGGGCACCAGAGTGTGAAGACTACTCAAGGATACAGTGATATTTTTTCGGGAACGATTGTAAAAGACTTGAAGAAATGTAAGTTTTAATTTTTGTTATACATTAGATTTTCGATATAGTCATATAAATTTATGTTAACTTCTTTTTATCGTATTGCTTTTTCTTTTACCCTAAAGCCTTATACAGGCATATGCCTGCCAGCCCGTCAACCTGTCAACTTAGTCAGGAATTAATCTTCAAACTGACAACTATTTTCAGTACACCTCAAACGCCCTTACGTTTGAAGTGAAACACCTAAGCGTTTTAATCAAAACGTCCTTACGTTTTGGATAAAACGTACTTATGTTTTCTTCCAAACGCAAAGGCGTTTTTTTCAGTCTAATTCTTCAGTAGAGTCTTAGTAGAAAACTTGTATTCGAGATTAATCTACAAATCATTATACATCATACTCTGAAGAGATAATGGGATTTTTATTTGCTTCATTACTAGTGAGTTATTTATATTTATAGTTCCGCCGGAACTTTGGTTATTTCTTTCATCGGAATGCAGTCGCAGGAAGTGAAGATTAAGCCAATCGTAAAAGTGGTGTTGAAATCTGATGCGGAAGTACTTGATGAAGTTGTGGTAACTGCGTATGGTACTTCTACCAAAGGGTCATTTACAGGTTCTGCAGCAGTGATGAAAGCTGATAAGATTGAGAAACGTCAGGTGTCAAACGTTTCTAATGCATTGGCTGGAGCTGTGGCAGGTGTGCAGATTTTAAGTAATAACGGTCAGCCGGGTGAAGATGCGAAAGTACGTATCCGTGGTGTCGGATCAATCAATGCCGGAACAGATCCGCTGTATGTAGTGGACGGTGTGCCTTATGATGGAGACTTGTCATCTATCAACTCTGCAGATATTGAATCAATGACGGTGTTGAAGGATGCGGCTTCTACAGCATTGTATGGTGCGCGTGGTGCAAACGGTATTATCATGATTACTACTAAAAAAGGTACTTCTGGCAAGGCTCGTGTGAATTTCGATGCAAAATGGGGTGCCAATTCTCGTGGAGTAAAGAACTATGATGTGTTGACCAGTTCAAAGAATTATCTGGAAAAAGCTTATGAAGCTATTTATAATGGCTATGTACAGACTAATGGTATGACTCCGCAAGCTGCCAACGTCGCTGCTAACAATACTTTGCTTTCTGCCGGAAATGGTGGTGTCGGTTATCAGATTTATACAGTGCCTGAAGGCCAGTTGCTGATTGGTAGCAACGGTTTGCTGAATCCGAATGCGACATTGGGTTATACTGATGAGTATGGCTATTATTATACTCCGGATAACTGGGCCGATGAAACATTTAGAACTGCTCTTCGTCAGGAATATAACTTGAATGTATCTGGTGGTAACGACAAGTCTACTTTCTATATGGCTTTCGGCTATTTGGATGATCAGGGTGTAATTGAAGGTTCTGGTTTGACTCGTTTCAGCGGTCGTTTGAAGGGTGACTACAAGGTAACAGACTGGTTGAAAGTGGGTGCCAACATGAACTATGTAAACTCTAAGAGTAACTATCCGGGCGATCAGGATGCTAATTCTACTGCATCTTCTGGTAATGCTTTTTACATTGCTAATAACATTGCCCCGGTTTATCCGATGTATGTACGTGGAGCTGACAAACAGATTATGACACTGAACGGTCGTAAGGTGTATGATTACGGTGATGGCGTAAGCAGTCCTTCATCACGTGCCTTTATGTCTATTGCCAACCCGGCAGGTGACCTTATTTATAATAAGACTGAGTATTTGGCTGACGTGCTGAATGCAAACTGGTTTGCTGAATTGACTCCGATTAAAGGTCTTACCATCAGCGCACGCTTTGGTATGAATATCGACAATACACGTTACAATGATTTGGGTAACGCATATATGGGTCAGAGTGCTTCTTATGGAGGTAATGCTTATCAGGCTGCAATGCGTACTTTCGGTTTCGACCAGCAGTATGTAGCTAACTATCAGTTTGCAGTGAAAGATGTACATCATTTTGATATTACTGCCGGTTACGATGGTTATTCATACCAATATACAGAATTGACTGGTTCTGGTCAGAATTTGTATGACCCGGAAAGCTTCTATATTAGTAATACAATTGATAAGAAGACTGCCAGCGGTATGAAACTGACTTATGCTACTGAAGGTTTCTTTGGTCGTGTCAACTACTCTTATGACGACAAATACTTTGGTAACGTTTCTTACCGTCGTGATGCTTCTTCTCGTTTTGCTCCTGAAAATCGTTGGGGTGACTTCTGGGCTGCAAGTGTGGCTTGGATGATTACACGTGAAGAATTCATGAAGGACATCACTTGGATTAACATGTTGAAACTGAAGGCTTCTTTCGGTCAGCAGGGTAACGATGATATCTTGTTCGCTGGTGGATATACCGTGGGTGGTACAAGCAAGAACTATTATCCATGGATGGACCAGTATAACATGACTGGTGCAGACGGTGTATTCTCTGACGGTACGATGATTGCAAAGGGTAATCGCGATTTGACTTGGGAAACTTCAACTTCTTATAACGTAGGTATTGATTTTGCCTTGTTCAATAACCGTTTGAACGGATCGGCTGAATACTTCGGTCGTAAGTCAAGCGATATGCTTTACAACAAACCGGTTGCAGGAAGTGTGGGTTATACTTCTATTCCGATGAACGTAGGTTCTATGACTAACTCTGGTTTTGAATTGGATTTGACTTATTTGATTTTCAACCAGAAAAACTTTACTTGGGATGTGAACTTGAATGCAACTTTCATCAAAAATAAAATCAACAAGCTGCATCCGGACTTGGATGGTCAGTTGATTGATGGAAACTACATTTACGAAGAAGGTGAATCAATGTACCGTATGTACTTGGTAGATTATGCTGGTGTAGATCCTGAAACTGGTTTGGCTCAGTATTGGGCAAAAGATGACAAGGGTGAGTTGTATAAAACAGACAATTATGCATTAGCTCAGACTACAAACAAGGTAGCCACAGACAACTTGATGCCGAAGGTATACGGTGGCTTGGGTACTTCTGTACAGGTTTACGGTTTTGATGCTTCTATTCAGTTGTCTTATCAGTTAGGTGGACAAATTTATGACTCAGGTTATCGTTTCATGATGGCCGGAAAAGGTGACGGACAGAACTGGCATAAGGATATTTACAATGCATGGACTCCGGAAAATAAATATACGGATGTACCTCGTCTGAATGCACAGGATAAGTATACAAACTCTACTTCTACTCGTTGGCTTACAAGCTCTAACTATTTGAGTGTAAATAATATTACTATAGGGTATACACTCCCGTCTAGCTTGGTTCGCAAGATGATGCTGGAAAAACTGCGTGTATATTTCACAGCCGACAATGTGGGATTACTTTCTGCACGTAAGGGGCTTGACCCACGTCAGAGCTATACAAGTGCTACTACATCACTTTATACTGCTATCCGTACAATTTCTGGAGGTATCAGCCTTACATTTTAATTAAAATATAAATAAGAAACAGATATGAAAACAAAATATATTTTTGCTTCATTGCTTGTATCTGCACTGGCCGTGACTGGTTGCCAGGATATGGATACATTACCCGATGGAGGAATCGTGACTGACTCTCAGAAGGAAACAGTTTCTACATTGAATCCTGAACGTGGAGTGGCAAAAGTAAATGCGATTTTCTCTACTTTCAACCAAGCTTTCCCTAACTCAAGTGCATTGGGAGCTGAACGTCATAATGATATTGGTTATCCTACCGTGATGTTGTGCCTGGATTCTAATACAGAAGATGTGGTGAGCGATAATAACGGCTATAACTGGACAGGATATGACTTGACATTCGAAGACCGTGAAAATACTTCTTTGGAAGGACAGATGGTATGGAATGACTTGTATTCTATCGTTTTTGCAGCCAACAATGTGGTAGGAAGCATTGACGAAAAAACAGAGGATGCTAATGAACAGTTCTATTTGGGACAGGGACTGGCTGCACGTGCATTCTCTTATTGGGTAATGGCACAGCTGTATCAGTTTAATTATAAAGGCAATGAAGACAAGCCTTGTGTACCGCTGATTACAGAAAAGAACTCGGAAGAGGCTTCTGTAAATGGTTGCAAACGTTCTTCTGTAAAAGAAGTATATGCACAGATTGAATCAGACTTGACTAATGCTATTGGTTTGTTGACTAATGCAGAACAAGGCAGAGTGAAACGTGCAGATAAACGTTATATCAGTTTGTCGGTGGCATACGGACTTCGTGCGCGTATGTATCTGTCAATGCATGAATATGCTAAGGCTGCCGATGATGCGGCAAATGCTATTAAGGCTGCGAATAGTGAGGGTATTGCAATTGCTTCTCGTGATGAAGTGGCAAAACCGACATTCTGGAGTGTGGACGAAGTAAACTGGATGTGGGGTATCATTGTCAGCGAAACGGATGACGTAGTGGATACGGGTATCTGTAACTGGCCTTCTCACATGGGTTCTTTGAACTATGGATATGCAAACTATTCAGGTGGCCGTCAGATTAGCTTGGAATTATATAACGGAATCAACGATAGTGATATTCGTAAATCATGGTGGCTGGATGCAGCAGCTGAAGCTCAGGATAAATATTTGACCGATGAACAAGCTGCTTTTGTGGCTAAGCAGGGTTATAAGCCTTACACTCAGGTAAAATTCGGTCCTTACAATGATGTGGTAGGTACTACTATCAATGCTAATGACATTGTGTTGATGCGTATTGAGGAAATGTACCTGATCGCTGCAGAAGCATACGCTGAAGCTGGAAATCAGTCAGAAGGTGAAAAATATTTCAAGGAATTGCTTAATAATCGTCTGTCAACCGGATCGCAAGCTTATTTAACTGACTATGCTTCTAATCCTCAGGAAGCTGTTTATTTCCAGCGTCGTATAGAACTATGGGGTGAAGGAGTAATCTGGTTCGATGTAATGCGTCTGAACAAGGGAGTAGACCGTCGTGGATGCGGCTTCCCGAATGCAGAATGTATATTTAACATTGCACCGACTGATGATATTCTGTTGTGGCGTATACCAGAAGCAGAACTTCAGGCTAATAAGGCATTGACTCCTGCTGATAGTCCTGCATGGACATTGCCGAAACCAGTGGAAGAATAATAAGTTGGATTAAAGTTAAAACTAAGAGTATTATGAAATTAAATAAATTCTTTTTCGGATTATTGATGACTCCTGCCGTAATGATGGTAGGATGCAGCGATTATGAAGATACGGAAGTGGCAAGCACGGAAGCCGATGCGGATGCAATTGGAGCTTATTTTGAGACCAGTTCAGTTTCTGAACAGTTGTCACCGGGGCAAACTTCTTTTAATGTTGTGTTGAACAGAGCTTCTTTTTCTGAAGCTGTAAATGTACCGGTTAAAATAACTGCTAATGATGATAACTTTTTCTCCTTGTCAGCCAATCAGTTTGTGTTTGATGCTGAAAAACAGGTTAGCAGCCCGATTACTGTGACTTTTAACCAAAGCACAGTGGAGCTTCAGAAAACGTATTCTTTAGGATTGCAGGTAGCAGACGGAGTGAAAGACCATTTGTATGGTGCCGGTTATACAGATGCACAATATTCTATGGTCGTTGATTATGAATGGAAGAGTGACTCATTGGCATCTACAATGGTGAAGGATGAGTATGCAGGAACATTCGATAAAGAAGGAGCTTTAGCTGCTGTAGAAATAGCAAAAGATTTTGAGGTAGTAAAGGCAAATCCGTCACCAGACTATACAAAGAATTCTTTGGTGCGTATCTCTAGTTTCTTTGCTACTATTGGCAAGTCGAAAGCGGCTGGAAAAGATCATATTCAGTTTGTAGTAGATAAAAATCATAAGAATCCTCAATTCTTAACAACTGAATACCTGGCTGGTAAGGAGATTTCTCTGAAAGTAAACACAACAGAATTGTCGACTGGAATGACTCAGAAATTTGCTGAAGAAAAAGAGTATCCTGTCTGCATGGATTTGGTAGGTATTGACGTAGATGAAACAGCTACGGAGGCAGCTACTACAACTGATGATGTTACTTATCTGGTAACATACAAGTTGTATGCATTTGATGAGAAGGCTGATAAAAAATATCAGCTTTCAACAGAAGATGATACTGTGCCAGTAGAAGGCAATACTCAATATAAAGCTAAATTTGAAGTAAAATTCGTAAAAGCTTCTGCTGAATAAGCGTTATTATAGCTAAAATCGTAAAAAGAGGTATATCCTATGTGGATGTACCTCTTTTTCGTCTTATTCGCTTAAAAACTGGTCTTTTTGTTAGATTGAACTTCTTAATAATACAAAATAAATGCAATTTTATTCGTAAGCATTCGAAGAAATGCACCTTTTACACTTTGAGGTTTGGTTGTAGCTTTG
>ENA-OOXJ01001753-OOXJ01001753.1-human-gut-metagenome-genome-assembly--contig:-NODE-1753-length-12767-cov-2.575598_pt1 | contig 12767 bp, 5 predicted proteins | sample MGYA00241587_ERZ501343 | MGnify/ENA primary metagenome ERZ501343 (study PRJEB25962, sample SAMEA2042918) | human gut metagenome | biome: human gut; feature: human-associated habitat; material: faeces... | reverse complement strand
AGATACTTTCATAAACTTTTCGGACTTCATTAAATAAATAGGCTGCCTTTAAAGGCAGACCATTTATTTATTTTCTCACGTAATATTTACGGAATTCACTGTGGCATCTGTGGCGGCATTGATAATCAAGGGGTTGCGCCTGCACTTTCATCAATAAGGTCTTGTTTTACAACAGAAGACTCCGGTAAAACACTATTCATTTCATCTACAGAACGCTCCACGGCCAACCAAAAACGACCGTGATGGGTCTCCACTTGTTCGAACCCCAACTCCTTCATCGCCCGCCCTACCTGCACAGGGCTGAGCCGCATCGACGCGAAGCGGGCGCAGATCTGCGAAGCCGTCAGGTAGCGGCCCTTCTCCAGCGCCGAGGGGCGGCGGTAGTGGGCCAGGATGAGCTCGCGGGCGGGATTGGGCGCTTCGAAGCGGCGGTTGCGGCGGTTGAGCGCCTCCACCTCGTCGCCCTGGAACCAGTAGCGGAAACCGCCGTCGAGCAGGGCCTTGGCCTGGGCATAGACACCCTCGTAGTCGATAGGCGTAGTCCAGGGATTCTCGATGTGCTCCACTTCGAAGGGCAGCCAGCGGCGGTTGCCGGTGTCGTCGGTGAGGAACTGGAGGTTGTTGCCCGTGGCGCAGAACGAGGCCACGTGGGGCAGCCGCACCTTGTTGCGCCCGTAGGCCGGACGCTCGTTGATGTAGAGCGTGGTGGTCATGGCCTTCAGCTGGTTCAGTTCGGGACGCTGCATGGAGTCTATCTCCTCGAAGTTGACGAGCAGGTTCTCGGTCATGGTGAAGAGGTCGTCCTTGGTGAGGCGCTGCGAGTTGGTCTTCGTGGTGTAGTAGCGGCGCAGGCAGGGCGGCAGCAGGTTCTCGAGGAAGGAGCTCTTGAACGAGCCTTGCGGACCGAGGAGGACGAGGATTTCGTGGTTCACCACACCGTCGTCCAGCGCGGCGGCCAGCATGCCCACCAACCAACGGCGGAAGTAGTAGTCGAACTCGGCGGCCGACGTGCCGCGACACACCACCATCCGGGCCAGGCGGCCGATGTAGTCGGTCGTGCCATCCCAGGGCGGCAGCGTGTCGAGGTAGCGGCGCAGGGGGTGGTACGTGGGCACGAAGTCGCTCTGCAGCAGCGTGCGCAGGCGGAAGAGGTCGGCGTCCAGCCCCTCGTGCTGCATGGCACGCCACAGGGAGTTCTCCAGCGCATCGGTCATCAGCTGCCAGCGGGGCTCCTCCTCCCCTGTCCCGTCCATGAGCCGCACCTCCAGCTGGTGGATGAGGAGGTTGCGGCGCAGCTGGCACCAGCGGCCGATGAAGTCCTCCATCTGCCCTACCGACACGCGGGGCGCACGGCTGCCACCGCCGCCCGACTTATTTCTAGAGGTACGCGCACGCGCGTAGCGCGCGAGGCGACACGTGGCGTGTTCGGCGGTCAGGGCGTAGCAGCTGCGCACGGTGGCCGCAACGGAATGTTCGGCCGCGTCGTAGTCGGCAAATTCACTGAGGGCCCACGCCTCGGCATCGGCCTCGCTCACGCCGAAGCGGTTCATCCAGTAGAGGCAGCGGCAGATGTAAGCGTTGTGGCTGCCGGGAGCGTAAAGGATGCCGTCGTCCTCCACCAGGCGGCGCACGGTGGGGGCGGCACTCACGGCCCGCACGGGTCGGCCCCTCGAGGCACGGGAACGCGCTGGGGCCTCAGGCTCCACTGCCAAGGCCTCGGACTCGGGACGGTAGCAGACCTCCGGGTCGTGGCAGAGGACGGACATGCGGGTGGCGTTCTTGCACTGGGCATCCACCGTCACGCCCAACAGGCGGGCGTAGTAGTCATTCACCGTCTGCCAGGCGCGGGCAAAGGTGCGGGCATCGGTCGGCGCAGGCTCCACACGGGCCACCACCCGCAGGCCACGGCCCGAGAGAGTGACGTAGGCCAGAAACGTATGCGGGTCGGCTTTCACCCGCGCGATCAGCGTGTCCAGGCTTTTGCCGTTCAAATCATCAATATCGACCATCGCCTTGTCGGAGTAGCCGCGGACATGCTGCTGGCTACGTCCTCCTTCGAGGATGACGGAACAGACAAAGGCCGCCTGCGAAGTCTTCAGGGAAACTTTGCGGCGCTTCAGCTCTTCGACGGAAGCAATGTCGCCCGCAGCTTCGGCTTCAGCCAGGCGGGCACAAGTCTCGCGGTAAAGACGAGTGACAGTGACATGACGTCCTCCACGGATTTCTTCCACCAGATCGCCCCACGTGGTGGGTACGGGCACGGTGTCGCGCAGGGAGGCAAAGCGCGAGGGCCAGAAAGAGATTTCATTTTTCATTGACATATTCTTTACGGTTTACTTGTTTATTTGGATACGATTCACTATATTTGGACATGCGATCTTTCCAAGTTTTTTCGGCGAAGGTAGTCAATGACGGATAGCGGATGCTGTACTCATGGATACAGCATTTTTCAGGCTCTTTTACAGATTTAACTTCTTTTATGCCGTTCATGGTTTGGCCGCCGGCCGCGGTCTAATCCTCTGGGCCATGAATGAAAAGAAGCTAAGAAAGAAAGCCAATTTGTGGATAGCCACGGCCGCAAATGAATTGAACGAGATCCGAAGAAGGTGGCGCCTAACCTCCAACCGCCAGTTTGCCCGCGCAGTCGGCATGAACGAGCGCACCATAGCCAAGCTGAATCCGAAACAACCGGACAGCTCGTTGTCGCTCGAGACTGTGGACCGCATCTACAGCGCGCTCATAGCCTTGCGTTGTGTGTACATCACGGACGAAGAAATGGAAGAGGAGTACCGCCGGCTGATGGAGTCGAGGATACGCATCGCTATGAGCGTAGCCCCGCTGCCACAGGCCGTAAAGGACGCTGTAGCAGACGAACTCCAAAGTCGCGGGAAGCAGACCGGAAAATGTTGAAACGGACCCGTCCGAACCGCTGTGCTGATGGTGATAAGGCTGGCGGGGAAGCAGTCGTACAGAAGGTGTAAAAAGGGAAACCTCCGCACTGTCGCCCTCCTCCCGGGCAAAGAGCAAGCGACTGAAAAGATGTGCGGCAAGAAGGCAGAGGCAAGAGGAGACTGAAGCCCGCAACTTCTACCAAGGCCATGACGACCACTCCGCAACGACAAGCGAAAGAGAAATCCCGGGGGAACAAGCCATGACTGCCCGCCGGGATTTTGTCTGTAATCTGTATACCAGTCGGAAACGGCTCTACGACGCGTTGGCCCTCAAAAAGAAAAAAGGGGAATGTGTTGCCGTTCCAACACATCCCCTTATCTGATAAAATTTAATGAAACAAACTGCGGAGAGAACGAGATTCGAACTCGTGATACCCTTTAGGGGTATACACGCTTTCCAGGCGTGCCTCTTCAACCACTCGAGCACCTCTCCTTCTGATTTCGGGGTGCAAAGATACGGGAAGTTTGCGAGATTTCCAAATCCTAAGTTTAGAAGATTTCAGCATACATTACTCACAAAAATCGGGATTGTTTGATCCTAACAGATAAACAACCCCGATTTATATTACCTCATCGCTCTAACAATCATTGCTCTGTACTGCTAGCTGAAGGCCAACCTGGATTTTGGGTCAGATTTTCGTTCAGCAGGAGTTCCTCGGTCGGGATGCAATACAGATAATACTGGTCTTTCCATCCCAGGCCCTGGCGAATGGGATCGGGCTGCACGTAGATATAACCCTCGGTCATGTTCGCATCCTTCAGGCCGGTCGCGGAATTCAGAATACCGTTGTTGTTAACCTTGTAAACCGGATCGCTCGTGCTCCACCACATACCTTTCTCCTGACGGTTCACGAAGTAGGGAGCCTTGGCCCATCTTCTGACATCGTAGAAGCCGAAGCCTTCGCCCATCAGCTCGATGATACGCTCGCGACGGATTTCCCACAGCACGGGGGGAACCTCATAATCGGTCATAGAGCCGCTCCAGTGTGCATTGTTACCCTTGTCGCGAAGGGGGTCGAAGTTGGCGTCAATCTGCGACACCACCATGCGGCCTACACCGGCACGGTCGCGCAGGCGGTTGATGGAACGGTCGGCAGCGGCCTGGTCGAACTGGCCCAGCTCGCATGCAGCCTCGGCGTAATTCAGGATGGCCTCTTCTACCTTGAAGATGGGTTTGTCCGCATCGCCTACATAGGCGTTATTGTTGCTCAATTCCCAGCAGTTGTAGTTTTTCCACAAATAGTAGCCGGACGAGGTGCTCAGAGGAGCCTTGTTGCCCTTCAGGTTAGGCACCTTGTCGATGATGTTACCGCAGTTCCAGTTGGCCACCGGCAAACGCTTCATCCAGCCGGCCTGTCCCGGGTTGCCCAGATAGGTGTCGGGGCCCAGCATGTCGATGTACATGCGGTACTTCTGGTAGTTCTCGGGATCCTGTTCCTGGGAGATGTAAGTCCACTTGCAGGACTCCACGCCCTCCGGCAGGTCGCCGGACTGGTTCAGGTTGATGTAGTAAGGAGGAGTGACGGTCTGATAGAGACGCGGGTCACGGTCCTTGAACACGTCATAGATGTCCTTGGAGTCGCCGACATACTGCGTGTTGCCGGCATTACGGATGGGCAGTCCGTTCTTGGTCAGATACATGTCCACCATGTCCTGAGACAGCTGGAGATTCATCTGGTCGTTGCGCTCGCGGAAGTTGAAATGCGAGGTCACGAAAGAGGTCTTGTACTCACGGTAGAGGATGACGCCCGGAACGCCTGCCAGGTCGGGCGAAGTCCACAGCTCACCGTAACCGGCCGCATCGTAGGACTGCGTTCCTGTATATAGATTGGGATAGCTGTCCATCAGCTCCTTGGACACTCTGACACATTCCTGCAGGTAGGTGTCGCTGCCGCTCAGGCCATGATATTTCCGCCAGGTACCCTCGCGAAGGGTGAAGCGCGACAGGACAAGCTGCACGCAAGCCTTGTTGATGGCGTTCTCTCCGTCGCGGTCGGAGAAATTGCCGATGTTCTTTTCGGCCCACTGCAGACGGGTCAGGATGTTGTTGGCCACCTCGTCGCGCGGGGTACGGGGACCGTAGGCCTCGTCAGACTCGGGGTCGATGACATGGTCAATCCAGGGCACATCGCCGAAGCGGTTGATCAGCTCCATATACCAGAAGGCATGGAAGAAGTAGCCCACAGCCTTCCAGTGGTCCTTTTCATCCTGAGGCATGCCCGAAGTTTCCAGCCCGCGGAGCATGATGTTGATATGATAGATCCACGAAAAGTTCCAGCCGTTGCCCGAGGAAGAGGGAGAAATCTCCTGGAAAGCGTAGTCGTTCATGTCGTTGTCACGATGGGACAGATAGCCGGCATTGTGGTCGCCGACGTAAACGGAGGCGGTACCATAATCGCTGGGGGAGGTGGCGATGGTCGTATTGTACAACAACGAATAGCAGGGCCACATGTATGCTTGGGTAGACTCGTAGGACTCGAAGGCCGTCACCTCACTGATGGTAGTGGTAGGAGCCTTGTCCAGAAAACTGTCATTGCAGGCGCTTGCGCCGAGGAGCAATGCACCACAAATTGCTGCGTGTCTGAATATATTTTTCATTGTAATTAAATTTAGCGTTAAAGTGTAAAGTTAAGACCGAAAGAAACCGTACGGTAGAAAGGATAACCCCAGCTCAAGCGTTCAGGGTCGTAACCCTTGGGCAGAGAGGTGAAGGTAGCCAGGTTTTCTGCGCTGACAAACAGCTTCAGGTTGGTCAGATAGATCTTGCTGAGAAGAGTCTTGGGGAAGCTGTAGGACAGCGTCACGTTCTTGATGCGCATGTATGCGGCACTCGAGAGGTACTTGGTAGAAACACGGGTGTTCGATCCTCTGTTGCCCAGCTGGTCATAGATTCTGAACAGGCTGGCATCCGGATTCTTGGCAACCCAGTATTCGGGATCGTTTTCGGTATATTGTCCGCCGCAGTCGCCTACCGGTTCCCAGTAGTCGGTCTGGTTGTAGAACACCGGCCTGTAGGCTTCGTTGCTGCCTGCAAACGGGAATATCGCACTGCTTCCCAACCAGGCGTCGCGCTTGCCGGTACCCTGCAGCAGGGCTGTCAGCGAGAATCCCTTATAGCTTACGCCCAAGTTGATACCGAAGTTGTAGCGCGGCGTGCTGTTACCGATCACCTTGCGGTCGCCGGGACTGTTGACGGTACCCAGACCGGAGTTGATTTCATTCTCGTTGAGGTCATCGTTCAGATTGACGAACTTCTCGTCACCCGGACGGGGGTTGGTGCCGTTGATGGAAGTTACGCCGTCCTTCAGCTGCCAGCTGCCCGGAGCGTCGAAGTCGTCGATGGTATAGAAACCGTCGCTGACGTAACCCCAGATATTATTCAGCGTCATGCCTTCATAATAGTAATAGCCGGAGGACTGGTCACCAATCACCTTATCTTCATTGGCCGTATATTTAAGGATCTTCGATTTGTAGTCGTAGAGGTTGAAGCCTACATTGTAGCTCCAGTCACCGATCTGGTCTCTCCAGCTCAGAGACAATTCCCAACCTTTGGTACGCATGTCGGCTGCATTCTGCATCGGCGCGCTGGTGCCCACTACTGCGGGAAGCTGCACACCGGACATCAACATGTCGCGGGTGGTACGCGAATACCAGTCGAACGTACCCTTCAAGCGGTTGTTGAACATAGATACATCGACACCGACGTCGAAGGTCTCTACCGTTTCCCACGTGAACGAAGAAGATACCAGACCGGGCGTGCTGATGTAGGTAATGTACTCACCGTCCTTCAGCCAGTAATTGCTGTTGCCTACAGGAGTCATCGTAGAATAGTACTGGTAGTTGGCAATGTTCTGGTTACCGATCTGTCCCCAAGAAGCTCTGAACTTCAGTTCGCTCAGCCAATCCTGCGATTTCTCCATCCAGCTTTCGCGGGCCACATTCCAACCGGCCGAGAAGGAGGGGAAGAAACCGAAGCGGGAATTCTTCGGGAACTTGGAAGAACCGTCGTAACGGCCGTTTGCCTCAAGCAGGTATTTGTCCTGATAGTTGTAGTTCACACGATAGAAAGCACCGCGGATGGCGTAATCGCTGTATGAATTGCTGGTGATGACCTTGCCTGTGGCACTGGTAAACGAAGGAGCACTGGGAGCTACCATGTCATAAGCCTGGATGTACATGTCGGAATATTGCTTCCGCTCCTGGTTGAAACCAGCCATGATGGAGAAGTTGTGGGAGTCTTTCAAAGAGAATTGATACGTTCCGTAAAGGTTAAAAGCATTGTAGTCGTCATGGATTTCGTCCTTATACAGGAAGTCGCCGGCTGTCTGTGCCTCCAGGACACCCATCTGTTCATTGGTGTACTCCCAGTTGTTGGCATAGTAGGAGTTCTGACGGTTCTTGCGGTCGTAGGTATATTCGCCCACGATCTCCAGTCCCTTCAGCGGAGTGAATATCGAACGCAGATAGACACGGGTATTTTCCGTATCGGTCAGCTGCGGATTGTTGTACAGGATCTGATTGGCCGGAGTACCGATAATCAGGTCTTCGCCCGTAGGACTGATAGACGCGGGAATTGTCCCCTGAGGAGTAAATGAAATCTTATTCAAAGAATAGATACCGTCGCCCGTACCACGAGGCTGTGAACGGTCGGCCACCGTGTAGCGGATGTCAACTTCCTGTCTGAACCACTTGGTAATCTGGGAGCTGATGAAAGAAGACAGGTTCTTGCGCATATAGGTATCGCGGTTGTAGATCAACGGACCGTCTTCCTTGGACAGACCCAGACCGATGCGGTAACGCAGCTTCTCGGTTCCACCGCTGGCAGAAATGTTGTGCGACTGCATGAAACTGGTTTCCTGGAATACCTTATATACGTCCTTCTCGTTCAGATAGTAGGGACAGCCGTCCTCGCCGATGTAGATGCCGTCGCCCACGGTCTCGTATGCCGAAGGATTGGCACGATAACCGGCCAGGTATTCACGCCACTTCTCGACCGAAGCACCGCCGGCATAGAACTGGTTGGCAAAGCCTGCTGCCTGATAAGCGCGCAGATACTCGTCCAGCGAAGCCTGTACGGGACTATTGATAGAGGATGAGAAACCGAAGTTGTTGTTGTAGTTCAAGGTGAACTTGTCGCCCGCCTTGGCCTTCTTGGTCGTGACGAGGATAACACCCGCCGCTGCACGCGCTCCGTAAATGGCCGACGAGGCGGCATCCTTCAATACGGACACGCTCTCGATGTCTTCGGGATTCAGCAAGTCGATATCACCTTCCACGTTGTCAATCAATACCAGCGGGTTCATACCGTTGATGGACACGGTACCACGGATATTGAACGACTTCGATTCACCGGGCGACGATCCACCGCTTACGGTCAAGCCCGGCATCGTACCTTGCAAGGCATTCTTGACACTCGTAATGGGGCGATCGCCCAAGACATCGTCCATCTTGACCTGGGAAACCGAACCTGTCAGGTTGGCCTTCTTCTGCGAACCGAAGCCCACTACCACAACTTCGTCCAGCGTCTGGGTGTCTTCCTTCAGGGTCACATTCACAAACGTTCCGTTCCAAACGATTTCCTGAGTCTGATATCCGATAAACGAGACAATAAGTGTCTGGCCTTTCTTGACACCAGGCAATACAAAGTTTCCATTCAAGTCGGTAATAGTGCCAATTTCACCATCCTTGACACGGATGCTGGCACCGATAACGGTCTCTCCCGTAGCATCTTTTATAACTCCCTTGCAATCTTCCGTTTGCTGGGTCGCTTCATTCGCATGATTAGCATGTACCATTGTAGCCTGGACTGGTACCAGCCCCATCCCGCTGACTAATAGCAGGAATAAGATTTTAAGATTCTTAGTCATAGTATTTATTTAATTGGTAAAAACGGTACAAATATAAAAATATCGTATGACTATGCAAAAGAATCACTAAAAAACAAATAAAAGAACGCCCAATTTTAACATCTGCGACAAGCCTTGTCGCAAAAAAAAGAGGCTGTATCAAAACTGAAAAGCACGGACATCTGTCATCCCGCACTTGATGCGGGATCCACATTCCACCAGTTACTTGTGCGGCAATGGATCCCGGCTCAAGGCCGGGATGACGTTCTATTTGTTCTGTTTCAATTTTGATACACTCTCTATCTCCCTCAATGCGGTTATTCTCAGACTACAAACTTATTTCTACGGGACCGGAGAGACACTTTCCCTATTTGTTGTTTGCGCCGGAGAAGACCGAATATGCAGGATCCTCTGCCTCCGCCAGCATCTCGGCCAGCACCTTTTTGAGCTCACCTGCCAGCTTCACTTCCTTGTCAACCAGATTAGTCATCTGATAAGGATCGTTTTTCCGATCAAAAAGGTATTCTTCCGTAATGACTCCCTCCTTGAATCTGGCGGCGTATGTATATTGTTCGCCACGTATGCCTCTTGCGCCTGTATCCGGATTCTTCCCGGTAGCATTCACCAGGCTGTAGCGCATATACAGCTGATATTCGGGCATGTCTTTACGACTTCCCTGGATCTGTTTACTCAGGTTACGGGTTTGTACAGAAGAAGGTATCTTATTTTCCAGTCCCATCAGGGCCAAAATGGTCGGACAAAAATCTTCAACGGACAACAACAGGTCGTCGTCCATTCTTGGCGACAACTTATCCCCCCATGAAATCATGAAAGGAACCCGCACGGCTTCTTCATAAAATATATTCTTCCCGATATTTTCGTGCATACCCATGGAATCACCGTGATCAGAAACAAATACCACAATCGTATTATCGAACAGGCCGTTTTGCTTGAGCGCCTTCACGATTCGCCCAAATTGTTCATCCACCCCGGATATGCAGGCATAATAATCGGGCAGGCTTTTCTTGAAAAGCTCGATATACTTCTTATCCGCATTCCTGAGATGGGGCATTTGAGCCACGATGGAGTCCACATCCAATCCCTCATAAAGTTTCTTATACTTGTCGGGAACCAGTTCATAGCCGGTATGAGGAGGATTCATTGATACCATCATGGCAAATGGCCGGTCGGAACCTTTGATGCTGTCAAGATAATGGACGGCAAGATCGGCTTCGTACTCGGGTCCCCACTGGTTGACATAATAAAACTCCTCGCGTCCGGCATCCGTATTCCAATACATCGGCTTCAGGTGCCAGTCGTATGTGCCATAGGCCACCCAATAATCAAAGCCGTGTCTTCTGTGGGGAGGACACCATTCGTTCCACGCGATTTCTCCCTTGTTGTTGTAACAGTCAATAAAAGGTTGCACGGGTTTGTCCAAATGCCATTTCCCGATATAGGCCGTATTATATCCTTCCGCATGGAGCACATCCGACCAACAGGTCAGGTCTTCCCGAAGCTCGACATCTTGCGTCGCAGATTCTGACTGGCAGTTGGTAATAACTCCATTTACATGCGGATAGGCTCCCGAAAGGAACATTCCCCTGGCCGGAGAAGACACCGGATATCCGCTGACAGCCTGGGTAAGCACAACAGCTTCTTTAGAAAAAGAATCGAAATTCGGAGTCTTTACCGCTTCTTTTCCTCTAAATCCAAAGGCATCGCCACGAAACTGGTCGGCCATTACCACCAGCAAATTAGGGCGTTCGGAAGCGGTGTTTTCCGGGCCTGCGGCTGCCGAAGACGGAAGTTGGAACAAGGTCGATGCAATAGCTGTGAAATAGAAGTTTAGATTATTCTTCATGGTATCCTTTTTTAAATTGACTTAAAGTTCGGTTGCAAAAATAGTTATTTGATTGATAAAACCGAAAAATCAGGTTGTTTTTTGCGAGGGAGGTGTATAAAAAGACCGGGGAGGATGTCCCATCGGACACCCTCCCCGGAATATTACAATTGATGTATTACTTGCGGTTATTCTTCTTCGACCTTCTCTTCTACACCGCTGTAGTCGAGGACGGTCTTCTTGTTGGCAAGCATACGGTCGTACTCTTCTTTGGAGCCCACGATGATCTTCTCGAAGTCGCGCTGGCCGGTACCGGCAGGGATGAGGGGACCGCAGATGACGTTCTCCTTCATACCTTCCAGCTTGTCCACCTTGCCGTTGATGGCTGCCTCGTTGAGCACCTTCGTCGTCTCCTGGAAGGAGGCGGCGGACATGAAGCTCGACGTCTGCAGGGCGGCACGCGTGATACCCTGAAGGATCTGTGTCGAAGTGGCAGGCAGGGCTTCGCGCACCTGTACCAACTTGAGGTCACGACGCTTCAGCATGGAGTTCTCGTCGCGCAGCTTGCGGGCGGTGACAATCTGGCCCGGCTGCAGGTTCTGTGAGTCGCCGGCATCGACAACCACCTTCTTGCCCCAGATGCGGTCGTTCTCTTCCATGAACTCGATCTTATCGACTACCTGCTGCTCGAGGAAGCGGGTATCGCCCGGTTCGTTGATTTCGACCTTGCGCATCATCTGGCGTACGATGATCTCGAAGTGCTTGTCATTGATCTTCACACCCTGGAGGCGGTAAACGTCCTGAACCTCGTTGACAATGTACTCCTGCACAGCCGTAGGACCCTTGATGGCCAGGATATCGGCAGGCGTGATGGCACCGTCGGACAACGGAGTACCGGCACGTACGTAGTCATTCTCCTGTACCAGGATCTGCTTAGACAGCGGAACAAGATATTTCTTAACCTCACCACCCTTAGAGGTGACGATGATTTCGCGGTTACCACGTTTTACCTTACCCATCGTAATCTCACCATCGATTTCGGAAACGATAGCAGGGTTGGACGGGTTACGTGCTTCGAACAGCTCGGTAACACGGGGAAGACCACCCGTGATATCACCAGCCTTACCAACAGCACGCGGAATCTTCACGATAACTTCACCAGCCTTCACCTTCTGTCCGTCCTCAACTACCACGTGGCCACCCACAGGGAGGTTGTAAGTACGGATTAACTCGCCATCCTCGGTCATAATGTGTGCTGTAGGCACCTTTGCCTTGTCCTTGGACTCGATGACGATGATTTCGCGCAGACCGGTAGATTCATCGGATTCTACCTTGTAGGTAACGTTCTCGATGACATCCTCGAACTCAATCTTACCGGTAGCTTCGGTAATGATGACCGCATTGAAGGGGTCCCAACGAGCGATGAGTTTGCCTTTCTCTACCACTTCTCCATCAGCAGCGTACAACGTAGAACCGTAGGGCACGTTGTGAGTAGAAAGTACGATGTCGGTATTGACATCGACAAAACGCAACTCAGCCAAACGGCCTACCACTACCTTGGCGGGTTCGCCTGCTTCGTCAATCACGTCAACGGTACGAAGTTCCTCAAATTCGAGGCGAGCATTGTTCTTGGCCACGATGCTGGCGTTGGCGGCGATGTTGGCAGCCGTACCACCGGCGTGGAATGTACGCAGTGTCAACTGTGTACCCGGCTCACCGATAGACTGTGCCGCAATGACACCGACGGCCTCCCCTTTCTGTACCATACGACTGGTAGCCAAGTTACGGCCATAACACTTGGCACAAACACCCTTCTTGGATTCGCAAGTGAGCACCGAACGGATTTCGACACTCTCAATTGGAGAATCTTCAATCTTCTGAGCAATGGCCTCTGTAATTTCCTCACCGCCGGCAACAATCAGTTCGCCGGTTGTCGGATGTACAATATCATGTACGGATACACGTCCCAGAATACGTTCATACAATGTAGCAATGGTTTCATCGTTATTCTTGAGGGCTGTACAAACCAGTCCGCGGAGTGTTCCACAGTCTTCTTCGTTGATGATCACATCGTGTGACACGTCGACCAAACGACGAGTCAGGTATCCGGCGTCGGCCGTCTTCAAA
>ENA-OOXJ01001751-OOXJ01001751.1-human-gut-metagenome-genome-assembly--contig:-NODE-1751-length-12791-cov-3.564070_pt1 | contig 12791 bp, 11 predicted proteins | sample MGYA00241587_ERZ501343 | MGnify/ENA primary metagenome ERZ501343 (study PRJEB25962, sample SAMEA2042918) | human gut metagenome | biome: human gut; feature: human-associated habitat; material: faeces... | reverse complement strand
CCCGCGGCCGGCCTCTGCCGCGCCACCAAGCGCCCTTCGGCCGAGTAGAGGCTCAACGTGCGGTAACCTGCCCCGGCGTTCCAAGCGAAAGCCAGCCGCCCGCCGGCGCTCTCCGTCACTTTCAGCCCGCCTTCCTCGTCCTTCACCTCGTCGATGCCCAAAGTGTTACGGTAACAATATTCCTCCCCTCTGCCAAAAATCAAATTGTTTTCCCCATCATAGCAGCAACTGATGCCGATGGATCCGCCCACAACGCCGTATTGAAGGGGACCTAAGCCAAATTGAGAACAGCCAATGCCTTCAAAAATGAAAGCCCTGCTCCCTCCCCAACACTCACCATCTATAATCCGATCAGCATCGAAAGTCCAACACCTTTGCGGAGCAGGCAACTTTGACGACTGGCTGATCTCTATCTTCATTAACGTCATCTTTATTGTATCCATTCGTTCCCTATTCACATAAAGATAACTTTCGCCGGGCTGCAACGTCAAGTCGAACAAGAGGTCCTCTTTCCCGAAGCTCGTATTATAAACGTAAACCTTGCCGTCCTCCTCACGATAAAGTTGCCCCGTGGGCCTGGCTGTCGTATAATCCTCAAAGGACGTACCTTTTTCGACAAAATAAGTGCGTCCGTCAACAACGGTATCGCCATCCAACAAGTATATAAACGTTCTCGATTCAAGGGCCACGGCATCCGTCATCTGGAAATACCATCTTTTCCCATCTTCCAATATAAGGTTTTGCGCCACGAGCGACAGATGGGCACAAAGAACTCCTGCTATAAATAAAATATTTCGCTTCATATTCTTACTCCTTTTATATACATTACGTTCATTCCACGAGCACCTTGCCCGAGGCCTTCGTCTCTCCGCCGGCCGTGAAGAAGTAGATGTAAGTGCCGCGCGCCAGGCCCGTAAACGCGGCCGACGTTTCGCCCGCGGCCGGCCTCTGCCGTGCCACGAGCCGCCCCTCGGCCGAGTAGAGGCTCAGCGTGCGATAGCCCGCCCCGGCGTTCCAAGCGAAAGCCAGCCGTCCGCCGGCGCTCTCCGTCACTTTCAGCCCGCCGGCCTCGTCCTTCACCTCGTCGATGGACGTATCATAATAAAAGCACCAGCCATCTTCGTCGACAGTGTAAAGCACTTTGCCGTCTCCGCCGTGACAGCAACGGAATTCAATGTGCGAATGTCCTGTAACCAAGAAAGGATAATCATCAATACCGCAACAATACTCACTACCAATACCTTCCAATACTTCTTCGAGTGGGCCTTCTTCGTCGTAATGCCATTCGTCTGTCACTGGATCCCGATACCCTCCCGTTATAAGCATATAAGTCCATTTTTTGCGCTTGACGGGTGTGGGATAAGGTGTTATCGTGTCACGAACACTTACCAAGGTAAGCTTGAAAGGATCGTCCACTATGCCTTGATTCTCATAAATAAAACTGTCACCCGGCTGCATGGTGAAGTCATATAGCAGATACTCTTTCTCTGTCTTGGCATTGTAAACATACACTTTCCCGCTGTCTTCACGATAATACAAGCCACGCGCATAGCCATTTGCCAAGTAATCTCCTTTGTAAGCGACCCACGATTTGAAATAAGTACGCCCGTCAATCGTTGTATCTCCTTTCAAAAAGTATGTTTCGTTCGAATGCTCGTCGGAATAAGGGTAATAGACATGCTTCGTCCAAGCTTTCCCGTCTTCCAAGAACGGTTGTTGCGCGACAGCCGGCGTTGCCATCATCCCAGCAAGGATGGCTCCTATAAATAATTTCAGTTTCATAAGTCTGATATTTGAATGATTTGACCTCCGTTGAAGGAACATTCTGCTCCCTTCGCAATGTTTACTTCATCGCCCTCGTCTAATATAAGCTTACAATTTGTACGATTGTACAAGGACAACTTGCCTCCCGGCATAACATCAATGTCGGCCCGCGTAATGCTACCCCCTCACCCAAATTGCCGTTACCGGCCACTTTTACCTGTGCATGCAACGAAAGAGCTGCAATGGCTGCCACGAAAAATAGAGCTTGTTTTTCATTCCTTTGCTTGTTTAAGGATTAACAACACCACAAATATAGACCTTTCCGCATCTGATTGCAACTTTCTGGCAAAGAAAAAGCCCGAAACATGCTGAAAAACATGTTTTCGGGCTGTGTCTTAACAAAAGAGGTGAACGAAAGGCCGCATGAAGCGGCCCCGGGCGGCTGCCTATGCGAGCAACAAGCTGACGGCCACGAGGAAACCGAAGAGAAGGATGTTGCGCGAGGTGAAACCCAGCGTGCGGTTCAGGGCGCGGCCGTGGCGGAGCTGCACCATCTTGCGCCAAGTGAGGAAATGGGGCAGCACGTAGAACAGGGGGAGCAGGGCCGCCCACGTGTGGCCGTCGAGGGCCGAGAGGGCCGCGCAGACGTAGCCCATGACGCCCTGCGCAAAATAGAACCAGCGACCGAAGGGCTCGCCCAGCGCCACGATGAGCGTGCGCTTGCCGGTGGCGCGGTCGGTGTCGCGGTCGCGGTAGTTGTTGACAACGAGCAACGTGTCGATCACCAGACCGCAGGCCGCCGCCAGCCACCACGCCGAGGGCGAGAGGGTGCCGGCCTGGACGTAGTAGGTGCCGAGCACGGGAACGAAGCCGAAGAACAGCCAGACAAGCACGTCACCCAGTCCGCAATAGCTCAGCAGCGTAGTGTAAAGAAAAGCAAAGACCACGCAGGCCGCGCCCACGAGCACGAGCCACCAGCCGCCATAGAACAGGAGGCCGCAGCCCACGGCGCAGGCCGCCACCAGCACAATGGCGATGGCCCGCCGCATGGCCGCGGGCGTGACCCAACCCTGGGCGCAAGCCCGCTCGGGCCCCAAACGGTCTTCGCGGTCGGTGCCCTTGCGGAAGTCGAGCAGGTCGTTGATGAAGTTGGCCGCCACCTGCATGAGGGCGGCAAACAAAAGGCACAACACGACGGGCACCGGGCGGAAATGCCCTTCGGCCCAGGCCAGCGCCGCAGCCACGACCACCGGCACGAGCGCTGCCGAGAGCGTTTTGGGGCGCGCCGCCAGGAACCACGCCCGCAGGGAGTTTTGCTTCACAACGTTTTCTTTCATATCGGCCTGTTATATATTATGATGTGCGCGCCGACGAACCGCCGGAAGCTTTGCCCCAAGCGAAACCGCGGGCACACCGCGCTTTTGGTGAAACAAATTTAGGGAAAAGACGGGGGAAAAGCGCCGGGAGAGTGCCGACGGCACCGGGTTTTTACGTATCTTAACAAGGAAGAGGAGGCCGACAGAGGATTTTATCCCCAACTTTGCGGCAATCAACACGTGCGGCCCGCGGGCCGCACGCCCATTTCCATCCAAACAAACCCCACCGCATGAAAAACAAATGGTTATCGCTGCTCATCGCGCTGTGCCTGCTGCCGGCCGCCGGACGGGCCGTCGATTTCGTCAATCTGACGCCGCAGCCCAAGCAGATGAGCGTGAAAGAGGGAGCGCTCCCCCTGACGGAAAAGTTCATCGTTGCGACCAACAAACTGCCCGACAGTCTGGCCATCGAGGCACAGCGCTTCGTGGCCGCCGTCAACGCCGCCACCGGCCTCGACGCCCGCGTGAAGAGCCGGGCGCGCAAGGCCCTCGTCAGTATGGAACGCTACGAAGGCAACGATCTGAACGCCGAGGGCTACCGGCTCGACGTCACGCCCCGCGGCGTCACCGTGCAGGCACGGACGTCGGCCGGCTTCTTCTACGCCTTTCAGACGCTGAAGAAACTGCTGCCCGCCGGCGTGGCCCTCGGAAAGCCCACGCCCGGCGTCGCGACGTACAGCCTCCCCTTGGTGAGCATCGTGGACGAGCCGCGCTTTGCCCACCGCGGCTTCATGCTCGACGTGGCACGCCACTTCTTCACGGTCGAGCAGGTGAAGAAAATGATTGATCTCATGGCCGTCTACAAGATGAACCGTTTCCACTGGCACCTGAGCGACGACCAGGGCTGGCGCGTCGAGATAAAGAAATGGCCCCGCCTGACGAGCGTGGGCAGCATCGCCCCCAACAGCTACCAATGGGACTGGGAGCGGGGCAGCTACTATACGAACGCGCCCTACGGCCCCTACTTCTATACGCAGGAGCAGCTGCGCGACGTCGTGGCCTACGCCAAGGAGCGCCACATCGAGATCATCCCCGAGATAGACATGCCGGGCCATTTCGTGGCCGCAATGAACGCCTACCCCGAGTTCAGCTGCACGCCCGACGCCGAGCATAACGGCTGGCTGGCATGGGGCGTATCGACGGACGTGATGAACGTGGCCAATCCCGACGCCGTACAGTTTGCACGCGACATCCTGAGCGAAATCATGGACGTCTTTCCATACGAATACGTACACATCGGCGGCGACGAATGCCCGACGACGGCATGGGAAAGCAACGCGCAATGCCAGGAAAAAATGAAACAGCTGGGACTGAGGCACGCCCGCGAGCTGCAATCGCACTTCATCAAGGACATGGCCGACTTCGTGAAACTGCGCGGGCGCAAACTCATCGTATGGAACGAGGCCATCACGGCGCCCCATGCCGACGTGGAGCTCATCCGACAGACCGGCGCCACCGTCATGTGCTGGATCGGCGAGCGACCGGCAGCCCAAAAGGCCGCCGCGCTGGGGCTCGACAACATCCTTACGCCCTACTACTTCTACTACATCAACCGCAAGCAGCAACAGGACGCCGACTGGATGACCGTGGCGGGCGACGGCAAGGACGACCTGAAGCGCACGTACAACTACGTACCCATCACGGCCGAAACCGACACGGCCGACTATAAGCACTTCCGCGGCGTACAGGGCACATTCTGGACGGAGCACGTCAACGACAATGACCTGCTCGAATACCTGGCCTTACCCCGCCTGATGGCCGTTGCCGAGGCCGGCTGGTCGCCCCAGAGCGCCAAAAACTTCGACAGCTTCGTGCGCCGCATGCAGGCGGCTACCGCTACAGCCCCCACTATCTGAAACCTGCCCCACCCCGGCCCGCAAAAGCCGCCAAGAAGCAGTAGACGCCACACCGTCCCGCACAGAAACAGCAAGCGCGCCCCCGGCAACCGGGAGGCGCGCTTCGTTTTCCACACACGGCCGTCGGCCGCGGACTATTGCTCGGGCAGATAGTCGAGCAGCTCGACGAGGTCTTCCTCCTCCTTCCAGCTCCACACGCGGTTTTCCATGAGTTCCTTGAACTCCTTCATCCGCTCGGGGCGCACGAATTTTTCAAACTTCGACTCGTTGGCCGGGATGACCTGGCCCATGATGGAGAAGTAATACTTGTCCTCCAAGGGCAGCCCCTTGTCTTCATCGCGCACGTCGTGCTGCATCTCGATGAATACGTTCAGTTCGTCTATTTCGAAGAAGGGCAGATTTTCGCCCCCGGTCGTTTCGGCGCGATACTTGTCCATGTCCACCCGCGTGACGCAGAGCAGATAGTTGTAGCCCTTTTGGGCCACGACGCGGCCCATGGCGCTGTCGACCTTCATGTAGCGCACGGAGTCGAACTCCACGCCCAGGATGTTTTGCGTATAGGCTTGCAAGATTTTATCGCCTTCGAGGTAGCAGAGCGCACCGTTGCGCAAAAGGATGTTGGCCTTGGCCTGCACGGAGCGGCCGAACGTCTGCAACACCTTGGCGTCGCGAAACTCGGGATAGACAAAGGGGATGAGCGAACGCTTCCGCTCGAGCTGCTGCTGGGCCTGCATGGTGAAGGCGCACAGCAGGGCGATGAGGCACGATAAACACAGTTTTTTCATATCTGCATGCTTTTTATAAACAGAAAAGGCGGGGCCTGCGGGAGCCCTCGCACAAATTTAAGCGAAAGCTGCCGCAGGCCCTGCCTTTGTGGCGTGTAAATAATGTTAAGCTGCCGGGAAACCGATGTTTCGTCCGTGGAAACGCAGATAGGCCGCCGGCTCATTGTTTTGCCGTGAGGACGCTCTCGGTCCAGCTGCGCACGTCGGCCTCGGCGGCGCCGTTGAGCAGCCGTCCGTCCTCCCACGTGAGGCCGGGATAGGCCTTGCGCAGCGCCTCGACGCTTTCTCCCACGCCGCTGCCGCCCGAGGTGGCAAAGGGCACGAGGCGTTTGCCCTTCAGGTCGTGGACTTCGACAAACGAGTTGACCACGCGCGGTGCTTCGCCCCACCAGATGGGATAGCCGATGAAGACAACGTCGTAGGCCGTGAGGTCTTTGTCCGTCGCTTTCAGGGCAGGACGTGCCGAGGCGTCTTTCATTTCGCGCGTGCTGCGCGAGGTGTCGTCGTTCCAGTCGAGGTCGGCCGCGGTGTAGGCCTCTGCGGACTCTATCGCCAGCAGGTCGCCGCCCGTCACGCGGGCCACCGTTTCGGCCGCGCGAGCCGTCGTCCCCGTGGCCGAGAAGTAGGCCACCAGCACCTTGTGAGGCTGCGCGCCTCCCTCCGCCTTTTTCTGCGCGCAGGCCGTCAGGCTCACGCACACGGCCATAGCGATGGCCGTCAACAGCTTGTTCATGATGATGGAAAGTTTAAAATTCATTTGCTTACCCAGTCTTTTGTCTTTTCACTGCAAATGTAAGCAACAACCTTCCGAGCGGATGTATCAGCTTTACGGAGAAATGTATATCGATTACTCTTTTTCATGCCCCGCGGCCGCCCCGCCGGCTGGGGATAGGGCCGACGCGGCGCTCAGAACTTGTATTTCAGCGTGAGAAGCCCCTCGGCCGGGCGCAGGCGGTAGGTATAGGTGTAAACGTCCGTGAGCACGTACGTGCGGCTCACGTAGGCCCGGCGCCCCGTCAGGTTGCGCAGCGTGAGCCCGAGCTCCATGCGTCGGAGCGCCAGGCGGATGCCGCCGTCCAGGTAGAAGTCGGTGCGGAAGCGGGCGGGCTCCGTTTCGGTGGCCGTGAAGGTGCCCGTGGCGTAACACTCCAACTTTTTCCACGGGAACAGGCCGAGGCGCAGCGTGGCGTTCATGTTGTCGAAATGTGTGCGCGAGCCTTCGGCGCCGTCGGTCGTCTGCACGCTGCGGCGCCAGGCGGCTGCCAGACGTGCCGTCAGACGGTTCTCGAAAGCGCCGCCCTCCATCCGCCCCGACAGGGCAAACGTGCGGCTCCTGAGCCCGAGGCGCAGCCCCTGCCGCAACATGTGGGTGCGCAGGGCGGAGACGTCGGCCCGCAGCTTCATGTAGAGATAAATGTCGAAGCAGTTTTTCGTCACCTCGAAGGCCCCGCCCGTCAGATGCAGGCGGTTCGTGGCCGAGACGAAGGCCGTGCCCGTGGCGTCGGCATCGACGGTGCTGCTCGCCATGCGGTCGCTCCGCGTCAGCATGTAGCGTCCCTCCAACAGGAAGTGGAGGCCGCGCAGGGGCAGGCTTGCGTTCAGGCGCGGGGCCAGCGTGAAATGGTCCGTCAGGCTGAGCTCGCCGTTGCCCATCGTCTGCACGTCGCGGTAGGTGCTGTACATGGCGTTCGTCACCAGGTCGGTAAACGAGCCGGGCGAGCGGTCGTACGAGGCGTCAAGCGTCAGTGAGCAGAAGTCGTACCACCGCCAGAAGAAGTTGAGGCGCGGCGACACGAAGGGGCGGTGGTACGAGGCGGCCGCCCCGCCGGCGATGTCGCGGTAGCGCAGGTCGTGCATGGTGAGGGCCACACCCGCCTTGAGCGACACGTCGCCGCGCGAGAGCGAATAGGTGGGCGTGACGGTGGTGCGCACGTAATAGCCGTCGTTGCGGCCCGGCGGCGCGGGGGCATAGCAGTCCTGACGGCTCGTGAGGCGGTCGTACAAGGCCGTTACGCCGACGGCCACCGAGAGCAGGTCGCGCCGGCCCACGACGCGGCCCAGCGAGGTGGCAGCCGTGGCCCGCAGGGCCAGCCCCTCGACGTCCTGGCGCACGCGGAGCGTATCGGCCACGGGGTCGGTGGCGCAGATGTAGCCGCGCGGCGTGGTGGAGAGCTCCACGTCGGCCGCCACGCTGCTCACGCGGCGCCCCTTGCGGCCTATCCATTCCAGACGGTTGCCCACGCCGACGACGTCCGACGCACGCCGTTGGCGCACGGCCGCACTGCCGCCCAGGCGGAACAGGTCGCGGGCCGTCGAGCCGCGCACGCTGAGCTCGTCCGTCAGATAGCACGTGGCGGCGTTCTTCTCCCACCGCAGCTGCAGGCCCGCCTGCTGGCGTTTCAGGGCCGAGACGGCTTGCTCGTCCACGACGAGATGTCGGCCGCCGTCGAGCAGATAGTCAGTCTGGCGCGTATGGTCGTAGTCGTCCATGTCGACGGCGTAGTCGGCTGCCACGGTGAGCGTCAGGTCGGGCGCAAGGCGGAAGATGTTGTTGACCGAAGCCATGGCCGAACGGTTGAAACGGTAGCGCATGGCGGGCACGGCGGCCGTTCCGAACGGGTCGTCGGCGAAGAAACTGGCCGCCGCTCCGCCATCGCTTCCGCCCAGCAGCGAGCGCCCGGCGGTATAGTGAGTGGCAAAGTTGTTTCCCTCGGCCATGACGAGATGCTGGTGGCCACGCCCCACCATCAGCGCATACAGGCGCCCCAGCCACGTGGCGCCGTCGCCCCAGCCCGCGCCCGCCGCGACGTCGCCCACGGGACGCATTATGCCCCGCTTCTTGAGCCGCAGGTTAAGGGCTGCCTGCTTCGAAAACGCCACGTCCTTCAGCACCTTCTTGGGCTGGTGGTTCTCGTAAACGTCCACCGAAAGCACGTCCTCGGGCCGTATGTTCTGTGTGGCCAGCGTGTAACGCCCGCCCAGCATGTCGAGGTCCTCGATGTAGAAGCGGTTGATGTCCTCGCCCTTGTACTGTATGCCGCCCGCCTCGTCGATGGAGACGCCCGGTATGCGCCGTATCACGTCTTCGATGGTGCGGTCGGAAGCGTTGCGCAGCGTGTCGACGTTGTAGATGAGCGTGTCGCCCAGCGTGTTCACGGGCGGCGCCTTCACCGTCACCTCGCGGATGTCGATGGGCGCCTCCGCCAGGCTGAAGTCGTGCGCCGCCGTGCGGTTAGCCACGGTGAGCGAAGCCTCCCTGTAGCCCAGCAAAGCACAGGCTATGCGCAACTGCGCGGCCCGACTCTTCACGTCGATGGCGTAGCGACCGTCGCGGTCGGTCAGGCCGTAGGCCATAAAGTCGCGCGCCCCGTCCTCGTACACCTTCACCACGACGCCGGGCAAGGGTTTTCCCTCGCCGTCCTTCACCAGCCCCGTCAGCCGCACCTGTCCCCACGCGGTGGAGACAAGCAGCGACAGGCAGCAGACGAGCAGGAAACGGAACATGCGCATGACGAAAGCCTGGGTTTATTCCAATTCGTAAGGAGCATAAAACCTGCGCCGGGCCTTGGGCAGCTCGCCGCCCCCGCCGTCGCGGAACGGAAGCGGCACGTCGCTCACGTACGTATCGCCCTGCGTGCAGAAACGCCTTTCTTTTTTCAGGAAACGCTCGCGCGTCATCTTGATGCGCCCCTGCACGGCGTAATCCATCACCTCGCCGTCGGCTTTCTGCGCAGCCACCAGCTCCATGTGATGCGTTCCGTCAGCATCGTCGGCCCGCACAATCAGGCCGGGCAAGCCGTTCAGCTTCCACGGCCCGATGCCGAGAGGTATTCCGGGAGCATACCACACCGTCCACTGCCGCCCGCGAAACGTGGCCTCGGCCTTGCGGCACGCATAGCCGCAGATGGTCATCGTGTCGGGCAGGAGCGTCCAGGCGAAGCGCGCCGTGCTGTCGGAATATTGGCAAAAGTCCATCAACAGACTGACGTTCACCGTGTATTTCCCCTTCTTCATGTCGCACACAATGTCGGGCTTGAACACCGAAGGATGCCCGTTGGTGAATGCGTACCATTCGCCCAAGGTAAAGTCCCAGTCGCGGGTACGCATCAGCGAGTCGGCGCGATAGCTGTTGTAGTCATGGTATTTGGAAAATGCTTCTCCCACCTCCAAGATGCAGAAACCGTCTTGCGAAAAGCCCAGAACGGTGTCGGCCTCCGTCTGTTCATATATAAATTTCAGGCGCGAACGATCCACCGTATCACGCCCCCAGGGACGTATCACCTTTTGCCGGGCCGTCTCCCCATCGATGATGATTTCCTGAGCAACGGCCCTCAGCGCCAACAGAGGGAGCAAACCGATAAAACAGTATTTTAATATTTTCATTCTTCCGTATGCTACATTTCAAACATGGATACCTCTTCCGGCTGGGCTAAGGCACGTCTCTCGCAAACTGCATGGAAACGACCATCCGCCGGCAGCCTACTCCTACTCTAATTCGTACGGCACGTAGAAACGCCGCACCGCCGGCATGGGCTTACGGTTGCCTTGTTTGTCTATCTCATACATCGGAAAGCCAGTGGCGCTGTCGTAAGGCTGCATCCCTGTCTTGAACCTCCTCATCTGGCTGTTCACGCGCTCGCGCTTCGCACGGAAACGTTTCTCCGTCTGGAACGTAATGCGCGTGCCCGCCGAACGGCGGACCGCAGTGAGCTTCACGTCGTGCGTGCCCTTATCGTCGTAAGCCCACAGCACGAGGCCGGGCAGGCCGTTAAACTTCCACGGGCCGATGCCCAGCGGTATCTCGGGCGCATACCACGCCGTCCAGCGGATGCCGCGGAACGTCGCTTCGGCCTTGCGGCACACGTAGCCGCACACCGTCACCGTATCGGGCAGGAGCGTCCAGTCGAACTACGCCGTCGAATCTTCGTAGGTATAGAGATCGAACGAGTAAGCATCGTTCACCCGGTAGCGGCCGCTATGCATGTCGTACAGACAGTCCCAACGCAAACCCGAAGGATACGTATTGTACACCTCCTCGCTCTTGCCATACGTGATTTCCCAGTTCAAAGTTTGACAGACAGAGTCTCGTTGAAAGTGACGATAGTCCTCATAATGCGTATAGCGCCCGCCCACGTGAAGCATACACGGCACGGTTTTCGAACGCGAGAGCACCGTATCAATCTCCGTCTGCTCATACACAAATTCCAGCCTTGCCACGTCCACCGTGTCGTAGCCCTCCGGACGGGGCAACGGCTCATTGGCCAGTTCAGGCGGTACGATATGAAGAACCGGCTGTGCAAAAGACGTTCCACTCCCCAAACATGCACAGACAAGTACAATCAGTCTTATTATATTATGGTATTTCATAACTTTTGCTGTTCATTAAAAAATGAGAGGCTGCCTTAAATCATATTTTCTGTGCGTTACGCTCGCTTTTTTATACGGTTTACTCCGTAAGCCGACTTCATCCGCGTTATTCCAGCTCGAAGGGCACGTGAAACTTGCGCTTCGCCGGCTCCGGGAGCGGGTTGCCATGGGCGTCGGTACGGGTGACAGTGAGCCCCGACAGGCTCTTGTACGTCGTGGGCGCCGTGCGGCTTCGCTCCAACAGCGCGTTCACGCGTTCGCGCTTCATGTGGAAATAGCCCTTCACCCGTTCGCATATCGTTTTCTCGTGCGCCTTGCGGGCCGCCGTGAGCTTCATGTCGTGCGTTCCCTTGTCGTCGTAGGCCCAAAGCACGAGCCCGGGCAGGCCGTTCAGCTTCCACGGCCCGGCGGGTATGGGGATGGAGGGCGCATACCACGCCGTCCAGCGGATGCCACGGAACGTGGCCTCGGCCTTGCGGCACGCATAGCCGCAAACCGTCGTCGTGTCGGGCAGGAGCGTCCAGGCGAAGCGCGCCGTTGAGTCCTTATATTGATAAAAGTCGAACACATTGTACTCGTTGACCGTGAACAGACCCGTGCGCATGTTGTGAAGCACTTCGGGGCGCTGTCCGTTCGACGGATAGAGGGCCGAAAGGCTGTCGCCCTGGGCATACGTAACGATCCAGTTCACAACATTGCACGCAGAGTCCAGTCGGTAGCCGGCATAATCTTCGTAATAAGAATAGACATCGCCCACAGAGAGGATATAATATTCGTCGCGCGATTGGGACAGAACCGTGTCCACGTCCGTCTGTTCGTAGATAAATTCGAGACGGGCCAGCTCCAAGCTGTCGTACCCCATGGGCACCGGCAGCAGGAGGTTGGCATTGGTAGAATTGGCCAAGTGCACCACTTGGGCCCCGGCCCGACCGATGCACATCAGGAACAACGATGCAAGAAACAAAACGGCTGCAAACTTTTTCATGGCTTTCAAAATTTATAAAGGCCGGGCACGCTTTTTTTCCAAAGCGGCCCGACTCATTTAAAGGGATACAACATCAAAGCGAATGTTCCAAATTATCAGCAATCCTTGCTGCTATTAATTCGACTTCCGCTACCAATTTTTCTTCATTGGTTCTCTTTTCTTTTGATACGACTTCAGTTAATCCCACAGACGCAATTTCATCTTGATACACGCTTCGTACGCATTTGTCGGGGCAATAATCCTTACCAATATCCATCAACAAATCATAATATTCTCCCCACCCCATGTAACGAGTGTAGTGCACAGATTCGAAACTCGTGCTGTAAAAATAATTTACCGAGTTGTCACAGCAGATCACCTTAAACCGCGTGGCCGAAGCCGGGAGCGAAAGGGCTACAAGGGCGAGCCCTAAAATCATCTTCTTCATAACTTTACAAGATTATTAAGGTTGGACATAATATTTTATCGCTTCAAATATACGGAGCATCTCACATATCTGCAAGAAAAAACGGAAAAATCCGATTGAAATCCGTTAGCTTTAACGTTTTGTGCGGCCGAAAGGCTGGCTTTTGCGATAAAAATGACAGTGTACAGGCCCGGTTTGGATGGAGAGGCGGCTTCGGCCGGGACGACGGACATGCAAGCAGCGGCCGCCACG
>ENA-OOXJ01001744-OOXJ01001744.1-human-gut-metagenome-genome-assembly--contig:-NODE-1744-length-12852-cov-2.942487_pt1 | contig 12852 bp, 15 predicted proteins | sample MGYA00241587_ERZ501343 | MGnify/ENA primary metagenome ERZ501343 (study PRJEB25962, sample SAMEA2042918) | human gut metagenome | biome: human gut; feature: human-associated habitat; material: faeces... | reverse complement strand
TAAGAAAAGCCGAAAACCCTTGAAAACAAAGGCTTTCGGCGTTGTTAGCTGGCGTCCCAGAGAGGATTTGAACCTCCGGCCCCACGCTTAGGAGGCAAATGAACGCTTCCGGGTTATCCGTTTTGTAACGTATTTGTGACGTTTATACCCGGTTTCTGTGTTTTCTCCGTGACGATTATAGAGACATCAAGCCGATTAAAACTGGTTACCACGGCTTGTACTTAAAAACGCAACTGTACAAATAGCTTGATGTCTCTACAAAATATCACTCACTAAACCACAATTTCGTTTATCGAAGTTGTGGTTTTCTTTTTACATGAAAAAAGCTTCTGTATGGGCAAATACACAGAAGCTCAGACCATGCTATGAAATACGATATACCACATTATAGCATGGCGAATCTCAAAATACAATAGTACGCAAAGGAGTATTCGCAATGAACGAATTGACTGCAAACATGAGAACCGATGAAGCGATAAAAGAAAAAACAAAGGAGAGCCGCTTTGAATCCATCAATGGTAAAGACTTGATGGAAATGGACTTGCCACCGCTTCATTACACCATCAGCACCATCTTACCGCACGGTTTTTTCATCCTCGCCGGAGGTGCTAAAGTGGGTAAATCGTGGCTTGCCGAGCAGATATCCTACGCTGTTGCCAGTGGTGGGCAAATCTGGGGCTATCAAGCCATACAGTCCGAGGTTTTGTATCTCGGTCTGGAAGATACCGTAACACGCTTACAGAGCCGTTTTGAGATGCTTGAAGCCTATGAGAGTATGGAGAACATCCACTTTGTCTTAAAGGCAAACAGCATCACTTCCGGCGTTGAGGAAGATATCCGTGATTACTTAACGCAGCATCCCAATATCAAACTGGTTGTCATTGATACGCTCCAACATATCAGAGGGAATGAGTTTGTAAAGAATATCTATGCCGGAGACGTGGAGTTTACCAACATCCTGCGCCAGATAAGCATGGAGTTTGACCTTACCATCCTCGCCCTTACACACACCAACAAGGGCAAACACGATGATGATATCAGCAAGATTTCCGGCAGCGAGGGTATGGCAGGAGGAACGGACGGGAACTGGGTGCTGACAAAGAGCAAGCGCACTGACACCAGAGCCAATCTCACCATTTCCAACCGTGATACCGAAGCCTTTGAATTTGCCCTTGAATTTGACAAAGACTCCTGCCGTTGGAACAAGCTTACCCGTGATGAATCTGTTGTCAATGAGAAAGAACGGTTCTTACACGCTATCGTTAATTTCATCAAGGCAGAGGAAGCGCACCATTGGGAGGGGACAGCAACAGAGCTGCTAACAATCTTACAGGCACGAGAGCCGATTCTTGTTAGTTACAGTGCTGCTGTGTTCTCAAAGAGCTTGAAAGCAGCGCAAGATTCTCTGAGAGAGATCTACGGGGTATCTTATGTGAGTGCATTCCATAACAAGAAAAAATGGATAACTCTTGACTATATCGAGGTCAAGTAACTACGGGTACTACGCCAACACCGTTGTTTTTCATAGGATGATGAAGAAAATTTACCCGTAGTCGGATTTCCGAGGACAACGGCAAAATTCTGCCGCTTATCCTAACAAAAACAACGGTGTACCCGTTGCTGCCGTTGTCCTCGGCTTAAATCAATCTATTTTACAAACAAAGGAGACGAGATGAGGGACTATAATTCACGAAAAAACGAAATCGAAACCATAAAACCAAGAACCATAACAATAAACCTTTCCGATGCAGATGTGAAACGCCTTGCCGAAAAATCCGGAGAGGGTGGGTTGACAATTTAAGAGCTGTTGGAGAATTTCATCGGGGATTTGGTAGACGGAACGTATTCCAACGGAAGCGATGAACGGATGTATGCGGAACAGTGGCATCAGCGTTGTTGGTTCGCCATGTTTTCGGATGATACATTTCTAAAATTTTTGCTGCTGTGGGGCGATTTGGACGATTATATTGATTTGATGGATGAACTTGAAAGCAATAAAAAAGAAATGGCGGAAATGACCGCTGATGCCGAAGAATATTCCGCTGAGGAACGGGACGAACTGCAAGAGTATATCAATGAGTTGCAGAAAGAAATTGATTATTATTGGGGCAAATTTTTGGAGCGAAACCGCCAAAAAGAATCCTATGTTTTTGAAAAAGAAATCGAAAATATTATGGCGTGGAAATCGCAGCTTGACACAATACTCGACCCTAAAAATCCATAGCAAAACATTATTAGCAAGCATAGGGGAAATGTACCCACTCGTGTCATTTTCCCACTTGTTAGCCGTTGCACTGGGGCACCGCCCCCTAATACCCCCACCTGTACCATTTTGCAAAATGGCAAAATGATTGTCCCACAGACGGCACAATAAAACTAAAACCACTGACGAACAATTTTATAATTTCCTCACGGTGAGGAAGTTTTGAAAGGAGAAATAATAAATGGCTGAAAAAGATAGAGTTCGCACAGAGCAATTCCGCTTTACTTTGCTTCCGGAGGAAAATGCTATGCTCACAAAAAATGCTTTTGAGTACGGCTTATCGAAAGCGGACTATTTAAGAAAACTGATTCTTGCAGAATCGTTGACGGGTAAGCAGTGGCACATGGATAGAGACCAGGCAAAGCAGTTGATTTACGAGGTGAACCGCATTGGAAATAACGTCAATCAAATTGCTTATAACACAAATGTTGTTCGATTTTCTTCTAATAAGGATTGGGGAGAACTCCAAACAAAATATTTTGAGTTAATGACACTGTTTTGTCAGTTTGCGTTGCGAGAGAACGGAGAGGAAAAACTCTGGTATAAAAAGATTCTGGAGTTGATGCCAGAGGATGATTCCTCAACAGAGCGCAATTTATGATTCGGAAATGTTCCTTACAACCTAACTTATAAATTGAAATTTCATAGCCCTCTCATGCTATATGATTAGATAGCGCGGGAGGGCTAATCTTATAGTTTGCATTTATGCTATAGTCATAAAATCATAGCCATGCCCACACATTTTGATACTAATATTTTAATAATGTAATGCGTGTGGGCAATATAAAATTTGAGTTTATGCAAAATATTTTAAAAATATTGAGAGTGATACATAATTCTACGCCACAATAATTTGTAATATTTTAAAAATGTTATATAATATTTCTAGAATATTATTGACTATTGGGTATCTAAGTGCTACCATGTAACTAAACAGGAAGGAGGATTTCTCATGAAGAAACAGGCCGGAGAAAGCAAGCACGATAAGTTCGTTAGGCTTGCCGAAGCCAGAACTAATAAAATTATTGACACTTTGCAGCTACTTGGCAATTGTTCAAATACTTCTGTATATGAATATACGCAGGATGAAGTTGAGGAAATTTTCCAAGCCATCGAACAGGAACTGCGAGAAGCTAAAAAGAAATTCACAAAAGTAGAAACCGAGAAATCAACCCGATTCTCGTTAAGCAAGCGCAAGGGGTGAGAAATATGTTCAATCTTACACAGAAATGGAACTTCCCATCAAATAATTACGGTCAGATATTCGGTATTGCTGATTCTGGCGTTGAAACATTCAAAGGCACTCCTATTAAATCTTTGGCACGAGAAATCTGCCAGAATTCGCTGGATGCTGCTCTTGAAAATGGAAAACCAACTCATATCGAGTTTAAAACCTTCGACATTGATCCTCGTAAAATTCCTGACTACAGCAGTTTAGAAGATGCCCTTAAAAGAGCTTTGGATTTCTGGTCACAACAACAGTCAACCAAAGCTAAGAATTTCTTCAAACAAGCATTGGATGTAATTCATAAGCCTACCATCACTTGTTTGAGAATCAGTGATTTTAATACTTCTGGACTTGTTGGCTCCCGTGAAGAATATAATTCTCCTTGGTGTAATCTAACAAAATCTTCGGGCGCATCTGATAAATCTGGTAGTCATGGCGGCTCTTTTGGTATTGGAAAATTTGCGCCGTATGCCTGTTCTGCTCTTAGAACGGTTTTCTACAGTACCAGCGATAAAGATGGCGTTTGTGCATCACAGGGAGTTTCGAGATTGACTTCATTCAAGAACAAGAAGAATGAAATCACTCAGGGAACGGGGTTCTATGGCAATGACAAGAACAGTCCTATGTACAAGCAGTATTCTTTAGACCCTGCATACTCTCGTAGCGTTGATAACTCTGGAACCGATATTTTTATTGTTGCATTCAATGGCGATAGTGGATGGCAACATCAAATGGTTGCTTCCGTTTTAGATGGATTCCTTTATGCTATTTACAACGGAACGCTAGTTGTCGATGTTGACGGAACTGTTATTTGCAAAGACTCTCTTGCTGATTTGATGATTTCCCACAAAGAATACTTCAACGAGCACGCTGACGAATACTATCAAACGCTTACAGATGAGGACGTAGCAAGAACATTTACCAAAGAGTTTGCTGATGATTCGGAAATCGTTGGAAAGCTCACTTTGAAGCTAATGATTATGCCGTCTTTCAGTAGGCGAGTTGCAATGATTCGTCAGACAGGCATGAAAATTAAAGATAAAGGTAATATCAATGGTTTAATTCCCTTTGCTGGAACTCTGTTTATTGAAGGCGATGCTATTAACTCTTACCTCCGCAGCCTTGAAAATCCCCAGCACCTCGAATGGGAAGTTGAACGTGCTGACAACAAGAGTAAAGCCAAACGTCTCCTTACTTCATTAACACGCTTCATTAAGGCATCTTTGGATGAAATGAAAAATGATGAAAGTGAAGAGACCCTTGACCCAACTGTTGGCGAATATCTATCTGCCAATGACTTTGATAAATCCTCCAATCAGGAACGTACCGAAGCATTGCAAGATAGTATTAGAGATATTAAAATTCATGTGACCGAAGTAGCACCAAAGCCGACCGGAACCCAAACGGGAGACCCCGGACAAACTCTTGTAGACGATGAGGATGGTGACATTGTGATTACCGACCTTCCCGGCGAAGGTGGTAGCGGTAGTCAAGGCAAGGGAGGTCATGGCGGTCTTGGTGGCGGAAACAATCCCGGTGATGGCGGTGGTAATGTTCCTGTGGAACACCGTAAGAAACTGTCTGCTATTTCCGCAGCCAGTGTTCGTAATGTGGTTCGAAACAAGGCTACAGGTGAGTATACGATTGTATTTACCCCTGATTCTTCTGCTACAGATGGCGTTTTAGAGGTGTTTATGTCGGCTGAATCCCAAAACTATGATGCTTCTATTGTTAAAGCTTCTTGTTCCGAGTGCCCTGATTTAAAATTCGATAAAAACAGAATTATGAATCTGGTATTTACCGAGAAAAAGGCTCTCAGGCTTAATATCCAGCTTGATTATCACGATTATTGTTCTTTGGAGGTGAAGGCGTATGGAAATCAAGTATAAATTATATCCGTATCCTGTCTTGTCCTCTTATTCAAACGATTACGGAACTGGTTCATTTGATGTAGCCATTGATATTGTGCGTGATGGTTATGATTTACGCATTGACTTCCTTGCAACACTTACTTGCAAAAGCCTTCAGGACTGTATCAAACAAGGGCTTGCAAAATTTGTTTACCACTTAGAGTGTGCCCAAACTGGCTTTCGGACTGTTGTTCAAACAGACAAAGTTAGTGAAGTATACACGTTGCTAAATAAGGCTGTGAATGGCAAACTGCAAATATGCCCGTTTATTGTAGCCGTTGAGGATTTGAAAGGCTTTACTAGCCCGGATTTTCACGAGGATTATCAAGGAATTGCATTTGATATCGAAGCCGGTTGCGTGATGGCTGTAGGGAAAATGGTTACTGTAGATATTTCCAAAGATATTGACGACCTAGCAAATACACCATCTATTTTCAATATCAGTAAAAATCCAGATGAAAATTGTAAGCAAATGCTGGTTGATATGTCTCAGCGTAAAATCATCATTAAGCTTCCGCTTAGCGATTTTTATAGCTACAAAGCCTTGAGCGCAACCCCTTTGGCGCTCCCAATTCTCAATTCTCTCACTGTTATACCTGCTCTTGTATACGTTTTGGAAGAGCTGAGAGCTTTACCAATTCAAGAGCGTAGTGAAAATTCAGACACATTGTGGTATAAAGTCCTATCTAAGGCACTGCTAACGCAATTTGATTGCGATATTGAAAGTGAAGAATTTAGCAACCAAAACTGCTTAGTTCTTGCTCAAAAATTGATAGACAATCCTGTTACAGTTGCATTCACATTTTTGACAAGTAGCTTTGGTGCGGCGGGAGGTGACGAATTATGAAGCTACAATTTGTAAGCTACGATAACATTGATATTATCAAGTCTAATCTCAAAAGCTGGGTTGATAATTTTAAACAGGATTCTTCAGAATGGCTACAGGAGGAGTTTGGAAACGCATTGTTTTCTGACACAAAATTTACTGAAATACCTGATTTTAGTCTGGATATGTCAGAAGACAAACCGTTTCTCACGGAAGCTGAAAATGTCAAACGTATTTACGGCCATTTCCGCTTTCTATCTGACTCTCAAGCTTCTGATGAGCGTTTGTGGGCAGGTCTGTGTCTTGGACCTTTCTGGAACTATGTAAAATACAGATGGGACATTGACAAGAAATGCACCGTTGGCAATGTACAGCAGCATTTTCTGTTTGGCTTTGGTGCCAGACGCTCTCTAACGAGAAATGCCTTATCCAGATTGTGGTGGATTGGTCGTCTTACATACGATGAAAAGCGTTCTGACCCATGGGAACTTACAAAATTCGTATGTGAAAGCTCCGACTACATCATGCACATTCTGGAACGTAATACATCCAACAATCCGGCTATTATTCGTCCATTTCTTGGCGCGATAATAGAAGCCAAGGAACAGGGACTTCCGATTGACACAAACATTGTTGGAGAACTGGCAAAGTATCTTAACCTACTTGGTGGTATCTATATTTTGGACTGTTTACCTGAGCAGCGCATTCACGATAAGATTCTGGCTAAAGCAAATGAGATTTGCAAAGTTCAAGAAAAAGAAACTGCATAAAGCTAACGGGTCGCTCCTTAAAGCAAAGGAGTGACCCGTTTTTTTATTCTATTGATTTGTTCAGAATATTGATAACGCTATCAGCGATAGCTTTTGCCAGATACGGAGGTACTGCATTACCAACCTGCTGATATTGAGAATCTTTTGTTCCTTCAAAAATGAAGCTATCTGGGAAAGTCTGTAATCTAGCTGCTTCACGGATGGAAATGGCACGATCTAGCTCAGGATGAATCCACATGGATTTACGCACATTAACAACTGTTCCGCACGGTTCATTATACTTCAAACGCATATAGATAGTATTTTGCGTACGCTCTGCGTTGCTATAGGTTGTTTTAAGCTCAGGATTAAGATTATGGAAATTTTCGCCTGCTTTGAGTGCCTTGAATCTCTCCATCGCTGTTGCTCTAGTGGCTGTTGTAATATGATTATACAGTGCACGACCTCTTAGCTCTTTTTCCAGTCCTGCCGCATTAGGATGTGCTTCAAGCTCAATATAGTCTCCGGTTACTTCGGTAACAGGTGCTACATCCTGAATGTCTGCAATTGCATCATGGACAGTTCTATAGTTACCCTCTGTAAATCTGATTTCAGGAGCAATATACTTGGCATTCATCTCTTTTTTGAGACCAACAATAATGAAACGTTCCCGTCGCTGAGGTGCGCCATAGTGAATTGCGTTAAGCGTGTTTTCGCTTAATATATAATTATAAGGCTCGTTCTCTAAAATTGCTCTAATGTAATCTAACACAGGATAAGACTTAACTACCGCAACTAAGCTACCGTTATCTTCGGCATACTCGAAAATATGAATATTATTGTCGGTTAACTCCTTAATTTTTATGATAGCTCTCTGTAGTAAAATTGAATTACTAATTGCCGATACTGCATCATCAAAGTTATCCTTTTGCTCAATGTATTGCAATATTTCCCTTGCCATTTTTGCATCGTTTTCCTGCAAAACATTAGTGGTTTCAACTTCCGCAGTTATTTTCAAAATTTCGTTGAGTTGTGTAGCCAGCTTCTTTTGATACTTTTCAAGGGTAGCATCAAATTTGGAAACGTTAATTCGGTAACGATAAAGAATGTTGATGATTTTATAAAAGCTTTCAGCCCATGCAAAGCCTATTTCAGTCCGTGCATTTTCAAGGAAGGTAATAGAGTTATCAAAATTCACGGACTTAGGCAAAAGCTCTATCTTATCTTCTGAAAGAGGGAGTGCCATGATTCTTTCGTTATCAAGGTCTTGTTCTTCAAGAAAAAATCTATGAACCTGCGAACGTAGCATGGCAACATTTTCCATAACAAAGGCTTTTGGCTTCAGTTCACAGATTGCACGAACATACTCTTTGACCAGTCTGTTGTTCATACTAATTACTGTGGTATGCTGGCGATTTGCATTTGAAAAGCCCTGACACGGAGGACCACCAATCACAATATCAACGGGCCCGACTGTATCTTGCAACTCTGTATAGTCTATTGTTCTCACATCCGAATACAGGCGTGCCAATTTAAAATTTCTTTTATAAGTTTTTCTGGCGTTCACATTATTTTCTGCGGCGGCGATTATTTTTACTTGTCCTGTTTGCTTAAAGCCCAAACTTAATCCACCGGCTCCTGCAAACAGATCAATCACATTATATATCATATTTGTTCTTCCTCCATTATCTGCTTGCTTACATCGAAGTTGATTCCATGAGCTTCGCAAAAATTATTGATTAACTTCATAGTTTTGAAATTCGGCTTACTTTTCCCGGATTCCCACCGGTTAACGGTAGCGAACGATACGCCCAAAGCATCTGCAAACTCTGTTTGACTCATTAGGCATTTATGGCGAATCATCTTTATATCATTACAAAAGCCCATTTTATAACACCTCCACCGCAAGTATATATCATATATATAACATCTTTATCTCCTTTTTGCAAGAAAATTCACCCGTCACAGATGAACTAGCATTATTGGAAATCGACTTCGGATGCTAACAACGTCTAATTAGATTCAAAATAAAGAGCGGCATATCGCAAAATACGCCGCTCTTTGGATATCAAAAATCTTCCCCGGTAATAATACGCAGAATCAGATTATTGATTACTTTATTCTCTTTAATGCTTTCTTCGACTTGTTCAAGCCACATTTCTTCGTTTTCTTTATCAAATGCTTCCAGTTCGGCACGCTGCTCCGGCGATAAGCCCTTATATCGCTTCTCGAAATATTCTGCCCGTTCTTCCGGGGTTTCCTCTGGGTCTGTGAATCCTGCGATATCTGTCGGGAATGTATCCGGCACTAACTTTCCCTGTCTTGTCAGCCAAGCTAAGGCATCAATGAATCCCATCATGTATGTAAGCCGTTCTTTTGACGTTAAATAGAAGTTCTCCGTCTTTAGATACTTTGTCCGGGGAGACTGTCCAAACGCCTTGTAAAGCCCCTTATCGCTTTCTAAGAGTATTGTAAGACCGTCATGGTACTGCTCGTAGTTATCAAGCACCATACTTTTCAGCGTATATAATTCGTCCGAGTTCATTTCAATCCCTCCAATATAATTTATAACATAAATTATAACATATAAATCACATCTGTGGAAACATAAAATCTAACATAGAGGTGATTTAGCATGAAAGAAGAAAAATTGATAATACATCCGAAACGTCCCAAGGGGGATGACGGATATAAGACCTTTTCTGTTCGTATCAGAGAGGACATTGTGCAGCGCATTGATGAAATATCGGCTCAGACAGGGCGTAGTCGAAATGAACTAATTGGTATACTGTTGGAATTTTCGTTAGACCGCTGTTCCATCGAACCTATGTAACAAAAATCACAGGCAACTCCTTTGCGTAATGCAGTAGGAAAAGCCTGTGATTTTTTATTTTCCATATCGTTTGATATCCACCTGTGACAGCGTGTGGACGGTGGCTTTAAGCGTTCTTAAATGCTCCCGAGCTGTTTTATAGTCCTTATGAGCAATGCAATCCTCAATCAGTTCTACATTGTCATTCACAATCATATCAAGCTGCTCTAACGAGGATTTCAACCCCAGAATGCGTTCAAAGTCTGTATAACGGGATTCCACTTTTTCTGCCGGAGGTTCGTTTTCTTCACACTGCAAAGGAAACGCATCCATCCACTCTTGCAGTTCAGTTTGTGTGATATCCCCGTTCTCCCATTGCCGTCTCTTGTTATACCATGCTTGTAATGCTTGAAGAATTGCTTCATTTTTGGTCTGGATAGCATATTTAGGCTCTTGCGGAAGTTCGATTGGCACAAGGTCGTATTTTTCCGACAGTTCAAACAAAATATGCACAGCATCATTATAGCTGTCGATTTGGCGGTCTATGAGTGTTTCTACTGGCACACCGAGCCTTTGAGCAATCAATTCTAATTTATCTCTGGAAGCTTGACGATATCCGATTTCATAATTTCTGACTGCCGTTTCGTTTACCCCGGCAGCTTCTGCAAGCTCAATAACAGCAGTTTTTTTCCGAGAGCGGATTCTCTTGATTTTTTGTCCTGTTCCTGTTCTCTTTTCTATCTTTTGGTTGTTGAGGAATATATCCCATAAACTCATTTATTTCCCTCCAAACTGTATTGGTGTAACGGTACACCATAACACCTCAAATAATAACACGATTCCAGCTATAAATCAAGCGTAACACAGATTGACAAGTGTAGAAAACGCTATCGGTACACGCTAACGTGTTTTCGGCTTGACAACGATATGCTCCCGTTGTATACTTGTTATGGTGTAGTAATCGCATAAACTACACGAAAACGTGTTTAACCAGTAATAACAAAGGAGATGAATACTATGGCAGGAGTAACCCCGTCTATCATGGAGTGCCGCAACTACTCTGTGCAGGACATTATGAACATCTATGGTGTCGGAGAGGAAAGTGTCCGCAACTTTATCAAAAAGCATCAGAAAAACAATGATTTTCGTGTATTCATGGTGGGAAAGTATCTTCGTATCGACAAGAACAGTTTTGAAGATTGGTATAACAATCATCCGAACGAGTTTTAACGGCTGTTATGGGCAGAAAACCTAAGAAGAAAGACATAGCTGAATATTTGTGGCATAGCGAAGCAACCAAGATTAACGCTACCAATGACAACTGGCGCATCCGCTACGGGTATCTTGATTCCGAGGGTAAGGAACACCAGACCACCGAAACCGTGAACAACGAACGTGCGAAAAACCAGTTCTTATCCTATCTTCTGCTCCGTGAAAAGGAACATAAGGCTGCCAAGGGCACAACGGTAGCTTCAAAAGTTGATAAAACGGAGATAGAAACCGTTGAACAGCTCTTGTTTGCCTATGCAGAGCATACCAAGTATCTACATACCATCGGAGACAGATATGGATGGGACGAGGGCACTTACAGAGCGAATATCGGCAAGATTCGCAATTACATTGTTCCCGTGTTTGGCTCGTTCCCTATATGGAAAATAACCCGTGTCGATATGAGACAGGGCTTCAAGGATATGCTTCAATTACCGCAAGCCAATGGGAATCATAGGGCAAATGGAGCAAGGGTATCACAGCGTACCGTTTACGATTGCAAGAAAATTATCAGCCGAGCATTTAAGTACGCTACGGACGAATTGGAGCTTATCACAGAAAACCCCATGTTGGGCGTTACTGTGAAGCAGCCGAAGTCTGGCAGACGTGAGGTGTGGACGGAGGAACAGTTTAATTTTGCGTATGATAACTGTTCCGATCCGCTGCTAAAGCTTCTAATCAGCCTTATGATTGCACTGAGTAGCCGCATCGGAGAATGTCTTGCCCTAACGTGGTCTGATGTATACGATAACGAGGACAAGCACGAACCGTCCTATATTCGTGTCTACAAGCAGTTGGTCTATCGCTCTGAGGAATTTATTAGAGAAACAAACGGTCGAGGGATTCTAAAAGTATTCGACCAAGTTCGCAGCACCCGACCGGATGCAAAGAGACGAGCGGTTTTCCATGTTACCAAAACGGAAAAAGAAATCGAAGCAAAGACGGATAGAATCTATGTAGCACCGGAAGTCATTTTTATGCTCCGTGATTACAAGCTTGTTCAGAATCAGCATAAACAGCTTGCAGGAGACAGCTACATTGATGATGATTTGATATTTGCTCACGAGGATGGTACGCATATCAGTTCACAATACGCTGATGATATGTTCAGTTCATTCTACAAACCTCTGGGACTTCCGAGGGTAGACCTGTATAGCCTAAGACATTTCTCTATCACAAAGAAACTGGCGATTAACGGGCATGACTATGTAAGTTTGGCAAAGGATACCGCCCACCGTCAGTTGGGGACAATACAGGACTATTACGAAACACCGGAGGACAGCGTAAGAATTGATACAGCAAAAGCGATTGGAAAATTCCTTATCCGCTCTGATGAATCGGATTCTGAATCCAAAGTGACAATCTCACTGGAAGATGAAAATTTTGCAAAAAAGCTTGAGGAAGTGGCTTCTGATTCAGCCGGAAAACAGATGCTTGAGTTTGCTATTGCTATGTACGAAAAAAATAATTCAGACTAACAGCGGTCATTCTACACCAACCGTACGGAACACCGCTAATCACCCAAAAATTCGGCTACTGTACAAAACCACTGATTTTACTGTATAATATAAGCGATACGAAATACACGAACCATGATTCCCTTGCAGCAATAAAAGAGAAAAACCTCTCCAAGCGAAGCTTGATTATTTTTTCTTTTACTGCTCAACAAAAAAGCCGAAAACCCTTGAAAACAAAGGCTTTCGGCGTTATTATCTGGCGCGCCAAAAGGGATTCGAACCCCCGGCCTTCCCCTTAGGAGGGGGACGCTCTATCCAGCTGAGCTATTGGCGCGTAT
>ENA-OOXJ01001742-OOXJ01001742.1-human-gut-metagenome-genome-assembly--contig:-NODE-1742-length-12871-cov-1.896614_pt1 | contig 12871 bp, 10 predicted proteins | sample MGYA00241587_ERZ501343 | MGnify/ENA primary metagenome ERZ501343 (study PRJEB25962, sample SAMEA2042918) | human gut metagenome | biome: human gut; feature: human-associated habitat; material: faeces... | reverse complement strand
ATTTTCTTTTTTTTCTTCATTTTCCCGTCCCCTTTTTTGGCATCCAAGAAATCAAGAATAAGAGCGTCAAGGGGGTCCTCATGTTTTAGCTGTTTTTCCATAACACGCCGCTGTCAAAAGCGGCATGGATAAGCGCCCTATCTAAGCGTTCTTCCAAAAAAAGCTGACCCCCTTCTTTGGGGATCAGCTCATATGGTTGAAGTTTGCCGGTTAGGTCGACAGCCCTTGAAAAAGAGACTCCATACGGTAAAGGAAGATGGATAGGATGAGCAGGTCCGCACAGCCGCCAGGACTGATGTGACGGGCCACAAAATCATCGTTGAGCTTCCATACGGCAGCAAGTCCTTCTTCCGTAAAGGCCCCGCCCTTTTGTAGAATGTCCTGGGCTGCCTGTTGAGCATAGTATAGGGTTTGCCGGTCGCTCCGACTGAGGATATTCGTGTCTTCCACGCCAGCCATGAGGCGCAGGAGGGTTTCAATATAAATCTCATTGGTCCCCTTTTTTTCAGTAAAGAGTTCCCGTAAAGCCGGCAGGCCAATGGATGAAACAGCGGGGAACCCATCCATCGCTTCCCCGCGGATCCCGCGGCAGCCTTCCTTTATGTAAAGGACTTCCCCATGGGTGTGGGGATGATAGGGATCGATCTTGCGGAAGTCTTCTTCAAGGATGGGCGTCACGGTCTCCCCTACTTCCTTAAGGATGGTTTCGCCTTTGACCCTATGGTCCCGCTTCAGGGCCCGCAGCGTAAAGGCAGAGACCGTTCCTAAAGAAAAGATGATGCCTTTATGGGTATTGACGTTTCCCGTAGCCCGGAACATGGCCTTTTCCGCGGCAGCCCCCATGGGGCGCAGGGTACGAAAGAGCGCCTCACCACTTCCCGCAAAGTTCCATCCCGTTTCGGCCATGCTGAGGAGATGGGGCAGGATTGCTTCCGTGCTTTTTTTGAAGGTTTCCTGGTCCATATCATCATGAGCACCAGGATTGTCAAGGTCCACCAGACCCGGTTTGGGGGTTGCTGTCACTTCTCCCAAAAGGGCTTCTTTCATGGAATCCTGGGTATGGGAAAGGACGAAATCGGTTAGGATCCGCTCCACATTACGGATCAGGACGGGCAGGCTGTGTTTGCGGCTCCGGGCACAGCCTTTGGCGGGCTCACTGCAGACAAAGCAGCGCCGCTCAGGAAGGCCAAGTTCCTCCCGCGACAGCTTCCGTCCGTTGGTATCAAGGACATCCATATCAAAAAGACGGCCCAAACGGTCCTCATTTTCAAGGCGTGCCGCAATGTCTTTCACGGTTCCAGCGGCCCCGTCGAGGACATAGTATTTTTCATAGCCGGTCTTATAATCGATGACTTTATGAAAAAGGATGGGAATCCCTGCTCCTACAAGGGCCTTTTCCAGACGGCGTACGCCTTCTTCAAACCCTATACGGATAAGGGGCGACACCTTCTGCGGTCCAGGGATGTTCATCGTAAAAAACAGCAGCGGTTTGTGGAACCGCTCGAGGAGCTTCCGCTGAGCCAAGGCCCGTCCGTCCCGAGCCCGCAGCATATCGGGGACTTCCACGCGAAGTTCCGGAGGTACAGTGAGTTTATTTTTCATTCGTCGGATTGATCCTTTCTTTTTTCCCAAGGGTCCTGATGAGTTCGATAAAGGCCCGGGCATAGGGGCTCAGGTACGCGTCTTTTCTCGTGCAGACATAGCAGTAGCGCTTATTGGCAACGCCCAGGAGCGGATAAAGGACACAGTCACCCTGCTCCATAAAATAATGGTCCAAATAGACATCCGGACAGATAAAGACAGCATCCATGGTGCTGACAAGCCGCTTCCCCACTTCGATGCTGCTGGTTTCAAGGACCAAATGGGGTTTGATGTCGTATACGTCAAAAAGGGTATCCTGGACCTTACGGACGTTATGCCCTTCTGTAATGGAAATAAAGTCTTCATTCTTTGCTTCCGTAATATGGATGGGCACACCGGGATCGATGCGCTGGGCCAGCATGGTCAGCTTGTTGGCGACCAGTACGACGTCTTCGGTCTCGACAAGTTCGTAAATGAGTTCGTCGTTTCCCGGTGACGTCGTCATGATGGCAATATCGACATCGCCGTTGAGGACGGATTTTTCCGTAATGTTGCTCCCTGCTTCCTTGATTTCCAGTTTGATGTGGGGATAGCGCTGGCGGAATACGGGCATGACCCGGGGCAGCATCTGCATTGCCCGCTGAATAGGGATTCCCAGACGCAGGGTGCCGTACCCTTCATATTGGATGTCCGAGACTTCATGAAGCAGGTTCGTACTGATGGTAATGATCTTTTTTACGGCCGCAATATACTTTTTCCCCGCTTCTGTAAGCACGATGGGTTTAGTATTGCGAAGAAAGATCGGTGCACCAAGATATTTTTCCACAGCCTTGATGGTCTGGCTCAGGGCCGGCTGTGAAACATGCATGGTCTTGGAGGCATTGGTGATGCTGCCTTCCTTGATGATTTCCATGATATACTGCGCGTGCTTCAAGTTAAGTCCCATTCTTTGCTTCTCCTGTACAGGTTAGGATGGATCATTTCTCCGTGCTCTAAAAAAGCCCTCTTAGGGCTTTGCTTTTGCTTGGTTCCGGCAGGAGAAATGCATCTCATTTAACATCATTTGGTCCCGTATTCAGAATGTTTCTTAATTTCACGTCAATTAAGAAAACAGTGTCAATCGGGCCAACCCACAAGGGATGCGGGGTTTGACAATATAATAAGATTCGACTTATGGTCATTATACCATTATTTATATTAGTTTTCCAATTTTTCCTGTGCTACTATCAAGGTGTAAGACTGTAAACAGTTCTTTTCTAGAAATGAAGGAGGAATTTTCATGGAATTAAAGAAGGCAGCCATGGCTGGCACCGTTGAGTCCTCCGATGCCCAAATCACCGTTGAACCCGGTACGAATGGCATCGAACTCAATATTGAAAGCAGTGTCATCCAACAGTATGGCAGACAGATCAAGGCTGTTGTCTTGGAAACCCTGAAGAAACTCGATGTTAAAAACGCTAAGGTTTCCGTAGTTGACAAAGGTGCACTCGACTGCACGCTGAAAGCACGTGTAGAAGGCGCCGTTTTCCGCTCCATCAATGATGATCCGGATACGCCGAATCCTTGGGAGGTCTTATAATATGGCAGTGATCAATACGAACCCCAACTTCAAGCGTCTCAGAAGATCCATGATGTTCTTGAACGCTCAAAAACCGAGCCTCATCAAAGACCCGTATGTATATAAACCCGATTCCATCATGCTTGACCTGGAAGACGCCGTGGCTGAAAACCAAAAGGATGCCGCCCGCTATTCCCTGTTCCATGCCCTGAAGGAAATCGATTATCATGGCTGCGAACGCGTTGTCCGTATCAACGGCCTGGAAACTCCGCACTGGAAGGAAGATATCCGCGTCTGCGTAGCTGGCGGGGCCGATACAATTCGTATTTCCAAAACGGAATCCGCTCAAGATGTTAAACTCGTAGAAGAAGCCATCACGGCTGCTGAAAAGGAATTCCATAAGGAAGTGGGTTCTACCCTCATCATGGCCGCTATCGAATCGACGAAGGGGATCCTCAACGTCTACGATATCTGCCAGGCTTCTGACCGTCTTTTTGGTGTAGCCCTTTCCGGCGGCGACTACACCCGTGACCTGCAGACCTCCATTTCCAAGACCGGTGTCGAACTCATGGGCGCCCGTCAGCAGATGGTCATTGCTGCACGCGCTACGGGCCGTATGTGCTTTGATACGGTCTATACCGACCTGGATGACATGGAAGGCTTCCGCAAGGATGTCGAAATGATCAAGACCATGGGCTTTGACGGCAAATCCATCATCAACCCGCGTCAGATTCCGGTCTGCCACGAAGTCTTCACGCCGAACGAAAAACAGATTCGTTGGGCTGAAGCCGTTGTCCGCGAAATCGACACCAAGAAGGCGATGGGGATTGGCGTATTCACCCTGAACGGCAAGATGCTTGACGTAGCTTTCTATGATGGCGCAAAAAGAACGATCGCCCTGGCAAAAGCTGCCGGTGTTTATAAGGGGGATTTATAATATGAAGAATGCAGTAGGTAGAGAAATTCCAGAGGAAATCCTGAAAGCAACCGGTAAGGAACCGTTCCAGGGAAGCTTCTCCAAACACCTCGTTGCTTATCAGGCTGCCACCCATACGGTTGCACCTGTAATTGACCCGAGTTACAGCAAAGTTGTCGATTCCATTGAAGATGTCCTGAAAAAATGCGGCATCAAAGATGGCATGACCCTCTCCTTCCATCATCATTTCCGTGAAGGGGACTATGTTGTCAACATGGTCATGGAAGCCGTCCACAAGATGGGCATCAAAGACCTGACCATTTGCGCGACTTCCCTGGGTAAGGCCCAGACCCCGATTGTCCCGATGATCGAAGATGGCACCATCACGAACATCCAGGCTTCCGGCGTGCGCGGCAAGATTGGTGAAGCCATTTCCAACGGCAAACTGAAAGGCCTTGCCATCATGCGCGGTCACGGCGGCCGTGTCCGTGCCATCGAATCTGGTGAAGTCCATGTTGACATTGCCTTCATTGGTGCTCCTTGTGCCGATGATATGGGCAACTGCCGGGCTTTCGGCAGCGCTAACGGCAGTGACTGCGGTGTTCTCGGCTATGCAGCCGTAGATGCCCAGTATGCTGACAAAGTTGTCGTTGTCACCGATACGCTCGTTCCCTTCCCCAACGTTCCTGCTTCCATTGACATGACGAACGTTGACTACGTTGTCAAAGTTGACGCCATTGGCGATCCCAGCAAGATTGCTACGGGGGCTGCCAAACCGACAACGGACCAAAGAAAGCTCCTCATGGCCAAATACGCGGCTGATTTTATGACCTATATGCCTTGGTACAAAGATGGTTTCATCTACCAGACCGGTGTTGGCGGGGCTTCCATTGCTTCCACCAAATACCTGGCTGACCATCTGAGAAAAGATGGCATCAAGATTGGCGTAGCCATGGGCGGTATCGCTCAGCCGATCTGCGAACTGCAGCATGAAGGCCTCATCGACAAGATTGCTGATACGCAGGATTTTGATACGGCTGCCATTGAAGACATCAAGACGAACCCGAACCATTATGAAATCACGACGAGCCAGTATGCTGACCCCTTCAACAAGGGCGCTTACGTCAATAAACTGGACTTTGTCATCCTCGGTGCCCTCGAAGTTGATACGAAATTCAATGTCAACGTTGTTGTCGGCTCCGACGGTGTCATCACCGGGGCACAGGGCGGTCATCCGGATACGGCTGCCGGTGCTAAATGCACCATCGTCATTGCGCCTCTGCTTCAAGGCCGCAGCCCTGCAATCTGCACGGAATGCACGACCATCACGACGCCGGGTGAGACCGTTGACGTTGTTGTCACCGATTACGGCATTGCCATCAACCCGAAACGTACGGACATCATTGAAGCTGCCAAAGACTGCGATCTGCCGATCTGCACCATTGAAGAGCTTCGCGACAAAGCTTACGCCATGGTTGGCGAACCCGACCCCGTCCAGTTTGATGACCGCGTTGTCGGTATCATCGAAGCCCGTGACGGCTCCATCATGGATGTTGTCCGCAAAGTAAAACCTTACGAATTTAAATAATCTGTATGCTGAAAAGCCGCTCCCTTAGGGGCGGCTTTTTTTAGACATTAGGACCTAGTTTGCAGCCTCTTTTCTTTTCATTATAAAAGGGTCCCTTGCCTTATCCCCTCGTTTCAGCCTTTTCGATTATTCATTTCCCTGAACATAAAAAGAACCTGTAAAAACGAAATGTCAGCGTTCTTACAGGTTCTTCTTTTTATTTGTTACACTTTGGCTTCATCCTTGGTCAAAAATCCAAGGGCAATGATCATCGCATTGAAGATCCAGAAATATATGCCCAGCTGTAGATTAAACAGGGTATAATCCGTCATCCCTGCGACAAAGATGCCTACAAGGGACGCAATATAACCGCAGGCAAGGCCGCGGATCCAGGGCTCTGCCTCACGATGCCGGATGCTGCGGGCAAGGACCGCCAACTGATACATGATGTACAGGAAAAGGGCAAGGCCCGGAATGCCCAGCTCGGCCGCAATGTTGGTCAAAAGATTGTGGCTATGGTACATGATGACGCTGGGATCCACATAACCGAAATTATAGTCAGGGAAGGCAAATTGATAGCCGTACCAGCCCACGCCAAAAGGATGCTCCTCAATCATGGAGGTCGCACTGTCCATGTACATCAGACGCAGCTCTGCCGATGTATCCTTGATGGAAAAGATGGACATGATGCGGGCCGACAAACGGTCCCAGCCAATCCACAGGACCCCTAGTCCCCCACCGATGAAAGGCAGGAACGCTTTGTGGTAAAAAGCGCCGGCAAAGACAAAGAGGACAAAGAATAGGGCAATCCAATTGCCGCGGGAGAACGTGAGGATCAGACAAGTAATGGCAAGAAGAAAGATCACTGCAAGGGAGGCCCTTCTCTTGCCGCCTTTCAAGGGAGCAAAGAGGCCTTCACTGTAGGCCGCGGTCATGACAAGGAAACTGGCGAGGATATTGGGGTTTTCCAACGTTGAGACAGCCCGTTTGGTCATGAGCGGGAACGCGGCGTGATCGATCCATTCCGCATCCTGGATGGCAATGACACCAAAAAAGTACTGATAGATGCCGTAAAGCGCCACCAGACCGGCCGAGACCATAAAGACCTTGACAAGAAACAGGGACCGCCGGCCCGTACTGCCGTAACGCAGGACAAAATAGAATGAGCCGGCCTTGAGTCCTACCACAACAATCCAGTTATAGGCGCTTAAAAAAGGCTCCTGGGACCAACAAACACTCACAGCAGATAGGAGAAAGAGCGCCCATAAGGGGCGGCTGATCTTTTTGGGAACCGTCACCTTGGGCCAGAACTGTCCCGTCTTTAGGATATTCGCAAAATTCAGCACCACCATGACGAGAAACAGGCCAATGGCAAGATTCAGATGGATCGGCAGAAGGAAAACATACGCCACAAGGAGTCCGTAAAGGATCTGGTTCAGGTTCCAAGATTCGGGAAAGATTTGTTTATGTGTCATAGGAAATCCTCTGAGAGGCCCTTTGCCTTGAAGGTGCCCACAAGATAAAGGGAGCCGCAGACAAGGACCACATCATCCGGTCCGGCCTCATGGACCGCCGTTTCGAAAGCAGTCTTGAGATCATCCATAGGAATGGCCTTTTTATGTAGGCGACGGGCAAGGACATCGGGCTTTTCGGCCCGCGTGCCGTTATCAGCAAGAACGGTATAGATCGTATCCGTATCCCGGAAGAGGATCTGGGCCACTTCGCTTACATCCTTATCCCCCATCATGCCAAAGATGAAATAACGATGGCCATGGGGATAATAGGTATCAAGGGCCCGCCGCAGAACCGTCACGCCGGAAGGATTATGGGCCCCGTCCAGGATCACGTCGGGCCGTTCATGGATAAGTTCCATGCGGCCTGGCCAGGTCGTGAGATCCATGCCCTTGAGGATCTTCTTTTCTGTAATGGCAGGATCCTTTTTTGCCAGCACTTCCGCGGCTTTAAGGGCCACGGCAGCATTCACGATCTGATGGGCGCCGGCAAGATGGATGGTAACTTCCCGCTCACCGGAATGAAACGGATAGAGGAAGAGCTGTTCCTGCATGGATCCAGCAAGCAGGGTTGCGGAAAAATCCTCACCATAGACATAAAGAGGTGCCGATTTTTCTTCACTTGTGACCCGAATGACTTCAAGGGCACTGCCGTCAGCGGCGGTCACAACAGGAACGTGATCCTTGATGATGCCGGCCTTTTGTTCCGCAATGGCTTCAATGGTCTTTCCCAGCCGGTCCGTATGCTCCAAGGTAACGTTCGTAATGACGGAAAGCTCTGGCACAATGACGTTCGTCGAATCCCAAAGGCCGCCCATGCCGACTTCGATGACGGCATAATCCACCTTTTCCTTGGCAAAATAAAGGAAGGCCATGGCGGTAATGACTTCAAACTGGGTCGGCTGTTCGCCGCCATTTTTGAGGAATGTATCGACAGCAGCCTTGGTTTCTTCCGTCACAGCAGCAAAATCCTCATCGGAAATATCAACGCCGTCGATGGACATACGCTCATTATATTTAACAAAGTGGGGCGACGTATAGCACGCTGTCTTTTTCCCCGAAGCCGTGAGGATATGGGACAGGTAGGAAGCCACGCTCCCCTTTCCGTTGGTTCCCGTTATATGGATGGTCCGGATCTTGCGTTCCGGGTGATCCAAGAGTTCCACAAGGCCCGTGATGCGTTCCATACCGAGATGGATGCCAAATTTACCAAGACTTTCGATATACTGCATCGCTTCGTTGTAGTTCATGATTCTCCTCCGGTCCCATTAAGGCAAGGACCGCGCCAGAAGGCCAGGGCAGGCTTTTCCTGCCCGGACCCAGATTGAGGTTACTGGAGTTTTTGAAGTTCCTTCAGTTGGTCTTCAAGGGCGGTAAGACGCGCCTTGACGTCTTCTTTCTTCGCTTTTTCCTTTTCCACGACCGCTTCCGGAGCTTTGGCGAGAAACCCTTCATTGGAAAGCTTGCCCTCAATGCGGGACAGTTCCTTTTTGGCCCCGTCAAGTTCCTTCGTCAGCCGCTTCATTTCCTTTTCCACGTCAATGAGACCCTTAAGGGGCAGATAGACCTTGGCGCCTGTCACAACGGCTGTCATGGCGTTTTCCGGCGCTTCGTCATTGATATCGCCCAATGTCAGCGTGTCCACCGTGCCCAAGCGTTCGACGTATTCCGGATGGCCTTCAAAGACGCTGCGGAAAGCAGGTTCCACCAAGATCGTGGCCGGCGCTTTCTTCCCAGGGGCAGCGTTTACTTCGGCCCGCATGTTGCGGATGGCTTTGATGGCATCCATCATGACCGTCATTCCGCTTTCCACGCTTTCATCCATGAGGGATTCATCCGCCACAGGCCACGGCGCAATCATGATGCTCTCCCCTTCATGGGGCAGATGCTGCCAGATTTCTTCCGTAATGAACGGCATATAAGGATGCAGCAGCTTCATGGCATCGCCCAGGACGCGGCAGAGGACGAATTGAGCCGTTGACCGTTCTTCCGGATGCTCCTTATCATAAAGGCGGGGTTTGATAAGTTCGATGTACCAGTCACAGACTTCACCCCAAATGAAATCGTAGATGAGGCGGCCGGCTTCTCCGAGTTCAAATTTTTCGAGGAAGCTTGAAACGTCCTTGATGGTGTGCTGCAGGCGGGACAGGATCCAGCGGTCAGCAAGGGTCAGAGGCGCCCGTTTAGCCGAAGCATCATACCCATCGAGGTTCATGAGGGCAAAGCGCGACGCGTTCCAGATCTTATTGGCAAAGTTTCGCGTTGCTTCGATGCGGTTCCAATAAAAACGCATATCGTTGCCCGGCGTATTGCCTGTAATGAGCATGAAGCGCAGCGTATCGGCTCCATATTTGTCAACAACTTCCAAGGGGTCAATGCCGTTACCCAGGGATTTACTCATCTTCCGGCCCTGTTCATCGCGGACAAGACCATGGATGAAGACATGCTTAAAGGGAATTTCCTTCATAAATTCCATGCCCATGGTGATCATGCGGGCAACCCAGAAGAAAATGATGTCATAGCCCGTCACCAGGACGCTCGTCGGATAAAACTGCTGCAGTTCGTCCGTCTTGTCCGGCCAGCCAAAGGTGGAAAAAGGCCATAGACCGGAACTGAACCAGGTATCAAGGGCATCTTCATCCTGATGGATGTTGTGGCTGTGGCAGTGCGGGCATTCCGTCAAATCCGTCCGGGACGCCATCTGCTTTCCGCAGTCGTCACAGTACCACACAGGGATACGGTGACCCCACCAGATCTGGCGGGAAATGCACCAGTCATGGATGTTGTCCATCCAGTTCGTATAGGTCTTCGTGAAACGGTTCGGCACAAACTGGATGCGCCCGTCTTCAACGCATTCCACGGCGGCCTTCACGAGGGGTTTCATTTTGACAAACCACTGCGTGGAAATAAGGGGTTCCACGACGTGGTGGCAGCGCTGGCAGTGACCGACAGCATGGGGCGCGTCTTCGATCTTGACGAGAAGACCCAAGTCCTTCAGGTCCTGGACGATATGCTTGCGGCATTCGTAACGGTCTTCCCCTTCGTATTTGCCGGCGTCCGCCGTCATCTTGCCGTCAAGACCGATGACCGTCAGACTGGGCAGCTTCTGGCGCTGCCCCACTTCATAGTCGTTGGGATCATGGGCCGGCGTAATCTTTACGGCGCCCGTACCAAATTCAAGGTCAACGTATTCGTCGGCCACAATGGGGATAAGGCGGTCCATGATGGGAAGGCGAACCTGTTTTCCCACAAGGTCCTTATAGCGTTCATCCTTGGGGTTTACGGCAACGGCCGTATCGCCGGGAATGGTTTCCGGACGGCTCGTGGCAATTTGGAGATAGCGCCCGGCTTCCCCTTCGATGGGATAATTCACATACCACAGATGGCCCTCGTCATCCTGGTGTTCCACTTCAACGTCAGACAGGGCCGTACGGCAGTTGACGCACCAATTGATGATGCGCGTTCCCTTATAGATGAGGCCTTTTTCATAGAGGCTGACAAAGGCCTCACGGACAGCACGGGAAAGTCCTTCATCCATGGTAAAGCGCTGACGGTCCCAGTCGCAGGAAATGCCCAGGCTCTTGAGCTGAGTCACGATGCGGTCGCCATATTCTTCCTTCCACTGCCAGACCCGTTCCAGGAATTTTTCACGGCCCAGGTCATAGCGAGTGAGGTTTTCCTTCTTTTTCAGTTCCTCTTCCACTTTGATCTGCGTGGCAAGTCCCGCGTGGTCATACCCGGGAAGCCAGCAGGTATTGTCCCCCATCATACGATGCCAGCGCACGAGGATGTCCTGCAGGGTATTATCAAGGGCATGACCCATGTGGAGCTTACCGGTGATGTTGGGCGGCGGAATGACCACACTGAAGGGTTTCCGGCTCTTATCGACGGGTTGATGGAAAAAGCCATGTTCCACCCAATATGCATACCATTTCTTTTCCACTGCCGCCGGGTCATAGACCTTGGGGATGTTGTTTTCTTCTGCCATACTTCCAAAAGCCTCCTTAGCCTGTAAAAAAAATAAACCCGTCCCATCAGATAGGACGAGTTCGGTCGCGGTACCACCTATTTTCCCAATTGCTTGGGCAACTTGAGGACGTAACGAGCCAAACGGGCGGGCTTACTTTGGTTCAGCACGCCAGCTCCCGGGCGACTTCAAGGGATTTTCCTAGATGCTTGCACCGGCCGCATCTTCTCTTAAAAGGAAAGGGCCCCCTACTCCTCCCGTTCAACGCTTTTTACATATATAGCTTATTTTACCAAGGAGCGCGGGGAATGTCAATCTTTCCGCCGGTTCCAAAAAAGGAACCTGCAGCTGCTGCCACAGGTTCCCTTGTGCTATTTGACGATGATCACCGGTACGGGCGACAGCTGGGCCACCTTGCTGCTCACGCTGCCCAGGAGGAATTCCTCCACGCCTGACAGACCGCGTTTACCGATGACAATGGCATCGGCACCTTTTTCCCTAGCCACGGTAACGGCCATTTCAGCGGCGTCGCCAAATTCCATGTCGAACTCGGCTGCACCAGCAAAATCCTTCAGTTTGTCCTTTGCCGTATCAAGGACCATCTTACCAATCTGGGTTGGTTTCACGCTCGTATCCTTGACGGGCTTATTGCCAACGACAATGAGCTGGTTGACTTTATTGCTCGGCACCACATGGATGACAATGAGTTCACCGCCCACAGCCTTTGCCATATCCGCCGCCGTTTCAAGAGCACGGAAACTGGTTTGGGAACCATCAATCGGAACGAGGAATTTCTTGAACATAAGACCACCCCCTAGTTACGGCGTCTTTTCTTTCCTCTGCCTATTTCACGATAAGGACAGGGACAGCGGCGTACTGCGCCACGCGGGAGCTGACGCTGCCCAAGAAAAATTCAGCGATGCCGGACAGGCCACGGCTTCCGATGACGATGGCATCTGCATGTTTGTCCTTGCTGAGTTCAATAATCCGGTCCGAGGCATGGCCCACATCCATGAGATAGTCGACCTTGCCCGTAAAGCCTTCCATCTTGGTTCTTGCCGTGTCAAGAACACTGCTGCCAATACGGGTCAACTGGTCATTTTCTGCAGCAACAGCCGTCTGGTCCAAGCTGTTGATATAAAGATCGGCACTGCTGTAAGTCTGGACGATATGAGCTACAATGAGCTCACCGTCATACTTCACAGCCAGATCCTTTGCCGTTTCAAGGGCTCTCCAGCTCGTCGAGGAACCATCAACAGGAACTAAGATCTTCTTGAACATACACCTCTACCTCCTTACCTTAGGGGAACCTCCCTATTCCTAGCGTCAGGTACCATACCTGCTATTTGACGATGGTCACCGGACAATGGGCACTTTGGGAAACCTTTGTGCTGACACTGCCCAGGAAGAATCCGGCAAGGACGCCCATTCCGCGATTGCCCATGACGATGAGGTCCGCGTCAATGGTCTCTGCCACTTCGCAGATTTTTTCCGCCGGATCGATATCGACATATTTCTTGAAGGTGATCTTGTCATAGCCTGATTTTCCTGCCTCCCGCTGTGCCAGTTCAAGCGGGGTCAGGCGGGCCGATTCAATCTCGTTGCCGTCCTTATCCTTATAGCGGCGGTCCGAGGCGATGCGCAGGATGGCGTAGGGCTTGCCGGTGGCCTCGTTCATCTTCAGTTCCACATCGTGGGTCAGATTGCCAATGGCAGTAATTTTCAGCATATTCAGTGCTCCTTTTTTTAATGGTTAGGTTTAGTTAAAAAG
>ENA-OOXJ01001734-OOXJ01001734.1-human-gut-metagenome-genome-assembly--contig:-NODE-1734-length-12927-cov-10.405764_pt1 | contig 12927 bp, 10 predicted proteins | sample MGYA00241587_ERZ501343 | MGnify/ENA primary metagenome ERZ501343 (study PRJEB25962, sample SAMEA2042918) | human gut metagenome | biome: human gut; feature: human-associated habitat; material: faeces... | reverse complement strand
TCGAGTTCCACGAAACGCTCCGCCATGACTTCCAGGACTGGGACATCATCGGCCACCTCGCCCGTCCCGAAGTCGGAGAGGTCCTCGTCACCCCCGAGGGAGCGGAGATAGGCATCCATGCCCAGGGCTATGAACAATAATTCCATAAATTATCAGAGATGAGAGATGAGATGAATGTAGAACCGGTGGATTCGGAATTGAATCGGCTTGCAGACAGTATCGCTGCATTGGTCAACGAAGCCAAAAAACATTTGGCCAGGTCTGTGAATGTAGTGATGTTGGCATCATATTGGAATATAGGCAAGTATATTGTGGAGTTCGAGCAGGAAGGAAATTCAAAAGCAAAATATGGGACAGCTCTACTATCATCTCTTTCAAAAATATTACGGGCAAAATTAGGAAAGGGGTATAGTCATCCCAATCTGAATAATATGCGGAAATTCTATCTCCTGTATCCAAATTTTCAGACACTGTCTGAAAAATTAAGCTGGTCCCATATCTGTGAACTGATTACTATAGAAGACGATCTGGAACGAAGTTTTTACGAAAAAGAATGCATTGCTTCCGGCTGGAATGTACGTTCATTGCGCAGGCAGATAGACAGCGCATTATACCTAAGGCTTGCAGCAAGTAAAGATAAGGAGGGCATACTTAGACTTGCTCGTGAAGGATCCTTTATTCAGCGGCCTGAAGATATAGTAAAAGATACGTATACTTTGGAATTTTTAAATCTACCTGAGAAAAACCGGTATACCGAACAGGATTTGGAGCAGAGATTAATAGATAATCTGCAGACATTTCTGTTGGAATTGGGGAAAGGATTTGCCTTCATAGGACGGCAATATCATATAACCATAAACAACAGACATTATCACATTGATTTGGTCTTCTATCATCGGATACTGAAATGTTTTGTCCTGATAGACCTTAAGAAAAATGCAGTAAGGCATCAGGATATAGGTCAGATGAATATGTATTTGGGATACTTTGCAAAGGAGGAGAGTGCACCGGATGATAACCCTCCTGTAGGTATAATATTGAGTCATATCAAGGATGAATTATTAGTGGAGTATGCTACATACGGAATGGATTCCAAGCTATTTGTTTCGAAGTATGAGTTATATCTCCCGAATAAAGAAGAATTGAGAAGATTGGTCGATGGTGTAGTTTCAGATGAGTTGAATAAAAGCAATAAAAAATAGATATGAGCAAATTATTGAAATTAATCATCACTATTCCGGTATGGATAATAGCCGCCTCTTCTGCCTCGGCGCAGGAGAACTATCAGCCTTCGCCCGAGATTGTGGCGGCGCAGGAGCAGTTCCGGGAGAACCGGTTCGGAATATTCATTCACTGGGGTATTTACTCCATGTACGGTCAGGGCGAGTGGGCCCTGAACTACAACGGCCTGACTCACGAGGAGTACAGCAAGATGGCCGGGGGCTTCTATCCTGCGGACTTCGATGCGGCTGAGTGGGTGAGTGCCGTCAAGGCCGCTGGAGCCAAGTACATCTGCATCACGACCCGGCATCATGACGGATTCTCGATGTTCGACAGCAAATGCACTGACTACGACATCATGGACGCGACTCCGTTCAGGCGCGACATCATCGCCGAGCTGGCCGAGGAGTGCGAGCGTCAGGGAATAGCCCTGCATTTCTATTATTCGCTTATCGACTGGGGGCGTAACGACGCACCGCGCGGACGCACCGGGCAGGGAACAGGCCGTCCCGAGGCCACCGACCCGGATACCTATTTCGACTTCATGAAATGCCAGCTGACCGAGCTGCTGACCCGCTACGGCAATGTGGGCTGCATCTGGTTTGACGGCAACTGGGACCACGAGGACGGCGAGCAGCCCTACGACTTCCGCTATGACGAGCTGTATCCGCTGATTCACGGACTGCAGCCCTCCTGCCTGATCGGCAACAACCACCATATCACGCCTTATCCCGGAGAGGACATCCAGATATTCGAGCGGGACATCCCCGGGGAGAATACCGCCGGCTGGCATAGCGGCGGAGTCAGCACGACCCTGCCGTTGGAGACCTGCCAGACCATGAACGGCTCCTGGGGCTACCGGATGACCGACCAGAACTACAAGAGCACGGATGAGCTTATCCGCTATTTAGTCTCAACAGCCGGACGTGACGCCAACCTGCTGCTCAACGTGGGACCTCAGCCGAACGGCAACATCCCCGCAGCGGCTCTCGAGCGTCTGGCCGCGATGGGCGAGTGGCTTGCCGCCAACGGCGAGACCATCTACGGCACCCGCAGCATCCTCGTGAAACCCCAGCCCTGGGGCGTGACCACCCATAAGGACGACCGGATGTGGCTGCACGTCTTCCCCGCCGACGCCTTCAAGGCCGCCTCGGACGGACAGATCTACGTGCCCTACAAGGCCGGACGCAAGGTGGCCTCAGTCACTCCTTTCGCTTCGCCTGACGTGAAACTCGGCTTCAAGCAGTACAAGGAAGGCCTCTTCGTGACCCTGCCCTCCGACATGCCTGCCGACGTACCGGACTATATCGTCGAGGTTACTTTCAAATAGTTTACAGGAGCATTGTCTGCGGAAATAGGTTCATACTGTCTAAAATCTGAAACCGATATATAGGACAGTGCGAAAATCGCATGAGGAAAGCATGGAGGCATCTTCCCTCTGCCATCCGGCGGCATTATCATTGAATGTGGCACCGGCATCGATTCCTATCACGTAATGGGTGAGGAATGTATATTCGTAGCGTAGGCCTGCATTTCCAGCAAGTCCGTTGATGTGGTATTGTGAGGTAAATGTCGTAAAAACCATAGGAGCTACGGTTGGGAACATCTGCTCTGCCCTGAAGCACAGTCCGTCGGCAAAATAGTATCCGATACCTGCGTAGACTGAGAACCGGTGATGCTCATTGTCTATCATGTGGAATACAGGCTTGACCGTGATAGCAAGCGAGTTGTGCCTTATCCACGCCAGATTGTTCAGATTGCTTCCTTGAGCAGCCTGTTCCTGCAGGTAGTCTTTTACTTCAGGAATATCACCTATTCCGGTTATGGAATTGCCGATGGCATCGGAGTAGACATAGGCATCTGCAAAGTCGGGAAAACCGTTTCTATAGGAACTCTGTATGTCCAATTCCAGGGAGAAGCGCTTCACTATGTCTCTCTGGTAGCTGAAACCATACACTGCAGTAGGATAGTGTCTGATATAGCCGACTGCGCCGTTGTCAGTGCCTGACTGATTTGTCCCATAACTGTAAATCCCCCATAGCCCTATACCGCCATAAAAGCGGATCAGGTTAGATGTTCTTTCTTGTTTGTCAGAAGTGCCATGAGTCTGGCTCATGCCGTTGTAGCAGGCTGTACAGGCAAGAATCACGGACAAGAGTAATGATGTTATCTGCTTCATGTTTATGGATTATTTGTTTGATTGCAAAACTTGAGAAGTCTCCCTGATATTGATAGATTTTCATTTTTGGGGACATATTTTTCAGCCTGAATATAGCATCATCGCATAGCAGCTGCGTTATCACCTGCGTTTTTCCTGATTCTCCCAAGATAATAGAGCGTCTTCAGTTTGTCCTCCGCATTGCCGTGATGCCTGTAGTACCTGACAGCCGGGAGGATGATGCTGTCGGTGGTCAGGTCGATGTAATTCTTGTCGAGTGCCTGGGAGTAGAGCAGGGCGTAGCGGGCCTTGAGCCGTCTGGAGGGCAGTTCCGCCGTATCGATGCTGTCCAGCATGGCGTAGACCGCAGCAGGGTCTTCGGTTTCCATTACAGCCTCGGCTTTGTCGAGAATAGCCTTAATGTGAGGTCTGTCCGCGCAGCCGGGCAGGAGCAGGCTGACGGAGATAAGCAGAAATATCAGAGAATAACGCAGATGTTTCATGCGGCAAATATAGCGGATTTCCGGCAGTCACAGCCATGATGCCCCGATGAAGCACGGAGCAGTGACTTTGAGACTGCTGCCATGGGCTGCCTTCAACGAATTGACTTCGTTGACTGCCTTTCGCGACTCATAAAGTATGCATATTGCCGCGCGGTTATGGTGCCTGCAGTGCCTGTCAGCCGACAGTCGGGTGTATGCTTTATAGGAGTTCCGCCATATACACGGGCAGGCACAAAACATCCTTGTCTTTTCGTAAGTCTTTGGTATATAAAAGATATCTGTGAAGAATCCTCGCCGAAAACTTATTCTGGAACATATCGAGGGACTTGTGTGAGTTGTAGCCGGAGGATTTGACCTCTATGGGGCATATCTTGTCTTTTCGCGAGATGAGGAAATCTATCTCGTAGTTACGGGTCTCCTCCTTGAATGTGTAGTAAAACAGTTCATTACCGGCACTCTTCAACATCTGGGCGATGGCGTTTTCATACACATATCCCAAGTCGGTGGGGAGTTTGTCTGAAAGGAGTTTCCGGTATATCACATTGTCCGTATAGTCACGGTCCATGAAAGCGAGTGTGACGAACAATCCGGTATCGGCTAGAAACATCTTGAAGTAATTGTACTCGGCATGAAGGGAAAAACCTACACCGGGATCATCCGCATGGTAGGCAAAGTTCACCGTCATGGAGTCTGCCATATCCATCAGCAATTCACCGAGTCTGGCTGCGGTTGCATTCTCAATCACGCTTCCGACCTTGTAGCGTGTCGTATTGCGGGACAGTTCTGCAGGGATGGATAAGAACAGGTGTGAGGCGCGGCCGGTGGAATCAATCTTGCGGAAATCGTCGATATACAGTTCAAGTATGTTGCGTTTTACCGCGTCAATGGTCGAAAAATCATTTGATTCCAGGTACGCATTGACTGCCTGGGGCATACCCCCGATGAGCATGTACAGGCGGAAATATCGCATAAGGTCGCGGTTGACGGCATCTCCAAGTGACTTGAGATTCTGATAGGAGTATCTGATCAGTTCATATGGCTGAGGCCTTTCTATGGCCCATAAAAACTCTTCGAAGTCCAGCGGATACATTGCAATACGTGTTTCTTCGCTTGGTATCACGATGCCTTTCACATTCTTCTTGATGGATAGCAGCGATCCCGTCTCAATGTAGTCATACCGGTGGTCTTTTACGAGGTGTTTGATTGCCTGCCGGGCTGGGGGACAGAGCTGGACTTCATCGAAAACGATAACCGATTTACGTTCATACAGCGAAACATTGAACAATGACTGAATCCTCAAAAAGAAGTAATCCAGATCGGAAATATGCGAGAACAACTCCTTGACAGCATCATCCGCTATCGAGAAATCAATGATTATGCATGACTTATACTCCTTGCGGGCGAACTCCTCCGCGATGGTGGATTTCCCGATCCGACGCGCTCCTTTTATCAGAAGTGCCGTCTCTCCGTTGCTTTCCCGTTTCCATCGGAGCATCCTTTCGTAAATTTTGCGCTTGAATATTTTTCCAGACATGTCCAAAACCTTTATTTTCATCAGCAAAGATACGTCTATGTCGGAAAAAGCAAAATGTTTTTGCGGGAATTTGTCGGAAAAAGCAAAATGTTTTTCCCAGATTTTGTCGGAAACAGGAAAATGTTTGCTCAGTCGATGTGCAGGTCGCGGATGAGGGTCAGCTCGGTGGACTGCTCTCCGGTCCAGCCGCCCTTGGCCTGTACGCCGCACTGTATCTTGACGAAATCGATGTAGGTCAGGTCGGCGGGCTCTCCGTCCCAGCGGACTGCGTCGGAGATGCGGAACTTGTCGATGTCGGGATCCGTCCCGCTCCAGTTGTCAGCGTAGCCCCAGTCGAAGGGGTGACCGATCCAGAGGGAACCGTTGCCGTTCTCGTCGACGAGGCGGTCTTCGAGACGGGTGCCGCGCAGGGTATAGCTGTCAGCCGTAATCCAGAGCGGGAAATAGGTCTCCTGACTGTGGTATGCGGGGATATAGTCCACGGTGCCTGAACTGCCCCTGTTGTCCGTCCATTCGATGCTCGTTCCGTTGGAGGAAGGCCGGTAGTAGGTGACGGCATAGTCCTGCCATGTCTCCGGTTTGCCGTATTCGGAGCCCCGCAGCTCGTACCAGGTGTCGTCGGGCAGACCGTTGCCGTTCTCGTCCTGGCTCACCCAGATGATACCAGGCTCGGATGAGGAACTGTGGGCGTTGCCGGTAATCTGCAGATCGAAGCCTCCGTCCGTGCTGCTCTCCACACTGTGGTCGAAGCCTGCGATGAGGTAGCCTCCGAAGGCCCCGAGGGAGACGAACTGACCCTGGGACAGCCGCTCGAAAGCGTAGGAGCAGGCTTCTTCCTGGGTGGTGAGGGTGACTCCGTCGTTGATGAACTGTCCCGGTGCCGGGGTGTATTCGTAGACTTTGGATATTGACGCATTGCTCGAGGCGTCAGCTGCCCGGAAATACCTCCCTTCGGCAGGCAGCACTGTCACCGTCAGGCCCTGTGAGGCGGCGGTATAGGAGTTCCGCATGGTCACGCTCACGGTATAGGAGCCTTCGGCGGTAAGGTCAAATACGTATTCGGAGCTTTCCCCGCTCTGCACCTCAGTCCCGTCCACACTCCAGGTGTATACTGCATCGAAAGGGTACTCGATATCCTGCGGCCGCAGCAGCAGGCTGCGTCCGGAGCTTATCCCGTATTCCGTCCGGTCGAATGTCCAGGAAAATGCCTCTCCAGGACTCATCACCTCTACGGTAAACTCTATTTCGTCCTGGCCGTCCCGGTTCTCGACGCATAGTCCGGCTTCGAATGTCCCGGTCTCCCCGGTAGGGAATGTGTACACCGAATCAGTGGAGACAGTCTCCCCGTCTACAGTCCAGGAATAGGTTACGGGCAGGGCGGAAGAGATCTCCGGCGCAAGCACCAGCAGGGAGTCCTGCAGTACGGAAAATCCGCGTACAGCTCCAGGCAGGGAAATCTCCGGCGGCATCATCCCGTAGACATCGATGCGCAGCTCGGCCTTGTCCTCGCCGGCGGAATTGCTGACGGTGAGCATTATGTAGTATTCGCCTGCCTCTTCACTGGTAAACGTCAGGGACTCTTCTACGGACAGGGTCTCCCCGTCGCAGGTCCACAGCCATGCAGTCCCCTCCCCGCAGTTCTCATATTCAGGAGTGACGGTCACCGTCTCTCCCACGACAGTCTCGTATACCTGCTGCTCAAGCAGAATTACCGGAGGCAGGGATTCACGCTGCTCCCTGCACCCGGTAACGCCAATAACTATTAAAAATATGAATGCAGAAAAATATTTTCTCATCAAGTGCGGTTACATTCTTACGGTTACGTCGTCGTATGCGAAGTATCCAGGAGCGGCCATGCCGTATTCGTTCTGAATGGAGGAAGTGATGTCAAACTCGACCTTTACCGGCGATCCGAGTCCGGTGAGGTCCCACAGTGTCCAGCCATTGATGCTCTGGCCGTTCTCAGTAAGGTAGAACTCGCTGGTGCCCGTTACGGTCCCGACAGCATCGTAGCCTGTCGCCGTTACTTTGGTCCAGTCATCGGCCCCTGCCAGAGCCTCCACTGTGCCGAGATAGTAGGAGGTGTTGGTCACATACATGCTCTCGATGGTGCGTCCTATGCCGTCCTTGAAGTAGAAATAACCTACGTTCTTGGAGTATTCGCTTTTAAATCCGTTGTGCACGCAGAAGTTGCTGCCGGAGTGGCCTCCGCTCAGAGGGATGGCCAGCTGGAGGGTGTAATCGCCGGTGGCAGCCTGGTCAGTGTAGTTGGAGACTGCGTGGCCGCCGTTCCAGTAGATGGTGCTGCCGTTGCTCTCGCAGAGTTCTGATGCCAGTTCCGTATTGCCCTGGTCGTACCAGCTGTAATCGGTACCGGTCACCATGTCGCCGTAGAGCAGCTCTCCTCCGTACTGGGGATCATCTACGAGTGCGTCCCATGAACTTCCCTCAAAACTGAGGGTTTTCAAAGTGTACTCAGGTCCTTTCTCGCATGATGAGGCGAGGATGACAGCGGCTGCTGCAGCAAGGGAAATTTTAAGAATTTGTCTCATGTTATAAAGATTTTAAAGGTTTGCTTGTGAATACTATGTGGGCCGGGATGTCTCCGGTGGTGGCCGACCACTTCCGCACTCCGTCCTGTCCGTAGCAGTGGATGCAGCCGGGCGTGACATGGTCCTTGGCATCGGTCAGGAAGATGTCACCGTTGGAGGGGTTGACGGCGATGCAGTAGGGGGTGGTGATTTCCTCTTCCGTGCCGTCGGTGACGAAGTTGCGGGTGACTGTGATGCCCTCGCGGGTGTCGAAGACGGCGTAGCCGGTGCTGTAGTCCAGGGAGACATTGCTCCAGGAGTGGGCTATCACATAGAGCGAGTCGCCGTAGACGGCCATGTCGCTGTTCTGCAGCAGCTGGAGCTCGCGGACCACCTCGTCCGTGGAGGGATCCACCACCCAGGTCGAGGACTGCTGCCCGTAATAGTCCCCACGGGAGGAAATGTAGAGCATCCCGTCCCCGCCGAGTTTGACCTGATGGAGGTTCGGAGCCACCTCTATCTCATTGCATACCTCGAAAGTGGAGAGGTCGATGACCGATACCGTGAGGTCGTAGTCCGGAGCCATGTAGCCCCCGGAATTGGCCACGTAGAGCCGTCCGTCCACCACCGCCATTTCCTCCGGCTGATAGCCTACCCCGCAGGTGTCCACCACCTGTAGGGTCACCGTGTCTATCTTGGCTACGTAGCCCCTGCGGTATTCCGGATCGAATTCCACCGCCCCGGCGTAGGAACTTACGTATGCGTAGCCTCCGTAGAAGGTGATGTAGCGGCAGTTCGGCAGGGGGATTTCCGCCACGTGCACGGCAGTCTCCGCCTCCATGACCTCCACGAGGTTGGAGCAGTTGATGACAGCATAGAGCTTGCCGCCGTAGATGCCGAGGTCATTGCCCACGTCCCCGAGCTCGAGGGCCACTCCCGGATTGCGCTCTGCGAATATGTTGCGGGTGTAGACCCCTGTGGTATAGTCGAAATAGTCGAGAGTGGCCTTGTTGCTGCCCATATTGCCCTCGTTGAGCAGGAAGAAGCCCTTGACCTCTCCCGCATCCGAGCCGTCGGTGACCTCATTCCCGGTAGAGGGAGTGATTTTGTCTTCTTCCCGGCAGGAAGAGACAGCAACGGCCAGACACACGGACAGCAGTCCGAAAAGAGTATATGCAGTATTTGTTCTCATAGGATGAAATTGATTTTGACCATGAAATTCGTGCCGGGCATCGGGTAGCACTTGACTACCTCGTATTGCTGGTTGAGGATGTTGTTGACCAGGGCCGTGGCCTGCAGTTCCCATCCGTTGAAGAGGAAGGACTTGGTCAGGGATATGTCGTGGGTGTACCATGGCTGGGCGTAGTTCTCGGGGATATTGGCCGAGGATTCGTACCGCTCGCCGGTGTAGATGAAGCTGTAGTTGAAGGACCAGTCCCTGTAGGCGGCGCCGAGGGTCACAGAGCAGCTGTGCAGGGGGATGTAGGCGACCTGTCCGCCGTACCATTCGGAGTCGGGGTCGCTCAGGTCGCGGGCCCTCTGGAAGGTGTAGCTGACCCTGGGGGAAACGTCGACAGGACCGAAGCGGAAGTAGCCCTGGGCCGCCGCGTCTATCCCGAGAATCTCCACGTAGCCGAGATTCATCATCGTCCAGCGGAACTGGTTGGAGGTGGGCATGGCTACGATCTTGTTGTCTATCTGGTTGAAGTACACGTCGGCCTGCACATCCACACCTCTGAACCAGCCTTTGCCGCGTATCAGGTGCCAGGTCGCCCCGAAGTCGTACTGGGTGGTCTCTTCCGGCTCCAGCCAGGATACACCGGTGAAGGTGTAGTAGAGGTCGTTGAAGGTGGGCATGCGGTAGTTTTTCTTGTAGAATGCCCTCAGCTCCAGGTCGATGGCCCGGAAGGGCTTCCATGAGGCAATGACGGCAGGGGACAGCTGGTGCCTGTCGTCCATCTCAGCCTCAGAGGCCCTCAGCACATCGTGAATGTAGGTGTACAGGATGGAGGCCGAGAGTTTCAGCCCTCCGAATTCGAAAGAGGTGGCTGCCGCCCCGTAGCCGGCGTAGCGCATGGGATAGACGAAGTCCCGCAGGTCGGCGTCGAGGCTGTTCCACTGGAAGTCGGTAGCGAGGGACAATGTCCACCACCGGAAAGGCTTGAAGCGGTGGGCGGCCGAGAAATAGGCTTCCTGCTGGCGGTAATGGTTGTCTACGTACATGGCCGTCATGTCAAGACGGGGATCTGCGAGGTAATGAAGGTAGTCGTAAGCGTACTTGCCGCTCAGCTGCAGAGAGTACCACGGGGTGAAATCCTTCTTGAAAGAGCCCTGGGCGAAGAAATTGTCGTCCCATTGCCGGTCCTGGTGTACGAATTGGCCGCGTACCACAGCCCCCGGATAGCCCCGTTCCGAATCATAGAAATAGACCTTCGCCCGCCAGTATCCGTCCTCGATGTCCCCGAACAGGGCCACTTCGGCGCGGGTCATCCTCACGTCTCCGTTCTGGCGTATGCCGGTGGTGTCGTAGCCGTCCTGCTTGGCGTAGGTAAATCTGTATCTTCCGGTGGTATAGAGGAATTCGGTGCTGGCCGAGAGGGATACCCGGTCCGAAATCCTGTGCTCCCAGAGTACGGAAGGGTTGACAGTCCAGAATGAACCACTTTTCAGCCCGAAATTCCAGTTGTTGCGCTTTCCTTCGGTGAAACGGGGCTTCCTGGTCTGAAGGTAGACAGCGTTTGCCGAGGCATAGTCCTTCGCGGACTGGAGGGTGGCGCTCTTCTGGCCGTTGTAGAGGGAGACCGACTCCATGTTGTCGAGGGAGAAGCGTCCGAGGTCCACTATGCCGTTCTGGGCGTTGCCCAGCTCCACTCCGTCGTAGAATACCCCTACATGCTGGCTGCCGAGACTCCGGACATTGATGCTCTTGAGTCCTCCGATGCCGCCGAAGTCCTTGATCTGTACTCCGGAGAAATACCTTATCGCATCGGCTATGGAGTGGGTGCCCAGCGAGCGCAGTTTCTCCCCCGAGAGCATCTGCACCGGCACCACTTCCTGCGATGTGCGGGTCGCCACCACCATCACCTCATCGATGCTGAGGGTGGTATCGGAGGCCCAGTTCTTCTCTTCTGATATGGCGGTAGAATCCCGGTCCTGGGCGGAGGCCGCAAAGCAGCCGCTGCCTGCGAGCATTGTCGCAAGTGCCAGAGCCATTGTCCTATATCTGATTACTACTGCCATATTTCATTTTCCTAAACTATGGACAGCAGCTTGAAGGGCAGAAACGCCATGAAGACCTCTTAGAGTCCGGAGCCTAAACACCCGTAGGCCGCTGATCCGTGTGCAAGGCAGGTCTTCTGACTCGTTCCGCTCCGGACGCCTTCCCGAGGTGCGGAGACGGTCAATCTTCCGCAGTCTCAGTGGCAAAAGTGCCGGAACATCATAGGAACTCACAGCAGCGGGAACTGTCCGGGACTCTCACCCGGTTCCCTTTTAATCCTCCGGAGAGGAACCGTTGCGGCTGCAAATATATGCAAATTTTCAATATCATTGCAATATCCGAGTGTTTGACTTGCAGATATTTTGCGGCAAGGCCGGAATTCGCATATCATTGACAATCTTTTTATTAGCTTGTTGGAAAGGTGCCATGTAGGCTTTTCAAATGTCAACAGGGCACCAATTCGTGAAGCTATATCATTGATTGTTAAGGTGATATCAGAATTGCGCTTTCCGCGTCACCAATTACTTTTTAAGCAGAATACCTCTGAGCAACGTGGGGTCCGTACCGGTCAGACGCGCCAACTGCTTCGGACTCAGGCCGTAACGCTTACGCAATATCGATGCCAGGGAATAACGGGCCTCGACACTCAGGTCGGAAGGAGACTGGCAACCGAATTTCTCACGGCAGATTACGCGTACCGAGACTGCCAGCTCATCATCGGAATAGTCACTCCTTGACAAATGGTTCTCAGAAAGTTCCATCTCCATGTCATCGTTGCGGGAGAGAAAATACAGCATCCGGCCGACATGCCCGAACAGTCTTTCCACAATACGGTAATCCACGTAACATGACGGGTCTACCATGCCGTCTGCTGTAACGATGTAATCTGAGGGCAGTTGATAATGTGAACGGAGTATACTGCGCATCTTCTTAGTACCCACATCCTCAACAGTGATACCGTCAACCTCCCTCTCCTTATTGAAGTAAAGTTGTGCTGAACTCCAGCGGTAAAATTGAGGCATCACCCCGATACCGGCTCCGACCGGGTTGCGCAACACATAGCCGATAACCCGTAAAAGATAATCCTCGGTATCTATCCGTTTGATGCACACATTCGCCAGAGTCGTATCCGCAATAAGTGACAGACGTTTCTTGTAGGCAGTTATAAAGGCCTTGCATCCTTTCTCAAACCCGCGGACGACAAAGTGGACATGATTGCTCATTAGGCAGAAAGCCAGAACAGTAACGTCATAAAACAGCGACAGTGCCGGCACTCCGTTCATCCCGAAGATGTAGTCTTTCACATCCTTGAAGATAATCTCCCGCGCCAGCCCGTCAGTACAGATGTGCCAGTAATGTTTCTCCATAGCGCAAATATCATATAAATTACCTACAATCGCAATAGGTTAATTAACATAAATTTACGCTATTTGTAAAAGCCGGTCATGTGTTTTTGGGATAGCGTTGCGACTCATATTGTTCCGCTGTCGGCCTTTCTCGGGCAAGAGTTAAAATGCGATTTCTCTCATTATTAGTTACTTATGTATAATAAAAGGTGCCGCGTTGCCTTTTGGAATGGCGACGCGGCACCTTTTATTATGCGTTTAGCGGTGAGTATGAGGTGTTTAGTAAAATTTCACTTTCCCCGCAAATGAGTCCCCGCTAACAGAGTCATCAGAACAGCGGTTCTCCGGTCATATCGGCGGGGGCGGGGATGCCCATGAGCTTGAGCATGGTGGGGGCGATATCCGCCAGACGTC